>Ga0210095_1000008_pt1:127500-130180 | contig 130180 bp, 118 predicted proteins | sample China_Galinas_PW_FD_184861 | JGI IMG/M metagenome (GOLD analysis project Ga0210095, IMG submission 184861) | Wetland microbial communities from San Francisco Bay, California, USA, that impact long-term carbon sequestration - China_Galinas_PWA_D1... | ecosystem: Environmental >...
TGGGAGCCCGCAAGGGTGACTGCGTACCTTTTGTATAATGGGTCAGCGAGTTGCTTTCAGTTGCAAGCTTAACCAACTAGGGAAGGCGTAGGGAAACCGAGTCTGAATAGGGCGATTTAGTAGCTGGGAGCAGACCCGAAACCGGACGATCTATCCATGTCCAGGGTGAAGGCAGGGTAATACCTGCTGGAGGCCCGAACCGGGTAATGTTGAAAAATTATCGGATGAGGTGTGGATAGGAGTGAAAGGCTAATCAAGTCCGGAGATAGCTGGTTCTCCTCGAAAGCTATTTAGGTAGCGCCTCGTGTTTAACTCTCGGGGGTAGAGCACTGTTTCGGCTAGGGGGCCATCCCGGCTTACCAACCCGATGCAAACTCCGAATACCGGGAAGTTCGATCACGGGAGACACACGGCGGGTGCTAACGTCCGTCGTGGAAAGGGAAACAACCCAGACCGCCAGCTAAGGTCCCAAAATCAAAGCTAAGTGGGAAACGAAGTGGGAAGGTATAGACAGCCAGGAGGTTGGCTTAGAAGCAGCCACCCTTTAAAGAAAGCGTAATAGCTCACTGGTCTAATCGGCCCGCGCGGAAGATTTAACGGGGCTCAAGCTTTGTACCGAAGCTGCGGATGCAGGATCTTTCGGGATTCTGCGTGGTAGAGGAGCGTTCTGTAAGCCTGTGAAGGTGTGTCGTGAGGCATGCTGGAGGTATCAGAAGTGCGAATGCTGACATGAGTAACGATAATGCGGGTGAAAAACCCGCACGCCGAAAACCCAAGGGTTCCTGCGCAACGTTAATCGGCGCAGGGTGAGTCGGCCCCTAAGGCGAGACCGAGAGGTGTAGTCGATGGGAAACTGGTTAAAATTCCAGTACTTCGTGTTACTGCGATGGAGGGACGGAGAAGGCTAGATCTACCGGGCGTTGGTTGTCCCGGGGAAAGTAAGTAGGCAGAGGACTTAGGCAAATCCGGGTTCTCAATGCCGAGATACGAGACGACCGGTCTTTGTACCGGAAAGTGGTCGATGCCATGCTTCCAGGAAAATCTTCTAAGCTTCAGGTAACACGGAACCGTACCGTAAACCGACACAGGTGGGTGGGGAGAGAATCCTAAGGCGCTTGAGAAAACTCTGGTGAAGGAACTAGGCAAATTGGTACCGTAACTTCGGGAGAAGGTACGCCCCTGTTGGTGACGAGACTTGCTCTCTGAGCTGGTGGGGGTTGCAGTGACCAGGTGGCTGCGACTGTTTACTAAAAACACAGCACTCTGCAAACACGAAAGTGGAAGTATAGGGTGTGACGCCTGCCCGGTGCCGGAAGGTTAATTGATGGGGTTAGCCCTCGGGCGAAGCTCTTGATCGAAGCCCCGGTAAACGGCGGCCGTAACTATAACGGTCCTAAGGTAGCGAAATTCCTTGTCGGGTAAGTTCCGACCTGCACGAATGGCGTAACGATGGCCACGCTGTCTCCACCAGAGACTCAGTGAAATTGAAATCGCTGTGAAGATGCAGCGTACCCGCGGCAAGACGGAAAGACCCCGTGCACCTTTACTATAGCTTTACACTGAATTTTGAACATGCTTGTGTAGGATAGGTGGGAGGCTTTGAAGCGTGGACGCTAGTCTGCGTGGAGCCAACCTTGAAATACCACCCTGGCATGTTTGGAGTTCTAACCTGGGTCCGTTATCCGGATCGGGGACAGTGTATGGTGGGTAGTTTGACTGGGGCGGTCTCCTCCCAAAGAGTAACGGAGGAGCACAAAGGTACTCTCAGTACGGTCGGACATCGTACGTTGCGTGTAAAGGCATAAGAGTGCTTGACTGCGAGACAGACACGTCGAGCAGGGGCGAAAGCCGGTCTTAGTGATCCGGTGGTTCTGTATGGAAGGGCCATCGCTCAACGGATAAAAGGTACGCCGGGGATAACAGGCTGATTCCTCCCAAGAGTCCACATCGACGGAGGAGTTTGGCACCTCGATGTCGGCTCATCACATCCTGGGGCTGTAGCAGGTCCCAAGGGTATGGCTGTTCGCCATTTAAAGTGGTACGCGAGCTGGGTTTAGAACGTCGTGAGACAGTTCGGTCCCTATCTGCCGTGGGCGTTGGAAACTTGAGAAGAGCTGCTCCTAGTACGAGAGGACCGGAGTGGACGTATCTCTGGTGTTCCGGTTGTCACGCCAGTGGCACTGCCGGGTAGCTATATACGGACGGGATAACCGCTGAAAGCATCTAAGCGGGAAGCCCCCTTCAAGATTAGGTTTCCCTGGACCCTCGAGGTCCCTGAAGAGCCCTCGAAGACTACGAGGTTGATAGGCTGGGTGTGGAAGTTCAGTAATGGATGAAGCTAACCAGTACTAATTGCTCGTGAGGCTTGGCCATATAACACTAAAGAACTTTGGTGTGCGACATGTCCCATGCGGCACCGAGATGTACTCGAGACATTGAAACTTGTTCCGGATTGAAGTCATTCCGGAAAAAGGGGTCAGGTTTATTTTGTTCCCGTATCGGGATTCTGACTCGACGGGTTCGGTACAAAATAAACCTGACCCCTTTTTCCTTACCGGTTTGCCTGGCGGCGATAGCGGGCGGGAACCACCCGATCCCATTTCGAACTCGGAAGTGAAAACGCTCAGCGCCAATGGTAGTGTGGGGTCTCCCCATGTGAGAGTAGGACACCGCCAGGCTC
>Ga0210095_1000009_pt1 | contig 121310 bp, 118 predicted proteins | sample China_Galinas_PW_FD_184861 | JGI IMG/M metagenome (GOLD analysis project Ga0210095, IMG submission 184861) | Wetland microbial communities from San Francisco Bay, California, USA, that impact long-term carbon sequestration - China_Galinas_PWA_D1... | ecosystem: Environmental > Aquatic > Marine...
GGGCCGTGGAAGCCGAGCAGGCGGTGCTCGGGTCGGTCGGCCAGGCAAGCCCGCCGCCCCAGCCGCAACCGCAACCACCGGCTCCCGCGCCGCCCTCACCGCCACCGCCTCCGGAGCCGCAACCGCCGGAACCGTCGCCGCCCGCCGAGCCGCAGCCCCCGGCGCCGCAACCGCCCCCGCCCGCCCCTGAGCCGCAGCCGGGCCCGCCGCCCGCGCCCCCGCAGCCCGAGCCGCAACCCGGCCCGCCGCCCGCGCCCGAGCCGGGTCCGCCCCGGCAGGCGGAGCCACAGCCGGCGCCCGCCGCGAGCGGTCAGGCGGACGAGACGATCGAACTCAACAACGTCAGCTTCGAGCAGCTACGCGGCCACGGCCTCTCGGTCACCCAGGCGACCCGCCTGCTCGCCCACCGCGAGCGTGTCGGCCGCTTCCAATCTGTGGATGAATTGGACGAGATCCCCGGTCTGCCCAGGGAGTTCGCCGAAGACCTAAAGCGCCGCTCCCGGGTCTAGGCGGCCGATTCCGGTTTCCGCACCCGCGGATGACGCGCCTGACGCTGCGCTGGATCACCACGCGCCTCCTCCCGAATAGCGCTGCTATTCGCTCGTCGGCGCGCGGCGCCCAGCTTGGTCATTCGCGCCCCCTCGGGCACGCAAATGCGAAATCGTCCGCCTAGCCCCGTGGGGTTTCTGATTCGAATCGTTCAATCCACTCAAGCCAGATCTCACTGCGCGTCGGGTATGCGGCCACGGCGTGCCTGAGGCGATCGATCGGAGCGTTTCCCACGATCGCAATAGTTGCCGCATGGAGGAAATCTGCCGTCTCGAAACCCACGAACGTCGCGCCCACCGCCGTTCTCTTCTCCAAATCCACGATCAATCGCGACGTCCCGCCCGTTCCCTTTCCTTGAAAGCTGGCGCCGGCGGCGCCGTCGGTGGGGACGTCTATCGCCCTGGCGTCGATGCCCGCGTCTTCGGCCTGGGCGAGCGTCATGCCGACCGCGGCGACCTGGGGGTCGGTGAAGGTGACGCGGGGGAGGGCGGTCGCTTCGGCGGTCGCCTCGACGTCGCGCCCGAGCAGGTTCTCCGCCGCGACCCAGGCCTGGTACTTGCCCATGTGGGTGAAGAGGGCGCGGCCGTTGACGTCGCCGATGGCGTAGAGCCACTCGCGGCCCCCGACCCTGAGCCGCTCGTCGGTCTCGAGGAAGCCGCGCTCGCCGGGCTCGACGCCGGCCGAGTCGAGGCCGATGTCCCGCGTGCGGGGCACGCGGCCGGTCGCCACCAGCAGCTCCTCGCCTGCGATGCGGCCGCCGTCGCTCAGCTCGACGGCGACGCCGTCGCCGGCGCCGGAGACGCGCTCGGCGAGCACGCCGGTCCGCACGTCGACGCCGTATCCGTCGCGCAGCCCGGCGGCGACCTGCGCGCCGGCGAAGGGCTCCTCGCGCGTCAGCAGGCGCTCTTCGCCCTCGATCAGGCTGACCCGCGCGCCCAGCGTCGCCCAGGCGAGCGAGAGCTCGGCGCCGACCGGCCCGCCGCCGAGCACGATCATGCTCTCCGGCACGCGCTTGGCGGTCGTCGCGTCGCGGTTGTTCCAGGTGCGCACGGAGTCCAGGCCGTCGATCGGCGGCATCGCCGGGCCGCTGCCGCTCGCGACCACCACCGCGCGGCGCGCGAGGAGCGTCTGCTCGCCGACGCCGACGCGGCGCTCGCCGGCGAGCCGCCCCTCGCCGCGGAACAGCTCGATCCCGCGTTCCTCCAGCCAGGGCAGCATCACCGAGTCGTCGCGGTCGTGGATCACCTCGTCGCGCCGCTCGAGCGCCGCCCGCGGGTCGAGCTCGCCGCTGACCGCGGCAGAGACCCCGGGCACGCGGCGCGCCTCGGCCAGCAGCTCGCCGGGGCGCAGCAGCGCCTTCGAGGGCATGCAGGCGTAGTAGGAGCACTCGCCGCCGACCAGGTGGTTCTCGACGATCGCCACCGAGAGGCCGCCGTCGGCGAGCCGCCCGGCGCAGACCTCGCCCGGCGCCCCGGCGCCGATCACGATGACATCGAACTCGCGTTCCGCCACGAGCCTCAACCTACCCGACCCGACCCCGTACAATCGGAGGCACATAGCACGGGGGCGACAGGCTTCGATCTGGTCGGTCCGTGCGAACGGTCGCAGGTCGAGGTTGCCGGAGGCCTCGTAAAACACCGGCGCCAACCAATACGTGCGGACCATGAGTTCGCCCTCGCTGCTTAGTTAGATCTAAGTGAGTGAGAGTCGGCCCCCTCCCGCCCGCGGAGGGGGGTCCCGGCTTCAAATGCGGGCTCACCCGGGCGGAGCGCCCCGACCGCCAGGGGAAATCGATGGGGCTCGTGTCTCCCGCAGTGCCCGCCGGCGCGGACCCCGGGAGACGAGACTCGAGCGCCGGCTAAACCTGTAGAAGCCTTCGCGCTACGGCCAGAGACGTGGGTTCGAATCCCACCGCCTCCACTGACGTGCCGTCGGAAACGGGCCCTATGCGGTGCATTGGCGACGGCACGTGCGAGTAGGGTCCGCTCGTGGGCGACGTCTTCCTCCTCGCGTTCCTCGCCGCGCTCTACCCGACGCTGCTCGCCGCGACGACGGTGATGCTGATGCTGCCGCACCCGAAGCGGCTGCTGCTCGGCTACCTGCTGGGGGCGGCGATGACCAGCATCACGCTCGGCCTGGTGATCGTCTTCACCCTGCGCGACTCGGGCATCGCCCAGACGGCGAAGACGACGCTCGGTCCGGGCGAGGACATCGTGCTCGGCTGCCTCGCGCTGATCGTCGCCTACGTGCTCGGCAGCGGCCGCGACGCGCCGCTGCGCGAGCGTCGCCGCGAGCGCAAGGCCGCGAAGGGGCCGCAGGGGCCGCCGCGCTGGCAGCAGCTCCTCGGCCGCGGCTCGGCCCGCGTCACCTTCGCCGTCGGCGCCGTGCTCACCCTGCCCGGCGCCACCTACATCACCGCCCTCTACCGGATCGCCGACCAGGAACTCGCCGACCCGGCGACGGTCGCCGTCGTCCTCGGCTTCAACGTGATCATGCTGATGCTGCTCGAGATCCCGCTGCTCGCCTACGCCTTCGCCCCGCAGTGGACCCCGCGGGCGATCGAGCGCTTCAGGCTCGAGCTCCGAGAACGAGGCCGCGCCTGGGGCGTCCGCGTGGCTGCGGCACTAGGCCTGTTGATGGTCTCCCGCGGCATCCTGACTTTGTTGACGTGAGGGGGGATGCCGGCAGGGGTGGAACGTCTTGTACTCTTTCGTCGAGCGCAACGGGCGTCAGCTAACCCCAAACCACCGAAAAAGCTAAGTGGAGCCCCTGCCGGCATCCCCCCTGTGTCTCGTAACGTAGACGTCGTGGCGATCGCAACCGCAACCAGCCTCGACATGCACATGGGCGGCGAGCCCCTCTTCGCGGACGTCTCGTTCAAGCTCGAGCCGCGCGAGCGGATGACCCTCTCGGGGCGCAACGGCGCCGGCAAGTCGACCCTGCTGCGGATGCTGGCGGGCGAACTGACCCCGGACTCCGGCAGCCTCGTCCTGCAGCGGGGCGCCCGCGTCGCCCTGCACGACCAGCGCCCGCCGCGTGAGACAGAGGTCTCGCTGGGCGCCTACGTCTTCTCCGGCCGCGCCGAGATGATCGAGACCGAGCGCGAGCTGCAGCGGCTGGAGGCGGCGATGGCGGGCGGCGACAGCGGCGAGGAGACGCTCGGCGCCTACGCGGCCGCCCAGCAGCGGCTCGAGCACGGCGGCGGCTACCGCTGGCGCGACGGCGTGCTCTCGGTGCTGCGCGGGCTCGGCTTCGGCGGCGAGCAGGCCGAGCGCCCGCTGTCCACCTTCTCCGGCGGCGAGCTGACCCGCGCCTCGCTCGCCCGCGCGCTCGCCACGCGCCCCGACCTGCTGCTGCTCGACGAGCCGACCAACCACCTCGACATCCCCTCGCTGGAGTGGCTGGAGCGCTACCTGCAGGACCTCGACGCCGCGGTCGTCCTGGTCGCCCACGACCGCTGGTTCCTCGAGGCGGTCGGCACCTCGGTGCTGGAGCTGGAGGCGGGTCGGGCGCGTTTCTTCGCCGGGCCCTGGCACGCCTGGCGCACCGAGCAGGCCGCCCGCGAGATCGCCCGCGGCAAGGCGATCGAGCGCCAGCAGGCGGAGATCGCCCGCATGGAGCGCTTCGTCGAGCGCTTCCGCTACAAGGCGACCAAGGCGCGCCAGGCGCAGTCGCGGCTCAAGCAGATCGAGAGGCTCGAGCGCGACGGGGTCGAGGCCGAGCAGCGCGACAGCCGCAGCCTGCGCTTCTCCTTCGTCAAGCCCGAGCGCCCCGGACGCGTCGTGCTGAAACTCGTCGGCGCGCGGCTCGAGGCGCCCGGGCGGACGCTGCTCGAGGACGCGCGGCTGGAAGTCGAGCGCGGCGAGCACGTCGTCCTCGTCGGCCCCAACGGCGCCGGCAAGACGACGCTGATCGAGACGCTCGCCGGGCGCCGCGAGCCGGCGGCGGGCTCGGTGCGGCTCGGCCACAACGTCGAGATCGGCTACCTCTCCCAGCACGCCGACAGCGCCGCGGGGGAGGGGACGGTGCTCGACGCGGCGCAGCGCGAGACCGGCCTCAGCGGGCAGAAGGCGCGTGACCTGCTCGGCGGCTTCCTCTTCTCCGGCGCCGACGCTGAGAAGCAGCTGAGCGATATCTCCGGCGGCGAGCAGCGGCGCCTCTCGCTGGCGATCCTCGTCGCCTCCGGCGCCAACGTGCTGATCCTCGACGAGCCGACCAACCACCTCGACATCGAGAGCCGCGAGGCGCTGGAGGACGCGCTGCGGGCGTTCGAGGGAGCGGTCGTGCTCGTCTCCCACGACCGGGCGCTGCTGGAGGCCGTGGGGAGCCGCACGATCGTCTGCGAGGACGGCGAGCTGCGATCGCACCAGAGCGGCTGGGCCGAGTACCAGCGGGCCCGCGACGAACGCGAAGCGGCGGCCGAGGCGGCGACGCAGGCGGCCAGGCCCGAGCCCGCTTCCGCGGCTGGGCGCAACGCCGGGCGGGCGGCGAAGAAGGCGGCGCGCAGGGCCGGCCGCCTCGCCGAGCAGGTCGAGCGGGCGGAAGCCGAGCTGCGCGAGCTGGAGGAGGAGCTGGCCGACCCGGCAGCCTGGTCGAGCCCGGGCCGGGCCGAACGCGCCGAAGCCCGCCACGCGGAGGCGAAGCGGGCGGTCGGCGAGCTCTACGAGCAGTGGGAGGCGGCGGAAGCCGAGGCCGCGGGCGCGTCTAGCGCAGCGGCCGATCGAGCCTGACCACGGTTCCCCGGCCCGGCGCGAGGGTGATGTTGCGGACCTTGACCCTTTCCGGCTTCGGGTCGGGGGCGCTGAGCTCGGCCCGCTCGAGGATCGCCCGCAGCACGACGCGCATCTCGTATTCGGCGAAGGCGGCGCCGATGCAGCGGCGCACGCCGCCGCCGAACGGGATCCAGGCGTAGCCGTCGGTCCTGCCGTCGAGGAAGCGCTCGGGCCGGAACTCGTACGGCGCGGGGAAGAGGTCCTCGCGGTAGTGCAGGGCGGCGATCGCCGCCATCAGGTAGGTGTCGCTCGGCAGCTCGTAGCCACCGATCTGCAGCGGCGCGGTCAGCTTGCGCGCCACGTCGACGATCACCGGCCGCACCCGCAGCGTCTCCTTGATCGTCGCGTCGAGGTACTCGTCGCCCGCGGCGAGCGACTCGCGCAGCCGCCCCAGCGCCTCGGGGTTGCGCAGCAGCCGCTCGACCGCCCAGGCGAGCCCGGTCGCGGTCGTCTCGTGGCCGGCCGCGAGGACCGTGACCAGCTCGTCGCGCAGTTCCGCGTCGCTCATCGGGCTGCCGTCCTCGTGGCGTGCCGCGAGCAGCAGCGAGAGCACGTCGTCGCTCTCCCCCTCGCCCGCCGCCTCGTGCTCGGCGCGGCGCAGGGCGATCTCCTCGTAGATGAACGCGTCGAGCGCCTCGCGCGCCGCGAGGAAGCGCGCCCAGGGGCCCCAGCGGCCGTAGCTGCGGCGCAGCGGCGGCAGCGCCGTGACCAGGCTGAGCCGGCCGGCGAAGCGCTCGATCAGCTCCTCGAAGCGGCGCAGGCGGTCCTCGTCGTGGACGCCGAAGACGGCGCCGAGGATCACCGCCAGGGTGATCCGCTGCGTGTGTGGGCGCAGGGCGAAGGGCTCGCCCACCGGCCACCCGGCCATCGCCCGCTCGGTCGTCTCCCGGATCAGCTCGCCGTAGCGCTCGATCCGCTCGCCGTGGAAGGGCGGCAGCAGCAGCTTGCGCTGGCGCATGTGCGGCGCCTCGTCGAGGGTGAGGACCGAGTGGGGGCCGAGCGCCGGCTCCAGCACCGTCGCGTTGGCCTCGCCGGCGTGCGCCTGCTCCGGCGGCGTGGCGAAGAGCCGCTTGACCAGCGCCGGGTCGGCGACGTAGGTGAGGTCCTCGTAGAAGGGGAAGGAGATGCGGAAGACGTCCCCGTAGCGGCGCTGGAAGCCGATCAGGAAGCCGAGCGGGTCGCGCGCGTAGGCGAGCACCTGCAGCGTCGCCGGCATCCGGGTGCCGGGAGGGCGCCGCGGCAGCGAAGCCGCGGCGGGCCGCCGCAAGGTCGCCTGCTCCACACGCTCACCATATAGAACTGGCCAGCTGGCCAGGATACCGTCGCTTGGACGTCAGGCGACTGCAAGGATCGCAGTATCGGCTCGGCTATCTGTAAATTCCGCCTGTTAAAAAGGCGTCCCTGAAGCGGCATCGATGGCGAAGACAGGGTGGCAAGGAGGAATCCGAGATGAGCGGCGAGATTGGTGAGGTAGCGGCGCTGGTGGACCCGGGGCCGGAGGTGGACGACGAGCAGGCCTTCGATCTGACTCAGCGACTGCGGGCCGAATTGTTGGAGCTCGATGTCGACGCGGTCGAAACGAGGTCCGCCGGCGCTGCGCCAGAGGGGGCGAAGTCGGTCGAGGTGTTGGCGATCGGCGGCCTGCTGATCAGGTCTGCGTTGCACTCGTCGCTCCGCGACGAAAGGCGCCGGTGCATCTACCGAGGGTGAAATGCAGGCGCCCGGTGACTCACCGGTATCGCCGACCGGTTGGGGGCTGCGCAAGCGTTTGGACAGGGCGGCGCGGCAGGTCGGGGAGAAGGCCGCCGAGGAGGGAGGCTCGCATCGCCAGAAAAGCCGACGACGATGGCAGATCGCCGGCGCGCTGTCAGGTATGGGTAGATCTTGGCGACGAGCAGAGCCTGGCGCGGATCAATGCCAACACCAGCAAGCTGGTCTTCAACAAACCGTTCGAGGGGGGAGCATGCGAATGCGTCGCCGAGATGGCGATCGCCGACCGGAAGCTGTGGGTCAGCAGCGGCCCACCGCAGGCGAGACTGGAGGCCCGTGCCCTCGAGTCCGGTGAACGCGAATACGGTCCGCGCGGCGACCCCGGCTTCGAAGGCGCCTTCGCTGTTGACGGCAACGCCGTCTGGCTCGTCGGCAATGACGAAGCAGCCGGTGGCGCCTGGTTGCGCTGGTTCGAACCCACCGCCGGGCGTGAAGGACCACTCACGATGCTCGAGCAGGGTCTCTTCGCCAGCGGAGTAGCTGTCGGCAGGGAGGGGGTTTGGGTCGCCGATGCGAAAGACGGCCTGGTGATCCCTTTCGATCCGGAATCCGAAATCTTCGGGTCGCCGGTCGAGGTCCCGAAGGGCATTTCTGGAGACGACCTCGTCGCGGTCGAAGGTGGGGCGCTGGTCTGGAATGCGGCGACGGGGTGGCTTTCGCGGATCAGCTACAAGACGATGGCGGTGACGAGCGAGCTGAAGGTCGACGGATACACGACCGACGCGCCAGAAAACGCTGAAACGAGTCAGCTCGCGGCGGACCACGAAACCGCCTGGGTGACCGACCCGGCGGGGAACGCGGTCTTCAGGGTCCGCTACCGTCCGCGGCGCTCTGGCTCTGGCTAACGCCCCGGCGGTCGAGGTGTCCGCGCCGACAGGTCGGAGCGGTTCGACTAGAAGACGATCGTCCGCGCGCCGTCGAGCAGGACGCGGTCATCGAGGTGGGCCTTGACCGCGCGGGCGAGCACGAGGCGCTCGACGTCGCGGCCGATGCCGACCAGGTCGTCGATCTCGTCGCGGTGGCTGACCCGGGTCACGTCCTGGTCGATGATCGGGCCGGCGTCGAGCTCCTCGGTGACGTAGTGGGCGGTGGCGCCGATCAGCTTGACGCCGCGCTCGTGGGCGCGCGCGTAGGGGTCGGCGCCGACGAAGGCCGGCAGGAAGCTGTGGTGGATGTTGATCGCCGGCGCGCCGAGCCGCCGCAGGAACCCGGTCGAGAGGATCTGCATGTAGCGGGCGAGGACGAGCAGCTCGACTCCCTCCAGCAGCTCGAGCGCCCGCGCCTCGGCCGCCTCGCGGTCCTCCTCCACCGGCACGTGGTAATAGGGGAGGCCGAGCGAGGTCGCCTGCTCGGCGTGGTCGGGGTGGTTGGAGACGACGCCGACCAGCTCCGCCTCGAGCTCGCCGCTGCGCCAGCGCCACAGCAGGTCGGAGAGGCAGTGGTCTTCGCGCGAGACCATGATCGCCACGCGCTTGCGCTCGTCCGACTCGGCGAAGCGGTGGTCCATCTCCAGCGGCGCGGCGATCTCGCGCTCGAAGCGGGCGTAGAGCTCGGCGCGCTCGCCCGCCGGCGCCTGGTCGAAGGCCATCCGCATGAAGAAGCGGCCCTCGCGGCTCGAGTGCTGGTCGGCGTCGACGATGTTGCGCCCGGCTTCGGCGAGGAAGTTGCTGACCGCGGCGATCAGCCCCGGCCGGTCTGGGCAGGCGAGGAGCAGGCGCGAGGTGGCGGTTTGACCGTCGATGCGGGGATGATGGCGGGTCGTGGCGACGATTCACAGCGAGAGCGAAGGCGCCCGCCGCCTGCCCTACCACCCGCGCGCCCACGAACGGCGCCGCGGCGGCGAGCGGCTCGGCCTGCGCGAGGCCTGCGCGATGGCGATCGGCGGGATGATCGGCGGCGGCATCTTCAGCGTGCTCGGGGTGACGATCGACCTCGCCGGGCACCTCGCCTTCGCCGCCTTCCTGCTCGGCGGCGCGATCGCGATGCTGACCGCCCGCGCCTACGCCCGGCTCGCCCTGCGCTCGGGCCGCTCCGGCGGCCCGTTCGCCTACCTGCGCGAGGAGGGGCGCCCGACGGCCGCCGCCTGGGTGGCCTGGCTGCTGGTCGCCGGCTACGTCTTCGCGCTCGCCGTCTACGCCTTCACCTTCGGCCACTACCTCGCGCACGCGCTGGACATGCCGGTGGCGCTCGCGCGCGCCTTCAGCGTCGCCGTGCTGGCGCTCTTCGTCGCAGTCAACCTGCGCGGGGTGACCGCCTCGGGGCGCGCCGAGGACTTCGTCGTCGCGGTCAAGCTGCTCGTGCTCGGCGGCATCTCGCTGGTCGGCGTCGGCATGGTCAGCGCCGAGCGGCTCAGCCCGCTCGACAACGAGGGCCTGCTCGGCGTGCTGCTCGGCGCCTCGCTGATCTTCGTCGCCTACGAGGGCTTCGAGCTGCTGCCCTACGACTACGACGACCTCGAGGCGCCGCGCCGCACCCTGCCGCGCGCCCTCTACATATCGGTCGCCCTCGTCGCCCTGGTCTACGTAGCCGTGACCGTGGCCTCGCAGATGCTCGTCCCGGACCGCCTGCTCGCGGCGCAGAAGGAGGTCGCCTTCGCGGTCGTCGGCAAGCAGGCGCTCGGCGCCTTCGGCCTCTGGGCGGCGACGGTCGCCGCGGTCTTCTCGACCGGCTCGGCGATCAACGCGACCCTGTTCTCGACCGCGCGGCTGATCCGCGACGTCAGCGGCGCCGGCGAGCTGCCCGCTCCGCTGGGCCGCGAGCGCGGCGGCCTGCCGGCGACGGCGATCGTCTCGATCGCGCTGCTCGGCGGCGCCTTCTCGCTGCTGCCGGGGATCGTCGAGGTGGTCGCCTTCGGCTCGCTCACCTTCCTGCTCGTCTTCGCCCTGGTCAACCTGCTGCACGCCCGCCACACGGCTGCCCCCGGGTGGGACCGGGGGCTCGCCTACATCGGCGGAGCGGCCTGCGGCGTCGCTTCGCTCGGGCTGCTCTACCAGCTCGCCCGCGACGACCGCGCGGCGCTCGTCCTGATCTGCGCCTGCGCGGCGACGATCGCCGCCGGCCGCCTCGCCTTCGTGAGGAGCCGCGACCGTGCCTAGCGCGGTGCTGACGAGCGAGGGACGCACCCGCCTGCTGCCGCTGGCGACGCTGACGCTGATCGCGATCGGCGCCGCCCTGCGCCTGGCCGGCGCGCCGACGGCGGGCGACGCGGTCTGGGCGGCGACCGTGGCGACGATGCTGGCGCCGCTGACGGTCTCGATCGCGCGCACGCTGGCGGCCGGGCGCCTCGGCGTCGATGCGATCGCGCTGGTCGCGATGGCCGGCGCGCTGGCGGTCGGCGAATACCTGGCGGGGGCGGTGATCGCGCTGATGCTCTCCGGGGGCAACGCGCTGGAGGCGAGCGCCTCGCGCCGCGCCCGCCGCGAGCTGACGGCGCTGCTCGAGCGGATGCCGACCGTCGCCCACCGCCGCGCGGCGCCGCCCCCCGAGCGTGGTCGAGGTTTGAACCGCTATCCGGAACAAAGCTCGACCACGGAGGGGGGTGGCTGGGAAGAGGCGCCGGTCGGCGAGCTGGCGGTCGGCGACGAGGTGCTCGTGCGGGCGGGGGAGATCGTCCCCGTCGACGGCGAGCTGCGCAGCGACGAGGCGGTGGTCGACGAGTCGGCGCTGAGCGGCGAGCCGCTGCCGGTCACGCACGCCCGCGGCGCGACCCTGCGCAGCGGCAGCGCCAACGCCGGCGCCGCCTTCGAGCTGCGGGCGACGCGGCTGGCGGCGGACAGCGCCTACGCCAACATCGTCCGCCTCGTCCGCGCGGCGGAGACGCAGCGGGCGCCCTTCGTCCGCCTCGCCGACCGCTACGCGGCCTTCTTCCTGCCGCTGACCCTGGCGCTGGCGGCGGTCGCCTGGGCGGCGAGCGGCGACCCGGTCCGCGCCGTCGCCGTGCTCGTCGTCGCGACGCCCTGCCCGCTGATCCTCGCGGCGCCGATCGCGATCGTCTCCGGCGTCTCGCGCGCCGCCCGCTCGGGGGTGATCGTCAAGGGCGGCGCCGCGATCGAGCGGCTCGGCGAGGCGCGCACGGTGCTGCTCGACAAGACCGGCACGCTGACGCTGGGCGAGCCGGCGGTGCGCGAGGTGGTCGCGCTCGACGCGGCGGCGTGCGGGGAGGGGGAGCTGCTGCGCCTCGCCGCCTCGGTCGACCAGCTCTCCGCCCACGTGCTCGCCGAGGCGCTCGTGCACGAGGCCGAGCGGCGCGGCCTGCGGCTGGTCGAGCCGGCCGGCGCGGTCGAGGAGCCCGGGCAGGGGATCGAGGGGACGGTCGACGGGAGGCGGGTCGCCGTCGGCAGCAGCTCCTGGCTGGGCGGGCGCGGCTACCGGGTCGACCGCGCGACGGCGATCGGCGGCGACGGTGACGCCGCGGGCCTGGCGAAGGTCGCGGTCGGCGTCGACGGCCGCCTCGCCGGCGTGATCGTGATGGCCGACCGGCTGCGCGAGGACGCGCGCGAGCTGGCCGGCGAGCTGCGCGCGGCGGGCGTGCGCCGGGTCGCGATGGTGACCGGCGACCGCGCCGCGATCGCCGAGCGGATCGCCGCCGAGACCGGCCTCGACCAGGTCTTCGCCGAGCAGGGCCCGGAGCAGAAGCTCGAGGTGGTCCGCTCGATGCGCGCCGAGCCGGAGCTCGCGCCGGTGGTGATGGTCGGCGACGGCGTCAACGACGCGCCCGCGCTCGCCCTCGCCGACGTCGGCATCGCGATGGCGGGGCCGGGGGCGACGATCTCCTCGGAGACCGCCGACGCGGTGATCACCGTCGACCGCATCGACCGGGTCGCCGCCGCCGTCGCGATCGGCCGCCGCGCGCTCGGCATCGCCCGCCAGAGCGTCGTCTTCGGCATCGGCCTCAGCGCCGTCGCGATGGTCGTCGCCGCCTTCGGCTACCTGCCGCCGCTCGCCGGCGCGCTGCTGCAGGAGGGGATCGACGTGGCCGTGATCCTCAACGCGCTGCGCGCGTTGAGGATCTGACCGTCTCGCGGGAGTCCGCGTCCTATTCGGTGACCGTGAGCGTCCCGTACATGCCCTGGGCGTAGTGCCCGGGGATGTTGCAGAACATCACGTACTTGCCCGGCGTCAACTCGAATTCTTCCGACTTGGTATCGCCGGGCTCGACGTCGGCGATCTCGCCGACCTCTTCGGCCGCTTTCGACTCGTCGAGCTTCTCCTCGTCGACGTCGCCGTTGGCTTCGGTCGGGAGCTTGGCCGGGTTCATATTGCTCTTGAACAGCACCAGCTCGTGCTCCATGGACCCTTCGTTCGGTGCTTCGATCGTCGTCATTCCGGCCTTCGCCGTGGCGTTTTTCGGGCTGAAGTAGAAGTCGCCCATCTTGATCGTCAGGGTCGCTTCCGCCCCGCCGCCAGTCGCCGCCGCGGCCGGGCTCTCGGCCTCGGTCGTGGTCGTCGTGCTGCTGTCGCTTCCGCAGCCGGCGATGAAGATCGCTGTGATCGCAGCCAGCGCCGGTAGCACCAGGAGCCTGTTCAGCGGAAAGAGCCTGTTAAGCGGAGACTTCATCTTGCACCTCGAATCGTCGTGGCGAGCCGTTCTGCCCTTCTGCGCCCCGCCTTTGTCCAGATGCCGGAATCCATTCACATCCACCGGGGAGGGCCATCAGGGGATTCCCGCTGTCCGATTACGCGATTTCGTGCACAGGTTCGGTGCTAACCCGCGCCCTCGCGGTCAGCTTGACACCTATATCCAGAGGAAAAATCTGCCGTAAATGGCTCTGCAAAGCCGTCCGACGTACGAACTAGTGTTCGCCTCCGAAGCAATGAAAACGGCCGGGGCGCTGACTGCAACAGCCCCCGGCCCGGCACAGGAGGCAGGTCTCCCATGCACAGCAAGACTAATGGCACGACGACCCACACCGACCACGACCACGTCGAGGACGTCCGCGAGCAGGCGATAGTCCTCACCCGCGTCCTCGCGCTCGACCCCGAGCGCGAGACGATCCTCGCCCTCGCCCGCTCGCTGGACGCCGAGCCCGGCGATTTCAAGCGCCCCGGCGCGGTCGAGCGCGCAGTCCGCGATCTCACCTGCGTCGGCCTGGTCGAGATCATCTCCGGCCGGGTCCACCCGACCGCCGCCGCCCGCCGCTTCCTGGAGATAGTCGAAAGCGGGGTGTAGGGATGATCAGTCGATCTTCGCCAGGGCTCTGCGTAGTTGCCCAAACGCAGGATGTCATTCGGCTGACGCCTGCGGTCAGCCGGTTCGTGCCTGAGCTCGTGCTGGTTCACACGCGTTTGTGAGGTCTGTGAGCGGCGTCACTTTGCTTTCGCTCGGGGTCCGTCACGGTCCCGCGCTTGCTCACGAAACACACATACTCCACTCGCGTATTTCTCACATCCGTCCTCGTCCTCGCGCTCGTCGTGCCCGCCGTCGCGCTCGCGGCGCCGGGGGCCGGCGATGGCGGCGAGCGGGCCGGGCTCGGGCAGGCGCAGCCGGCGCTCGCCTCGCTGACCGGCCCGGTCAAGCGCTTCCACCGCGCGATCCGGGTCGGCGTGCACAGGATCCGCGTCGCGCGGCAACGGCGTATCGCGCGCCAGCGGCGCGAACGGCGCGATGCCTTCGCGACGCTGCCCGGCGGCGTCTCGCAGGCGACCCTGGACGCGATCGGCGCCTGCGAGTCCGGCGGCGACCCGACCGCGGTCAGCTCCAGCGGCGCCTACCGCGGCAAGTACCAGTTCGATTACGGCACCTGGGCGTCGGTCGGAGGCAGCGGCGACCCCGCGGCAGCCTCTGAAGCTGAGCAGGACTACCGGGCGGCCCTGCTCTACGCGCAGTCGGGGTCCAGCCCCTGGCCCATCTGCGGGTAGTCGACAAGAGGGCGTCGGGCATCCCCGGAGAAAACTCGTGAGCACTTCCCGCCAAGGACCCGTCAGGCCGTAGCAGCGCGGGCTTTCGCAGGGGATGCCCGACGCCCTCTCTCCGGGGATGCCCGATGGTCTTTCTACGATGACCGCGTGACCGACGATGCCGTCCCCACCCCGGATCCGAATGGTCCTGGTCGCAAGCTACCCGAGGAGGCGATAGCTGAGGCGAAGGTCAGGGCGCCGACGCGGGGCAACCGCAAGCTGGAGCAGTTCCTCGACGCGGTCAACGGCGACGAGCAGGTGCGGGCCTGGTGGTACATGGCGCAGGTCCACGCCGAGCGGCTCGGCATGTCCGACCACTCCTGGGTCCACACCCAGATCGTGCTCAACATCGCTCTGCGGCTGCTGCGGCTGCTGGTCAAGGCGGGGGTCGAGCCGGCGGTCGTCGCCGACCACGGGATGTCGGCCCGCGACGCCGAGGTCGTCGTCGCCGGCGGCGCGCTGCTGCACGACGTGGGGATGTCGATCCACCGCACCGACCACGAGGCCTACAGCCTCTTCCTCGCCGGCGGGGCGCTGGAGCGCCTGCTGTCGGGCCCCTACAGGCAGCCGAAGCGGACGATCGTCGCGGCCGAGATCCTGCACGCGATCATCGGCCACCGCCGGCGCGGCGAGCCCTACACGCTGGAGGCGGGCGTCGTGCGGGTCGCCGACGCGCTCGACATGGCGCAGGGACGGACGCGGATCCCGCTCGAGGCCGGCCAGGAGGGGATCCACTCGATCTCCGCCGCCGCCGTCGACGAGGTGCGGATCGAGGCGGGGGAGGAGCGCCCGGTGCGGCTGCAGATCGAGCTCAACAACTCGGCCGGCATCTTCCAGGTCGACGACCTGCTGGCCACCAAGATCCGCGACACCCCGCTCGAGGGGCAGATCGAAGTGGTGGCGGAGATACAGGGGGAGACGGAGAAACGTCTGCTGTCGGGATTCAGGCTGGACTGACGAGGGTCAGGGGTCGCCAAGTCAGTACGCAGGCACCTGTGCTCTGCGCGCGAGCGGCCGGGGGGGACGCGGCATGGCGGCCTCCGGGTCCGTCAGCCGAGGCGCTGCAGCGTCTGCTTGCGCATTTCCTTGCGCTTCTCGAGCCGTCCCTGGATCAACGACAGCACGATCACCAGCAGCGCGAAAAAGCCGATCACGCCGAAGCAGAAGAAGGTGATCGTCTTGTCGGTAGTCGGCCCCGCGAGCCCAACCCCGTTCTCCGCCACCGCCGCGGGCGCCAAGACCAGCAACGAGGTGAGCGCCGCCAAGAGTGCGGCGGCAACGCGCTGATGACGTGCAAGCTTCCTCACAACGCGGAATCTATAGCAGCGGCCGGGTGTCCCCCGCAGGAAGCATTGGAGCACTTCCCGGCAAGAACCCGTCAGGCCGCGTCTATGCGGGCTTCCGGAGGGGGGTGCCCGGCCGCTGCCCGGATGTCGCATCGAGACTCTCATAGGATGCCGCGCCAGTGAGCGAGCTGGAGGCACTGCTGCTGGGCGTGGTCCAGGGACTGACCGAGTTCCTGCCGATCTCTTCCTCCGGCCACCTGATCCTCGTCCCCTGGCTGCAGGACTACACGTTCCTGATCGACCACCCGCACTTCAACAAGACCTTCGACGTCGCCCTGCACGTCGGCACGCTGGCCGCGGCGATCGCCTACTTCCGCTACGAGGTCGTGGCGCTGATCCGCGGCTTCCTCGAGGCGCTGCGGCGGCGCTCGGTCGAGACGCCGGTGCAGCGGCTCTCGGTGGCGATCGCCGTCGGCACGATCCCCGCCGCTATCGCCGGCGGCCTCGGCGCCAAGTTCTTCGAAGACACCCTGGGCGAGCCTTGGATGATCGCCCTGCAGCTGATCTTCTTCGGCTGGCTGCTGCTGCTGGCCGACCGCCTCCCGCAGCGTCAGACGCTCGAGCAGACGACGATCAGGGACGGCCTCTACATCGGCCTCGCCCAGATCCTCGCGCTGGCGCCGGGCACCTCGCGCTCGGGGATCACGATCACCGCCGCCCGCTACCTCGGCCTCGACCGCGACGCCGCGGCCCGCTTCTCCTTCCTGCTGCTGATCCCGGTGGTCACCGGCGCCGCCGTCTACAAGGGCTTCGACGCCCTGCGCGAAGGCCTGCCCAGCGGGGTCGCCGGCCCGATGATCGTCGGCACGATCGCCGCCGCGGTCTCCGGCTACCTGGCGATCGCCTTCCTGCTGCGCCTCGTCCGCAGCTCCTCCTACGCCCCCTTCGTCTACTACCGCTACGCCGTCGGCGTCGCCATCCTGCTGATCATCGCCACCGGCCTGCGCCCCGCCACTTTCTGAGATCAGTTGCTGCATTTTCCCCACGAGCGCGGGGAAGAGGCAGCAAGATCGCGGGTGAGGGCGCGTCGGGTCCGGGGCATATACTCCTGCCCGCCGGTGAACCAGCAGCAGACCATCAGGCTCGCGGTCGTCGATGACGACAGCGGTTTCGTCACCGTCCTGGGCAAGCGCACCGAGGCGGCCGGCTGGCAGCAACGCACCTCCTCCGGGGCGATCCCGCCCGAGGAGCTGGTGGCGATGAAGCTGAACGCGCTGCTGATCGACCCGACGGTGCTCGGGGAGGAAGCCTGGTCCTACCTCGAGCGCATCTGCGGGATGCTGCCCGACCTCGGCGTCGTAGTCTGCACCGAGCGCTCGACCGTCGCCCAGCGGGTACGCGGACTGCGGCTCGGGGTCGACGACTGGATCACCAAGCCCTGTCACCCCGAAGAGGCGATCGCGCGGCTGGAAGCTGTCTCGCGCCGCCGGCGCCGCGCCCTGCCGCAGGCCGAGTCCGGCCCGGTCGTCGCCGGCGAGCTGCAGATCCGCTCCGACCGCTTCCAGGCCTTCGTCGCCGACACCAGCCTCGACCTGACGCGGCGCGAGTTCGAGCTCCTGCAGCTACTCGCCGACTCGCCCGGCCAGGTGCTCGAGCGCGAGACGATCTACCAGCGGGTCTGGGGATACGCGATGGCGCACGGCGACCGCTCGGTCGACGTCTTCATCCGCAAGCTGCGCCAGAAGCTCGAGAAGCTCTCGCCGGGCTGGAACTACATTCACACCCATTTCGGAGTCGGCTACCGATTCGACCCCGAATCAAGCGCAGCCGCTCCGGCGGCCGATTCCGCTAAGTCCGCGGATGCCGCAGACCCGCTTCACAACTCTTTTACAAGTTCGACACAGGCACGTAACAAGCTGTCGCTCAGTCGCTGAGAGTGTGGCTCGAGAGCGGCCATCGCGGTCCGCACCTTTGAGCAAAACGACAGAAGGAGCGCATGTGAGTCCCTCGAGATGGTTGGCGGTGATCGTCTCCGTCGGTGTGCTGGCCGTCGGCGTCGCCGCCTGTGGCAGCAGCAGCGAAAGCGGTGCTTCCGGCGAACTCTCGGGCCAGGTGGCGGGCGCCGGGTCGAGCGCCCAGGAGGCCGCGCAGGAAGCCTGGATCGCCAACTTCGAGAGCGATAACTCGGGGGTGACGATCTCCTACGACCCGATCGGCTCGGGCGGCGGGCGCGAACAGTTCATCGCCGGCGGCACGGCCTACGGCGGTAGCGACGCCCCGCTCTCGACCGAAGAAGGTGAACTCGAAAAGGCGATGAAGCGCTGCAAGGGCCAGGGCGGCGAACTGATCCAGATCCCGGACTACATCTCGCCGATCGCGATCGTCTACAACTTGCCCGGGGTCGAAGGTCTGCAGCTCGACCCGGAAACCCTGGTCAAGATCTTCAATCAGGAAATCAGCAGCTGGAACGACGAGGCGATCGCCGCCACGAACCCCGGCGTCGAACTGCCCGACACCCGGATCACCCCGGTCAACCGCTCCGACGAGTCGGGCACGACGGAGAACTTCGTCGACTACCTCTCGAAGGTCGAGCCGAGCATCTGGACCTATGAAGTCAGCGGTGACTGGCCGGTCAAGGGCGGCGAGGCGGCGCAGGGCACCTCGGGCGTCGTCGAAGCGGTCAGCGCCGGCGAAGGCGCGATCGGCTACGCCGACGCCAGCCAGGCGGGCGAACTCAGCATCGCCACGGTCGAGGTCGGCAGCGAATACGTCGGGCCGAGCGCCGAAGCGGCGGCGAAGATCCTCGAGGAGTCGCCGAAGGACAGCGAATTGAGCCAGGGCAAGTACGTCTTCGCCTACGAACTGGACCGCAAGACGGAAGCCACCGGCACCTACCCGATCGTGCTGGTCTCCTCGCTGATCGCCTGCACCAGTTACAGCTCGGCCGACGAAGCGGCGATCGTCAAGGCCTACCTCGAATACGCGATCAGCCCCGAAGGGCAGGAAGCGGCGGCCGAAAACGCCGGCTCCGCGCCGATCTCCGAAGCGCTGCGGGAAGAAATCACGCCCGCGGTCGAAGCGATCGAAGCCGGCTAGGCGAGGCAGTTGGAGCCGAGTCAGGCAACCGGGGCCCCGCCGCTCGCAGCGGCGGGGCCCCAGCGCCGTTGGGGGGACCGCGTCTTCTCCAACCTGGCGGTCGCCGCCGGGGTGACGATCCTCGGCCTGCTCGCCGGCGTCGCCTTGTTCCTGCTGGTCGAATCGCTGCCGGCGGTCGGCGCCAGCCCGGACCAGCTTCCCGGGGGCAAGAGCCTCGTCGACTACATCGCGCCGCTCGCCTTCGGCACCGCGCTCGCGGCGACGATCGCGGTCGTGATCGCAGTTCCGCTTGCCGTCGCAGTCGCGCTCTTCATCAGCCACATCGCGCCGCGCCGTATCGTCCTCGTGCTCGGCTTCCTCGTCGACCTGCTAGCCGCGATCCCCAGTATCGTCTACGGGCTCTGGGGGATCTTCGTGCTCGGCCCCGCGGCGGTGCCGGTGCTCGAATGGCTCGAACGGAAGTTCGGCTTCATCATCTTCTTCAAGGGACCGGCCTCGGCCACTGGGCGCACGATGCTGGTCGCCGGCCTGGTCCTCGCGGTGATGATCCTGCCGATCGTCTCCGCGGTCTGCCGCGAGGTCTTCTCGCAGACGCCGCGCAAGCTGCAGGAAGGCGCGCTGGCGCTCGGCGCGACCCGCTGGGAGATGATCCGGATGACCGTCCTGCCCTTCGGCCGCTCCTCGATCATCAGCGGCTCGATGCTCGGCCTCGGCCGCGCCCTCGGGGAGACGATGGCGGTGACGATCATCCTCTCGGTCTCCGGCATCGTCACCTTCAACCTGATCAGCCAGGCCAACCCGTCGACGATCGCCGCCAACATCGCGCTCGACTTCCCGGAGTCCTCCGGCCTCGCCGTCAACACCCTGATCGCGTCCGGGCTCGTGCTCTTCGCGATAACCCTGGTCACCAACCTCGTGGCGCGGGCGATCATCTCGCGCCAGAACATCCAGTAGTGCACGCGCAGGCCGACACGCCGCCGCTCCTCGCGGCCCCCACGGGGGGCTCGTTGTGGCGGCGCAAGCTGCTCAACCAAGCGATGACGGCGTTGATCGTCCTCGCCTTCGTCATCGCCCTGATCCCGCTCTTCTCGCTGCTCTACCAGGTGGTCAGCCGCGGCCTTCCCGGTCTCGACTGGGAATTCCTCACCGGCACGCCGCGCGGCATCGTCGGCGGCGGCGGCGCCGCCCACGCGATCGTCGGCACGGTCGTGATCACCGGCGTCACCACGATCATCTCGGTGCCGGTCGGGATCATGGCGGCGATCTACCTGACCGAGTACGGCGGCAAGAGCCGCCTGCGCCGCTGGCTGACCTTCTTCGTCGACGTGATGACCGGCATCCCCTCGATCGTCGCCGGCCTCTTCGCCTTCGCCCTCTTCGCGATCTTCCTCGGTCCCGGCATCAGGCTCGGCCTGATGGGGTCGGTGGCGCTCTCGGTGCTGATGACCCCGATCGTGATCCGCTCCTCCGAGGAGGTGCTGAAGATCGTCCCCAACCACCTGCGCGAGGCCTCCTACGCGCTCGGCACTCCGAAGTGGCGGACGATCGTCAAGGTCGTGCTGCCGACGGCCTTCGCCGGGTTGGTGACCGGGGTGATGATCGCGGTCGCGCGGATCGTCGGCGAGACCGCGCCGCTGCTGGTGACCACCGGGATCGTCGACTCGATCAACACCAATCCCTTCGAAGGCCGCATGCAGAACCTCGCGGTCTACGCCTACAGCGAGTACCGCACCCCCGGCGTGATGAAACAGGCCTCCTACGACCGGGCCTGGGCGGCGGCGCTGACCCTGATCGCTATCGTGATGATCCTCAACGTGGTCGCCCGCCTCGTCTATCGCCGCTACCGAACCGAGATCAAGTAGATCGTGGAGATCAGGAGGAGACGATCCATGCAAGGAGCCGCAGGCGCGACCAGGGCCGAGGCTGAGCCGACCGAGCAGCAGATGCCCGCACCGCAACCAGCCGCCGCGCCCGTGCCGACGCCGGCGCCCGCCGGGGAGCGGCGGGCGAAGACGATCGACACCCGCGAGGTGAGTCTCTTCTATGGCGACTTCCAGGCGGTCGAGGGCGTCGACCTGACGATCGCGCCGAACGAGGTGACGGCGCTGATCGGCTCCTCGGGCTGCGGCAAGACGACCTTCCTGCGCTCGCTCAACCGCATGCACGAGCTGACGCCGGGCGCCCGGGTGGAGGGGCGGATAACGCTCGACGGGCACGACATCTACGCCAAGGGCGTCGACCCGGTCCAGGTCCGCCGGCTCGTCGGCATGGTCTTCCAGTCGCCCAACCCGTTCCCGACGATGTCGGTCTACGAGAACGTCGCCGCCGGCCTGACCCTGAACGGCGGCCGGATGAAGAAGGCCGAGAAGGACGAGGTCGTCGAGCGCTCGCTGCGCGGCGCCCACCTCTGGAACGAGGTCAAGGATCGCCTCGACAAGCCCGGATCGGGCCTCTCCGGCGGCCAGCAGCAGCGCCTCTGCATCGCCCGCGCGATCGCGGTCGAGCCCGAGGTGCTGCTGATGGACGAGCCCTGCTCGGCGCTCGACCCGGTCGCGACGCTGGCGATCGAGGATCTGATCGGCGAGCTGAAGAGCCGCTACACGATCGCGATCGTCACCCACAACATGCAGCAGGCGGCGCGCGCCAGCGACGTCACCGCCTTCTTCAACCTCGAGCAGACGGGCAAGCCGGGGCGGCTGGTCGAGATCGGCCCGACCGAGACGATCTTCACCAGCCCCTCCGAGCAGGCGACCGAGGACTACGTCAGCGGCCGGTTCGGCTGATGCCGGAAGCGCGGGTCGAATACCAGGAGGAGCTGGAGCGGCTCGAGGCGAGCGGGCTCGGCGGGCTCGATCTGGTCACAGCGGCGCTCGGGCGCACCCTGGAGGCGATCGAGCACCAGGACGTCGAGCTGGCGCAGATCGTGATCGCCGACGACGACCGGATCGACGGCCGTTACCTAGAGGTGCACCAGAGCCTGATCACGCTGCTGGCCACGCAGTCGCCCGTCGCCACCGACCTGCGCCTGATCTCGGCGCTGCTGCACGTGCTGAAGAACGTCGAGCGGATGGGCGACCAGTGCGTGAACATCTGCAAGATGATCCCGCTGACCGGCAACGAGCCGCCGGCGGACGAGGAGATGGTGCAGCTGATCCTGACGATGGGCCGCCAGACCCGCACGCTGATCGGCCAGGCCAAGCGCGCATTCGAGGAGCGCGACGTGGAGATGGCGCGCGACCTGGTGCGCCAGGACGACGTCGTCGACAAGCTCAACCGCGAGTGCTTCGGCCAGGCGCTGGCGATCGGCGACGACCCCGACCGGCGCGAGTGGGGCATGACGATGCTGCTGGCGGCGCGGGCGATCGAGCGGATCGGCGACAACGCGGTCGACATCGGCGAGCAGGTCGCCTTCGTCGTCACCGGGCTGTTCAAAGAGTTCGAGGACGCGTCGCACCCCGAGGAGCCGCCGCCCTCCCGCTAGCGGCTCACGGCTCACGGCTGCCCGGGGGGCAGCCCGATCTCGCGCATCGCCAGCGCGAACTGCGCGAATTCGCCCGGGAAGTCGGAGAGCACGAGCGGTTGGCCGACGCCTTCGGAGGCGGCCGAGCGCGGGCCCTTCGCTCGATGGTCCCCGCGCGCCTGCCTGCGCCAGGCGTCGATCTCGTCGTGCAGGTGCGAGTGATCGGGTATGTCGTCGCGCGCCGAGTCGAGCAGCACGCCGCCGAGGTCGCGGGCGCCGCGCACGCTCGCCGGCATTGCGGCGAGTGCCCGCTCCGCCGGCTCGGGGGCGAAGCGGCCGAGGATCGTCTTCGGCAGGCTGGTGTGCTCGAGCGTCTCCTTGAAGACGTCGTTGCGCACTCGCGGGCCGACGACGATCGCCGGCACCCGGACGCCCAGCGTCCTGCGTCCGGAGCCGTCCGCCGGGGCCGCGGGGGGCTCGACGTGGTCGTAGAAGCCGCCATGCTCGTCGTAGGTGATGACGAGCATCGTGTTCTCCCACTGCGGGCTGTTGGCCAGCGCCTCGTAGACCTCGAGCACGAGACCCTGGCCCGCGTGCACGTCCGATGGCGGGTGGTCGTCGTCGGAGTTCGGGTCGAGGACCCCGAGGTCGAAGAAGTTGGGGTCGATCCAGGAGACGGGCCGCAACTCGCCCGCCGCGGCGTCGTCGAGAAAGCTGTTGCCGCCGACGATCAGCCGCTCCGCGACTTCGGTCACCGCGCTCACTTTCTTGCGGTCGAAGAAGGAGAAGTTGTCCCGCATCAGGTCCCGGGGCTTGCGGTAGGCGCCGTCGGCGGCGCGCAGCGTCGCCGGGTCGTGCGAGTACCAGCGCCAGTCGGTGGGTCGCAGTTGGCGGGTGAACGCCTCGACTTCGAATATCGGCGCCTTGCCGAGCCCGCCGACGACCGGGAGGCCGGCGAGGCGGCGCACGATGCGCCGCACCCAGTCCGGTCGGTGGCCCGCGGGTTCGGGGTCGTCGCTGCCGGAGAGCGCGAAGAGGCGGTTCGGCCAGGTGTCGCCCGGAATCGAGGAGTGCCAGGCGTCGCAGACGCAGAAGTTCCGGGCGAGGAAGTCGTAGACGGGAAGCTGCTCGGCCGTGTAGTAGCCCATCACCAGGCCGTACTTGTCGGGCGGCGGGCTCTTGCGCTCGATGAAGTTCTGGACGAAGCCGCCGTTGTGCCCGGCGAGCTGTTCCTCGACGCAGTCGCGGCCGTGACAGGGGTCGAGCGCCTTGACGTCCTCCCCCGGCAGGCGGAAGGCCGTTTCGCCGGCGGCGAACGGGTGCGAGCGGTAGGCGTTGCCGCTCGCGTCGAGGTTGACCTCGGCGCCGCTGCCGCTGAGCCCCTCGACCTCGGGGATGCCGCTGTGCTGCAGGTAGCCCAGCATCTGGTCGAAGGAGCGGTTCTCCATCATCAGCACGACGATGTTCTGGATTCCGTCCAGGTTGCTCATCGATCTCCCGTCCTCGTGTGAAGAGAAATACCTAAATGCTCAGCTGACGATCATAAGCATCGCCGTGAGGCGCATGTCAAGTCCCGACCGGGCGCGGGCGGCCGGCGGGGTTGGAGTCCGCCCGTTCTGGGAAGATCGCGAAGCGAGTTTCGAGAATGCTCTGCGCCGCCATCGACATCGGGTCCAACACGACGCGCCTGCTCGTCGCCGAGCCCGTCGAGGGGCAGCTGAAGAAGGCGATGGAGCAGCGGGCTTATACGCGGATCAACAAGGCGATCGCCGACTCCGGCGAGATCCCGGCGGCGAAGGCGGCCGAGGTGGCGGAGGTGGTGGCGACGCAGGTGCGGCTGGCGCGCGAGCTGGGCGCCGCTGAGATCCGGGCGGTGGCGACCGCCGCTGTGCGCGAAGCGAGCAACGGCGAGGCGGTGGCGGCGCAGATCGGCGATGCGGCCGGTGTGCCGGTCGAGATCCTCAGCGAGCAGGAGGAGGGGAGGCTCTCCTTCATCGGCGCGACCAAGACCCTCGGGCACCCGGTCGAGGGCCGGGTCGGCGTCGTCGACGTCGGCGGCGGCTCGACCGAGATCGTCACCGGCACGGTCCCCGGCGGCGTGCAGGAGGTGCGCTCCTGGCGGGTCGGCTCCGGCGTGCTCGCCGACGAGCTGATCGCCTCCGATCCGCCCTCGCCGGCGGAGATCCGCAAGGTGCGCGACCGGGTCGAGGACCTCTTCGCCGGGGTCGAGATCGAGCACCCCGCGCAGGCGGTCGCCGTCGGCGGCAGCGCCACCTCGCTTCGCCGCCTGGTCGGCGCGGTGCTCGAGTACGAGACCCTGGAGCGGGCGATCCGCGTCCTCTGCGGCGACCCCGCGGCCGACGTGGCGCGGCGCTTCGAGCTCGACCCGCGGCGAGTGCGCATCCTGGCGACCGGGGTGCTGCTACTGGAGAAGCTCTCCGAGCTGCTCGGCCAGCCGCTGCAGATCGGCAAGGGCGGCCTGCGCGAGGGCGTCGTGCTCGACCTGCTGAACGGCAGCGCGAACGGCTCCTCGCCCGTGCGGCTCGCCGCGTGATTTAGCCTGCGGGCGTGGCCCGCCCGCGCGAGGTACCCGGATTCGATTGCGAGGAGCCGTTCGCGATCGCCGCAGCGCGCGTGGTCGAGGTGCGCGCCGCTGAGCTCTTCGCCCATTCCGAGGGCGTGCTCGACCTCGACGACGTCGAGCGGTTGCACGACATGCGGGTCGCCACGCGGCGCCTGCGCGCGGCGCTCGAGGTCTTCGACTCCTGCTTTCCGCGCAAGCGCCGCCGCCGCGCGCTGAAGCGGGTGAAGAAGCTGGCCGACGCGCTCGGCGAGCGCCGCGACCGCGACGTCGCGATCGAGTTCCTCGGCGGCCTGGAGGCCGAGACGCCGCAGGCCGACCGCGCGGGGCTGGCGGCGCTGGTCGAGCGGCTGCGCGCCGAGCAGCGGCAGGCGAACGAGGCGCTGGCCCCCTACGTGAAGCCGAAGCGGCTGAAGAAGCTGCGGCGCCGCCTGCTCGAGCTGGTCAAGGAGGCGAAGGCATGAAGGCGCGCAAAGTCGAGGGCCTCGATCCGGCGGCGCCGCTGCGGCCCAACGCGGCGCGGCTCGCCCGCGTGCGGCTCGACGAGCTGCGCTCCTTCGCGCCGGTCGCGCTCGAGCCGTCCGCCTCGAAGACCCAGCACGACATGCGGATCGCCGCCAAGCGGCTGCGCTACGTGCTGGAGATCGTCGGCCCCTGCTTCGGCCCCGAGGCCGACGCCGCCCGCGACGCCGCCAGGCGCCTGCAGGGCGTGCTCGGCGAGATCCACGACTGCGACGCGATGCTTCCCCGCGCCCGCGGGATCGAGTCGCTGCGCCGCCGGCTGCGCGAGCGCCGCGAGCGCCTCTTCGGCGAGTTCAGCGAGCTCTGGCGCGAGCAGGTCGAGCGCGGGACCTGGGCTCAGCTGGAGTCCTCGCTGTAGGTCAGCGCCGCCAGGCGCCCGCCCGGATCTCGCTGCCGTCAGGCGCGTTCCGGAGCTGTGACCCCAGTCGCTCGATGACTAGATCCGCAGCCCTGTCCGGGTCATAGGAGTCTTCCGTGTGTCTGACGAGCCGCGAAAGGTCGTCGCGAAAGTCTCGGTCTACGAGCTTCGCCCGGAGGTTCGCCGCCAGCTCGGGAAAGCTGAAGGCGTCATCTCCCATGTAATGGCGGAATGCCGCGACGATCGCCTTATCGTCTGGCGCCAGATTGCCAAGTACGTGCCAGAGGTCGAAGAGGTCGCGGCCCTTGCTGCGCTGGTAGAGCGCGCGGAGCTTGGTCCCCAGCAGCTCCTCGATGCGAAAGGTCGGAATTAGGGCACGCCCGCTCCACCACAGCGAGTCCACGGCCAACGGCAGGTCGAGGCGGGGGAGGCAGGCGTCCACCTCCGCGACGTTGATCTCGATCTTCACCCGTATGCGACCGATCCCCGACGTGGGGATGGCGTCGAATCGGGCGTGGACCATCGGGCCGCTTCGTTCGGTCGCCTGCTCGTCGAGGCCGAGACCTACTGCGATCTCACGGATCGCGCGCAGAAGCTCCTTGATGCCGGATCTGGTGCGCCGCACGTAGTCCAGGTCTTCGGAGTAACGGAGCGGCTGGGGAAGATGCAGCTTGTGCAGGCAGGTGCCTCCGCGCATCGAAAGCTCGGATCCGAGTAGCTCGTGGCGGGCGATTTCGATCATCAGCCGCGAGAGGATCAGGTCCTGCTCGACCTGGTTGTCTTCCGGCCATGGGGCGTGCCTTCGCCATGCGGTGAGGTTGGCCGCGGGTATCAATCGGGTTCTACCGTTCCGTTGATCTGGACGCCCCAGCCGCGGTCGATCGGGCCGCGGGGGCGGTTTCCCGGGATCAGGGCCGTCGGCCCCGGGCGGGCCGGCTCTGCGATGCGCCTGAGCCAGAACGTGTCGACGTCGGAGCGGAAGCTGTCCAGCAGCCAGCCGAGGCGCCGGGCGGTGGCCCGCCCTCTGGAGGTCGCCAGTCGCGCCATCCGCTCCCCACTCAGCTCGCCTATGTCCCTGAGAACCGTGGCAACGTTGCTCACGCCGCCGCCCTCGCGGGGCCGCCACGCCAGGTCGACCGCGGTCATCTCCGGGGTGGCCACGAGGTAGGAGCCGGTATGTGAGTTCATCCGAGTGCGGCCGTCTGGGTCCATCTCGCTGCTCTTGACGAAGTGAAGTCGTACTCTGCCGATCGCCCGATCGTTCAGTTGACGGTCGACGATCGACTGGAACGTCTGGGGCGCCTGGTGGGCGGCACCGTGCCGTGCGGCGGCAGACAGGAAGGCGACGTAGTAGGAGCGCTTCAGATGGCGCATCATCGGATCGATGAACCAGTCGGCTGGTACGACCGCCCAACTCCGGTATTCGGGGGGGACGATCACATACAGGCCCTGCGCCGGCGAGAAGAGCCTTTTCGCACGCTCGAGTTCCGCTAGGCGTGGGTAGACGACTCGCCGGTTCCGGCCGATCAGGTCGACGGCCTCATCCGTGGTTATCCAGTGGCGACCTTCCGCGAGCAGGTGGTCCGGCAGGTCCGAGGGTCGTACCGTGTGTTTGGGCTGCATGACTTGATTCCCAAATCAACTGATTGACGTCATAAATAGCTTACAGCTTCTTATCTAACCAGGCTAGAAAGCGCAAATATACTCTTATTTCGTTGATTTGGCTTTCAAAAATGCGCCCCAAACGGTATCAGCTCCTTTGCGGGTGCCCCGGCTGTTCGGCCGCTTCCTGCGCGCCGCGGGGCGCTGAAGCGGGTCAAGCGGCTCGGCGAGATCCACGACTGCGACGTGATGCTGCCCCGCGCCCGCGGGATCGAGTCGCTGCGCCGCCGGCTGCGCGAGCGCCGCGAGCGCCTCTTCGGCGAGTTCAGCGAGCTCTGGCGCGACACGGCCCCGACCTGGGTGGAGCTCGAACGTTCACTGGATCGTCACACGTTTTCCCTGCAAAGAGGCGAATCTGGGGGTGACCAAGGGAAGGCTTAGAGAGGAAGGCATCGATGACCTCCCGTGTGGACATGCACTGCCACTCCACCGCCTCGCAGCTCTCACGGCTGGGTGTACAGCGCTCGCTCGGGCTGCCCGAGTGCGCCACCCCGCCGGAGGAGGTCTACGAGCTCGCCAAGCGGCGGGGGATGGACTTCGTCACGATCACCGACCACGACACGATCGACGGTTGCCTCGAGCTGGCCGACCGTCCCGACTGCTTCGTCTCCGAGGAGCTGACCGCCCGCTTCGCCGGCGAGCCCCAGGCGGTTCATGTCCTCTGCTACGGGATCACCCCCGGGGACCACGAGTGGCTGCAGGCGAACGCCGGCGACCTCGAGGCCTGCGCCGCATACCTTCGCGAGCAAGGGATCGCCTGTGCCCTGGCGCACCCCTTCTACAACGTCGCGGCGCCGCTCACCGCGCGCCATCGCCGCCGCCTGGCCGAGCTCTTCCCGGTCTGGGAGGTGCGCAACGGCTCGCGCGCGGCGGAGCTCAACATGCCGGCCGTGACGTACGTCGAAACGCACGGCAGCACAGGCATCGGCGGCTCCGACGACCACGCCGGCGTGGACATCGGCCGCACCTTCACCGAGGCGCCGGCCGCATCCACGCCGGAAGAGTTTCTCGCCCGCCTGCGCGACGGCGAAGCCGTCGCCGGCGGCGAACGGGGCAGCGCCGCGAAATGGGCGCACGCCGCGATAGCCCTGGCCACCCGCGCCCTGGAGATGGACGAGGAGACGTGCCGTCGCTCGCAGGCCCATATGGGTGCACGAGCGACGGCACGCCCCGGCGGGCCGAACCCGGCGACGGTGCTGAAGATCGCGCAGCGGGTGGTCGGGCAGGGGGCGGCTCGCGAGGGGGCGATCGCGAGCGACATCGGCCCCGAGGACGCGCGCACGCTGCTCGAGTCGTGGCTGCGCTCGGTCGGGATCGAGGCGATGCGCGGCGTCACCCACACGATCGAGCAGATCCGCGAGCGCGGCGTGCCGGGCTTCGAGGTCGAGGTCGTCGGCGCCGACGCCTGGGTCGACCGGCGGCTGCCGGCGGCAACCGAGCTCGACGTCCCGTTCTACGCGGGAATGACGCTCGGCGTGCCGGGGCTTCCCGACCTCGCCGAGACCCTCGCCGACGGCCGCTACGACCTCGTCCACGTGACCGCGCCCAGCCCGGCCGGCGTCGCCGCCTCGCTGCTCGGCCGCGTCGCCGGCACGCCGCTGCTGGCCAGCTACCACACCGAGCTCGCGACCTACGCCGGCCTGCGCAGCGACGACCCGGGGCTCGAGGCCGCTTCGCGCACCGCCCTGGCGGCCTTCTACATGGCGCCCGCGCGGGTGCTCTCTCCGAGCCCCGCGGCCGACCGCTCGCTGCTCGGCCTCGGCGTCGCCGGGCAGCGGATCGGGCGCTGGGAGCGCGGCGTCGACTGCGAGCGCTTCGATCCGGCGCTGCGCGACGCCGGCGCTTACCCGGGCGAGATCAAGGTGCTCTACGCGGGCCGCCTCACGCGCGAGAAGGGTGTCGACCTGCTGGCCGAGAGCTTCCTGCGCGCCCGGGCCGCAGAGCCCCGCCTGCACCTGCTGCTTGCCGGCGGCGGGCCGGAGGAGGGGGAGCTGCGCTGCGCCCTCGGCGAGCACGCGATTGCCTCCTCGCCGGCGCTGCGCGCCCGGCTCGGCGGGGCGGCCGTCCGGCACGTCGCCGGGCGCTCCTGGGAGCGGGCGCTGGAGCAGCTGGCGGACGGCTATCGGCGGGTGCTGGCGGAGAGCGCCGCGGAGCGGCAAGCCGTCTCCCGGGCCGCCTGAGAGAGCGGGGGCGGGCAGGGGTGCGCCAGTACGATGGGCCGATCGACGATCCGGCCCTCTATTTCAACCGCGAGCTCTCCTGGCTCGACTTCAACCAGCGGGTGCTCGAGCTGGCCGAGGACCGGGGAGCGCCGCTCCTGGAGCGGGTCCGCTTCTGCGCGATCTACGCCTCCAACCTCGACGAGTTCTTCATGGTCCGCGTCGCCGGCCTCTTCGACCAGCTCGACGCCGGGATCGACGCTCGCGGGCCCGACGACCTGGCGCCGAGCGAGCAGATCGACGCGATCCAGGCGCGCGTGCTCGAGCTCGACGCCCGCCTGCACCGCTGCTTCGACGGCGACCTGCGGCCGGCGCTGCAGGAGCAGGGCATCCGCATCGTCTCGCTGGGGACCGCGAGCGAGCGGGAGCGGGCCGAAATCGACGCCCGCTTCCACGAGCAGGTCTTCCCGGCGCTGACCCCGCTCGTCGTCGGCCTCGGCCGCCCCTTCCCCTACATCTCGAACCTCTCGCTCAGCCTCGGCGTGCTGCTGTGCGACCCGGACTCCGGCGCCGAGATCATCGCCCGGGTCAAGGTGCCCAAGGAGCTGCTCGGCCGCTTCCTGCGGGTCGGCGAGCGGGGCGAGGTGTTCGTGCCGCTGGAGGAGGCGATCGCAGCCAACCTCGAGGCGCTGTTCCCCGGCGCCGAGGTGATCGACCACGGCTACTTCCGGGTCACCCGCGACGCCGACTTCACGATCTCCGACGAGGCCGACGACCTGCTGCAGGCGGTGCAGGACGAGCTGCGCCGGCGCCGCTTCGGCGAGGTCGTGCGGCTCGAGATCGCCGCCGGGATGAACCCGAAGCTGCGCGCCCAGCTGGTCGACGCGCTGCGGCTCGAAGACCGCGAGGTCTACGACGTCGACGGGCTGATCGACCTGGCCGACCTCGGCGACCTGGTCGAAGCGGTCCCGGGCCGCCCGGAGCTGCGCTTCGAGCCCTGGACCCCGGTCACCCAGCCGCGCCTGCAGGGGGAGGACGAGGAGCCGGTGGACATCTTCGCGGCGATCCGCCAGGGCGACGTCCTGGTCCACCACCCCTACGACTCCTTCGCCAGCTCGGTCGAGCGCTTCGTCGAGCAGGCGGTCGCCGACCCCGACGTGCTGGCGATCAAGCAGACGGTCTACCGGACGAGCGACGACTCGCCGCTGGTGCCGGCGCTGATCCGCGCCTCCGAACGGGGCAAGCAGGCGGTCTGCATGGTCGAGCTGAAAGCGCGTTTCGACGAGGAGGCGAACATCCACTGGGCGAAGTCGATGGAGGAGGCCGGCGTGCACGTCGTCTACGGCATCCCCGGGCTGAAGACGCACGTCAAGGCGATCCTCGTCGCCCGCCGCGAGGGCGACCGGGTGCGCGAGTACGTCCACATCGGCACCGGCAACTACAACCCGACCACCGCCCGCCTCTACACCGACTTCGGCCTCTTCACCGCCGACCCCGAGGTCGGCGCCGACGTCGCCGAGATGTTCAACTTCCTCACCGGCTACGGCCGGCCCGCCGCCTACCGCAAGGTGCTGGTCTCGCCGACGACGATGCGCGACCGCATCCTGGCCGAGATCGAGGCGACGGTCGAGGCGCATCGCGCGGGGCAGGAGACGCGTATCGCGCTGAAGATGAACGCGCTGGTCGACGCCCGCTGCATCCAGGCGCTGTACGAGGCTTCGCGGGCGGGGGTGCGGGTCGACCTCAACGTGCGCGGCGTCTGCTGCCTGCGACCGGGGGTGCCGGGGGTCTCGGAGAACATCCGCGTGGTCTCGGTCGTCGGCCGCTTCCTCGAGCACTCGCGCATCTACGCCTTCATGCGCGGTGAGGAGACGCGGGTGCTGACCGGCTCCGCCGACCTGATGCCGCGCAACCTGGACAGCCGCGTGGAGCTCGTCGCGCCGATCGAGGACGAGGGCCTGCGGGAGGTGCTGCTCGACGTGCTGGAGCGCTGCCTCGCCGACAACGTCAACGCCTGGCAGCTCGCCGGCGACGGCGCCTGGACCCGGTTGGAGGCCCCGGACGGGGAGCGCCACAGCGTCCAGGACGAACTGCGCGAACGCCATTCCGCACTTACCGCGGAACAGTTCGTCGCCGCGCCCGGCTGAGTCCCCGGCGATCATTAGGATCACCGCGTGGTCCGCCTCTCGCTGCTGCCGCGCGACAGCGCCTTCTTCGACCTCTTCGTCGAGGCCGGCGAGAACACCCTCCACGCCGCCCGCCTGCTGGACCAGATGATGGGCCGCTGGCCCGACGCGAGCGACCTGCCGCGCCAGATCCTCGAGGCCGAGCACGAGGGCGACCGGATCACCCACGCGATCGTCCAGCGGCTCAACTCGACCTTCGTCACGCCGATCGACCGCGAGGACATCTACGGCCTGGCGACCCAGATGGACGACATCGTCGACTACACCGAGGAAGCCGCCGACCTGCTCGGCCTCTACAAGATCGAAGCCCCGATGGCCCAGGCCCAGGCGCTGACCAAGGTGCTGGTCGGGGCCTGCGAGCAGCTCGCCGCCGGGCTCGAGCACCTGCGCGAGCTGAAGGGGCTGGACCGCTACTGGATCGAGATCCACCGGCTGGAGAACGAGGGCGACCGGATCTCCCGCGACGCGGTCGCCTCGCTGTTCTCCAACGGGATCGACCCGATGGTCGTGATCCGCTGGAAGGACATGTTCGCGGTGCTCGAGAACGCGATCGACGCCACCGAGACCGCGGCGCAGATACTAGAGGGAATAGTCATCAAGAATTCATGAGTTCTGACGTGATCATGGTCATCGTGGTGGGGACGGCGCTGGCGTTCGACTTCACCAACGGGTTCCACGACACGGCGAACGTGGTCGCGACCTCGATCTCGACCGGGGCGGCGCGACCGCAGGTGGCGATCGGCATCGCCTCGCTGCTCAACTTCGTCGGCGCCTTCATCTCGATCTCGGTCGCGGCGACGGTCGCCAACGAGGTCGTCGACGCCTCGCTGATCACGCCGACGATCGTCTTCGCCGGCCTGATCGGGGCGATCGCCTGGAACCTGATCACCTGGTGGTTCGGCCTGCCGTCGAGCTCCTCGCACGCGCTGATCGGCGGCGTCGTCGGCTCCGCGGTCGCCGCCGCGGGCATCGACGCGATCCTCGCCGAAGGACTGGTCGGCAAGGTGCTGATCCCGGCCGTCGTCGCGCCGGTCGTCGCCTTCGTCGTCGCCGGGCTCAGCATCGGGCTGGCCTACCGGCTTGTCGGCCGCGAGCGCCCCGGGCCGGTCACGCGCGGCTTCCGCTACGGCCAGGTGATCTCCGGCGGCCTGCTGGCGCTCGCGCACGGGACCAACGACGCGCAGAAGACGATGGGCGTCATCACCCTGGCCCTGATCGCCAACGGCACGCTCGCCGCCAACTCCGACCCGCCGCTCTGGGTGATCGTCAGCGCGGCGGCGGCGATCGCCCTCGGCACCTATATAGGCGGCTGGCGGATCATCCGCACCACCGGCAGCCGGATCATCAAGATGGACGCCGCGCAGGGCTTCTCCGCCCAGGGGGCGGGCGCCGCAGTGATCCTCGCCTCGACCCATTTCGGGTTCCCGCTCTCGACCACGCACGTGATCAACGGCGGCGTGATGGGGGCCGGGGCGGGCAAGCGCGTCTCCGCCGTGCGCTGGGGGGTCGCCGGGAACATCGTCGTCGCCTGGCTGCTGACCCTGCCGGCGGCGGCCGCGATCGGCGCGCTCGCCTACGGGCTCACCCACGTTTTCGGCAGCGGCGCGCTCGGGCCGGTGCTGGTGACGTTGATGTCGCTGGGTTCGATCGTCGCGATCTTCGCCCGGCGCGCCCAGCAGGGCGCGCCGGCGCCGGCCGGTTAGGGGTGTTGGAGACGGCGACGATCGTGCAAAGCAAGGATCTGCTGAACACCGTGATCGCCTCGCTGGTGGCGGGCGTCGGCGTCACGGTCGTCTTCTCGCTGGCGATCCGGGGCGGCGCCCGCTTCGCCGACCTCAACCAGGAAGGCCGCCGGCTCGCGGCGGGGGCCGCAGCCGCGCTCGGCGTGCTCGCCCTCGCGGTGACGCTGGCAGCCGTGGCGATCGGCATCGTCGTGATGACGAGCAAGTAATCGGTCCGCCCGCGTACTCGGCCTTCAGATTCGTCCAGAGAGTCGGATATGGATGGCCGGATCCTTCCGCGTCCGCCGCGGGCGGGCTCGCAGGGGGCCGTACACTTTTCGACATGCAGGCCGTTCGAAACGCCGCGATCGTGATGGCGCTCGCCCTGGCGGTGGCCTTCGCGCCGCACGGGGGCAACGCCGCCGACGCGGTCCTCACCGCGATCACGATGGGCTTCCTCGCGGCGATCGCCTGGGCGGCGTTCGTGTTCTCGCGCCAGCGGCAGCTGACGCTGGCGACGCTCAGCGACGGCCGCCGGGCGCTCCTCTACGGGGCGCTCGGCCTGATCGCGCTGCTGGTCGCGGGCAGCGACGAGATGTTCTCCAGCGGCAGCGGCACGCTCGCCTGGATCCTCCTGCTCGGCGCCTCGATTGCGGCGATCTGGAAGGTCTGGACCGAGGCGAACACGTATTGACGCGCGGGAGTCTGGCTCAGAATCTCCCTCGCGCGCGTGAGGATTTACAGAACCGCGCGTAAGGATTTTCAGGATTTTTTGATTTGGCGCACCACACGTGCGTCGGTGTCTGGGACGGTCGCGCTGTGTCGCCCCAGATCGCCAGCAGCTGTCGCAGGGAGGACGGAACCGCTTCGGTCGAGTTGATCGGGGTCGTTCCGTTCCTGCTGCTGGCGATTCTGGTGGCGGCGCAGATCGGCGTGGCCGGCTACGCGCTGTGGTCGGCGGGGGCCGCGGCGCGGGCGGGCGCCCGTGCCGGGCTGGTCGGCAACGACGCGGCGGCCGCGGCAAGACAAACCCTGCCTGGGGGCCTGCGCGACGGCGCCAGGGTGAGCGACCAGGGTGAGGTGACGGTACGCGTCCCGATACCGCGGATCGTGCCCGCGATGCCCTCGCTCTCGGTCGAGGCGAGCGCGGCGCTGGAGCCGGACGATGAACACGCGCGGTAGAGCTTTGTCCCGGATAGCGAACCAAACCTCGACCACGTCGACGCGGTGGGGGGCGGAGCGGGGGCAGAGCACGGTGGAGTTGGTCGCTGCGCTGCCGGCGCTGCTGCTCGCCGGCCTGCTCGCTCTCCAGCTCCTGGTCGCGGGCTACTCGCTGACGCTGGCCGACGGCGCCGCCGAGGCGGGGGCGCTGGCGCTGGCATCGGGCCGGCCGGCCGTCGCCGCCGCCCGCGGCGCCGTGCCGGGATGGGCGGCGGACGGCGTCTCGGTGTCGGTCGAGGGCGGCCGGGTGACGGTGCGCCTGCGCCCGCCGTCCCCGATCCCGGCCATCGGGCGTGCGCTCGCCGTGACCTCCGCTGCGCAAGCGAGGCCACGGTGACGTTTCCGGTGCGCCCGTCACGCCCCCCGGGAAGCAAAGGCGCACCGGAACGCAGCCCAGTCGTGCTGGTGACGCGAGCGGGAGGCGCCGAGGGGTCGCGGCCCGCCGCCGCGGCGCTGGCCTGCGCCGCCTCCGAGCCCGAGCGGGCGGCGCTGCTGATCGACCTGGGGGAGGAGAGGGCGGCGCGTTCGACCCCGATCGCCACGGCGGGCGCCCGGGCGCTGGAGGAGCGGCTCGCGGCGCACCTGCCGGACGCCGCGGTCGCTTCGCGCGGCTGCTTCTGTCAGCTGACGCTCGCTCCCCGGCCGGAGGCGCTCGAGATCGCCGCCGCCGCGTCGCCGCTCGCCCGCGAGTCGGCCGCGGTCGTCCACCTGCCGCCGCAGCTGCTGCGCCCGCTGCTCGCCGAGCCGCGCATCCGCCCGACCGCCGCCGTGCTCCGCGCCGACCTCCCGGGCGACCGCGCGCTGACCGCGCTCGCGGTCCGTGACCTGGTCGGGCTCGGCCTGCGCGTCGCCGTTCTGCGGCGCCCGCCCGGCCTGCTCGCCGGGCGCGCCGCGCTGCTCGGCGCGCCGCTCGACCCGGGCTCCGTAATTCGCCGCGTTTGGAGTGTCGTCAATCACGGATGAAACGGGCGGTCGGCGGCTCTACGTTGCCTCGTATGGAGGGAACGAGGCCGACGTTCGAGGTGCGTATCCACGGGCGCGGTGGGCAGGGGGTCGTGACCGCCGCCGAGCTGCTCTCCGTTGCCGCCTTCGACGAGGGTCGCCACGCCCAGGCCTTCCCCAGCTTCGGCTCCGAGCGGACCGGCGCCCCGGTGGTCTCCTTCTGTCGCTTCGGCGACACGCCGATCCGCACCCGCGAGCCGGTCGCCGAGCCCGACGCGCTGATCGTCCAGGACCCGACCCTGCTGCACCAGGTCGACCTGTTCGCCGGCCTGCGTCCGGACGGCTACGTGCTGATCAACAGCAGCCGCGAGCTCGGCGAGCTGGGCCTGGCGGAGCTGCGCGAGCGCTTCCGGCCGGAGCGCCTGCTCAGCGTGCCGGCGACCGAGCTGGCGCGCCAGCACCTCGGCCGCCCGTTGCCCAACGCTGCTCTGCTGGGCGGTTTCGCCGCGCTGACCGGGACGCTGCGGCTCGACTCGGTGATCGCGGCGATCCGCGAGCGCTTCCAGGGCGAGGCGGGCGAGCGCAACGCCGCGGCGTCCGCGGCGTGCTTCCACGAGGTCGAGCAGGAGCGCGCCGGAGCGCCAAGTGCTTAGGCAGCTCGAGGGCTCGGCCGCGGTTGCGGAGACGGTGGCGCGCTGCCGTCCGGAGGTCGTCTGCGCCTACCCGATCTCGCCCCAGACCCACATCGTCGAGGGCCTCTCCGACCTCGTCCGGGCGGGCGAGCTAGGCAGCTGCGAGTACGTCACGGTCGAGTCCGAGTTCGCGGCGCTCTCGGTCTGCATCGGCGCCTCCGCCGCCGGCGCCCGCGCCTACACGGCGACCGCCAGCCAGGGCCTGCTCTACATGGCCGAGGCCCTCTACAACGCCTCCGGCCTCGGGCTGCCGATCGTGATGACCGTCGCCAACCGGGCGATCGGCGCGCCGATCAACATCTGGAACGACCACTCGGATGCGATGTCGCAGCGCGACTGCGGCTGGATCCAGCTCTACGCCGAGGACAACCAGGAGGCGGCCGACCTGCACGTGCAGGCCTTCCGCCTCGCCGAGCGGCTCTCGCTGCCGGTGATGGTCTGCATGGACGGCTTCGTCCTCACCCACGCCTACGAGCGCGTCGACGTGCCGAGCGCCGAGCAGGTCGACGCCTTCCTGCCGCCCTTCGAGCCGCACCAGGTGCTCGACCCGGCCGAGCCGGTGACGATCGGGGCGATGGTCGGCCCGGAGGCCTTCGCCGAGGTCAAGTACCTCGCCCACGCCAAGCAGATGCAGGCGCTGGACGCGATCCCGGAGGTCGCGGCGGACTTCGAGGCGACCTTCGGGCGCCCCTCCGGCGGCCTCGTGCGCGGCTACCGCAGCGAGGACGCGGAGACGATCGTGGTCGCTCTCGGCTCGGTCCTGGGGACGATCGAGGACACGGTCGACGAGCTGCGCGAGCAGGGGGTGAAGATCGGCGCCCTGGCGATCAAGTCGTTCCGCCCGTTCCCGCTCGACGAGGTGCGGGCGGCGCTGGGCGGGGCGAAGCGCGTCGTCGTGCTGGAGAAGGCGCTGGCGGTCGGGATCGGCGGCATCGTCTCGGCCAACGTGCGCATGGCGCTCTCCGGGATCGAGCTGCACGGCTACACCGTCGTCGCCGGCCTCGGCGGCCGGCCGGTCACCAGGCGCTCGCTGCGCGAGCTGTTCGAGCGGGCGATCGAGGACCGGCTCGAGCAGCTCAGCTTCCTCGACCTCGACCGCGAGCGGGTCGAGTCCGAGCTGCAGCGGATGGCGGCCGGCGGCCGCAGCGGCCCGCACGCCGAGAACATCCTGCGCGAGAGCGGCATCGTCGCCGCGAGGTCGCACTGATGGCCGGCTCGCACGGGGAGAGGGGCGACGGTCAGCGGGTGCGCTTCTACCAGGTGGGCAGCTTCGCTGCCGGAAACCGGCTGCTCGACCCCGAGCAGCGCACCGTGCAGGCGCGCATGGACCGCTCCAACACCCTCACCTCCGGCCACCGCGCCTGCCAGGGCTGCGGCGAGGCGCTCGGCGCCCGCTACGCGCTCGACGCGGCGATGCGGGCGACCGGGGGCAAGCTGATCGCCGCCAACGCGACCGGCTGCCTCGAGGTCTTCTCGACCCCGTTCCCCGAGTCCTCCTGGCAGCTGCCCTGGATCCACTCGCTGTTCGGCAACGCGCCGGCGGTGGCGAGCGGCGTCGCCGCGGCGCTGCGGGCGAAGGGGCGCGAGGACGTGCGGGTGATCGGCCAGGGCGGCGACGGCGGGACGGTCGACATCGGCTTCGGCTGCCTCTCCGGGATGTTCGAGCGCGGGGACGACGTGCTCTACGTCTGCTACGACAACGAGGCCTACATGAACACCGGTGTGCAGCGCTCCGGCGCGACGCCGCCCGCCGCCCGCACCGCCAACACCAAGCCGATCGGCCGCGACCACCCGGGCAACGCCTTCGGCCAGGGCAAGGACATGCCGCGGATCGCGATCGCCCACGGCATCCCCTACGTGGCGACGGCGACGGTCGCCGACCTGCACGACCTCGAGCGCAAGGTGGAGACGGCGATGGGGCTGCACGGCCCCCGCTACATCCACGTCTTCGTCCCCTGCCCGCTCGGCTGGGGGGCCGACGCGGCGGACACGCTCGAGCTGGCGCGGCTGGTCGTCGAGAGCGGCCTCTTCCCGGTCTTCGAGGCGGCCGACGGCGAGCTCGTCGCGGTCTCCAAGATCCGCCGCCGGGTGCCGGTCGAGGAGTACCTGCGACCGCAGCGCCGCTACGCCCACCTGTTCGGCGACCCGCCGCGCAGCGACGTGATCGAGCGGCTGCAGGCCCTCGCCGACGCCAACATCGCCCGCTACGGGCTGCTCGACGGCGACGCGGGGGACTTTGAGCGGGCTGTGGGCCGTCAAGAGTCCAATGGGGAGGATCGCTCGTGAACGGCAAGCCCTACGCGATCACGCTCGACGTCGGCTCCAGCCTCGCCAACAAGACCGGCAGCTGGCGCACCGAGCGGGCCGTCTACGTCGACCGGCTGCCGCCCTGCAACGACGCCTGCCCGGCGGGCGAGAACATCCAGGGGTGGCTGTACGAGGCGGAGGAGGGAGAGGCGGGCTACGAGCGCGCCTGGCGCGAGCTGGTCGCCGACAACCCGTTCCCGGCGATCATGGGGAGGGTCTGCTACCACCCGTGCGAGACCGCCTGCAACCGGGCGCAGCTCGACGAGGCGGTGGGGATCCACTCGGTCGAGCGCTTCCTCGGCGACGAGGCGATCAAGCGGGGCTGGCGGCTCGAGTCCGGCGCCGAGCCGAGCGGCAAGCGCGTGCTGGTGATCGGCGCCGGGCCCTCGGGGCTCTCGGCCGCCTACCACCTGACCCGGCTCGGGCACTCGGTGACGATCTACGAGGCGGGCTCGCTGCCGGGCGGGATGATGCGCTTCGGCATCCCCCAGTACCGGCTGCCGCGCGACGTGCTCGAGGCCGAGCTGCAGCGCATCCTCGACCTCGGCGTCGAGCTGAAGCTGAACACGCGGGTCGAGAACGCGCTGGAGGCGATGCGCGAGGGCGGCTTCGACGCCGCCTTCCTCGCGGTCGGCGCGCACATCGGCCGGCGCGCCTACGTGCCGGCGGGCGAGGCCGAGCGGATCGTCGATGCGGTCTCGCTGCTGGAGAGCATGGAGGGCGAGGAGCGGCCGCAGCTGGGCCGCCGCGTGGCGATCTACGGCGGCGGCGACACGGCGATGGACGCGGCGCGCACGGCGAAGCGGCTCGGCGCCACCGATGCGGTCGTCGTCTACCGGCGCACCCGTGAGCGCATGCCGGCGCACGACTTCGAGGTCGAGGAGGCGGCGGAGGAGGGGATCGAGATGCGCTGGCTCTCCACGGTCAAGCACTTCGAGGGCGGCAAGCTGGCGCTCGAGCGGATGGAGCTCGACGAGTCGGGCTTCCCGCAGCCGACCGGCGAAATGGAGGAGCTCGAGGCGGACTCGCTGGTGCTGGCGCTGGGCCAGGAAGCCGACCTCTCGCTGCTCGAGGGCGTGCCCGGGATCGAGGTTGAGGACGGCGTCGTCGCGGTCGGGCCGAACATGATGACCGGCCACGAGGGGATCTTCGCCGGCGGCGACATGGTGCCGGCGGAGCGCACGGTGACGGTCGGCGTCGGGCACGGCAAGCGGGCCGCCCGCCACATCGACCGCTGGCTGCGCGGCGAGGCGCACGAGCCCGGGCCGCGCCACGAGCTGGCCGGCTTCGAGACTCTCAACACGTGGTACTACGCGGACGCGCCGCGCACCGTGCAACCGCAGCTCGAGGCCGCCCGCCGCGCCTCCAGCTTCGCCGAGGTGGTCGCCGGCCTCGACGAGGAGAGCGCCGTGTTCGAGGCGCGCCGCTGCCTCTCCTGCGGCAACTGCTTCTCCTGCGACAACTGCTACGGGGTCTGCCCCGACAACGCCGTGATCAAGCTCGGCGAGCCGGGCGAGCGCTACGAGATCGACCTCGACTTCTGCAAGGGCTGCGGCCTCTGCGCCGCCGAGTGCCCCTGCGGGGCCATTGAAATGGTGCCCGAGGAAATCTGAGCAGAGCCCGCCGACGAAATTTCCGCGGCGTCTGGCGGCGGCGGGCCGGCGCGTGGCGGCGTCCTCGGTCGCCTGAATAGCGCTGCTATTCAGGCTTCCTGCGTCCTGGCCACGCTTGGTCCGGCGCTCGCCAGCCACTCGCGCAAATTCCGCGACGAACTCTCCTCAGATTTTTTTGGTCTTGCGCGCCACAGGTGCGTCGGCGTCTTTCAGGGTCGCGGTCATGGACATTCGGAGGGAGCAGGGGCAGGCGCTTCTACTTGCGTTGGGTGGGGTGTTCGCAATCGTCGTCGGCGCCCTGGCGTTGGTCGCTATCGCCGGTGCCATAACGGGGAAGGGACGGGCGCAGCGGGCGGCGGACCTGGCGGCGATCTCGGCGGCGCGCTCGATGCGCGACGACCTGCCGCGGCTGCTGGCGCCGCCGGTGCTTCCCGACGGCCTGCCGAATCCTGCGCACATGGAGAAGGCGGCGTACCTCGCGCGGGCGCGGGCGGCGGCGGTCGACGCCGGCCGCAGCAACGGGGTCGCGGCGCAGCGGCTGCGGGTCTCGTTCCCCGACACCGCCTCGTTCGCGCCGCTGCGGGCGAGGGCGACGGTGAGGGGCGACATCGACGGGCGCGCGGTCGAGGCGTCGGCCATCGCCGAAGCGGCCGCTGCGCCCGATCCCGCCGCCGGGACGATGCCGGCGACGGCGAGCGGCGGCGGCTACCGCGGCCCGCTCGTCTACCGCGACGGCGAGGGGATGCGGCCCGACGCGGCGGCTGCCTTCGACCGCATGGCCGCGGCCGCCTCGCGCGCCGGCCTGACGCTGGTCGTCAACTCGGGCTTTCGCTCCGACGCCGAACAGGCGGCGCTCTTCGCCGCCCACCCCGACCCGAAGTGGGTCGCGCCGCCCGGGCACTCGTTGCACCGCTGCGCGACCGAGCTCGACCTCGGACCGGATGCGGCTTACGGCTGGCTGGCCGCCAACGCCTCGCGCTTCGGCTTCGTCCAGCGGTACCAGTGGGAGGCCTGGCACTACGGCTTCACGGCCGGGCCGTCGCCCTGCTCCGCGGCGGCCAACTCGCTCGGGCGAAGCGGGGCGGCGGGCGGGGGAGACGGAGCGCTCGCCGGCGCCGGCGGCCTGCCGGCCTTCGTCCCGCCGCGCTTCCGCCCGCCGCTGCTGCGCGCCGCCGCGCGCTGGGGCGTCTCCGCGGCGCTGCTCGCCGCGCAGCTGATGGCCGAGTCGAACTTCAACCCGTTCGCCGTCTCGGCCGCGGGGGCGCAGGGCATCGCACAGTTCATCCCGAGCACGGCCGCGTCCTACGGCCTGCGGAACCCGTTCGACCCGGTGGAAGCGATGGACGCCCAGGCGCACCTGATGTCCGACCTGGTCCGGCGCCTCGGCTCGCCGCAGCTCGCCCTCGCCGCCTACAACGCCGGCCCCGCGCCGGTCGAAGCCTGCCATTGCGTCCCCGCGATTCCCGAGACGGCGGCCTACGTGAGCCGCATCCTCGCCCTGCTCGGCGGCGCCGGCGCTCTGGCGCCGCCGAGCTTCGAAGTGAGGCTGGTGGCCTGATGCCTCACCGAGTATCACGCGTGATACACTGACCAGGCAATGAGCCGAGTGACCATCCGAGAGCTCCGCAACCAGGGCGGCGAGATCGTCGATCGCGCGGCGAGCGGCGAGCGGATCACCGTCACCCGCTCCGGGCGCCCGGTGGCCGAGCTGCGGCCGCTGCGCCCGGCGCTCTCCGCCGAGGCCCTGGTGCGCCGGTGGAGTGCCCTGCCGAAGGTCGATCCGGCCGGCCTGCGGGAGGATCTCGACCGCCTGCTCGACTCGAGCTTGTGAGCGACGGCCCCTCGCGCCCCAGCCGCGGTCTGCTCGACACCTCGACGGCGATCCTGCTCGGACGCCTGTCGGACCCCTCGGCCCTGCCCGAAGAGCCGCAGATCGCCGCTGTCACCCTGGCCGAGCTCGCGGTCGGCCCGCTCGTCGCCGCCGACGAGAGCGAGCGCGCCAGGCGCCAGGCCCACCTGCAGCAGGCCGAGGCGGACTTCGTGCCGCTCCCCTTTGACGATGCCGCCGCGAGAGCGTTCGGCGGCGTCGCCGCCTCGCTGCGCCGCGCCGGCCGCAAGACCGCGGCGCGCACCTACGACGCGATGATCGCCGCCACCGCGATCGCCAACGACCTGCCGCTCTACACCTGCAACCCCTCGGACTTCGCCGAGATCGAAGGGCTCATGATCGCTGCGGTGGATATCGATGGCTGACTTCTTCGCCTACACTCCGCCCGGTGGCCACGGTCGAGATACAGGGAGTCGAGGGCATGCAGTCGCTGCTCGGGCGGGAGATCGGCCCGAGCGAGTGGCGCACGGTCAGCCAGGCCGACATCGACGCATTCGCCGAGCTCTCCCGCGACGACCAGTGGATCCACGTCGACGTCGAGCGGGCGAAGAGCGAGAGCCCCTACGGGACGACGATCGCCCACGGCAACCTGACGCTGGCGATGGTCGACGGCTTCCGCAAAGAGCTGATCTCCTCGACCGGCTTCGCCCTCGGCGTCAACTACGGCTGGAACAAGGTGCGCTTCCCCGCGCCGGTCCCCGCCGGCGCCAGGGTCCGCGCCAGGGCCGAGGTCGTCTCGGTCGAGGAGAAGGGCGGCGGCTGGTGGGAGGCCGTCACCCGCTTCACGCTCGAGGTCGACGGCAACGAGAAGCCCTGCTTCGTCGGCGACTCGGTGACGCGCGTGATGGCCGCCGCCGACTGACCGGGATCGCTGCGTCAGGAAGACGGATCGACGATCCGGACTTTGGCCGGCGCGAAATCGCGCTCGTTGAGCGTCGCTACGGCGAGGTCATGGGTCAGTGCGCTTGCCGCTATCAGGCTGTCTTTCACAGACATCGGTCGGCCGCGACGGCGGAGGTCGGAGATGAGCTGCGCCCAGCGCATGCCCGCCGCAGCGTCGAAGGGCACACACTGAACCTTGCGAATGCCCTGCTCGAACCACTGTTCGAGCTTTGCCCGCTTGGCGCCTCGCTCGAGAAGCAGGACGCCGAAACGGACCTCGCCGAGGATTACAGGGTCGACCACGATCGAGCGCTCGTTGCGTTGCAGCCATTCGACGACCTCTGGATCGGGGCTGGGTTTGGTCGCCTCGGAGAGGACGTTGGCGTCGACGAGGTACTTCACAGGGTGTCGGTCGACTCGGACTCGATCGGAACGAAGTAGCCCTTCTCTGGGCAGGCGAGCAGCCAGTCGACAAGCCCTTCGTTAGGGGCGGAGGAGACTCTCGTCAGGCGGTACTCGTCGGCGTCGATGCGCTCAACCTCGAATTCCTGCCCGGGTTCGATGCCGTCCTGTTGGCGGAACTCGGCCGGAAGCACGATCTGGCCCTTGGTCGAAACGGTGGTCTTCACAGGCGTAAGATAGCGTCTTACGCCGATACCGCGCTTCGACCGCCATGTTTACTTGACCACGAGCGTGCCTTCCATACCCGCTTCGCGGTGGCCCGGCACGGTGCAGTAGTACTTGTAGGTGCCGGGTTTCAGCTTCACCGTGGTCGACGTTTCTTCGTCGGCGATCAGGTCCGTCTTGGCGATCGTTTCGCCTTCTTCGTCTTCGATCGCGACGTCGTGCGTGAGGCCCTGGGGGTTGTTGAACTTGACCGTCACCGTGCCCGACTTGGCCGACGCTTCGGCGACCGTGTAGGCGAGTTCGCCGTTCGGGTCGGCTTCCAGTTCGACCACCGAGCCGCCGCCCGAGGCCGTTTCCCCACCCGACTTTTCGCCGCTTTCGGCAGCGGCGCCAGCGGAGGTTTCGGCGGCGGTTCCTTCCGAGGAGGAGTTGTCGCTGCCCCCGCCGCAGGCGACGAGGGCGATCGAGGCGAGTGCGAGGGCTAGCGGGGCTGCGAGCTGCTTCATCGGCTGGGTCCTTTCCTCGGGGAGCTCAGGGAGACTCTAAAGGGTCCGCCCTCCGGTACGGCCGCCACCCCGCCTGGCTCAGCGACCCTTGAAGACGGGCGTCTCGCCGCTGAAGAAGGCGATCGCGCCCTCGCGCAGGTCCTGCGTCGTCATGCTGTCGGCGATCCCGTGGCGCTCGAGCTGCAGGTGCTCGGTGATGCTGTTGTCGAGGCTGACGCCGCAGAGCCGTTTCGCCATCTTCACGTAGTGCGGCGCCATCTTCGCCAGCTCCTCGGCCTTGGCTCGGGCGGCGTCGGGCAGCTCGTCGGGCGCGACGACCGCGGAGACGAGCCCCTCCGCGAGCGCCTCGTCGGCCTTCATATTGGGGTCCTCGAGCAGGATCTCCAGCGCCCGGCTCGGCCCGACCACGCGCGGCAGGAAGTAGGTCATGCCGCCGTCGGGCGAGGCGCCGATCCGCCCGTAGGCGCAGGCGAGGAAGGTCTTCTCGGAGGCGATCCGGATGTCGCAGGCGAGCGCCAGCGAGAAGCCGGCCCCCGCGGCCGGGCCGTTGAGCGCGGCGATCGCCGGGTAGGGGATGCGCCGCAGGTCGACGATCGCCGTGTGCAGCGCCTCGGCGCCGCGCCGCACCTCCGCCGGCAGGTCGATCGAGTCGTCTTCGACACCTAGCTTGAACCAGTTGACATCGCCACCCGAGCAGAAGGCGTCGCCGGCGCCGGTGACGATCAGACCTCGCAGGGGGGCTTGGTCGGCGAGCCAGGCGAAGGCGACGCCGAGCTCGCCGATCATCTCCGGGCTCATCGCGTTGAAGGCGTCCGGCCGGTCCAGCGTCAGGGTGCCGATCTCGCCGTCGATCTCGATTCGCAGCGTGCTCAACTCGGGTGGGTTCATGGGGCGGGCAGCCTACCCTTTATCGCGTGCAGGAGCGCATCAGCGAGCTACCGGACTCACCCGGCGTCTACCTCTTCTACGGCGCCGGCGACGAGCTGCTCTACGTCGGCAAGGCGGTCTCGGTCCGCAAGCGCGTCGCCTCGCACTTCTCTGGCGGCGAGCCCCGTCTCACCTCGCGGGTCGAGCGGATCGACTTCCTCGTCACCTCCAACGAGGCCGAGGCGCTGCTCGCCGAGCAGAGCTTCATCAAGCGCCATAGGCCGCGCTTCAACATCCGCCTGCGCGACGACAAGTCCTACCCCTACGTCTGCGTCAGCCTCGACGAGGACTACCCGCGCGTCTACTTCACCCGCGAGAGGCACCGCGCCGGCCGCGCCTACTTCGGTCCCTTCTCCAGCGCCAAGCGGGTGCGCGAGACGCTCGACCTGCTCGGCAAGCTGTTCCAGTTCCGCACCTGCGAGGGCGCGGAGCCGGGCCGCCGCTCCGGCAGCCCCTGCCTCGACTACTACATCAAGCGCTGCGGGGCGCCCTGCGTCGGCTACGTCAGCCGCGACGAGTACCGGCGCAACATCGAGGCGATCGTCGACTTCCTCTCCGGCCGCTACCGCCGGGTGGAGGCCGACGAGCGGGCGAAGATGGAGGCGGCCGCGACGGCGCGCGAGTTCGAGCGGGCGGCGATCCACCGCGACCGGCTGGCGGCGATCCAGTCGCTGTTCGAGCGCCAGCGCGTCGCCGGCGGCTCGGTCGGCACCGCGGACCTGATCGGCGTCGCGACCGAGGGGGCCGACGCCAACGCCCAGGTCTTCCAGGTGCGCGACGGGATCCTCGCCGAGCGCCAGAGCTTCTACCTCGACAACCAGGCCGAGCGCGAGCCCGCCGAGGTGGCCGAGGAGTTCATCGGCCAGTACTACTCGGCTTCGCCGGCGATGCCGCGGACGATCGTCATCGGCCCCTACCTGCGCGAGCGGGCCGAGCTGCTGGCGGCGGCGCTGGGCGAGCAGCGCGGCGCCCCGGTCGAGGTGCGGGTCGCCGAGCGCGGCGACAAGCGCCGCCTGCGCGAGCTGGCCGAGCGCAACGCCCGGCTCGCGCTCGACCAGGACCGCCTGAGGCGCGAGCACCGCCGCCAGCGCCGCGTCGACTCGCTCGCCGACCTGCGCGAGGCGCTGGCGATGGAGGAGCTGCCGGTCCGCATCGAGGGCTACGACATCTCCAACCTCGGCGGCGAGCACACGGTCGCCTCGATGGTCGTCTTCGAGGGCGGCGCGACGAAGAAGTCGGACTACCGCCGCTTCAAAGTCCGTGTCGCAGGCCCGAATGGGTCCGACGACTTCGCTTCCATGCAGGAGGTGCTGGAACGTCGCGTCAGCCGCTACCTCGAGCAGATCGACCTCTCGCCCCATGACGGCAAGCGCGACGAGAGCTTTTCGGCATTGCCCTCGCTGGTGATGGTCGACGGGGGCAAGGGCCAGTTGAACGCGGCGATGCGCGCGCTCGGGCCGTTCGTCGAGCGCGGCGTCACCGTCGTCTCGCTGGCCAAGCGCGAGGAGGAGGTCTTCGTCCCCGGACGGCCGAGCCCGATCGGCCTCGACCCCGGCTCGGAGGCCTCGCAGCTGCTGCAGCGGGTGCGCGACGAGGCGCACCGCTTCGCGATCGAACACCACCGCGGCCGCCGCGACCGGGCGATGACCGGCTCGGTGCTCGACGAGCTGAAGGGCGTCGGGCCGGCCCGCAAGCGCGCCTTCCTGCGTCACTTCGGCACCCCCGAGCGCTTCCTCGCCGCGACCCGCGAGGAGCTCGAGGCGGTCCCCGGCGTGCCCGGCAAGCTGGCGCGCGAGATCCACGAGCAGTTGCACAGGACCGGCGGCTAGATGAGCAGGGGCGTCGAGCTGGTGCTGATCACCGGGCACTCCGGGGCGGGCAAGTCGGAGGCGATCGCGGCCTTCGAGGACGGCGGCTACTTCTGCGTCGACAACCTGCCGCCGCGGATGATCGGCGGCCTCGGCGAGCTCTTCCGCCACGAGGGCAGCGGGGTCGAGCGCGCCGCGGTCGTCTCCGACGTGCGCGGCGGCGAGTACTTCGAGGAGCTGGTCCAGGTGATCGAGGAGCTCAGCCGCGACGGCCTGCAGCCGAAGCTGCTCTTCCTCGAGGCCGACGAGGAGACGCTGCTCGACCGCTACAAGGAGACCCGCCGGCGCCACCCGCTGGCGCCCGAGGGGCGGATCGTCGACGGGATCCGCGCCGAGCGCGAGCTCTTGGCGCCGCTGCGCGCCCGCGCCGACGTGGTGATGGACACGACCGGCTCGACCGGCGGGCAGCTGCGCCGCCGCATCGTCGAGGAGATGCTCGACGGCCACGACAGCGGCAAGCTGGCGCTCACCCTGCTCACCTTCGGCTTCAAGAACGGCCCGCCGCGCGACGCCGACCTGACGCTCGACGTGCGCTTCCTGCCCAATCCCCACTACGTCGACGAGCTGCGCCCGCAGACCGGCCTCGACGAGCAGGTGCGAGCCTACGTCGAGTCCGGCACCCAGGCCGGCGAGTTCTACGGCCGCCTGCTGCCGCTGCTCGAGTTCCTCGTCCCCGCCTACGTCGCCGAGGGCAAGAGCCACCTGACGATCGCGATCGGCTGCACCGGCGGCCGCCACCGTTCGGTCACCGTCGCCGACCGTATCCGCCGCTCGCTCGAGAGCCGCGACGGCGTGGTCGTCCGCGTCAAGCATCGCGACCTCGAATAGCCCGCCGACGGGCCGAAATGTCCACTCCGAGGCGACATTTCGTCCCGTCGACCTAGAATCGGCCAGCTTTGGACGAGCCGGTCATATCCGTTCGCGGTCTGCGCAAGAGCTACGGCGACGCCGAGGCTGTGCGCGGCATCGACCTCGAGGTGCGGCGGGGCGAGGTCTTCGCCTTCCTCGGGCCGAACGGCGCCGGCAAGACGACCACGGTCGAGATCCTCGAGGGCTACCGCAAGCGCGGCGCCGGCGAGGTCAGCGTGCTGGGCGAGGATCCCGAGCGCGCCGACCGCCGCTGGCGCGAGCGGATCGGGATCGTCCTGCAGAGCTGCCGGCTCGACCCCTACCTGACCGTGCGCGAGTCGCTCGCCCTCTACGCCGGCTACTACGCGGCGCCGCGGCCGATCGGGGAGACGATCGAGCTGGTCGGCCTGGCCGAGAAGGCCGACGCCCGGGCGAGCTCGCTGTCGGGCGGCCAGCAGCGCCGGCTCGACGTCGGCATGGCGCTGATCGGCGACCCCGAGCTGCTCTTTCTCGACGAGCCGACGACCGGCTTCGACCCTTCGGCTCGGCGCCAGGCCTGGGAGACGATCGCCGGCCTGCGCGAGCTCGGCAAGACGGTCTTCCTCACCACCCACTACATGGACGAGGCGCAGCGGCTCGCCGACCGGGTGACGATCATCGCCCGGGGCGAGATCGTCGCCCGCGGCACGCCGGAGGACCTCGGCGACCGCGAGAGCCGCCCGGCGCGGATCAGCTACCGCGAGGACGGTCGCGAGGTCGCGCTGGAGACGATGACCCCGGTGCGGACGCTGAACGAGCTGACCGGCAGGGCGCTGGCCGAGGGCCGCGAGCTGGAGGGGCTCGAGGTCGCCCGGCCGAGCCTCGAGGACGTCTACCTGGAGCTGACCGACCAGACATGAGCCTCGTCCTGCACCAGTTCCGCTACGACCAGAAGGCCTTCTGGCGCAACCCGGCCTCGGTCTTCTTCACCGTCGGCTTCCCGGTGATCCTGCTCTTGATCTTCGCCACCGTGTTCGGCGACCAGACGGTGGAAGTGCGCGGCGGGATCGAGACCACGACCTACTACGTGCCGGCGATCATCACCCTCTCGGTGATCTCGGCGACGATGCAGTCGCTGGCGATGTCGCTGGTGATCGCGCGCGAGGACGGCCGGCTGAAGCGCGGCCGCGGCACGCCGATGCCGCCCTGGGTCTTCATCGCCGGGCGGATCGGCAACTCGATCGTCGTCGCGCTGCTGATGCTGGCGCTGATCGCGGCGATCGGCGACCTCGCCTACGGCGTCGCCTTCCCCTGGAGCCGCCTGCCGGCGATCCTGCTCTCGCTGCTCGTCGGCACGGCCGCCTTCTGCTGCCTCGGCATCGCGCTGACCGCGGCGATCCCCAGCCAGGACGCGGCGGCGCCGATCGTCAACGCCCTGCTGCTGCCGCTCTACTTCCTCTCCGGAGTCTTCATCCCCGACGACCAGCTGCCGAGCGGCGTCATCCACTTCGCCGACGCCTTCCCGATCCGCCACTTCTTCGAGTCCTTCTTCGACGCCTACGTGCCCGGGGGGGCCGGCGTCTCCTGGGACAACCTGGCCGTGGTCGCGATCTGGGGGGCCGTGGGCGCCTTCCTCGCCGTGCGCTACTTCCGTTGGGTGCCTCGCAGCGGCTGAAGCCGCCTCGCTTCAAACTCCCCAAGAAAGTCGTCCCCTATAGCCTCCCGCCCCCATGTTGCACCACGTACTTCTGGAGGTCTCCGATTTGGAGCGGAGCGGGGCGTTCTACGACGCGCTCTTGGCTCCGCTTGGCTGGCGACGGCATTTCGAGGAGGACGGGACGATCGGGTGGGGGATCGCCAAGCCGGTGTTCTTCATTGCCAACCATCACGACGCCGGCCCGGGGTTTGGGCTCCTCTCCTTCTCCGGCAAAGGGATCGTCGCGGTCAAGGCGGCCTGGGAACAGGGGGTCGAGGCGGGGGGCAAGGGCGTCGGGGAGCCGGGCGAGCGTCGTTCTCATGGGTCGGGCTCCTACTCGGCGTTCCTGCAGGACCCTGACGGGTATGAAATCGAGGTGACGGTCGGCAGTGACTAGCCTCGCGCGAAGAAAGGAATCGAGTTCATGGCAGTAAAGGTCGGCATCAACGGCTTCGGCCGGATCGGGCGCAATCTCTTTCGCGCGGCGCACGCCGCGGGCGCGGACCTCGACTTCGTCGCCGTCAACGACATCACCGACACCGGCACGCTCGCCCACCTGCTCGAGTACGACTCGATCCTCGGGCGCTTCCCGGGCGAGGTCGAGGCGGGGGAGGGCTCGATCTCGGTCGACGGCAGGCAGCTGAAGGTGCTCGCCGAGCGCGACCCGGCAGCGCTGCCCTGGGGCGACCTCGGCGCCGACGTGGTGATCGAGTCGACCGGCCTGTTCACCGGGCGCGAAGACGCCGCCAAGCACCTCTCCGCGGGGGCGAAGAAGGTGATCATCTCGGCGCCGGCCAAGGAACCGGACATAACCGTTGCGCTCGGCGTCAACTTCGACAGCGATTACGACCGCGACCGCCACCACATCATCTCCAACGCCTCCTGCACGACGAACTGCCTGGCGCCGATGGCCAAGGTGCTGCACGAGGAGTTCGGCATCGAGCAGGGGCTGATGACGACGATCCACGCCTACACCGCCGACCAGCGCCTGCAGGACATGCCGCACAAGGACCTGCGCCGGGCGCGCGCCGCGGCGGTCAACCTGATCCCGACGACGACCGGCGCGGCGAAGGCGGTCGGCCTCGTGCTGCCGGACCTGAACGGCAAGCTCAACGGCCTCGCGATGCGGGCGCCGGTGATCACCGGCTCGGTCGTCGACCTCGTGTTCACGCCGTCGAGCCCGACCGACCCCGCCGCCGTCAACGCGGCGATGAAGGAGGCGGCGGAGGGCCCGCTGAAGGGCATCCTCGAGTACACCGAGGACGAGATCGTCTCCACCGACATCGTCGGCAACCCGCACTCGTCGATCTTCGACGCCGGCCAGACGATGGCGATCGGCGACGGCAAGCTGATCAAGGCCGTCTCCTGGTACGACAACGAGTGGGGCTACAGCAATAGATGCGTCGAGCTCGCCGCGAAGGTCCTCTGAGTCGACCTGCTGGGCACAGTGGACTTCCCAAGATCTGTTGAGGAGATTTCGGATGGCGGTAGGCGTGCGCTTGTCCGTGTTGATTTCAACGTACCTCTGGAGCACGGCCGCGTTATCGACGACACGCGCATCCGCGCTGCCCTTCCGACGCTCGAACTGCTGAGGGATCGTGGCTTTTCTCTAGTTCTCGTTTCCCACCTGGGTAGACCCAAGGGCGAGGTCGATCCGGCGCTCTCTATGAAGCCGGTGGGTGAGCGGTTGGCTGAGTTGCTTGGCTGTGAGGTTCGCCAGGCGCCCGCGGTAGTCGGCCCGGAGGTCGAGGCTATGGCGAATGGACTCGGGCCCGGCGACGTTCTCCTGCTTGAGAACTCGCGCTACGAGCCCGGTGAGACCGAGAACGACCCGGAGCTTGCCGAGGCGCTGGCGCGGCTGGCGGATGTCTACGTCAACGACGCCTTCGGCGCCGCGCACCGGGCGCACGCGAGCACCGAGGGGGTGGCGCGCCGGCTGCCGGGCTACGCGGGGCTGCTGCTGCAGAGCGAGGTGGAGCGGCTGAGCGCGGTGGTCGAGTCGCCCGCGCGGCCGCTGGTCGTCGTGCTCGGCGGCGCCAAGGTGAGCGACAAGGTCGGCGTGATCGAGCGCTTCCTCGAAGTCGCCGACCGGATCCTGATCGGCGGCGCGATGTGCTTCAGCTTCTTCCGCGCCCAGGGGATCGCCACGGGCGACTCGCTGGTCGAGGAGCAGGGGGTGGAGCTGGCCGAGCGGGCGCTGGCGCAGGCGCAGGGCTCGGATTGCGAGCTCTCGCTGCCGACCGACCTGGTGCTGGGCCGCGAGTTCGACGCTGGGACGGAGACGCGGCTCGCCGAGGGCGTCGTCGTCCCCGAGGGCTGGATGGGCCTCGACATCGGCCCTGCCAGCTCGGCCGCCTACGCCGAGGCGATCGGCGCCGCCGGCACGGTGCTCTGGAACGGCCCGATGGGCGCCTTCGAGCTGGCGCCCTTCGCCGCCGGCACGCGGGCGGTGGCCGAGGCGGTCGCGGCGGCGCCGGGCACCACCGTGGTCGGCGGCGGCGACTCGGTCGCGGCGCTGAACGAGTTCGGCCTCGCGGAGAAGGTGGATTGGGTCTCGACCGGAGGAGGAGCGTCCTTGGAGCTGCTCGAGGGTAGGAAACTGCCGGGAGTGGAGGCGCTGGATGCCTGATCGCACCCCCTACATCGCCGCCAACTGGAAGATGCACAAGACCGTCGCCGAGGCGGCGGAGTTCGTCGACGCGCTGCTGCCGCGGATCGCCGCGACCCAGCACGACGTCGTCATCTGCCCGCCGTTCACGGCGCTGAGCGCCGTGGTCGAGCGGCGCTACGGCACCGCGGTCAAGGTCGCGGCGCAGAACATGCACGAGGAGGACTCGGGCGCCTTTACCGGCGAGGTCTCGGCGCCGATGCTGGTCGAGCTCGACGTCGAGGCGGTGGTGCTCGGCCACTCCGAGCGCCGCCAGCACTTCGGCGAGACCGACGAGGCGCTGGCGCGCAAGCTGCCGGCGGCGCTGGCCGCCGGGCTGGAGCCGATCCTCTGCGTCGGCGAGAGCGAGGAGGCGCGCGACGCCGGCCAGACCGAGAGCGTGCTGGAGCGCCAGCTGCAGGCAGACCTCGCCGCGGTCGAGGACGACCGGATCGCAGGGGTCGTGATCGCCTACGAGCCGATCTGGGCGATCGGCACCGGCCGCACGGCGACGCCCGAGCAGGCCCAAGAGGCGTGCGCCTTCGTCCGCGACGTGCTGCGCGAGCGCGGCGCCGCCGCCGAGGCGGTGCGGATCCTCTACGGCGGCTCGGTCAAGCCCGGCAACGCGGCCGAGCTGCTGGCGCAGGCTGACATCGACGGCGCCCTCGTCGGCGGCGCGAGCCTCGACCCGGAGGAGTTCGCCGCGATCGTCGAAGCGGCATGATGACGGCCCCAAACGTCGCCATGCCGCGTCCTCGGTCGACCTCCTCGGGTCACGCGCTAACCAGTGCGCTCCCCTCGTCGGGTCTCCCTGCGTCCCTGCTTGGCAACGTTTGGACCTCGTCATGACGGTTCCATCGTTGGCATTGGTGATCTTGGACGGCTGGGGACTCGCCCCGCCGGGGCCGGGGAACGCGATCTCGCAGGCCGAGACGCCGGTCTTCGACGATCTCTGGGCTCGCTACCCGCACACCGAACTGTCGGCCCAGGGCCGCGACGTCGGGCTGCCGGAGGGGCAGATGGGCAACTCCGAGGTCGGCCACCTCAACCTCGGCGCCGGGGCGATCGTCAAGCAGGACCTGGCGCGGATCGACGACTCGATCGCCGACGGCGGGTTCTTCGAGAACGAGGCGCTGCTCGCCGCCTGCGACCGCGCCCGCCGCAGCCCGCGCGGCCGCCTGCACCTGCTCGGGCTCGTCTCCGACGGCGGCGTGCACTCCGGCTGGGAGCACATCGAGGCGACGATCGAGTTGGCCTCGCAGGAGGGCGTGCCCGACGTCGTCTTCCACGCCTTCACCGACGGCCGCGACACGCTGCCGCACGGCGGCCGCGAGTACCTCGCTGAGCTCGAGCGCTGGCTGCGCCAGGCCGGCCGCGTCGCCACGGTGAGCGGGCGCTACTACGCGATGGACCGCGACACGCGGTGGGAGCGGACGAAGCTCGCCTACGACGCGATCGTCCACGCGCAGGGCCTGCGAGCGGCCGACTCCGCCGAGGCGATCGAGTCCTCGTATGAGCGCGAGGAGACCGATGAGTTCGTCAAGCCGACGGTGATCGGCGGCTACGACGGCGCCGCCGCCGGCGACGTCGCCTTCTTCATCAACTTCCGCCCCGACCGCGCCCGGCAGATGACCCGGGCGCTCGCCGAGCCGGGCTTCGAGGAGTTCTCGCGCAGCGGCGGCCCCGAGCTCGAGCTGACGACGATGACCGAATACCGCAAGGGCTGGCCGTATCCGGTCGCCTTCCCCGAGGCGCGGCCGAGCACCACCCTGGCCGAGGTGATCTCGGAGGCGGGCGGGCGGCAGCTGCACGTAGCCGAGACCGAGAAGTACGCCCACGTCACCTACTTCTTCAACGGCGGCCGCGAGCAGGAGTGGGAGGGGGAGGAACGCCACCTGGTCGACTCGCCGCGCGAGGTGCCGACCTACGACCACAAGCCCGAGATGAGCGCCCGCGGCGCCGCCGAGACCTTCGTCTCGCACTGGTCGGAGGGCGATTACCGCTTCGGCATCGTCAACTTCGCCAACCCCGACATGGTCGGCCATACGGGGGTGATCCCGGCGGCGGTGAAGGCGGTCGAGGAGGTCGACGGCTGCCTCGGCGACGTGGTCGCGGCGGTCGAGGCCAAGGGCGGCGCCTGCATCGTCACCGCCGACCACGGCAACTGCGACCACATGCTCGAGCCCGACGGCTCCCCCAACACCGCCCACTCGCTCAACCCCGTGCCGCTGGTCGTCACCCGCGAGGGTTTGGCGCTGCGCGACCACGGCATCCTCGCCGACGTCGCCCCCACGGCCCTGCAGCTGCTCGGCATCCCTCAGCCCGCGGCGATGACCGGCAAGTCGCTCATCGCGTGAGGTCGGACCCGCACCGCCTCAGCTTCGAGATACACACGCGGGACGGGAACGCGCGGACCGGCACCCTGCATACCGCTCACGGCCCGGTCCGCACGCCGGCGTTCATCCCGCTGGCGACGAAGGGGACGGTGCGCGGTCTCGAGTCTCGCGAGGTCGCCGGGCTCGGGTATGAGCTGATCCTCGGGAACACCTACCACCTGTTCGTCTCGCCCGGGCCGGAGCGGATCGCCGCGGCCGGCGGGCTGCACGAGTTCATGGGATGGGAGGGGGCGCTGATCACCGACTCCGGCGGCTTCCAGGTCTTCTCGCTCGCCCACGGCGGGGTCGCCGACGAGGTGAAGGGGAAGGGACGGCCCGGCGGGGAGCGGGGCTCGGTCGTCTCGATCGGCGAGGAGGGGGTGCGGTTCCGCTCCTACAGGGACGGGCGGGAGCTCTTCCTCTCGCCCGAGGTCTCGATGGAGGCGCAGGCGAAGCTGGGCTCGGACATCGCCCTGGTCTTCGACGAGTGCACGCCCTATCACGCCGACCGGGAGTACACGGCTCGCTCGATGCAGCGCACGCACCGCTGGCTCGACCGCTGCCTCGCCTGGCACGGCGTGCATGGGCCGCGGCGCCAGGCCGTGTTCGGGATCGTCCAGGGCGGCGTCCACGAGGACCTGCGGCGCGAGTCGGCGCAGGCCGTCTCCGCCGCCGGCGTCGACGGGATCGCGATCGGCGGCACGCTGGGGCGCGACAAGGAGGAGATGCGCGGCGTGCTCGGGCTGACCGCGCCGCTGCTGCCCGAGCGGGCGCCCAAGCACCTGCTCGGGATCGGCGACGTCGACGACCTGCTCGCCGGGATCGCGCTCGGCCTCGACGTCTTCGACTGTGCGATCCCCACCCGCCTCGCCCGCCACGGCACCGCCCTCGTCCCCGACCCCGAGAGCCGCTTCCGCCTCGACCTGCGCAAGTCCGGCTGGGAGGGCGACCGCGACCCGATCGCCGACGGCTGCCCCTGCCCCGCCTGCCAACACCACGACCGCGACTACCTCAGCTACCTCTCCCGCGCCGAAGAGCTCACCGCCGTCCGCCTGCTGTGCCTGCACAACCTCACCTTCATGCACCAACTGGTGACCCACGCCCGAACCGCCATAGCCGCCGGCACCTTCAGCTCCTACACCACCGCAGTCATGAAGGGCGCCGCACCCTGGGATGCGTAACTCGCGCGGGTGGCGGAGGGTGAGGGGGTGTTCGGTCGCTGAGACCGCTAACACCCCCTCGCCCTCGGGCAGGACCCGCGCGCTGACACGCCCTATTCGGTGTTCTTCTTGACCAGTTCCTTCACTTCTTCGACCACCTTGTCCACCGTGTCGCCGGCCACTTCGGTCGCATGGACGCCGGTCGCCTTGTCGGTGGCGACGATCACCGCGGCGGCGACGGCGGCGGCGATCAGCACGAGGGCGACGGCGGCGAGGACGAAGCGGGCGAAGCGGGAGAAGGCGCCGCGCCGCGCCGCCGCGGCGGGCGCGACGCGGGGCGGCGCCGGCTCAGCCGGGGGCTGCGGCGCGCGGGCGACCGGGCGGCGGGTGGGCGAGGCGGGGCGCAGCTCGGTGCGCTCGGTCTGGCCGAGCCGGCGCGTGGCCTCCTCGCCGCCGAGCACCTGGGTCGCCGTCTCGCCCTCCTCCGGCGGCAGGGTCACGTCCTCGCCCTGCAGGCCCAGCTGCAGCCCGCCGGCGAGCTCGTCGGCGCTGGCGTAGCGGCGTGCGGCGTCGCCCTCCAACGCCCGCAGCACGGCGCCGCCGAGCGTCTCCGGCACCTCGTCGTTGTAGGTGGTCGGGGGCAGCGGGCGCTCGTTCTGCTGGCGCACGGCCAGCTCGGCGAGGGTCGAGCCCTCGTAGGGCAGGCGGCCGGTGAGGAACTGGTAGAGGACGACGCCGAGCGCGTAGACGTCCGTCGCCGGGGTCGCCTCCTCGCCGCGCACCTGCTCGGGCGCCAGGTAGGCGGCGGTGCCGACAACCGAGCCGACCTGGGTGATCCGCGTCTGGGCGATCGCCCGGGCGATCCCGAAGTCGGTCAGCTTCACCGTCATCGGCCCGCCGCCGACCGGCCCGCCGACGATCATCAGGTTGCCGGGCTTGACGTCGCGGTGGATGATCCCGCGCCGGTGCGCGTAGTCGAGGCCGGCGCAGGCCTGGATCCCCGCCTCGGCGGCGATCTCCGGCTCGAACGGGCCGCGCCGCTGCAGGATCTGCGCGCCCGAGCGTCCCTCGACGTACTCCATGACGATGTAGTGACGGCCCTCGTCGATCCCGGTGTCGTAGACCTGGACGATGTTGGGGTGGATCAGCTTCGCGACCGCCAGCGCCTCGCGGCGGAAGCGGGCGACGAAGCGCTCGTCGTCGGAGAGGTGCTCGGCGAGGACCTTCACCGCGACCGTGCGCTCGAGGATCAGGTCGGTCGCGCGGTAGACGTTCGACATCCCGCCCGAGCCGAGCCGGTCGCCGAGCTCGTAGCGCCCAGAGAGGGCCGCCGGCGCCATCATTCGCTTCCCCCGGCCGGCGCGCCGGGGCTGACCCCGCCCGACGGGCCGTCGGGCGGCGCTTCTTCGGGCGCTTCTTCGCTCGCCGGCGGGCCGTTGCCGTTTTCCAGGCCCTTGCCTTCCCCGTTCGCCTGCGGCGGCAGCGCGGGCGAGCCTTCTTCTTCGGCTCCTTCTTCCTTCGGCTTCGCCTGCTTTTCCTTCTGCTTCGCCTTTTCGGCTTCTTCGGGTTCGGTCGGGACTTCCGCCGGCGCGATCGCTTCGCTGCCCGCTTCTTCGCAGGACGCGATCACTTCTTCGAGCCGCGCCGCGCCCTGCTCCAGCGCCCGCTTCAGCTTCGGGTCGACGCCTTCCAGCGCTTCGGTCTGTTCACCCACCTGCTGGGCGGCGCTTTCGGCGCCGACGCAGTCGCCTTCGCCGGCGAGCTGCTTGACCGTGTCGAGGTTGGCGGTGATCTCCCGCGCCGTCTCGCCGGGCAGCAGCTTGGCGTCTTCGCCGCCGCAGGCGGCCAGCCCGAGGGCGAGCAGGAGGCCCGCGACGAGGGCGAGCGATGGGATCGATGGGCGACGCACTCGGGCGAGTCTAGAGAACCGCCTGCGGCGCAAGAATTGCCTGCAACTGACCGAAGATGAGCGTTTCATGAGCCGACCCTGAGCCGTTCGGCGAGGCGCCGCGGCAGGCCGGCCGCGACGATCTTCGCGGCGGCCCGCTCGATGTCGTAGGGAAGGCGGTGAAAGCGCGCCGTCGCGGCCTCGGTGTCGAGCTCCAGCCAGGCGGCCCGGGGGTCGCCGTCGCGCGGCTGGCCGACGCTGCCGGGATTGACCAGCCACTCGCCCCGGCCGAGGTCGAGCAGCGCGTCGTCGCTCGCCTGCGCGCCGCGGATCTCCCCGTCCTCCGGCCGGACGAAGAACAGCGAGACGTGGGAGTGGCCGACGAGCGAGATTCGCGACGCCTGGGCGTCGAGGCAGGCGTCGGCCTGTTCGCCCGAGAGCACGTACTCCCAGACGGGGTCGCGGGGCGAGGCGTGGAAGAGCCCGATCCCCTCGCGCTCGCCGGCCGGCTCGAGCTCCCGCAGCCACTCCGTCGTCCGCGTGTCTACCTGCCCCCGGGTCCAGGCGACGGCCGCGGCCGCCGTCTCCGAGAAGGCGGCGATGTCGAGCGCGCCGAGCACCGCGAGGTCGTGGTTGCCGACCAGGCAGACGTCGCAGCGCTCGCGCGCCAGATCGGCGCACTCGTCCGGCTCGGCCCCGTAGCCGAGCACGTCGCCGAGGCACCAAACCTCGTCGACCGCGGCCGCCTCGATCGCCTCCAGCGCCGCCTCGAAGGCGGGCAGGTTGGCGTGGATGTCGCTGAGGATCGCGGCGCGCACGGGCGATCAGCGTACCCGGGCACCGGCCCGGTCCATACGATGCGCGAACAGTCATGACTTCAACGGACCCGGTCAGCGAGCTGCGTGCCGCCGTCGAACGTGCGGCGCTCGCCCTGCGCGACGGCGAGCCGGTCGGGCCCAGGCCGACCCTGGACCGGCCGCCGAAGCCCGAGCTCGGCGACTACAGCTCCAACGCGGCGATGCTGCTGGCGGCGCCGCTCGGCGAGGCGCCGCGCGACGTCGCCGCCCGGCTCGGCGAGCTGCTGCAGGGTGAGCTGGCGGGGAGCGTCGACCGGATCGAGGTCGCCGGACCCGGCTTCGTCAACCTCTTCCTCGCCGACGAGTGGTACCGGCGGGCGATGGCGCGGCTCGGGGCCGCCGGCCGCCGGCTCGGGCCGGCCCCGGTCGAGGTCCCGCGGCGGATCCTGGTCGAGTACGTCTCGGCCAACCCGACCGGGCCGCTGCACGTCGGCGGCGGCCGCCACGCGGCCTACGGCGACGCGCTGGCCCGCCTGCTGGAGGCGGTCGGCCACGAGGTCGAGAGCGAGTACTACGTCAACGACGCCGGCGGCCAGGTCCAGCGCTTCGCCGAGTCGATCGTCGCCGCGATGAAGGGCGAGCCGCCGCCGGAGGACGGATACGAGGGCGCCTACGTCGCCGATCTCGGCGAGCGGATGAAGGCCGAGGGGATCGACGTCGCCGATACCGAGGCGATCGGCCGCCGCGGCGTCGAGCTGGTCCTCGAGGGCGTGCGCGAGACGCTCGACCGCTTCGGCGTCGGCTTCGACAGCTGGTTCTCCGAGCGCGACCTCTACGCGAGTGGCGAGGTCGAGGCCGCGCTGGAGGAGCTGGAGCGGCGCGGTCACACCTACCGCAGCGAAGACGCTCTCTGGTTGCGCAGCAGCGAGTTCGGCGACGACAAGGACCGCGTGCTGGTGCGCTCCGACGGCGATCCGACCTACCTCGCCGCCGACGTCGCCTACCACCGCGACAAGCTCGAGCGCGGCTTCGAGCGGTTGATCGACGTGCTCGGCGCCGACCACCACGGCTATGCGCCACGGCTGCGCGCCGCGATCGCCGCGCTCGGCGCCGACCCCGAGGCGCTGGAGGCGCTGATCATGCGGCTCGTCCACATCGTCGAAGCGGGCGAACGGGCGCAGATGTCGAAGCGCAGCGGCGACTTCGTCTCGCTCGACGAGCTGGTCGAGGACATCGGCGTCGACGCGACCCGCTGGTTCATGCTCTGGCGCAGCCACGACACGACCGTCGACCTCGACCTCGAGCTGGCGCGCCGCGAGTCCAGCGACAACCCGGTCTACTACGTGCAGTACGCGCACGCGCGGATCGCCGGCATCCTGCACAAAGCCGGCGGCGAGGCGGGGGAGGCGGGCGCGCCGACGCCGGGGACGCCGCTGGAGCCGGCGGAGCGGGACCTGGTCAAGCGCCTGCTCGAGTTCCCCGAGGAGGTGCGCGAGGCGGCCGCGCGCCGCGCCCCGCACCGGATCTGCGCCTACTCGACCGCGGTGGCGGCCGACTTCCACGCCTTCTACCGCGACTGCCAGGTGGTCGGCGCGGAGGGGGAGGGGGTCGAGCGCTCGCGGCTCGGCCTCTGCCTGCTGGCGCAGCGCACGATCGCCGCTTCGCTGGGGCTGCTCGGCATCTCCGCCCCCGAGCGGATGTGAAGGTCCTCGCCGAGATCCCCGCCGGCGCCTCGCCGGAGCTGCGCGCGGGCGCCCTGCGGCGCGGCGACCTCGAGGCGTACGGCGGCCTGCTGGAGGAGCTGGCGGGCGCGCGCTGCGTGCTGGCCACCGGCAACGCCGCGGACACGGCGCGGAGCGTCGCGGTCGGCCTGGCGGCGACAGCGGCCAGCCGCGGCTCGCGCGTCGCCCTGGTCGAGTGCGGACTCGCCGAGCCGGGGCTCGCCGAGGCGCTGGGGCTCGCCGCCGCCCCCGGCCTGCACGAGCACCTGCGCGGCGCGGCGGACAGCGCGGCGATCCTCGAGCCCGTCGTCCTCGCCGGCCCCGGCTCGGCGGGGGCCACCGAGCCGCTCGTCTGCGTCGTCGCCGGACACCCTTCGGGCGACGGCGCGCAGCTGCTCGCGTCGGATGCCTTCGCGCGGGCGCTGGCCGGGCTGCGCGAGGCCTACGAGCTCGTCGTGATCGACGGCCCGCCGCTGCGCGACGAGAACTCGCTGCGGCCGCTGCTGTCGCTGGCCGACGCGACGATCGCCTGCCTCGGGCCGGGGGAGTCGCGCAAGCTGCCGATCTCGGTCAGCGGGGTCGTCGTCCACGCCTGACCCCGCGGGCGTGGTCGAGGTTTGTCCCGGTATGCGGTTCAAACCTCGACCACGGGGGCGGGGTTACAGGTCGTAGCGGGCGAGGTCCTGTTCGAGTTGCTCCGCGTCGGCGCCGCTCGGCCGCTCCGCCTGCGCGGCGGCGCCGCCGTCCGGGGAGCGCGAGGCGGCCCGCCGCCAGCGCGCGACGCCGAAGGCCAGGGCGACGGCGGCGACGAGGAAGCCGATCGCCGGCGCCAGGTAGGCGGAGAGGTCGAAGCCCCTGCCTTCCGGCAGGGCCAGCACCTCCGGGCCGTACTGGGCGACGAGCGCGTCCTTGACCTCGGCCTTGTCCCTGCCTTCGGCGATCAGCCGCGCGACCAGCGCCCGCTCGCGCTCGGCCTGCGGCGATTCGGCCAGCTCGAGCAGGGTGCCGCAGATCGGGCACATCACCTCGTCTTCGATGTCGTTGACGCTGGTCTGCGCGGCGGAGGCCGGGGCGGCGAAGAGCAGCGAGCCGAGCGCCAGCGCCGCCAGGAGGGTCACGAGTGGCGACTTGATGCCGCATAGCGACCCAAACTCGCCAGGCGGCCTCACGATCGCGTTTCCACGACCGGCGCGACCTGCCTGCGCAGGAATTCCGCGTCGACGACGCCGCGCCAGATCAGCGCCAGCCTTCCTGCCGGGTCGACGAGGAAGTTCTCCGGCACGCCGGTCGAGCCGAAGGCGGCGCTGCGCTCGTCGCCGATCGAGCGCAGCTGCGGGTAGCGCACGTCGTTCTCGCGCAGGAAGGCGAGCGCGTCCTCGCTGTTGTCCTGGACGTTGATCCCCAGCACGGTGACGCCGCGCCGGCGGTAGCGGCGCGCGAAGCGGTCGAGCACCGGCGCCTCTTCGCGGCAGGGGCCGCACCAGGAGGCCCAGAGGTTGACCAGGACCCAGCGCCCGCGGTAATCGGCGATCGAGCCCTTCCCCGGCCCGCCGAGCACCGGCAGCACCGCGTCGGGAACCGGGTCGCCGACGGCGATCTTCGCCTCGCCCTCGTTGAGCAGGCCGAAGCCGAGCAGCGCGACGACCGCGCAGACGGCGAGGAAGGCGAGAAAGGCACGGGCGCTCACGGCCAGCGAACATTAGCCGCCACGGGGCCGCGGCCCTGCCCGTAGAATCACCCCCAACGCGGACGTAGCTCAGCTGGTAGAGCGCGAGCTTCCCAAGCTCGAGGTCGCGGGTTCGAGACCCGTCGTCCGCTTTTCGCCCTTCTGTAGAGCCAATCCAGCGGCTCTGGTGGCGGCAAGATTGGATGAAGGCGCGTCCATGCTTTCGGCCCGCGACGTCCGCGAGTCACCGAGCCGGTGGCCGGGGTGCAGAACACGTCAGTGAGCAATAGGAAAGCCTCAGCCGGGGGCTGAGGCTTGCGAGGTTTGGGGCCGACTTGTGCCCGCTCGGCATCCGGCCTTCTACTGGTATGGTCCGGCTGGGTTTGTCCTGTCGCGGTATCCGCGAGCCAGGATCGATACGAAATCAAAGACTCCACGCATGTGCAAACGCAGGGGATTTCATGAGACCCTTCTCAGTGCCGCAATTGACAAGGGAGAAGACATCGGACGTTGGTTTACAACTCGTCCACTTCGCACTGTCCACGCCGAGTCGGGATTGCCCCGAAGGGACTCGCGGTGGGGCGGGGGTTTGGCGCTCACGACTACCTGCTTTTTGATCGTTCTCTCAGCTCTGGTCCCGTCGCGAGCGACGGCCCAGGACGTGAGCGGCATCTGGCACGGGACCCTCACCTTCCATGAAGACTGGATCGATGGCGCCAACGCGCGGTGGACGCAGGACACAACTACGACCATTGGGCCCCATGGGTCAGCGAGTTGGAGCGGAACTGGAACCTATCAGCGGGACAGTTACGACCCGGCGTCCGGATGCCAATACCATACATATGGCGAGATTGCTGGCGGAGGAAGCGGCGGCGATCTGTCCGTTGATTTTTTCTACGACACCAGCGCAAATGAAGGCACCTATTACATTTCGGGGGGCCCTCCCACTGGATCTCTCCTGGACGGGAAAACAACCACGACCGTCAGTCCGGAGACCTGCCCGCTTTCTTCCCCCACAGAACCTCACTCGGTCTATGCAGGCGGGGTCAACAACGAGATGCAGCACGGCGATGGAACGCTTCAGGTTCTCTATGGCACTAGCGGCACTGGGTTCGTAGAGTCTTGGAACCTCCGTCGGTTGAACTGCGACGAGTCCCGCGACTCAGACAAGGACGGCTGGCCCGACTGCGAGGAGTCACGGCAGGGTACTGATCCCTACGATGCCGGTGGACATCCAGAAGGAATTCCGCCGGCCGGAGGCGGAGAAGAAGGAGGGGGAGGCAGTCCCGGCGTAGCAAACCCGCCGCCATCGCCGGGTCCATCCAGCGGAAATCGCGGCCCAACTATCCCTCGCGAGCTAATGGCCTGCCAGTCGTTCCCCCAGTGGTTCATCCCGGACGACGATAGAGACGGCGTTGCGAATGTCTGCGACGAGGTTTCATTTAGCCCAGCGCCAAGAGGATGCAAGCGTCACGCTCATCTCGTGTTCATCGTGCATCACTCGATCAGGGCGGCGAAGGCCGACCCTCGTCCTCAGACAAACGGTTGCTGGACCTACAACCACGTTGCCAACCGCGGTGGGGGATGGAGCGTTTCAAGATGGACCCGGGAGCATTGGGTGACGTGCGGCAACGAGTGGCACTCCCCGATCGTGGACCTGGCTCCAGGCTGGTGGTCTTATGAGGATATGCTGAATGACACGCTCGCGTTCACACTTCATCAGATCAAGGACTGTGCCGCACCGGGGTTTTGGGCCGAGGTCCGGGATAAGATCGCGGAGGAACAGAGGACGAAAGGGCGGAAGCTCAGTAGCAAGGAGATCTCCAAGCTCGCCGAGGGAATGGCCAACGATCAGGATCAAATTCAGTTCGGGGAGCCCTCTCCCTCGAGCCTGGGTCTCGTCCATGTAGCTTTTCGGAAACACGTGTGCGCCCACCCGCAAGAGGGGCGTTGTCCCAAGAAGGTGAGATTTCTCAAAGGCTGGGAACGCAAACGCATTCGTGAGGTTGCCGGGGCAGACGCATTTCTCAACCAACTATACGATGGACGAGACTATCCTTGTCCGAAGTTTCAACCCCGATGCAGTGGCCACCCCGTCTACACCGAGCAGCTCTACAAGGCGTGGAACGCGGCGCGAAGCCGTCGACGGCACGTCTTTGGCGTCGGTGTCGTTGACATTACCCCTGGCTGGGGGCTTCAACACTCACGGGTGAGAAGGATCGTCGAGACCCTCTGTGAGGACGCACGCGCTGATGGTTGGCTTCCGCACACTCGAATGCTCGGCGTGTTCAGCGGAAAAGGACTCACGAGGAGAACCGTTACGGACATTGTCGCTGGCATGAACAAGTGCACTAAGCGAAGGCGAAAGCGAAGACGATAGGTCCTTGCTCATCGGGCTCCGGGGCGGGTGGGGGCCCCTCTCGATCCACGCTGGGAACGGACCGATTTCCAGGGGTCGAGCCCCGCGGCCGCGCCGCATTTCACAGGCGGTTGCTCTTGCGCTTCCGTTTCGCCTTGCGGCCGCCGTTCGGGGACGCGTCGGTCGCGCGGTAGAAGTGCTCGACCGCGCCGCGGACCTGGCGTTCGTCGATGACCTCGACCAGGTCGGAGTCGCGCAGCTCGGTCACGTGGTAGTTGACCGTGCTCAGCGGCGCCTGCAGCTCCTCGCTGAGCATCTTCGGCGACAGCGTGCGGCCGCCGTCGATGGTCAGCACCTCGAGGATTGAGACTCGGAGCGGGTGGGTATTGGCGCGAGCCAGGCGCTCCCAATTCATGGTTACCTCACTTTCGTTGACTGGGCAATACCTAAAAATACTAGCGTAGATCATCAAAATCGGGTATCATCGTCATCAAATGATCGAACGGGAGGGGATCGAGATGAGCAGGGGAGCGCGGTTCGCGTCCATCGTCATGCCAGTTCTCTTGGCTCTGGGACTGACTTTCGGCGCAAGCTCCGCCCTCGCCAAGACGGAAGACATCATCGCCCCGTCCGACCCCGAACACCCGTCGCCGGAAAGCGGTTGGCAAGCGGGGACCTGCGACTCCGATACGCCGACCTGCGACGTCGAAAGCCCGAGCGCGCAGTTCTTCGAAGCCGCGGGCGGACACCCGCCCGTCGGCTTCACCCAGTTCATCGTCAAACACGAGCCGCCTGGCGAAACGCCGGTGGGCGAACTGAAGACCGTGCGCGTCGACCTGCCACCCGGTCTGACCGTGAACCCGCAGGCGACGCCGCAGTGTCCCCAGGCGACGTTCGAGGCGAGCCCGGAAAACTGCCCGGAAGCCTCCGCGGTCGGGGAAAGCCTGGTCACCGCGTCGGTCGGAGGGGTCCCGACGCCGGTCGAACCGCCGCCGGTCGTCTACAACATCGAACCGCCGGAAGGGCAGCCGGCGCGCTTCGGCTTCAACCTGCTGGGCAACGACATCTACCTGGAAGCGGACGTCGCCTGGCAGGGCGACTACCACGAGGGCTTCACGATCCATGTGCCGGAAACCCCGTTCGCGAAGGCGCTCGGACTCGGGCTTCCGCTTCTCCAGGGCGGCGTCGTATTGAAGAACCGGCTCCGCTTCGACGGCCGCTCGGGCGACGGAAGGTTCATCAGCACGCCGACCACCTGCCTGGGCGAAGCGACCGCCGCCTCCCCCTTCAAGGACATCTACTCGACCTGGCTGCTGGCGAGCTCGATCGCCGAAGAGGAACAGCCGGGCTACGCCTTTCCGGACAGCGCCAGGCCGCCGTTCGACTCCAAGATCCCGCCGGGAACTTCGCCGAAACACTGCGACACCGTGCCCTTCGAGCCATCGGTTGCCGTCGATCCCAATACCTCGAACACCGACTCTCCATCGGGCGCCACCGTAACCGCCGGCCTGCCCGAGATCGAAGGCGGCGAAGGGCAGGCGAGCTCGCACGTGCGATCGGCCAGGGTGACGCTGCCCCCGGGGATGGGGATCAACCCCTCGGCGGCGAACGGGCTGCAGACCTGCACCGACGCTCAGTTCGGCAAGGGGACGCGGAACCCGGTCGCCTGCCCGGCCGCCTCTCGCATCGGCACGGTGGACATCGACACGCCGCCGCTGCCCGACGGCTCCCTGGCCGGCCCCGTCTACGTGGGGCAGCAGCTCAGCCGCGATCCCGCCTCGGGCGACGAGTACAGGATCTTCGTCGACGCGGAGTCGGCGCGCTACGGGATCTCCGCCCGTCTGCTGGGGAAGATCGTCGCCGACCCGTCGACCGGACAGCTGACGAACGTCTTCGACGACGGGGCGCTCGGCTCCGTCTCCCTGGCCGGGCTGCCCCAGGTGCCGTTCAAGACCTTCCGGATCAGGCTGGACGGAGGTCCGACCGCCACGCTGACCAGCCCGCCGACCTGCGGGCCGAACACGACGGCGGGCCGCTTCGTGCCGTGGACCTCGGCAGTGGGCATCGTCCCGCCCGGTGGCGAAGAAGGGCCGTCCGCGGCCCCCGCGGCCACGCCCTCCGCCGGCTTCGCGCTGACCGGCCTGCCGACCGGCGGCGCATGCCCGGGGACGCGCGGCGAGCGGCCGTTCGCGCCGAGCGTAGACGCGGGCGTCGCGAACGCCCGGGCCGGCGCTTACAGCCCGCTGCACATGGACATCGCCCGCGCCGACGGCAACCAGGAGCTGAAGGGCGTCGACGTGACGCTGCCACCGGGGCTGACCGCGAAGCTGAAGGGCGTCCGCTACTGCCCGGAGGCGGCGCTGGCAGCGGCGGCGGACGCCGCGGGCGGCGACGAGGCGGCGCACCCCAGCTGTCCGGGCGCGAGCCTGATCGGCCACGCCGAGGTCGCCGCCGGCAGCGGCCCGGCGCCGGTCCACATCCAGGGCGAGGTCTTCCTCGCAGGCCCCTATGAGGGCGCGCCGCTCTCCCTGGCGGTGGTCACCCCCGCCACGGCCGGGCCGTTCGACCTCGGCACGGTCGTGGTGCGGGTGGCGCTCCACGTCGATCCGCGCACCGCCCAGGTGCGGGCGCAGTCGGACTCGATCCCGCACGTCTACGGCGGCGCGACGCTCGACATCCGCGCCGCCTCGGTGAAGCTCGACCGGCACGACTTCTCGCTCAACCCGACCGGCTGCGCGCCGAGCGGCTTCGGCGGCTGGCTGTTCGGCGGCGGCGCCAACCCGAACGACTCCAGTGTCTTCTCGCGCGCTCCGATCTCCGCCGCGTTCCAGGCGAGCGGCTGCGAGAAGCTCGACTTCAAGCCGCGGATCTTCTTCCGCCTCTTCGGCGCGACCCGCCGGGCGAGGAACCCGAAGCTGCGCGCCGTCGTCATCGCCCATCCCGGCGACGCCAACATCGGCCGCGCGGCGACGATCCTGCCGCGCTCGCTGATCCTCGACCAGGGCAACCTCTCGAAGGTCTGCACGCGCGTCCAGTTCGCCGCCGGCGCCTGCCCGAAGAACTCGGTCTACGGCTACGCGCGGGCCTTCTCGCCGCTGCTCGACGAGCCGTTGCAGGGCCCGGTCTACCTGCGCTCCTCGGACAACACCCTGCCCGACCTGGTCTCCGACCTGCACGGACAGGTCGAGATCGAACTGGACGGCCGCACCGACAGCGTCCGTGGCCACATCCGCAACGTCTTCGACGTCGTCCCCGACGTGCCGGTGTCGAAGTTCATCCTCATCCTGCGCGGCGGCAGGAAGGGCCTGCTGGTCAACTCGCGCAACCAGTGCCCGCGCAAGCGCGGACGCCGCGTGATCGTCCACTTCAAGGGCTGGAACGGCAAGAAGCGCAACCTGCGCCGGCCGCTGCGCGTGCGCTGCGCCAAGCACCGGCGCCATCGCCATCACCGGCGCCGCTAGCCTGCGGCTTCGGTGCGCCCGACGCTCTCGGTCCTCATAGTCACCTGGAACAGCCGCGAGGAGCTGGGCCGCAGCCTGCCCGCGCTGCTGCCCGAGCTGTCCGACGGGGACGAGCTGATCGTCGTCGACAACGACTCCGCCGACGGCGCCGCCGAGGTCGTGGCCGGGCTGGCGCCGGCGGCGCGGGTCGTGCGCAGCGGCGGCAACCTCGGCTTCGCCGCCGCCTGCAACCTCGGCGCCGGGCACGCGCGCGGCGACCTGCTCGTGATCCTCAACCCGGACGCCGCGCCGCAGCCGGGGTGGGGGGAGGCGATCCGCCGGCCCTTGCGCGCGGAGCGCGGCTGGGCCGCCTGGCAGGCGCTGGTCGCCGAGGGCGACGGGGCGACGATCAACTCGGCCGGCAACCCGCTCCACTTCACCGGCATCGTCTGGGCCGGCCTGCACGGGCGCCCGCTGGCCGAGGCGCCGGCCGCGGGCGAGGTGACGGCGCTCTCCGGCGCCTGCCTGGCGATCCCCCGCCGCAACTGGGAGGCGGCAGGCGGCTTCCCCGCCGAGTACTTCCTCTACCACGAGGACGTCGACCTCTCGCTGCGGCTGCGCCTGGCCGGCGGGGCGCTGGGGATCGAGCCGGCCGCGGTGGTCGACCACGACTACGAGTTCGGCGCCCGCGAGCACAAGTGGCGCTGGCTCGAGCGCAACCGCCACGCCTTCCTGCTGCGCGCCTACCCGGCGTCGCTGCTGATCCTGCTGGCGCCGGCGCTGCTGGCGACCGAACTGGCCCTCTACGCGGTCGCCGTCAGGGGCGGCTGGGGACGCCAGAAGCTCGCCGGCCACCTGGAAGCGATCCGCTGGCTGCCGCGCCTGCTACGCGAGCGCCGCGCGATCCAGGCGGCGCGCGCCGTGACCCCGGCCGAGTTCGCGTCCTGGCTCACCCCCGACTTCGACTCCCCCTTCATCCCCGCGATCGCCCGCTCGGCGCCGGCGCGCTTCGCGCTCCGGGCCTACTGGCGGCTGGTTCGCCTCGCGCTCCGCGCCGGCTGAACGGTTGACCCCCCGATTCGGTGGCAAACCGTTCAGTGAAGGGTCAGGTCGGTTGCTTGGTCGGCCGGATCAGGATCTCGTTGACGTCGACCCCGGCCGGCTGCTCCAGCGCGTAGAGCACGGCGCGGGCGATGTCCTCGTCGCGCAGCGCCCACGCGCCCGGCCGGTTGTCGAAGAACGGCGTGTCGGTCATCCCGGGCTCGATCAGCGTCACCCTGATCCCGTCGTTCTCGTGCATCTGGCGCAGCTCGGCCCGTAGCGCCTCGCCGATCGCCGTCGCCGCCCACTTCGTCGCCGAGTACAGCGAGCCGGGGAGCACGCGCCGGCCGGCGACCGAGCTGGTGACGATGAAGTGGCCGTCGCCGCGCTCGAGCAGGTGGGGGAGGGTCGCGCGGATCGTCAGCGCGACGCCGTAGACGTTGGTCAGGACCATCGAGCGCCAGTGCTCCGGCGACTCCTCGAGGAAGCCGCGCGCCGCGCCGAAGCCGGCGTTGGCGAAGACCGCGTCGATGCGGCCGAAGGCGTCGAGCGCCGCTGCCGCCAGCGCCTCGACCTGCTCCCACTCGGTCACGTCGCAGCGCACGGCGACCGCCCGCTCGGCGCCGCCGAGCTCCGAGACCAGCTCCTCCAGCGGCTCCAGCCGCCGCGCGGCGAGCACCAGGCGGTGCGTGCCGGCGGCCGCCCGCGCCGTCGCCGCGCCGATGCCGCTGCTCGCCCCCGTGATCAGCAAGACCGGATCCGTCATCGGCCCGATTGTCGCAGGCGTGGTCGAGGTTTGTGCCGGTATGCGGTTCAAAGCTCGACCACGGGCGTTGGGGAGCCGCCTTGCGATAATCCCTCGCCGGTGGACCCTGCGCGCAAACGGAAGATCCGGCTCGTCGTCGCGCTCGGCGTCGCGGTGCTGCTCGCCGGGGCGCTCGTCTACACGTCGTTCAGCGCCTCCTCGGAAGCGAAGCAGCCCTCGCAGCTGATCGGCGCCTCGGGCGGCAGCTACGAGCTCACCGGGCGGGTGGTCAGGCATTCCGTGCGCCACCACGGCGAGGCGATCAGCTTCCGCGTCGCCGATCGCGCCGACGCCGGCCAGAGCCTGCCGGTGACCTACGAGGGGACGATCCCAGACCCCTTCCGCGGCGGGCGCGAGATCGTCCTCGACGGCACGGTCGAGAACGGCGTCTTCGTCGGCGACCCGGACACCCTCGTCACCAAGTGCCCCTCGAAGTTCACCGCCAAGTCGGATGGCTAGCGCCGGCGGCGTCGCCCTGGCGCTGGCCTTCCTGACGGCGCTCTTCGCCGCCGTCGCGGCGCTGGCCGGGCGCAACGGCGAGCGCCGCTGGGTCGACGCCTCGCGCCGCGCCGTCTACGTGCTGTTCGGGCTGCTGACGCTCTGCGTCGTGCTGATCGAGATCGCCTTCCTCGGCGACGACTTCTCCTTCGAGATCGTCCAGCAGCACTCCTCGATCGAGACCCCGACCTTCTACAAGCTGGCGGCGATGTGGTCGAGCCAGCAGGGCTCGCTGCTGCTCTGGGCGTGGGTGCTCTCGATCGCCGCCTCGCTGGCGCTGCTGGCGACGCGCGGCAAGCTGCGCGAGATCGTCCCCTACGCGACCGCGGTGATGGCCGGCGTCGCCGCCTTCTTCACCGGCCTGATGCTGTTCGCCGGCGGCGTCAACCCGTTCCACACCCTGAGCCCGGCGCCGGCGGACGGGATCGGGCTCAACCCGCTGCTCCAGCACCCGAGCATGATGATCCACCCGCCGATGCTCTACTCGGGCTACGTCGCCCTCACCGTGCCCTTCGCCTTCGCGATCGGCGCCCTGGTGACCCGCCGCCTCGACGCCGCCTGGATCCGCTCGACCCGGCGTTTCGCGCTGATCGCCTGGGCCTTCCTCGGGCTCGGCCTGCTGCTCGGCGCCCGCTGGTCCTACACCGAGCTCGGCTGGGGCGGCTACTGGGCCTGGGACCCGGTCGAGAACGCGGCGCTGATGCCGTGGCTGATGGGCACCGCCTTCCTGCACTCGATCATGGTCCAGGAGAAGCGCGGCATGCTGAAAGTCTGGAACGCCTGCCTGATCGTCGCCAGCTTCTCGCTGGCGCTGCTCGGGACCTTCCTCGTGCGCTCCGGCGTGCTGCAGTCGATCCACGCCTTCGGCGACAGCACCGTCGGCCCCTATATCCTCGGCCTGGTCGCCGTCGTCCTGATCGGCTCGACCGCGCTGATCGTCTCCCGCCTCGACGACCTGCGCTCGCCGAAGCGGATCGACTCGCTGGCTTCGCGCGAGGCGGTCTTCCTGGTCAACAACCTGCTGCTCGTCGCGCTCGTCGCGGTGATCTTCTGGGGCACCTTCTTCCCGCTGATCTCCGAACTGTTCACCGGCGAGAAGTCCTCGCTGGCGGCGCCCTGGTTCGACCGCTACACGACCCCGCTGGCGATCGGCCTGGTCCTGTTCACGGGGGTCGGGCCGCTGCTCGCCTGGCGGCGGATCAGCTGGGCGCGGGCGCGGCGCGTCTTCCTCGCGCCGGCGGCCGTCGGGGCGCTCGCCGCCCTCGGCCTGGGGCTGTTCACCGACGCCGGCCAGAAGCCCTGGGCGCTCGTCCTCTTCGCCTTCGCCGCCTTCGCCCTGACCGGCCTGGGGCAGGAGTTCTGGCGCGGCGCGCGGGCGCGGCAGTCGCTGCGCGGCGGCTCGCTGCCGGCGGCGCTCGTCGGGATCGTCACCCGCAACCGGCGCCGCTACGGCGGCTACATCGTGCACGCCGGCGTCGCCGTGCTGCTGGTCGGCATCGCCGCCTCCTCGAGCTTCCAGACCAAACGCGACGTGCGGCTGCGCCCCGGCGACAGCGCGACGGTCGGCGGCTACCGGGTCACCTACGTGCGGCCGACGGCGAAGGTCGACGGGCTCGCCTTCACCGCCGGCGCGGTCGAGCGGGTCGAAAAGGACGGCCGCACCTTCACCCTGCACCCGACGCGGCGCTTCTACCGGCCGACCGGGCGGGCCGGCGGCGGCACGATCGCCGCCTACTTCGCCGGCGAATCGGACAGCCACATCGGCTTGAAGGCGGGCGCTCGCCGCGACTTCTGGACCGCGATCCAGCCGACGATCAGCGGCGTGCAGCGCAGCGCCAAGGCGGCCGACGCCGGCTTCGAAGCGTGCATCGGCGGCGCCCCCGGGACGCCGGCCCAGTGCAAGCAGGTCGGGCGGCTGATGCGCGCCGCCGCGGCCAGCCCGCGCCTGCGCCCGTTCGCGCTCGCGCAGATCGAAGCCCTGCAGCTGGCGACGGCGAAGCGGATCGGGCGCGGCTACCTGGGCGAAGCGGCGCCGGCGACCTTCCGCGTGATCGTCGACCCGCTCGCCACCTGGATCTGGATCGGCGGGCTGATCGCCCTCAGCGGGGCGCTGGTCGCGATCTGGCCGGGCCGCGGCGCCCGCCGGCGCCCGGCGCCCGACAGCGAGCTGGAGGCGCTGAAGGAAGCGAAGTACCGCGAGATCCGCGACGCCGAGCTCGACCACGCCGCCGGCAAGCTCTCCGACGAGGATTTCGCCCTGCTCGACGCCGAGCTGCGCCGCGAAGCGGTCGAGATCCTCGCCGGGGCGGGGGCGAAGAGCAACGGCGGCGCGACGCCCAACGGAGGCGATCGGAGCCGGGAGTCCGAATCGCAGCCGGTCGAACCGGTTTAGTTCCGGTAACCGTGAGAGCTCGACGCTATCCGGGCGGTGCGGCGGCGGCCCTGGTCGCCGCGCTCCTCATGCTGCTCGCGACGAGCCCCGCGGCGCCCGCGGCGGCGACCGCGGTGAGGACGCCGACCGGCTCGGCGCGCCACGCCCTGCGCTTCTGGACGCCCGGCCGCATGCGCCGCGCCCGGCCGCTCGATTCGCCCGCGCCGCGCCGCGGCGGCCTCGCTCGCGCCGCGGCCGCTGCCGCTGCCGGCGGCGAAGGCGGCGGGGCGCAGGCTGACTCCGAGGCGCGCGGCGAGTTCGCCGCGGTGGAGGACCCGACCGCGCCGGGCTCCCGCCAGAACGGCGTCATCTTCTTCGTCGCGCCGGGCGGTCTCGGCCTCGGCCGCTGCTCGGGGACCTCGGTCCGCTCGCCCAACCGCAGCGTCGTCGTCACCGCCGGCCACTGCGTCAACTTCGGCGGCTCGCGGCACTGGTTCGACCGCGACTGGGTCTTCGTCCCCGGCTACCACGACGGCGTCCGCCCGTTCGGGGTCTTCGTCGCCAAGTGGATCGGGGCGACCGCCACCTGGGTGCGGGAGGGCAGCGAGAACGCCGACGTCGGCGCCGCCGTGGTCGGGCGCAACGAACGGGGCCAGCGCCTCGGCGAGGCGGTGGGCGGCTACGGGATCGCCTTCGGCCTGCCGCCCGGCCAGGTCTTCGACGTGCACGGCTATCCCGCCGAAGCGCCCTTCGACGGGGCGACGCAACGCGTCTGCGCGGGCACGCCCTTCCTCGGGCACGACCTCGCCTCCTTCCTCTGGCGCGGGCCGCTCAACCTGGCGATCTCCTGCGACGTCACCGGCGGCGCCTCGGGCGGCGGCTGGACGATCCACGGCGAGGGCGGCGAGCTGCTCAACAGCGTCACCAACTACGGCTATCCCGACGACCGCAGGACTGATTTCGGCGCCTACTTCGGCGCCGCGGTCAGGGCCCTCTACGAGAAGGCGGCGCGGGTGCGATGAGGGCCCGGCGGATCGCCTGCGGCGGCCTCGCGGCGCTGAGCGCGCTCGCGCTCGCCGCCGCGCCGGCCGCGGCCGCGAAGCCGCCGTCGGCGCGGCAGCTCTACGCCGGCGTCGCCAGGCTGAACGACCGGCTGGCGCTGATGGGACAGGGCTCGAGCGCCCTCGGGCTGTCGCCCAGGCGGACGCTCTCCGAACTGCGCTTCGAGAACCGCGACGGCTACACGATCTCCGTCGTCGCCTTCGGCCAGACGGTGGCGCTGGACATCAGCCGGGCGCGCTTCCGCACCGCGGGGGGGCGGCGGCTGCGCGAGCGTGTCGCGGAGAGCACCTACGTCGCCCACGGCAGGGTGACCGCCCGCTCGATCGAGGCCTCGTTCGGCGAGCGCGGGCGGGTCGCGGTGCGCTTCCGGCCGAGCGGCAGGAAGGTCCACGCGAGCCGCAAGGCCGGCTGCAGGAAGCCGGACGGCGCGGCGATCGCCGAGCTGGGCGTCTTCGTGGGGACGTTGAGCTTCCGCGGGGAGGGGGGCTTCACCTCGGTCGAGTCGCACCGGGCGCCCGGCCGCTCGGTCGACCTGACGGCGCTGCTCGCCTGCGTGCTCGGCGTCTCGCCGAAGGCGGGCGTCGCGCTGCCGCAGCCGCGCGCTCCGTTCGGGATCCGGCTGCCGGGGCCGGTCGCGCAGCGGGGCGCCGCCGCGCCGGGCGTGCCGTCGACGCCGACCCACCCAAGCACCGGCCCGCGGCCGACGACGCTGGTCGCCAACCGCAAGCAACCCCTCGCGCGGCTGGTCTTCGCCGCCCAGGCGCGGGGGAAGGGACGGCCGCGCTTCCTCGCCGTCGACCAGGCGAGCGCCGGGTCGATCGGCATCGTCCGGCTCGCCTACGTGCGCGGCGCCGCGGCCGGGTTCTCCTTCGAGGACTCGCTCGCCGGCGCGGACGTCCACCCGCCGCCGCCCTTCCGCGGCAGCGGCGAGCTGCGCCACGGCCCGGGCGACGCGAAGAGCTGGAGCGGCTCGCTGGCGGTCTCCTTCCTCGGCGCGCCGAACGTGCCGCTGACCGGACCGCCTTTCGGCGCCTCGCTCGCGCAGGGGTTCTGAGGCGCCGCCCGCTCGCGGCGCCGCCGCTCAGATCTTCAGCAGCACCAGGGTGTTGACGACGAACAGCACGGCGAAGAAGACCGTGGCGCGGTCGAGGTTGCGCTCGACCATCGAGCCGCCGCCGAACGAGCTGCCGCCGCCGCCGATGCCGAAGGCGCCGGAGAGCCCGGCGTCTTTGCCGGAGTGCAGCAGGATCAGGAAGATCAGCACTCCCGCGATGATCACCTGAAGGAAACCGAGAAGCGTATACACGGCCAGGCAGTCTAGACGAACGCCCGCCTCTTGACATTCCTCTCTTTTGTGTAAGGCTGGTTGACATCCGCGGTTAGTTTGTAAACCAGCGCCAAGGAGAGTGCATGGAGGCACACGCCCATTCCCCCGACGTCGAGCTGAACCCCGCCGCCTGGACCGACCCGAAGCGCTACGCCTGGCTGCTCGGGCTGGTCGTCCCGCTGCTGCCCTTCATCGCCTGGGGGCTGGTGGCGCTGACCGGGCTCGGGGTGTTCTGGTTCTACGGGCCGTTCCTCGTCTTCGTGATCTTCCCGGTGGCCGACCTGCTGATCGGCATGGATGCCGAGAACCCGCCCGACAGCATCATCAAGTGGCTCGAACAGGACCGCTACTACCGCTGGTGCACCTACGCCTTCATCCCGATCCAGTACGCCGGGCTGATCTTCGCCTGCTACATGTGGGCCGACGGCGGCCTCTCGACCGTCGACGGCATCGGGCTGGCGCTGACGATGGCGATGGTCAGCGGGATCGCGATCAACACCGCGCACGAGCTCGGCCACAAGCGGGCCGAGCTGGAGAAGTGGCTGAGCAAGGTGGCGCTCGCGCAGAGCGGCTACGGCCACTTCTTCATCGAGCACAACCGCGGCCACCACGTCCGCGTCGCGACCCCGGAAGACCCGGCCAGCGCCCGCCTGGGGGAGAGCTTCTGGGCCTTCCTGCCGCGCACCGTCGCCGGCAGCCTCGGCTCGGCCTGGGGGATCGAGCGGGCGCGCCTGCAGCGCGGCGGGCGCTCGGTCTGGTCGATCCACAACGACATCCTGCAGGCCTGGGCGATGACCGTCGTCCTCTTCGCGGCGCTGGCGATCGCCTTCGGCCCGGTCGTGCTGCCCTACCTGCTGGCGCAGGCGGTGCTCGGCTTCTCGCTGCTCGAGGTCGTCAACTACCTCGAGCACTACGGCCTGCTGCGCCAGAAGAAGGACGACGGCCGCTACGAGCGCTGCCTGCCGCAGCACAGCTGGAACAGCAACAACGTCGCCTCCAACGTGCTGCTCTACCACCTGCAGCGCCACAGCGACCATCACGCCAACCCGACCCGCCGCTACCAGGCGCTGCGCCACGTCGACGAGGCGCCGCAGCTGCCGACCGGCTACGCGGGGATGATCCTGCTCGCCTGGTTCCCGCCGGTCTGGCGGCGGGTGATGGACCGGCGCCTGCTCGACCACTACGCGGGCGATGTGACCCGCGCCAACGTGCAGCCGCGGGCGCGGCGTCGCCTGCTCGCCCGCTACGGGGGGAGTGCGGGGTGAGCGCTTTCCGCTGCCCCAGTTGCGGCTACGTCTACGACGAGGCGGCGGGCAACCCGCGCGAGGGCTTCCCGCCGGGGACGCCGTGGAGCGAGGTGCCCGACGACTGGCACTGCCCGGATTGCGGAGTACGCGACAAAATCGATTTTGAGCCGGTGGGCGACGGCGACGGGTGACCGCCTCCGCTGCGACGATGGGGACCGTGGAGGCGCGCACCCCTTACCCGGAGGCGGCGAAGTCGTTGTTGCGGGAGACGCTGTTTGGGGCGGCGCGGGACGAAGTCCAGAGACGGGCGTGGTCCGAAATCACGATGTCCGATATCGCCAGCGCCGCCGGGGTCAGCCGGCAGACCCTCTACAAGGAGTTCGGCAGCCGCGACGAGTTCGCGCAGGCGCTGGTGATCGAGGAGGGCGAGCGCTTCCTCGACGCGGTCGACGCCGCCGTGCGCGAGCACCTCGACGACCCGCGCGCCGCGGTCGGCGCCGCGCTCGGGACCTTCCTGCGCGCCGCCGGCGAGGACCCGCTGGTCCGCATCCTGCTCGGCGACGACGGCGCCGGCGGCCTGCTGCCCTTTGTCACCACGCAGGGCATGCCGGTCGTGCAGTGGGCGACCGCCCGGCTCACGGCGACGATCGAGGACGGCTGGCCGGAAGCGCCGCCGGCGAAGGTCCGCCTGCTCGCCGAGTCGCTCGTCCGCCTCGCGATCAGCCACGTGACCGCCCCCGGCGAGTCCCCCGAGGCGACCGCCGGGCGCACCGGCGAGCTGCTCGGCCCCTTCATCGACGAGGCGCTGGGCCGCAAGTAGCGCCTTTCGCCCCCGACCCCCGCAGAGGTTTGAGTCGCCATCCGGACGAAACCCCTACGGCAACGCCGGGTGGGCCGATGTTTCCGGCTCGCCGCCCATGGGTAGCCTTGGTGACTCTGCAAACCAGTAGGGAGGAGCACCCATGCTCGAGCTCACCGACCAGGCAGAAGAGGCGATCCGCGGCATCCTCGCCTCCGACGGCGTCTCCGACGACGCCTCGTTCAGGATCACCGCCCAGCAGAGCCCCGACGGCGACGCCGGCACCGGCCTCGCGGTCTCGATCGTCGACGACGCGCCGGCCGAGGACCAGGTCGTCGAAGGCGAGGACGTCGAGGTGCGGCTCGACCAGCCGGCCGCGGACATGCTCGACGACAAGCAGCTGGACGCGACGGTCGCTGACGGCCAGGTGCAGTTCAGCCTCAGCGCCCAGGGCGGCTGAGCGCGCTCAGACCTCGACCATCAGCGTCACCGGGCCGTCGTTGACCAGGGCGACGCCCATGCAGGCGCCGAACACGCCCCGCTTTGCGCCGAGCCGCTCGCAGAAGCGCTCGTAGAGCGGCTCGGCCCGCTCCCCGGGGGCGGCCTCGACGTAGCTGGGCCGGTTGCCCCTGCGGGCGTCGCCGTAGAGGGTGAACTGGCTGACGCAGAGCGCCTCGCGCTCGCCCAGCGGCTCGTTCATCCTGCCCTCGGCGTCGTCGAAGATGCGCAGCGCCCGCAGCTTCTCGGCGAGCCGGTCGGCCTCCGCCTCGCTGTCCTCGCGCCCGACCCCGAGCAGCACGAGCATCCCCGGGCCGATCTGCGCCACGCGCTCGCCCTCGACGTCGACCGCCGCCTGGCTGACCCGCTGCACCAGCGCCCTCACACCCCGGCACGCTAGCTTTTCGGCGTGGCCAAGTGGGGCGTACTCGCGGTGCTGGCGACGGCGCAGTTCCTGATGGTCCTCGACCAGGCGGTGATGAACGTCGCGATCTCGCAGCTGGTCGAGGACTTCGACACCACGGTGACGACGATCCAGATGGTGATCGCGCTCTACGCGCTGGTGATGGCCGGGCTGATGCTGACCGGCGGCAAGCTGGGCGACATCTGGGGGCGGCGGCGCGCCTTCGCGGTCGGGCTCGTGATCTACGGCAGCGGCTCGGCCCTCACCGCCGCCTCCTGGAACGTGCCCAGCCTGATGCTCGGCTGGTCGGTCCTCGAGGGGATCGGCGCGGCGCTGGTCCTGCCCGCCCTGGTCGCACTCGTCGCCGCCTCCTACCGGGGCGGCGACCGGGCGCTCGCCTACGGCGTGCTCGGCGGCGTCGCCGGCGCCGGGATCGCGGTCGGCCCGATCCTCGGCGGCTGGATGACCACCGACTTCAGCTGGCGCGTCGTCTTCGTCGGCGAGGTCGTCGTCGCGATCGGCATCCTGCTCGGCACGCGGCTGATCCGCGAGCCGTCGCGCGAGCGGCCGGCGCCGAACCTCGACTGGGTCGGCGGCGCGCTCTCCGCCGGCGGCCTGGCGCTCGTCGTCTTCGGCGTCCTGCAGGCGAGCAACTGGGGCTGGCTGGCGCCGCGCGCCTCGCCGCTCGAGCCGTTCGGCTTCGCGCTCACGCCGTTCGTGGTCGGCGCCGGCGCGCTGGTGCTGGCCGGCTTCCTCGCCTGGGAGCGGCGGCGCGAGCGGCGCGGGCTCGAACCGCTCGTCCACCTGCGGCTGCTGGCGGTCCGCCCGCTGCGCGGCGGCGTCTCGATGCTGCTCGCCCAGAACCTGATCCTGATGGGGATCTTCTTCACGCTGCCGCTCTTCCTGCAGATCGTCCAGGGGCTCGACGCGCTCGAAACCGGGGTGCGGATGCTGCCCGCCTCGGCCGGCCTCTTCGGGGCCGCGATCGCCGGCTCCGCCCTGGCCAAGCGCTTCGCGCCGCGGCCCCTGGTGCGGGCCGGCCTGCTGGTCGTCCTGGCGGCGATCGCGATGCTGCTGGGGACGATCGAGCCGGAGCTCGACAACGGCGCCTTCCTCGCCGCCGCCGGGGTGCTCGGCGTCGGCATGGGGCTGATCGTCTCCCAGCTCGGCAACGTGGTCCAGTCGGCGGTCGGCGAGGGGGACCGCAGCGAGGCCGGCGGCTTGCAGAACACCGCGCAGCAGCTCGGCTCCTCGCTGGGCACGGCGCTGCTCGGCGCGATCGTGATCAGCGGCCTGATCGCCGCCTTCACCGCCAACGTCGCCGACGACCCGACGATCTCCCGCGACGTCGGTCGGCAGCTCGAAGTCCAGCTCAGCGCCGGCGGCAGCTTCGTGCCGGCGGCCGAAGTGAGGTCCGGCGCCGAGTCCGCCGGGCTCGGCCCGGCGACCGTCGACAGCCTCGTCGGCCACTACGAAGACGCGCAGCTGAACGCGTTGAAGCTCGCCCTGCTGTTCGCCGGCTTCCTCGTCGCCGGCTCCTTCTGGACGGCGCGCCGCCTGCCGACGCGCCGCTTCGAGGAGCTCCAGTCCGCCCCCGACCCGCCGGCGGCCGAGCCGGCCGCCGCCTGAGATGGAGGCCTCGGTCCAGCGACACCCGGGCTCGCCCGCGGAGCGCGCCGCGGCGGGCAAGGCCGCGCGCAAGCGCGCGCCGCGCTCCAGTCACGGCGAGTGGGCCCCCGCGGCCGGGCGCCTCGACCCGGTCGACCTGCTCGAGCGCCAGGCCGCCTCCCGCGTCGGCCGGCTGGCGCCGCTGCGCTACGGTCGCATGCTCGCCTCGCCCTTCGCCTTCTATCGCGGCGCCGCAGCGGTGATGGCCGCCGATCTGGCGGGTACGCCCGCGTCCGGGTTCGAGACGCAGCTCTGCGGCGACGCCCACCTCTCCAACTTCGGCGGCTTCGCCTCTCCCGAGCGCCGCCTGGTCTTCGACCTCAACGACTTCGACGAGACCCTGCCCGGGCCGTGGGAGTGGGACGTGAAGCGGCTCGTCGCCAGCTTCTCGCTCGCCGCGCGCGAGCGGGGCTGCGCTGACGGCGAGCGGGAGCGGATCGTGCGCGCCGCGGCGCGCGAGTACCGTGAGACGATGCGGCGGCTGGCCCGGATGGGCAACCTCGAGTCCTGGTACCAGCAGCTCGACGCGGAGTCGATCGCCGCGGGCTGGGGCGCGATGGCGAGCGGCAGGCAGCGCCGCCGCTTCGAACGCAGCGTGGCCAAGGCGCGGGCCAAGGACAGCAGCCGCGCCTTCGCCAAGCTGACCGAGGAGGTCGGCGGCGAGCCGCGCATCCGCAGCGAACCGCCGCTGATCGTGCCCGCATCCGAACTGGCGGCCGACGAGGCGCCCGCAGTGGACGTCGAAGCGCTCGTGCTGGGGGTGCTCTCCGAGTACCGCGACTCGCTCGACGTCGAGCACCGCGCGGTGTTCGACGGCTACCGCCTCGTCGACGTCGCCTTCAAGGTCGTCGGCGTCGGCAGCGTCGGCACGCGCGCCTGGATCGCGCTGATGCTGGGTCGCGACGAGCGCGACCCGCTGTTCCTGCAGATCAAGGAGGCGCAGCGCTCGGTGCTCGAGCCCTACGCGGCGCCAAGTCGCTTCGAGCAGCAGGGCGAGCGCGTCGTCCAGGGCCAGCTGCTGATGCAGGCGGCGAGCGACATCATGCTCGGCTGGGTGCGGGCAAAGGGGGTGGACGGCCGCGAGCGCGACTTCTACGTGCGCCAGCTCTGGGACTGGAAGGCCTCGGCCAAGGTCGAGCAGATGGACGCCAGAGGGCTCGCCGTCTACGCCGAGATCTGCGGCAAGGCGCTCGCCCACGCCCACGCCCGCGGCGGCGACCGCATCGCGATCGCCGCCTACCTCGGCAAGGGCAAGTCCTTCGACCGCGCGACGGCCGCCTTCGCCGAGACCTACGCCGACCAGAGCGAACGCGACTACGCGGCCCTCCGGGCCGCCGTCGACGCCGGCCGCATCGAGGCCGAGTAGGGCGTGCCGTAGCTAATGCACCCATGGGCCTGCTAGCGACGGCACGTCTCCGCCGGCCTCACTCGTCGTGGGAGTTGCGGAGCGAAAGGTCGCCAACCGGGGAAATGCATTGTCAGAATCAGACGTCGTACAGCCTGGATAGTGTTGTCTCGATGCGTACGAGGCTGTTGCTATTGGACGATTCCGGGAAGCCCGATGTCGCGCATCCCTCGCGTTCCGTTGTCATCGGGGGATTTGCAGTCGATTCCAACGAATATCCGGATCTTTCGAGGCGAATCCTCGGCACGAAGGCTCGCTTCTTTCCGGGCACGCGAAAGGTCGGGTATTCGATAACTGGATCGACCTCTTTTGATTTGAACCCGGAAGCGCTAGACTGACTCTGTCGCGGGTTCGGTTAGTAGGCGCGAGCCGAATGCAACCGAAGCGCCCGCGGCGCTTGGGTCTCGGTCCTCACGAGACCCTTTTTCTTTCTGGAGGCAGGTGTCAGTCGTCGTGACGGTGGCGGAGCGACCAGGCCTCGAACCAGATGAGGCCGACGAGGATCGCGCCGAAGGCGACGAACGGGGGGAGCCAGCCGCCGGGCCGGGCGATCGCCAGGGCGGCGACGACGAAGGCGTCGGCGGCGAGCAGGAAGCCGACCAGGACCGGCCGGATCGCCGACCAGCCGGTCGCCTCGCTCAGCTCCCCGGGGCGCCTGCCGCTGCGGCGCCGGTCGGCAGCAGGTCCTGGAGGGCGAAGCCGTCGCGGGCGACGGTCTCGCCCAGCTCGATGCCGGCCGCTGCCGCCTGGGCGCGCAGCAGCTCGGCGCGCACCGCGTGCATGCTGATCCGGCCGTGGTCCTCGGTCAGCGTGGTCAGCAGCGCCGCCGGCTCGATCCCTTCCCCGCGCAGCGCCCACAGCGCCAGCGCGGAGTCCTTGCCCCCGCTCCACGACAGCGCGATCCCGCTGCTTCCGCTCACCGCTTCGACGATATCGGCGGGGGATGCGCCCGCGGTCCGCCGGTCGCCTCAGCGGTTCCAGCTCGGGCTGCCGCCGTGGCGGATCAGCACCCGGGCGGGGCCGCCGGCGAACGGCAGCGCCGCGATCCGGCCGCGCGATGGCGCCGCGAGGAAGCCGCCGATTTCGACCAGCGCGCGTTCGCCGTCGGCGGAGATGCCCCAGCCGGTGACCGGCGCGCGCCCCTCGGTGAGGCGGCGGGCTTCGTGGCTGGTCACGTCGACGGCCCAGGCCTGCGAGGTGTCCTGGCCGACGTAGGAGGCCACCAGATGGGCGCCGTCGGCGGAGACGGCGAGCGGGACGAGGCCGCTGAGCAGGGCGCTGGGGTGGAGGTCGGTGATCTGGGTCGTCTCGCCGCCCCGCAGCAGGAAGAGCTGGTATGCGGGCGCTTCGTCGCCGCGCAGCCGCTCGCGGTCGAAGACGATCCCCTGGCGCCCCCAGACCGGGTTGAGGCTGCGCCCGTCGTGGGTCAGCCGTTCGACCCCTGCGCGGCTGAAGACCCGCGCCGCGTGGAGATCGACGGGGGCCGACGGCGAGGTCGACCGGCTCGACCCGAAGACGAGCTTGCCGGGGATGGTCGGTGAGAAGCTGGCGCCCTGGGTCAGGCCGCGGGCGACGGTTTCGCTCCGGCCATTCCTGAACATGTCGATGACGATGAGGACGTTGCGGCCTCCCCGCTGGTTGGCGACCGCCACGGCGAGGTAGCGCGAGTTCGGAGACCAGGCGAGCGGGGTGGCCTGGGCGCGCCGGGGGCCGCCGAAGAAGCGCCGCACGCCGCGTCCACGCGTGGCGCGCACGATCAGCGGCCGGCGGCCGCGCGGGGCGAATCGCACGAAGGCGACCGAGTGGCCGTTCGGAGCGAGCAGCGGCTGTGCCCCGCGGCCGAGCCGGCGAGCCCGACGGCCGTTCGCGTTCGCGACCCAGACGCTGGGCCCCGAGCGGGCCGTGCCACGGACGAACGCGATCGTCGGGCGGATCGAGAACGCGGCATTGGTCACGCGCAGCTGGGTCTGGCCGAAGTTGCCGCCGCCGCAGCGGCCGCCGACCGTGTAGGAGCCGGGGCGGACTTCCTTGGAGATCTTCACTTCGACGTTGAACATGCGGTTGTCTGCCAGCACCGTCGTCAGCGCCGGAACTCCGGCGAATTCGTCTTCCGTGATGCCCGCGAAGGCGCGCGAGTAGATCGTCACGGTCTCGCCCCGCGCGCAGCCGCTGCGGACGACGCCGTGGATCGTCACGTGGGCGCCCGCCTCGACCCGGCGGGGAGAGACTTCGAGCGAGCTGGAGCTCGCCGACGCGGCGCCGGTGGCGCTGAGCGCGACTCCAATCAGCAGGAGCAGCGCGGCTGACATCGCGCGGCGCATGGTCGCTGAGGTTAGACGACGAAGCTCCCGGGACGTCAGCCCCGGCCCGCTCTGGACCCGGGAGCCCCGTCGCCATGGGCTCGTTGCCTAACGCAGCAGCTGGGTGACGCAGCGGTAGGGGTGGTTTTCGGCGATCTTGTCGGAGCTGGGGGAGCCGGCGCCTTCGACGAGGACGCCCCACTGTTCCCCGCCGGCTTCGAAGAAGCCGTCCGTCCACTCGCCGCCCGCGCTCACATTTCCGAGCGTCGTAGCGGCCGCGATCAGCTGGCCTACGCTCGGCAGCGCGAGGCCGCCTTTGGCGCATTCGGCGGCTGCTTCGGTCCATTCGGTCGCGGCGCGCGGCGCCGCGTCGAAGCACAGCCCGGCGACCGCGGCCATGCCCGTCGAGCACCCGGCGCCGTACCGTCGCGCAGCCGGTTGGTGACGACCGCGTTCTTGGCGACCTTCCCCGCCCGCACCGCTTCGAAGGCGATCTTGCCGGTGCGCACGGCGTTCCTGTCGAGGAACCCGGTGCGCACGGCGTTCGGCTGCAGCTGCCGCGGGCCGACGCTGTTGCGGGGCAGCTGCCTGGCGGCGAGCGCGGTGGCGCCGCCGAGCGCCAGGAACAGGGCGATGCTCGCGGTGACGTTCGCACAGGTGAGTCGCTTGCGTATCCGTCGCACGTCTCTCCTTCGGTGGTGGTCACGTCCTCATTCAGGAAACACGGCTGCAGCCCTTCCGACCCTGCCCCGCCATGTGCGCCGAATGTGTCCAGGCAAGCGGCGCATGCGTCGAATCCGGGTTACCCACGGATGCGCGCCCTGCGCGGCGCGGGGAGGATCGACGGGTCCTGTCAACGCAGCCCAGGAGGACGCCGATGGCGGAAGGAACGATCACCCTCACCCTCTCCAAGGCCGACGCGGAGGTGCTGCTCGGCGTGCTCTCCTCGGAGCGCTACAACGCCGAGGTCGAGGCAGTCTGCGACGCGGTCCGCAAACAGCTCGACGAGAGGCTCGCCGAGCTGGGCTGAGACATGGCCGAGTCCGGCCGGCTGCTCGATCGGCGCTGTGCCTGTAGCCACGCCTGTACGTTTATGTAGCGAAGATCGCAGCTAAAGGCTCTATAATAGCCACCTAATATGGCGCTCTCCGATGAGCAGATAGCCGAGCAGAGCCCTTGGTGGACCGGCGCCGGCTGGGAGGAGCGCGATCCCCATCTTCGGCGCCTGAGCCGCCGACCGCGGCGCCTGCCGGCCGACCTGGTTGCCGAGATCGACCTCGGCCGGGCGGGCCTGCATACGCTTCGTGGCCCCAGGCAGGTCGGAAAGTCGACCGACCTGAAGCTCCTCGCCCAGCGAGCCCTCGCCGAGGGCTTCGAGGGCAGGCAGATCCTCTATCTGACGCTGGAATTGCTGGAAGGGCAGTCGCTCGCCGGCGTGGCCGAGACGGTCAAACGGGCGAGGTCGATGACGCGAGGTGGCGATCCTCGGCTGATCCTGCTCGACGAGGTGACCTTCGTCGATCGCTGGCAGACCGCGATCAAGTCCTTGTGGGACGACGGAACGCTCGACCGCGACGTGGTCGTGTGCACCGGCTCGTCAGCGATCGATCTCCGCGAGGGCACAGTTGACCGGCTGCCCGGTCGTCGAGGAGCGGGCTTGGACCACAGTGTCTTCCCGCAGAGCTTCGCGGCGTTCGCGCGCGCTCTCCATCCCGACCTCCCCGAGTCGCCCGGGCACGGGGTCGGGGAGATCGTCTCGGACGGCGGTTGGGAGAGGCTGGACGACGTGCGCGTTCGTCTCCCCCAGCTGGACGACGCCCTGCGCCTCTACATGCGCTTCGGCGGTCTGCCGGCGGCGGTTGCGGAGGCGATCGCCGGCGCCGACGAGCCCTCCGAGGAAACCCGAAAGATCGTTTACGACTCGTTGCTGCGCGAGATTCAGCGGGGGCGCGCCAGCCGCCCGGCAGCGCACGCGCTGCTCGAGCGGGTCCTGCGCTCGCTGGGGTCGAAGACGAGCTGGGCGCGCATGGCGAAGGAGATGGCGGTGGACATGCGGCCGGCTCCCGGACGCAACGCGGTCCGCGACTACGTCGAGCTGCTCGCTGCGGCGTACTTCCTGCTCGCCGTCTACTTCTGGCGCAGCGACTCCGACTCCGAGGAGCTGTCGAAGGACAAGAAGCTCTATTTCGGGGATCCGCTGCTGCATTCGGTGGCCGGCGACCTCGCCCCCGGCCTTGCGCCTGACGCTCCGGCGCTGGTCGAGAACGCGATCGGGCTTGCCCTGTTCCACCGCTATGAGGCGCCGGCCGCGCGTCTCGAAGGCTTCGACTCGCCGTCCCGGCTGCACGTCTGGCAGACCCGTCGCGCCGGGGAGATCGACTTCGTCTGCGGGCCGCGCTCGGCGCCGGAGCTGGTCGAGGTGAAGTACCAGGCCAGTCCCGACCTGCGCCGGGCGGCGGCGATTCCGCGCGCCTTTCCCGGACGGCCGGTGGTCGTCGCGACCAAGGACTCCTTCGAGCGTCGCCGAGGCTACGCGCTGGTTCCCGCTCCGATGCTGCTCTGGGCGCTGGGGTAGGCCGCGCCCGGCGGAACGTCGCTCATGCGGTTCCGTGGCTTCCCGATCCGCTTCGTCCGCCCGCGCCGTCGCTGAGCTACCTCCGGCGTTCTCAGGGCGCTACGGGTTGCGGGTCCACTGCGGCGCCGTGGCGCGGCCGACGCGCCGCGCCAGCCGCCGTCTGGCGCCGCCGGCCCGCCCGCCAGGGAGGTCACGTAGATCTCCTCGTCGCCGCCGGGGTTGCGCCGCCTGCCCGCGTTGAGCACGTAGGCGATCCGCTTGCCGTCGGGGGAGAAGGACGGTTCGAGCGCGCTGCCCCCTTCCGGGCCCGGCGCCAGCGAGCGCAGCCCTCGCCGGCAGAGTCGTCAGGTGGCGGCGAGACAGCGCGGACATCGGCAGAGTCGCAGGTGTGGCAGCAACCCTCGTCGCTGTCGAGCTGGGCTGGCCGGGCGTCCGATGATCCGCCGGCGCGACCTCAGGCGCCCGCTCGGGCGCTGACCAGCCAGCTCGAAGCCGGCCCGACGACGCCGTCGTCGGTGACGAAGTCGGCCAGCGCCTCGCGCAGCTCGGCCTCGATCCGCGGGCGGATCTCGTTCGCCCGGTCGCCCCAGAGGCGCAGCAGCTCGGCGGCCGGGCCGAGCGCCTCGGCGTAGGCGACGGCGTGGTCGAGGTCGTCGCCGATCTTGATCGGCTCGTCGCAGCGGCGCAGCTCGACGTCCTCGAACCCGGCGCCGAGCACCACGTCGGTCACCGTGTCGGCGTTCTGCATCGAGAAGGGGCCGGGGCCGCAGGTGGGCTCGTCGCTCTCCTCCGGCTCGTCGAGGTGGCGCTCGACCACCTTCTCCGCCTCGTGCAGCCAGCCGTTGTCGAGCTTGCGGCGCCAGACGACGATGTTGAGCAGGCCGCCGGGCCGCAGCGCCTCGCGCACGTTGCGCAGCGCCGCGACGGGGCTGGCGAAGAACATCGTGCCGAAGCGCGAGAAGGCGTAGTCGTAGGTCTGCTCGAAGCGGTGCGCCTGCACGTCGAGGGCGGCGAAGCCGGCGTTCTCGACTCCGGCCTCACGTGCCTCCTCGGCCGCCGTCTCGATCATCCGCTCGGCGACGTCGATGCCGTCGGCGCGGCCCTCGGGCCCGACCAGCTCGGCGAGCCGCAGCGTCGTGTCGCCGAGGCCGCAGCCGATGTCGAGCGCCCGCCCGCCGCGCGGCGGCGGATGGGCCGCCAGCGCCGCTTCGCCGTGCGAGGCGAGCCCGTTGGTGACGATGTGGCGGAAGGCGAGCCAGCGGTCGTAGAGCGGCCCGTTCCAGGCTTCGGTCGCCTCTCTGTTCGCCGCCAGCGCGGCCGTTGCTCCATCCATCGCCTTCAGCCTCCCACATTCACGTTGGCTTTGCTCAAATTCAGGTCCCGCGGCCACTCCTCCGGCAGCGCCGCCGGCACCGGCGGCAGCGCCCCGGGCCCGGGGCGCGGGTAGTCCGGCAGCAGCCGCAGCGCCGCCCGCGCGCAGGGGCGCGGCTCGATCCGCGGCCGCAGGTCCTCGTGGGCGAGCAGCAGGCGCAGCGAGGTGAGGATCTGCAGGTCGGCGGCGTTGGGCTCGTCGCCGCCGATGACCTCCTCCTCCAGCAACCGGTCCGCGCGGTCGAGCAGCCCGGGTAGGCGGGTCAGGTCGGCGCGCACCGTCGCGTCGTCGGCGTCGGAGACGCGGCGCGCGAAGAAGCGCATCGCCGGCTCGAGCGCCGCCCCGTTGTCGCCCGGCGCCCTCAGGGCCGCGCCTCGAGGACCAGATTGAACGGCGTCTCGGTGGCGCGGCGGAAGCGACTGAAGCCGGCCTCCTCGGCGACCGCGCGCAGCCGTGCTTCGCCCGCCTGCGCGCCGAGCCCCAGCGCGACCTCCTGGTCGAGCGAGTTGGGCGTGCAGAGCAGGGTGGAGGCCGCGTAGAACATGCGGCCGACCGGGTTGAGGTTGCCCTCCAGGCTGTCGGCCGCCCGCGGCTCGACCAGCATCACGGTCCCGTCGTCGGCGAGCGCCTCGCGCACGTGCGCCATCGCCCCGACCGGGTCGCCCATGTCGTGCAGGCAGTCGAAAAAGCAGACCAGGTCGTAGCCGTCGCCGGGGAAGTCCTTGGCGGCGGCGACCGCGTACTCGACGTTGTCCACACCTTCTTCGCGCGCCAGCTCGCGCGCCCGCTCGATCGAGCTCTCGTGGTAGTCGAAGCCGTGCACGCTCGACTGCGGGAACGCCTTCGCGATCAGCGCGGAGGAGACGCCGTGCCCGCAGCCGACGTCGGCCACCCTGGCGCCGGCGCGCAGCTTCTCCTCGACGCCCTCCAGGGCGGGGATCCACTCGGCGACCAGGTGGGCGCGGTAGCCGGGCCGGAAGAACTGCTCGGTGCCGGCGAACAGATCCGGGTCGTGCTCGTGCCAGCCGAAGCCCTCGCCGGCGCGGAAGCGCTGCTCGATCCGCGGCCGGTCTTTGAAGGCCGAGCTGACGATCCGGTAGCCGCCGAGCAGGAATACCGGACTCTCCTCGTCGGCGAAGATCATCGCCTGCTCGGGCGGCAGGGTGAAGGCGTCGGCCTCGGGGTCGTACTCGAGGTAGCCGCTGGCTGCCTCGGCGGCCAGCCACTCGCGCACGTAGCGCTCGCGCACGCCGCTGCGCTCGGCGACCTCGGCCGCGGTCGAGGGGCCGGCGCCGGCCAGCGCCTTCCACAGCCCGAGCTCGCCGCCGAGCATCACCAGCGCCCCGTTCAGGGCCGCCCCGGCGTCGGACACCGCCTGACCGATCGCTTCTTCCAGCTTGGCCTCGTCGACCGCCTGCGTCGCTGCCTCCACCGTCGTTCCTCCTCGTCGCGTTCGTCGTGTTGCGTGCTTGGGACGAGGCTAGGCGCGGGCGGGCCCGCGGTCATCGGGCGTTCTCCCGATCTTCGCGCCAGGGGCGCCGCGCCGGCCGGGCCGCGGGCCCGCGCTCAGTCGCGCATCAGCCCGTGCGCGACCGCGAACAGGCTCGCCCGCGCCCGGTTGGAGGCGCCGGTCTTCATGTAGATGTGCTCGACGTGGCTGCCGGCGGTCTTCGGCGAGATCGTCAGCCGCTCGGCGATCTCGCGGTTGGAGAGGCCGCGGGCCAGCAGCCGCAGCACCTCGACCTCGCGTGGCGTCAGCCCGGCCGGCCACTCGCGGCGGCGCCGCACCCGGTGCCCGGCGGCGGCGAGCACCGCGTCGGCCGCGGCGCCGTCGAGCCGGCCGGCGGCAACCTCGCCGCGCAGCTCGGCCGCCGCCTCCTCGGCGGAGAGGGGCGGGCGGTGCGGGCGCTCTTCGGTCATCGCCCGGTAGGCGTCGGCGGTCGCGAGCAGCCTGCCGGCGGGGGTGATCTCCTCGGCGCCGAGGCCGCGCGGGTAGCCGGAGCCGTCGAGGCGCTCGTGGTGCTGCACGGCGATCGCCCCGAGCGGGGCCAGCGCCGGCGCGAAGGAGAGCATCCGCTCGCTCAGGTAGGGGTGCAGGCGCACCCGCTCGAGCTCGGTCGCGGTCAGCGGACCCCGCTTGTCCCAGATCGCGTTGGAGACCCCGAGCCGGCCGAGGTCGTGGACCAGCGCCGCGCGGCGGATCGCGGCGACGTCGGGGTCCGGCATCCCGTAGGCGCGCGCCGCGCCCTCGGCCAGCTCGGCGACGCCGCGCGAGTGGCCGATCGTCCACGGGGACTTCAGGTCGGTGAAGTCGGCGATCGCCTCCAGGGCGGCCTCCAGCTCCGCTTCGGAGAGCTCGACGTCGAGCGCCGGCTGCGCGGCGATCACCGCGTCCCAGCTGCTCGCCCCCTCGAGCCCGGCGAAGAGCTCGCCCGCCGCCGCGCGCAGCGCGCCGACCAGCTCGGGGTCGAACTGGGTGCCGCTGCGCTCCTCCGCCACCGCGACGGCCGCCTCGGCGCCGCCGGCGCGGTGGAAGACCTCGACCACGTCGGCGAGGTTGATCAGGCGGGCGGCGAGCATGATCTCGTCACCGCGGCGGCCGGCGGGGCCGAAGCCGTCCCAGCGCTCGAAGACCTGTTCGACCCCGGCGTGGACCCCCTCGTCGAGCCGCAGCTCGGTGGCCAGCTGCACGGCGGCGGCGCCGTGGTTGGACCACAGCTCCTCCGCCGCTCGCCGCCCCTCGCCGAGGAAGGCGAGGCCGAGCCGGGCGCGGCGCAGCGGCGGCAGGCCCGCCCCCACGTGGCTCAGCGCGAAGGCGGGGCCGGGGCGGTCGGTCTGCCGCGCGTCGGCCTTCAGGGCGATGTCGTCGCCGAACCACTTCGCCTGCTCGTAGGCGTCGACGTGGCAGCCGACCCAGGCGAGCAGGCCGGAGTAGTAGGCGGTCTCGCGCTCGGCCCCGGTCAGCCCGACCCGCTCGCCGAGCCGCAGCGCGATCAGGCACTGGCGCAGCACGTGCTCCATCGGCTGTCCGAAGCCGAGGTCGGTCCCCAGCGAGAGCGTCGCGACCAGCTCGGCGCGCCGCACGCCCGACGGTTCGGTTGCAGCGGGCATACGCCGAGTGTATGGGCGCGCCGGGCGGGCGGCGGCGCAGGCGCCGTCGGGGAGGGTCGCGACCGATTTGTTAGCGTGGACCGTGTCCCAACCGGCAAGCTATTCGGGGGAGGGCGCGGTGGAGGAACGAGAGGTTGCGGTGATCGGCGCCGGCCCGGCCGGTGTGGCGGCGGCCCTCGCGCTGAAGGACGTCGGCGTCCGACCCACCGTCTTCGACCGCGCCGACCGCGTCGCCTCGTCGTGGCGCGGGCGCTACGACCGCCTGCGACTGAACACCTGCCGCCCCTTCTCGCACCTGCCCGACCGTCGCTACCCCAAGGGCACGCCGATGTTCCCGAGCCGCGACCAGCTGATCGAGCACGTCGAGCGGCACGCCGAAGAGGACGGAATCGAGATACGGCTGGGAACGTCGGTGGAGGCGATCTCGCGCGGGGAGGGCGGCTGGTCGGTGGAGACCTCGGCCGGCGAGGTCGCCGCCCCGCAGGTCGTCATAGCCACCGGGTACCAGAACGAGCCCGTGCTGCCGTCCTGGCAGGGGCGCGAGGAGTTCGGCGGCCGCCTGCTCCACTCCTCGCAATACCGCAATCCGGAGCCGTTCCGGGGCGAGAGCGTGCTCGTGGTCGGCCCCGGCTGCTCCGGGATGGAGATCGCTCACGACCTCGCCGAGGGCGGCGCCGCGCGGACCTGGCTCGCCGTGCGAACCCCGCCCAACATCGTGCTGCGCGAAGGGCCGGGCGGAATGCCGGGGGACATGATCGCGGTCGCCCTGCTGCACAGCCCGGTCCGCTTCGCCGACGCGTTCAGCCGCTTCGGCCGGCGGATGGGGGTCGGCGACCTGGACGAGTTCGGGCTGACCGTGCCCGACGACGGCCCGTTCACCCAGCTCAGGAGCCGCGAAAACGCGCCGACGATCGTCGACGAAGAGGTGATCGAGGCGATCAGGCAGCGGCGGGTCGAGGTCGTCTCCGCGGTCGAGGCCTGCGAGCCCGACGGGGTGAGGCTCGAGGACGGCGCCCGCCTGGCGCCCGACTCGATCGTCGCGGCGACCGGCTTCCGGCCGGCGCTCGAGCGCCTCGTCGGCCACCTCGACGTGCTCGACCCCCGGGGGAGGCCGAAGGCGGTGGGCGAGAAGGCGGCGGCGCTGGGCATGCGCTTCGTCGGCTACGTGCAGCGGCCCGGCGGGCTCGGCTACATGGGCAAGGAGGCCAAGCGCGCCGCCCGGGCGATCGCCCGCGAGCTGACCGGAAGGCGCGGCGTCCGGGTCGGCTCGGCGATCCTGGAGCCCTGACATGACGGACGGGCCGATCGACAGCGCGGCTGCGGTGGAGCGGTTGATCGAGCGCTACAACGACGCCTGGAACCGCCACGACGTCGAGGCGATCGTGGCGATGCACGCGCCCGAGATGGTGTTCGAGAACCACACCGCCGGCGAGCGCGTCGAGGGCGAGGCGGTCCGCGATCACATCGCCTCGATCTTCGCCGCCTGGCCCGATCTGCGGTTCGCCACCCGGAGGCTGTACGCGCGCGAGGGCCTGGCGGTCTGCGAGTGGACGGCGAGCGCCACCCACACGCAGACGATGCGCCGCAGCGGGCTCGAGGCCGAGCCGACCGGACGGCGGCTCGAGTGGGAGGGGGTCGACGTCTTCCCGATCGAGAACGGCCGGATCGCGCGCAAGGACGTCTACGCAGACTCGCTCTCGATCCTGCGCGGCGTCGGCCTGGTCGAGTAGCTCAGGGTCGGGCGCGCGAGCCTTCGAGCGCGGTCACCGGCATGCCCGCCTCGGCGCGCAGGCGCTCGGCGAGGTCGCTCGCCTGGCGCCAGTCCGCCTCCTCGTCGGGCAGCACCAGCACCTCGTTGGGCGGGAACTCGCGCAGGCCGTCGAGCAGCGACTCCATCGGGTCGGCGATGTCGGCGCGGCCGTCCGCGTACAGGCCGTCGACCGCGAGGCGCCGCACCGCGTCCCCGACCCGGCGCCGCGCCGTCGCGAGCTCGGAGTCGACGTCGTCGGCCAGCCCGCGCAGCGACGAGGAGGCGACCACCGGGGCGACGATCATCGCCTCGGTGACGACGCGGGCCGCGCGCTTGCGCAGCTCCGCGTAGAGCGCCGGGTCGTCGAGGCCCTGGTTGGCGATCACCAGCACGCGGTGGCGGGCGCCGCCGGGCGCCGCCTCCACCGCCAGGGCCGCGGGGGCCTTGCCGCGTCCCTGGATCGCGAAGAGGAGCATCGGGATCCACAGCGCGACGGCGACGACGATGCCGGCGATCGGGCCGCCGAAGCGAAAGACGGCGAGGCTGACCGCGAGCACCGCGAAGGTGTAGAGGGTGGCGGGGATCCCGACCAGATCGGAGTCGAGCCAACTGGCGAGCTTGGCGCGCATACGAACCTCCGGCTACGTTTGCAAAGTGCACGCCGCCACGGGCTGGCGGCGCACCTGTGAGTCAACCAGCGCCGCCCCGCGCCGCCATCCGGGGATGCCACGCGACCCGACCCGTAGTCGGCCGCAGCCCGGCCCCGCGGGAGCGCTCGCGCCGCGCAGGCGGCGTCAGCCGATCAGCCGCGCCCGCACGGTGGCGGCGATGTTGAGCCGCAGCGCCCGCCGGGTCGCGTGCGCCGCGGCGAGCAGCGCCAGCAGCAGCGCCGGCACGATCACCAGCAGGAAGCTCGGCGCTTCGGCGTGCAGGCCGATTTCGAACCAGGCTTCGGAGATCCGCTGCGAGAGCGGCGAGGCGATCAGGATGCCGAGCGGGACCGAGACGGCGGCGGCGAGCAGCGTCTGGGTCAGCGCCTCGCCGGCGACGGCGGCGCCGATCTGGCGCCGCCCGTAGCCGAGCGCCGCCAGGGTCGCGAACTCGCCGCGGCGGTCGAGGTAGGAGAGCGCCAGGGTGGAGACGAGGAAGAGGGCGCCGACCCCGAGGCTGATCGCCTGCAGGATGGAGATCAGCCCGGTCAGCTCGTCGAGCAGTTCGCGCTCCGCGGTCAGCGCCGAGGCCTTCGAGGTCACCCGCGCCACGGCGGGGTCGGCGCGCAGGCGGCGGGCGTCCGCCGCGTCGCCGGCGACGAGCACGCTCGTCGCCCGCCCCGGCAGGCCGAGCAGGCGGGCCGCCCCGGCGCGCGGCAGGTAGGCCTGTTCGGTGGCCAGCGTGCGGGCGACGCCGGCGACGCGGACGGTCGCCTCGGTCTCCGAGGTCCGCAGCTCGACCGCGTCCCCGGGGCCGGCTTCGAGCTCGTCGGCGGTCTGCGCGCTGAGCACGATCCGGCCCGGCGCCGGGCCGCTGCCCGCGATCAGGTCGAGCCGCAGCAGCGCCGGCCGCCGCGGCAGCCCGGTGAGCTGCGCGCCGACTCCGCCGCCGCCGCTCGTCCGCAGTTCCGCCGGCCCCTTCACGGTCGGCTCGGCGCGGCCCGCCCCGGCCCGCCTGGCGAGCGCCGCGGCGCGCCCGTCGGGCAGCGGCCGGCTGAGGTCGGCCGAGTGGGTCCAGCCCTGGCCGGCGAACGTCGCGTCGACCGAGCTGTCGGTCGAGGAGACGAGGATGTTGAGCGCCGCGCCGAGGCCGACCGCGCCGGCGATGCTGACGACGGTGGCGGCGCTGAGCAGCGGCCGGCGCAGCAGCCCGCGCAGGCCGTAGGTGAGCGCCGGCGGACCGACCGCGGTCAGCTGCTGCAGCCAGGCGGGCAGCGCGAAGGCGCCGACGCTCTCCCCGCGCAGCGCCTCGATCGGGTCGAGCCGGGCGAGCCGGTAGGCGGGCAGCAGGGCGGCGAGCAGGGTGGCGACGATCGCCAGCCCGGCCGCCAGGGCCAGCGGGCCGAAGGCGAGCGGGTAGCGCGTCACCGGGAAGCCGACCGCGCCCGCGTACTCGTTGGCGACCAGCCGGCCGACGCCGACCGTCGCCCCGATCGCCAGCGCCGCCCCCAGCAGGGCGAGCGCCGCGGCGAGCAGCATCACCGAGCCGACGACCGTGCGCGGCGGGTAGCCGATCGCCAGCAGGGCGCCGAGCTCGCGCCGCTGCGAGCTGACCAGGCGGCGCAGGCTGAGCGCGATCAGCAGCAGGCCGACGATCCCGAAGACGAGCCCCATCACCGGCGCGAAGATCGTGAAGCTGTGGATGTCGGCCTCGGTCAGCCGTCGGCCGTACTGGCGCGAGCGGGGGGTGACCCGCGAGGTCGGCAGGCCGGCGGCGAGGCGCTTCGCGGCCGGTCCGTTGCCACCGCCGGGCAGGTCGACGGCGAGGTCGTCGGCCCGCCCGCGCAGGCCGGTCAGGCGCTGCAGCGATCCGCGCGGGAGGAAGACGACCGCGAGCGAGCCGCGCTGCGGGACGAGGTAGTCGGGGTTGGCCGTCGCCAGCAGGTACTCGGGGCTGCGCGCCAGGCCGCGCACCCGCAGCGCGAGGCTGCGGCCGGCGAGCTGCACCCGCAGCCGGTCGCCGGGGCCGATGCCGGCCCGGGCGGCGTAGTCGGCGTCGATCGCCGCGCCGCGCGGGGCGCCGCGGTCGAGCCCCTCGCCGGCGGTGATCGCGAGCCGGTTGAGCTGCGCGCCGACCGGCATCCCGACGACCTCGGCCGCGGTGCGTGAGCCGCCGTGCAGCGCCGCGCCGTCGAGGATCAGGCGGACCGCGGCGCGGCGCGCCCCTGCCTCTACGGCCCGCCGCTGCAGCCGCGCGGCCGGCAGCGGGCGGCGCAGGCGCAGGTCGAGCCCGGCGAGGGCGTAGCGGGAGTAGAAGTCGTCGCGCGTCGCTTCGACGTCGTGCATCGCGAGCGCGATGCCGGCCGCGGTCCCGGGCCCGGCGCCGATCACGACGACGATCAGCACGGCACGCAGCCCCATCGCGCGCAGGTCGCGGTATGCCTTGCGCCAGAGCATCAGGCGGACGAGGCGGGGGACGCCGCGGCCGGTCCCTCGACGAGCCGCCCGCGGGAGAGCTCTACCACCCGGTCGCCGGTCTCGGCGATCGCCGGGTCGTGGCTGACGATCACGAAGGTCGCGGCGGTCTCGCGGTTCAGCTCGCGGATCAGCTCCAGCACGCTGCCCGAGGTCTCCTCGTCGAGGTTGCCGGTCGGCTCGTCGGCGAGCAGCAGCCGCGGTCGCTTGGCGAGGGCGCGGGCGATCGCCACGCGCTGCTGCTCGCCGCCGGAGAGCTGCGCCGGGAAGCGGCCGCCGAGCTCGCCGAGGCCGACCCGCCGGAGCAGCGCCGCGCCGCGCTCGCGCGACTCGTCGCGCCCGACGCCGGCCACCCGCACGCCGGCCTCGACGTTCTCCAGCGCGGTCAGCGTGGGGAGGAGGTTGTAGAACTGGAAGATGAAGCCGACCGAGCGGGCGCGGTAGGCGGTCAGCTCGGGGCGCGAGGCGTGGGTCAGCTCGGTCCCGCAGGCCCGCACCCGGCCGCTGTCGGGCCGGTCGAGGCCGCCGACCAGGTTGAGCAGGGTCGTCTTGCCGCAGCCCGAGGGGCCGTGCACGATGACCATCTCGCCGCTGCCGATCTGCAGCGAGAGGTCGTCGAGGACCCGCTGCCGCGCGGCGCCGCTGCCGTAGGACTTGCCGACGCCCTCGAGGCTGACGAGCGGCTCAGCCATGCTCCCGCTGGGACGAACGCATGGCTCGCAGCCTACGCATGTTCGCCTCCCCGGATCGTTCTCCCCGCTGGCTTCTGCGCGGCGAGCGGGGCGGCCGGCGGCTGCGAGCGCGGGGGGCGGCGCCGCGCGGCCGGGCCGGGGCCTTCGCGGAGGCCGTCGCGGCGGGGGCGGGTCCGGCGGGCTCGGCCCCGCCGTGGTCCAGCTCGGGCAGCAGGCGGTCGAGCCAGGCCGGCAACCACCAGACGCGCGGCCCCAGCGCCCGCATCACCGCCGGCAACAGCAGCACCCGGATCACGGTCGCGTCGAGGATCACCGCGAAGGTGAGCCCGGCGCCGAACTGCTGCAGTGAGGCGATGTCGGCGGTGGCGAAGGCGAGGAAGACCGAGCTCATGATCACCGCCGCCCCGGTGATCACGCCGGCGGTGTTGCGCAGGCCGTGCTCGATCGCCCGCACGTGGTCGTGCCCGCTCAGCCAGGCCTCGCGCATGCGGGTCAGCAGGAACACCTCGTAGTCGATCGAGAGCACGAACATGATCGTCAGCACCCCCGCGGCCGAGATCGCGTCGATGTAGCGCGGGCCGACCAGCAGGCCGAGCCCGAAGAAGAGCTGCAGGGCGCCGAACGCCGCCGCGATCGTCAGCAGGTTGAGCGCGACCGCGATCGGCGGCAGCAGGAGCGAGCGCAGGGCCAGCGTCAGCACCGCGATCGCGACCAGCGAGAGCGCCAGCACCAGCCAGGGGACGCGGGCCATCGTCGCGTCCGTGTAGTCGCCGAGCATCTGGGCGCCCTCGCCGATCGCGACCCTGGCGCCGCTGGCGCGGGCGAGCGCCGGCAGTCGCCGCTGAATGCGCTCGCTGAGCCGCCGGGTGGCGTCTGCGCTGGGGCCCGAGCGGGGCACCACGAGCATCCGCGCCGACTGCCCGCCGCCGTCGACGTTGACGATCTGGGCGACCTGTTCGCGGGTCGCCGGCGCCGTCCCGTCGAGCGCGGTCAGCATCAGGTAGCCGGAGTCGATCGCCCCCGGCGAGCGGGCGCGCAGCTCCCCGAGCTCGTGCCGGGCGCCGTGCAGGACGACGGCGTAGCGGCTCAGCGGTTCCTCCGCGCGGTCCAGGCCGGTGGACAGGCGCCCCGCCTGTTCGTCGCCGTCGCGCAGCCCGCCGGAGAGGCGTTCCGCCCCGGCGCCGAGCGCTCCCAGGCCGTCGGCGAGGCGCGCGCCGCTGCCGCGGGCGCCGGCCAGGCCGCGGTCGAGGCGGTGTCCGCCGCGGCTCAGGCGGGCCAGCGCCCGGCGCAGCGAGCGCCCGCCGTGCTCCGTACGGCGGGCGCCGGAGGCCACTTCGTCGGCGCCGGCGCGCAGCCTGCCGACGCCGTCCGCGAGCTCTTCGAGCTGACCGGGCATCGCGCCGAGCGATTCGACCGAGCGGGCGAGCCGCTGCTCGATTTCGACGATCGCGGCCGCCAGCGAGGCGGGGACGCCGGAGGGCAGCGCGGCGCCCCCTTCGCCGGGGACCGCGCCCGCAGGAGCGCCGACCAGCGCCGCTGCTTCGCGCAGGCCGGCCAGCAGCGATTCGTAGCGGGGGTCTTCCCTGCCCACCGTCATCGCTTCGAGTTGCTCCACCGCGTGTTCGAGCCGGTCCGCAGCCATCTCGGTCGGCACGCGCAGCGCGCGGATCCAGGTCGACCAGGCGCGCAGCCGGGCGGCGACTTCGCCCAGCTGTCCGAGCGAGCCGCTCAGCGCCTCGTCGAGCCGGCGGGCCCCGCGCGCCAGCCGCGCCGCGCCGCGGCTCAGCCGGCGCTGGCCGGCGACCAGCTCATCGGCCCCCCGCAGGGCGCGGTCGAGGCCGTCCGAGAGGCGGCCGGCGCCGGCGCTCGCCCGGCCGAGCCCGGCCTCGAGCCGGGTGGCTCCGTCCCGCACCCGGCCGGTCCCGCGCGCGACCGCCTCCGCGCCGCCCGCCGCCGAGCCGAGCCCGGCGCGAAGCTGCTCCACGCCGGCGCTCGCCCGGCGCAGCCCCGAGCGCAGCGCGCCGACCCCCCGCTGGGCGGCGGCGAGCCGCCGCGGCGCCGTCCGGTAGGCGCCGCGCGCCCGTTCGAGCGAGCGTTCGGCGCCGTCCAGGGACGCCGGCCCGATCACCGCCTCGACGTCGGGGTCGCGGGCGACGCCGTCCTGCCAGCGCGAGATCGCCCGCAGGCGGCCCGGGTCGGAGATCGTCCCGTCGCGCGCCGTCGCGGCGACGACGATCGGCGCCGACCAGCCCGGGCCGAGCGTGCGCCGCAGCGCTTCGAAGCCCTGCCGCGTGGGGTCCGAGCGGGGGAGCTGGCTCGGGTCGGGCGGGCCGATCGTGAGCGCCGCGGCCGGCCCCGCGATCGCCAGCATCGGCAGCAGGATCAGCGGGATCGCGACCCACGGCCGGGCGACGAGCCGCTCCGCCAGGGCGAGCAGGCCGCCCCCGCGGCCCGCGCCGGGCACGCGCCAGCGGTCGAGGTAGGGGGCGAGCACGCGCAGCAGCGCGGGCAGCAGCGAGATCGCCAGCAGCACGCTGAGCAGGGCGGCGACGACCACCCCCGCCGCCACGGACGCCAGCAGGTCGCCGGGGGAGACGAACGCCGCGGCCAGCATCGCCAGCGCCAGGGCGTCGCCTGCGAATACGATCGTCCTGCCCGCCGCGCCCGCCGCGGTCGCGATCGCCGCCTCGGCGCCGGCGCCCGCGTCGCGCTCCTGGCGGAAGCGCGAGACCATCAGCAGCGCGTAGTCGACGCCGAGCGCCAGGCCCATCATCGAGGCGATCGCCACGGCGAGCGAGTTGATCGGCATCGCGTAGGTGCTGAACAGCAGCAGGCCCCGGCCGGCGAGCACCGTGGCGCCGCCCATCAGCAGCGGCGCCGCGGCCGCCACCGGAGTGCGGAAGACGAGCAGCAGGACGACGATCAGGATCGGCAGCACCAGCAGCTCGGCGCGATGGGTGGCGTCGAGGGCGTCCTTCTGCAGGGCGGCGCCGATCGCCGCCGTGCCGCCGACGCGAGCGCGAACGGGCGGCCGCACGCTCGCCGCGACGATCCGCCGCGCGGCGGGCACGACCTCGCTGATCGCGACCGAGTCGGGGCGCTGGAAGCCGGCGACGACCAGCGCCGCGCGGGGCCGCGGCCGCAGGACGCGCGCCTCGGCGCCGGGGTCCCAGGGGGACATCGCCGTGACCCGGGCTTCGCGGCGCAGCGCGGCGACCAGTCGCCTGCCCTGGCGGTCGATCGCGCGGGGCGGCCCCTGGAGCAGGAAGGTGACCGGCACCGAGTTGCCGAACTGGCGCTCGAGCATCGCCGCGGCACGGGCGGAGGGCGTGCCCGGGACCTGCAGCGAGGTGGGGGAGAGGCGGTCGGCGACGCCGGCGCCGAGCACTGCGAGCACCGCGACGACCGCCAGCCAGGCGGCGAGCACGAGCCACGGCCGGGCGGCGGTGTGGCGCGTGCCGGTCATCGGCGGCCGCTCTCCTAAGGTCCCCGCCGTGCCCGGGCGCGCGCGGCGCGCAGCCGTCGCCCGAGCCGCTGGACGCGTCGCCGCATCTGGACCAGCCGGCGTCCGAGGCGCCGGATGCCGGCGGCGGCCGTGCGGGCGTCGCCCGCCGAGCGTTCGAGCCGCGCCTCGGCGGCCGCGAGCTCGCTCTCCAGGCCGGTGTAGTCGGGGTTGATCGCGGTCCGCGTCAGCGGGTCCTGGCCGCTGACCGCGAGGAAGGCGCGCCCGGCGGCGACCAGCGCCGGGGCGTAGTGCGGGTCGAGCGTCGCCGGGGCGCTCATCTGCCGCAGCTCGTCGAGCGCGACCTTCGTCTGGTCCTGGGTGGTCGCGGCCGGTTCGCGCAGCGACTTCAGCTGCTGCGCGTCAGCGGGAAGGTCGCGCGCCAGGCGCCGACCGGCTTCGCGTGCGCCGCCGCCGGGCGCCGCGAGCACCGGCGCCGCGGCGCCCGAGAGCAGCGCCACGGCCAGCGCGAAGAGGAAGAGGCGGAGCTTGCTGTCGTTCACTGGAGCCTCCGATGTGTACATACGTCCGTCTAGATCTATACGGATGTATAATAGACCGCGCGATGCCCCGGACCCGTGATAACGGTCACAGAGAGCGGCTCTTGGAGGCGGCGATCTCCTGCTTGCAGGAGAAGGGCTACGCGCGCACGACCTCACGCGACCTGGTCGCCGCGTCGGGCACCAACCTCGCCTCGATCGGCTACCACTTCGGCTCCAAGGAGGGCCTGCTCAACGCCGCCGTGGTCGAGGCCTTCCAGCGCTGGCTGAAGCCGCTGATCGCGCTCGCCGCCGAGCCGGGCCGGGCGACGCCGCTGGAGCGCCTGCGGCGCGGCCTCGAGGGGGTGACCGACAGCCTGGAGGAGAACCGGCCGCTGATCGCGGCGGCGCTCGAGGCCTGGGCTCAGCTGCCCCGCTCCGAGGAGCTGCGGGGCGCGATGAAGGCCGGCTACGACGACTTCCACCGGGCGATCGCGGCGACGGTCCGCGACGCCTTCGCCGAGGCCGGCGCGGCCGGCGAGGTCGATGCGGAGGCGCTGGCGACGCTGATCATCGCCCTCTTCGACGGCCTGCTGGTCCGCTGGCAGCTCGACCCGGAGGACCCGCCAAGCGCGGCGCGCCTCACCGAGGCCGCCCAGGGCGCTCTCGTCCTCCTCGTCTCACTCGGGCCCTTGCCCGCGGCGCCGAGCCCCTGACGGTCGCGGGCCGCCGCGGAGAGGCGGCTCGGCGTTGGAGCCGATCGATCTTGCAGCTCGTGCCGGCGCTCAACTCCACCCGCCGACAAACCGATACCAGCGAATATGCAAGCCGAAGACACGAGGACGCTGGATCGCATCTCCCGGCGGCGCTTTCGCGACTTCTCCGAGGCCGTCGACGGGTCGCTGGGCGCGTTGGCCGACGCGCTCCCGGGCGTCGTCGCGCTGACCCGGCTCGACCCCGACGAGCGCGTGCACCGGGTGATCGAGGCGCGCGGGGAGGGGGTGGACGGCCTCAGCGCCGGGGCCGTGATCCCGCAGGCCGGAAACGGAGAGGACGCCGAGTTCCTGCGTCTGCTCGGCGCCCGGGACTGCCTCGTCGCGCCGCTGGAGATGAGCGACGGCAGGATCGTCGGCCTGCTCTGCGCCGCGGACGGACGGGCCGGCGCCTACCGGGAAGGGCAGGCCGCGCAGCTGAGCGTCGTCGCCCGGCTGCTGGCCTACGAGTGGGAGAGCGTCGAGTTGCGCTCCGAGCTGCGCCGCCTCCGCGGCCGCTTCAGCGCCGGCTCGGGCGGCGACCCGGACACCGGCCTTCCCGGTCGCGAGGCGTTCCTCGAGCTGCTCGCCCGCGAGTGGGAGCTGGCCGAGCGGGGCGCGGTCCACTCCGTCCTGATCGCCTGCCGCGTCGCCGCCGGCGGCGACGCGGCTCCGGATGCGGCGGGCGCCAGGGAGAAGCTCGCCCTGAAGCTGTCCGCCGAGACCCTGAAGGCGACGACGCGCGACACCGACCCCGTCGGCCGGATCGCGCCGGACACGCTCGGCGCCGTCCTGGTCGGCTGCGACCCGCAGGACACGCCCTCATTCGTCGCCCGCTTCCTCGGCGCCCTCGAGCGCGTCACCGAGGGAGGGCGATCGGAGATCGTGGTCTCGTGCGGCGTGGAGCCGCTGGCCGGCGTCGCCTCGCCCGCGGAGGCGCTCGAACGCGCCGAGTCCGCTGCCGGCGAGCCTCGATCGGCGGCGAGGCCGGACCCCGAGCCCGGAGTCGTCGGATGAGCGGGCTCGCCCCGACCACCGCTCGCCCCAGCGTCACCGGGCTCGATCCGGGGACGGCCGGTCTCACCCCTCCGTCCGACACCGACCGGCGGGGCGCCTTCCTCGCCGACGTCGTGGTCGACCTCGGCTTCGCTGCTCGGGAGGCGGTTGACGAAGCGGTGCGATCGGTGAGCCAGTCGGGGACGACGCTCGAGCGATACCTGCTCGAGCACGGAGTCCTCGACGAAACGCAGCTCTCGCTCGCGATCGCCGAGCGCAACGGACTCGATCACGTCGATCTCGAGCGCTTCGAGGTGGACATGGCGGCGGCCGGGATGATCGGTCGCACAGCTGCGCGGCGCTACTGCGCAGTCCCGGTCGCCTTCTCCCCCGATGGAGCGTTGATCGTCGCGGTCGCGGACCCCCTCGACTCGTTGGGGGCGAGCGACATCGAGGTGATGACGAGGTGCGAGGTGCGCCGCGCCGTGGCCACCGCCGGCGGGATCCGGGCGCTGATCGAGCAGCTGCCCGAGGAGCCCTCCCCGGAGCGCGCCGCGAGCGCGGTCGGGTCGCGGCTCGCGCCGCGTCCCGAGCCCGAGCCGGCGCCCGAGCCCGAGCCGGCGCCCGAGCCGGCGCCGGGCTTCGACGACCGGCAGCGGGCGGAGCATGAGCAACCGCAGCGCGCGCAGCCGGCCGCCGCCGTGCCCGATGGGCCCGTTGCGGAGGACGAGCTCGGCGACCTGTCGGCCGAGTTGCGGATGCTGCGCGAGACCGCGCGGAAGGCAGACGCCCTCGCAGTCACGGTCGGGCGCCGGGTGGAGGAGCTGGAGGGCGCCGATCAGCGGGTCCAGCAGCTGGAGCGCGAGCTGCTCGCCGCGCAGGAGCGCAACGCCGACCTCGAACGCCGCCTCTCCGGCGTCGGCGCGGCGGCTGCCGAGTTGAGGGAGACGACCGAGAAGCTCGAGCAGACGTACCGGGTGCTCGAGGCAAGCGCCGGCTAGCGGCGATGCGCAGCCTGCAGGCCGAGCGCGACCTCCAGGGCTCGGGGGCGACCTCTGCCCTCCGGGGCGAGCCGAAGATCCACCTCGGGGACCTCGCCCACGCCTCGTCCCGGCAGCGCCGCCGCTACATCGCCCTGCAGGCCAAACTCCTGATCGTCGTCGGCGTGGCGCTCGGCTGGGCCGGGTTCTCCCTCTGGCTCTCGATCCCCTGGATGGAGGCGCTGGGGCAGTCGATCACGCTGCCGCTCGCCGTCGCCGTGATCCTCGGCGTCGCGATCGTCCCCGGCTACCTCAACGCAAACCTGGTGGCTTCGCTGCTGATCGACCGGCCGCCCGCGCTGCGCTTCGACCTCCCCTTCCCGGCCGTCACCGTGGTGATCGCCTGCTTCAACGAGGAGGGGACGATCGAGGAGACGATCGACTACGTCGACCGGCAGGGCTACCCCGGAGAGCTGCGGATTCTGATCGCCGACGACGGCTCCACCGATCGCACGGCCGAGCTCGCCCGGCGGCGTAGCGCGAAATCCCCGCACATCTCCATCCTCAGCTTCTCTCACGGAGGCAAGGCGCGGACCCTGACTCGGGCGCTCGCCGAGGTGACGACCCCCCTCGTGGCGACGGTCGACGCCGACACGCTGCTGATGCCCTCGGCGCTGGAGCGGCTCGTCGCCCGCTTCCTGGTCTCTCCCCCGGACACTGCCGCCGTCGCCGGCGCGGTGTTCGTCCGCAACTCCCGCCGCAACCTGTTCACCCGCGCTCAGGAGTGGGACTACTTCCTCGGCATCGCTTCGGTGAAGCGCCAGCAGAGCCTCTTTCAGAGCACGATGGTCGCCCAGGGGGCCTTCAGCCTCTACCGCACCGCCGCCGTCGTCGAGGCGGGCGGATGGCCCGACCGGATCGGGGAGGACATCGTGCTCACCTGGGCGATGCTGCGAGCCGGGGGAAGGGTCTGCTACGAGCCGACGGCGATCGCCTTCACCGGCGCGCCGGTGAAGGCGGCGACGTTCGCGCGCCAGCGACGCCGCTGGGCGCGGGGGATGATCGAGGGGCTGCGCGAGCACGGCCGCGCTCTGATCTCCGCGCGCCGGGCGAGCGTGCACGCGGTCATCGTCAACCTCATCTTCCCCTTCGTCGATGTCGTCTACACGACCGCCTTCCCGGTGGGGATCGTGCTCGCGCTGTTCGGCAACTTCGCGATCGTCGGTCCGGTGACGCTGGCGGTGCTGCCGCTGAACCTGGCGCTTTCGGCCGTCATGTTCCGGCTCAACCGGCGGTCCTTCAGGGAGGTCGGCCTCAGCGTGCGCCGCAACCGGCTCGGCTTCCTCGCCTACGTGTTCGCCTACCAACTGTTCATGTCGCCGGTCTCGGTGGCGGGGTACGCGCAGGAGATGCTCGGCGCCCGGCGACGCTGGTAGATGGAGATAGCCGAGACGGCCGAGGCAAACGTACTGTGTTGTTTATTGCACACGTCGATGCATAACGGCCTATTTGTATGAAATTGATAAAGAATTTCGTCTAGCTGTCGATTCCAGCCGGGATGTCGAGGAGTCGAATCAGGGCAGCGCGGCAGCGGCAGCAGCGAGACGAGCGGACCGTGGCCGGGCTGCGCCGCCTGGGCGACGCTCTCGATGCGCGTGTCCCGGCCGTCGGCGAGGCGATGATGAGGCGCTCGCTGGTCTTGGCGGGACCGCTCGACCAGACCGTCGAGGAGAGCTTCGAGCGGGCGGGCACGGCCTCGACGGCCGCCGTCGCGAGGTGGATGGCGGGCGAGGACGAGGCGGTAGCCCGCGAGGCGGGCGAGGAAGCCTGGGGTGTCTTCGCGCAGCTCGCCGCGCAGCTCGAAGCCCCGTTGAACGAGATCGTCAAGCGCTGCCTGAGTTGGCGCGACTGCGTTGCCGAGGCGCTGCGGGAGGGGGCGGAGGAGCTGGGGCTGGAGCTCGTCGTGCTGGAGCGGGCGCTGGGCATGCTCCAGCGCAGCCTCGACGTGACCGCGGTGAAGGTCTGCGAGCTCTTCGAGGAGGCGAGGCAGCGCTCCCACGAGGAACTGGCGCGGCGTCAGCGCGAGCTGGTCTTCCTCGCGACCCACGACGCGCTCACCGGCCTGCCGAACCGCACGCTGATCCTCGACCGCATAGAGCAGGCGCTGACCCGAGCCCGGCCCAGGCGAGAGCCGGTCGCGGCGCTGTTCATCGACCTCGACAACTTCAAGGCGATCAACGACTCGCTCGGCCACGGCGTCGGAGACGAGCTTCTGTGCGCCGTCGCCGCCCGGCTCGGGGGCGTGACCCGTGAGACCGACGCCCTCGGCCGGCTCGGCGGGGACGAGTTCGTCGTCATCGCCGACGGGCTCTCGCTCGCGGCCGGCCCCGAGCTGATCGCCGAGCGCCTGCTGGAAGCCTTCGAGGAGCCGTTCGCCCTCGGGGCGGTCGAAGAGCGGCGGGTCTTCATGAAGGCGAGCATCGGCATCGCCACCGACCACCGCGCCTCCGGCTCCGCCGAGGAGCTTCTGCGTGACGCCGACATAGCGATGTACAGGGCCAAGTGGGGCGGCAGGGAGCGCTACCTGGTGTTCGAGCCCCCCATGCGCGAGGAGGCTCAGTCTCGCCTGGAGCTGGAGATGGACCTGCGGGGAGCGCTCGGCAACGAGGAGTTCTTCCTCGTCTACCAGCCGACGTTCGATCTCAAACGCCTGGTCCCCACCGGCGTCGAGGCGCTGATCCGCTGGCGCCGTCCCGGGCGCGGGACCGCGCAGCCGGAGGAGTTCATTCCCCTGCTCGAGGAGAGCGGCCTGATAGTCGAGGTGGGGGCCTGGGTCCTGCATGAGGCCTGCACGCAGGTCGTCGAGTGGCAGCGGGAGGGCCAGCCGCTCCGGTTGGCGGTCAACGTCTCGGCGCGCCAGCTCGAGACCGACGATCTGATCGAGCACCTCGGTTCGACGCTGCGCTCGAGCGGGTTCGAGCCCGCCCTGCTGACCCTGGAGATCACCGAGACCGCCCTGATGCGGGACGCCGGGGAGACCGCTCGCAGGCTCGCCGCCCTCAAGGACCTCGGAGTCCGCATCGCGGTCGACGACTTCGGCACCGGCTACTCCTCGCTCGCCCATCTGCGACGGTTCCCGATCGACGTGCTCAAGATCGACCGCTCGTTCATCGATCAACTGGACGGGGGCGAGGGGGAGGTTCTCCTGAGCACCCTGATCGACCTCGGGAAAGCGCTCTCGATCGAGACGACGGCGGAGGGCATCGAGCGGCCCGAGGATCTGACGCTGATCAAGGCGAAGGAGTGCGACAGCGGCCAGGGCTTCCTCTTCGCCCATCCCCTCAGCGTGCAGGACGCCACCTCCTTCTTCAGCCAGTGGCCCCAGACTCGTCGCTTCGAGGTTCGTCGCCCAGTTGCCGCGCCCGGCGGCGGTCTCCGCGCGCCAGGGTCTCCGGGCTCAGCTTGATCCATTCGGTGTGCAGGGCCAGGGCGAAGCTGAAATCGCTCAGCTGCCCCTCCAGCGACGTGAGCAGGAGCCGGTAGGCATCGAGTTGAGCCCTCGGGCTGGCGTCGGCTTCCCTGGCGGCGCCGAGGAAGGCGCGCAGGATCAGGCCCGGCTCGACCGGCTCGGCCCGGTCGACCGGCTCGGCCCGGTCGAGCCCAAGCGACTGGTCGGGGTCCGACGGAAAATCCTGCAGCAGCTCGGCTCCGATCGTTTCCATGCTCTGGCCATCGAACCGCCAGGAACCTATTTGAGCATTGCAAAGCCGCTTGCATACCGGAATAGCCCTCCGATGGGCAGGGCCTCGATGGCCTGCTTGGCGATCGGCTCCACGAACTGCTCGAGGCGATCGGGGTCGCCGCAGTCCCTCCGTCAGGTCGGCCCAGAACGGGTAGAGCCGGGCGTTGGCCATCTCGAAGATCCCACCGAGGTAGGCGGGGCTGGCCTTGTCGAGGAAGACGGCGGCCGCATCCGTGTTGCGGTAGACGGCGTCCTCGCCGTCGCCCTCGCGGTCGAGCAGCCCGAGGGCGACGAGGGCGTCGGGGAAGTCGGGGATCGCGCCTCCGTTGCGGGGATTTCGCGGTCGCGTCTACCGGCCAGAGTCAGATTCGCATACGACTCGATCGACGAGCGCTTCTCCCGCCATCTCAGCGACGCCGGCTCACGGGATCGACCCGGTTCTCGATCCCGAAAGTTCAGGGTCGCTCCCTGATGCGAGCGCGCCGGCTTCGCGGCAGCATCGTCTGCATGAGATGGGCGAGCAGAAAGAGAGGGCGCTCGCCGCGCCCCGGCGCCGGGCTGGAGATCACCGCCGCGCTCTCGGCCGCCTCGCAGATGGCCCTGCTCTACCCGCCCGGATGCGACGAATGGATCCGTCGCGAACTGACGGGAGAGGGAGCGAACGGCCGGCGGCGATCGGACGCGACGGCCGGGTCCGATCCGCGTTGAGCTGGAGGGGGTGGACGGCGTAGCGGCCTGAGCTCCGTCGAGGCGTAGGATCGGCTTGGGCTGAGACCGTGGCCGCTATCGCATTGATGGAGAGAGACGAGGAGCTCGCGGAGATCGAGCGAGTTCTCGGCTCCGCCGCTGCGGGGGCAGGTCGTCTGCTGACGGTCGAGGGCGAGGCGGGGGCCGGCAAGACGACCCTGCTCGACGCGGCCGCCGGTCTGGGCGCCGATTGCGACATGCTCGTGCTGCGCGCCCGGGGCGGCGAGTATGAGCGCGACTTCCCGTACGGCGTGGTTCGCCAGCTGTTCGAGTCGCTGTTCTCGACCGGAACGCCCCCGGCCGAGCTGCTCGACGGCGCAGCCGCGCCCGCCGCGCCGATCTTCGAGCCGGCGCTTGCACCCGCCGAGGGCGCAGATCCCCACGCCGTCCAGCACGGTCTCAGCCGCTTGATCGCCGGCCTCGCCGACGCGCAGCCGCTGCTGATCTCGGTCGACGACGCCCAGTGGGCGGACCTCGCCTCGCTGCGCGCGCTCGTCTTTGTCGGCCGCCGCATCGCTCGGCTGGCGGTTGCCATGGCGCTCGCCGTTCGCTCCGGCGAGCCCAGCTCCCGGCCGCGCTGGTCGAGGAGCCAAGGTCCTAAGATTTCCGCTCGTCGTCTCGGCGACCTCCAACCGGCGCCGGCGCACGGTCATCGTGGAGGGTCCACGAACTTTTCGTTCTCGATCGTCTTCTTCTTGCCGGAGTGCGGGTGGCGGGGAATCTCGCCGACACGCTCCACCCGGATCGGCGGGCTCTGCGCACCGCTCTCGGCGAGCGCCTGCGCGAGTCGCACCTCCATTTCGCGACAGGTCCGCTCGCGGTCGCCCGCGCCGTTCAGCACCGCCTCGACGCGCAACTCGCCGGCGCCGTGGACGATCCTGTACTCCGACAGCGCCGCGATCGCGCCCAGCGGGCTGCGCAGGGTGACCGGATGGACGCTGATCGTGCCTCCCGCGGTCGCGGGGAGTTCGAGCAGGTCGTCGCTGCGGCCCTCGACCGACTCGAGGAGCGGGAAGGGGCGGCCGCAGGGGCACGGGTCGGAAGAGAGGGTGACCAGGTCGTCGAGCTCGTAGCGGATCAGCGGCTGGGTGCGGTTGAAGAGGTTGGTAACGAGCAGGCGGGCGCCTGGCTCCCCGGCCGGGACGGGCCGGTACTCGTCGTCCACGACCTCGATCTGGGCGAGATCCTCGAGGACGTGCAGGCCTCTGTGGCGGTCGCACTCGGCCGCGAGCGGGGCGCCGCTCTCGCTCGCGTTGTAGAAGTCGAAGGGCTTCCGCCCCCATGCTGCGGTGATCCGCTCCTCCATCCCGGCGGTGCGGACCTCGGCGCCGGTCGTGACGACGCGCGGAGAGATGCGCAGGTCCCCGGCGAGCTGGCGCTCGGCCAGCAGGGCCGCGACCGAGGCATAGGCGCTGAGCCCTTCGGGCTGGAACGCGTTCAGCTCCTCGACCAGCGAGTCGAGGGGCGCGCGGACGTCGAGACGCTGAAAGCGATATGGGCTGATTCCGGTGTCGAGCGTTCGGGCCGCCCTTCCGGAGATGTGGAGGGGGCTTTCGGCCCATACCGTCGTCACGCGGCTGCGCGGCAGGCGCGGCGGCAGGCCGAAGTAGCCCCTCGTCAGGCGCACCGCGCCGCCGAGCACCACGTTCCAGTCCTCGCGCCCGAAGACGAAGACCCCGCGTCGCCCGCTGCTGCCGCCGCTGGCCACGGCGCGGTACTCGCCGAGGAGCCTGGGGTCGGCGCCGGGGCCGGCGCGCTCGAGCTCTGCCAGGTGCGCCTCGAGGCCGGCCAAAGTGAGCCGGCGGTCGGTGACCAGATCGTCGAAGTTCTCCAGCATCGTCGCCTTGTCGAGCCGCGGCAGCGCGGTCAGCTCGAGGTCGTCGCTCAGCTCGACGCCGGCGAAGCGCTCGCGGTAGTAGCGAGACCCGGCGGCCGCGTGGCGCACGATCGCCAGCAGGCGCTGGCGCTGGTGAGCACGCAGCTGCTCGACGCTCCACCTGTCATGGGCCATGAGCTGCCGCCCGGCGCGGATCGCGCGGGCGACTTCGGGGAGACGGCGCAGGCGTTCGATCATCGCTGCTCCGGACCGGCGGTCGCGCCCCGGCGCAGCGCCAGCTGCGCATCCACGTAGAGATCCCTTGTCACCTCGCCGGGCGCCAGCAGGCCCTCCACGGTCAACCCGATGTTCAGCGACATCATCGCCGTCGCCAGCTGTCGCGGCGAGATGGCCAGCCGGCCCCCGGTCCTCTCCAGCAGACCCCGGATCGCCGCGGCGATCGCCTCGCGTGACGCGTCGTGGTGCTCGGCGTAGCGAGCTCGCAGCTCCTCGTCGCGGCCGACGACGACCATGAACTCGACCACGGCCGCCGACCAATCGCGCTCCGCGACCGCCTGGCTCGCGTAGCGGCGCGAGAACTCGGCGAGCAGGTCTTCCGGGTCGGAATCCCGCGCGATCACCTCCCGCATCAGCTCGAGCCGCTGCGCCGCCCGCGCGGCGATCAGCGCCAGCATCACGTCGGCCTTGGAGTCGAAGGTCGAGTAGACGGCGCCGGTCGTGAACCCGGCCTCGGCGGCGATCCGGTCGAGCGAGGTGGCGCGGTAGCCGTCGCGGCGGAAAGCGGCTTCGGCGGCGTCCAGCAGGCGGCGGCGGGTCTCCGCCTTGGCCTCGGCGCGGCTGAGGCGCCGGGGGATCGCGGTGTTGCCTTCCTCGCCGATAGCGGCGTTATTTATATAACGGCACTATCTCGATGTCAAGCCTGCCGGCATTCCCGCCTGCCGCTGGCGCAGATGTCCCCCGCGCGCCGCTGCTGGCTCATGCGGCGCGCGGGGGTCCCCCTTGGCCTTGGGGTGGTGGCAGTTACGCGACCCGGAGGGAGGCTGTCGGGTCGCGCTGCTCTGTGGGGGATGCCGCCCCTCTGGGTCGAAGCTGAGCTAGCCGCCTCACCATCACTCGGAGGCGGGCCGGTCGCCGCATGGGGCCACGAGCCCGTCCGCGGCCAACATGCGAAGCTGGTGGTTGATGGAGCGCTGCGAACGGCGAGGGCCGGGAATCAGCGATCGGATCTGCCCCGGAGTCAGGCACGGCCCGCTCTCGCCGAGCACATTGAGGATCTGCATCCGGGTGTCGTCGAATTGCACGCGTCCCCGACTGCGGCGGAGCCTCTCCTTGCTTGCCTTGCGAGGTTCTTCGAGTTTGTCTCGACCGGTTTCATCGAACATCGCGATCCTCCTATTTGTCTTGCCTCGGGATAAACGACCCCAGCTGGCGCTGGAAGACCGTCTGGTCAAACGGGCAATGACCCTCTGATTTCCTTGGCCCATCCGGCCCTCCCTGAAGCGCCTGGCGTGTTCTGAGCATCATAAGACTACTCTGGTTCTCAGATACAACCACTCTCGTCCCGTATTGGCTCCGCGCCGAGCGCCAGCTGGACAGTTCGCCGCCTGTCCTCGGAGGGGGTGGGGCGCCCGCTATCGATAGAGCTCTGGGAAATAGTAGAACCTCTCAACCGCACCTCGAACCGGCCGTTCGGCGACCTGGACGAGAGCGCCCTTCTCGGCCAGCGCCCTGGCGTGGTACGAGATATGGGTGACGTGCATCTTGGGGTCGCCGAACATCTTCGCCATCTGCACCGACGAGAGCTCGTGCCCCAGCCGGCTCAGCGCTTCGAAGATCGCGACTTTGGTCGGATGGACGATGCGAGGAACGAAATTGCCCCAATCAACTCGCTGGTCGGCCACTTCTGATCTCCTCTCCAATCGCCTCTGGGCGCGCTCGGCCCAGCATCCGGGGCAACGGACGGGAGGCGCCGTCGCCCCGGACGCTGGGGAACTGACCGCCCCTGTGTCGCAAGCAGTCAGTTCTATTTAATTCATTTCAAGGTTACAGATAGAAACACAAAAAGCTATACCTACTTCTCGAACTGAGTTTGGCCCTCAGTCGGATTTTCCAGACTTGCCGTGAGGAGGATGCACGGCTGTGCGACTCCGGATGTAGCCGAGGGACGTGACGATCACCGACGCCGCCTCCTCCCCCGAGTCAGCGCGACGGCCAGTTGCTTCCGCCTCTATCTCCTGCATGCGCTCCCAGTGGCGGGCCTGCTCGTCGGCGATGTCTTCGCGACCCTGCCGATCGACGTTGAACCAGCGCCAGGACAACCAAATGCGCGGGTCATCGAGCATCTTGCCCGAGTCGAAGGACGCAAGCGCCTCGGCGACTACGGCCTCCAGGATCACGCCGATGATCGCCTGCCTTTCGTCCCGGGACATCGCCTCCACCTGCTCGTCGCTGTGGAACGGAAGCTGCACAGCCCGATAGAAGTGCTGCAGGGTGTTGCGGACGGGTTTGACGCCAACCAGCTCGATTGACCCGTCGTCCAGCAGGGCCTTGATGTGGTGCCCGAGCCTGCTCGGTAGCTCGCCCGTTATCTTCGAAAGCTCCTCGGGCGAGTGGACGCCTTCATTGAGGATGGCCAGGATTTCGGTTCTGATTTCGTGCGCCAGGGAGTAGTGGACCGCGCTCTCGATGCTCCGGTCGCCCTGCCCCAGCCGAATCTGCCTGTCTTTCATCTCCTCCTTGCCTCCACTCGGTAGTGCCGCTGGTGATCAACAGAGGCAGAGCATAACGCCGAGAACCCCGGGCGTTCCCCTCTGAGTCTGAAAGATACTCTTAGTGCAACGTTCTGCACCATTGACGGGTTCGACCCGCTGACTTCTCGCCAGACCTAAGGAGGGAGGTGAAGGGGATGAAGATCGCGCGAGTCGCGACGGTCTATTCGAGCGTGCACGTGCTCAAGCACGCCTGAGACACCGAGCGGCCGATCTCGGCCTGGGGCTTTTCGGGTCGGGGTCGGCCCTGTAGCTTCGAGACGCCCGTCTCGCCGCGCTCCTGCCCGCGGGCGTACCCTTCCTGTCGGAAGGCGACCGAATGAACGAGCTCGGCGGATCGGCGGAGAGCGGCAGCGGCGGCGCGCGCGCCGCGATCGCCGGCGAGCGCAAGCAGGTGACGGTGCTGTTCGCCGACGTGGCCGGCTCGATGGAGCTGACCGCGGCGCTCGGCGAGGAGCGCTGGGGCGCTCTCCTCGACCGCTTCCTCTCACTCGCCTGCGGGGCGATCGAGGAGCTGGAGGGAAGCGCCAACCAGTTCCACGGCGACGGCCTGATGGCGGTCTTCGGCGCCCCGCTCGGCCACGAGGACCACGCCCGCCGGGCGTGTCTGGCGGCGCTGGAGATCCAGCGGCGGATCAGCCCGCTCGCGGCGGAGCTGGCGCGCGAGGACGGGGCCGAGCTCGCGCTCCGCTGCGGGCTGGACTCCGGCGAGGTGGTCGTCGGGGCGATCGGCGAGGGGATGCGCCTCGACTTCGCCCCGATCGGCAACACCGGCGGGCGGGCGAAGAGGATCGAGTCGCTCGCCCGGCCCGGCTCGATCGCGCTCGGCGCGGCTACGGCCGCGCTGGTCGGCGGGGAGCTCGAGCTGCGCGAGCTCGGCGAGTTCGAGCTGAAGGGCGTGAGCGAGCCCGAGTGCGTCTACGAGCTGCGCGGGGCCCGCCCGCCGGCTGCGCTGGCGGAGTCCGCGACTCAGGGCCGCCGGTCCCCGTTCGTCGGTCGCGAGGCCGAGCGCGCGGCGCTCGAGGCGGCGATGGAGCGGGCGCTGGCCGGCGAGGGCGCCGCCGTCGGGATCCGCGGCGAGGCCGGCGTCGGCAAGAGCCGGCTCGTGCGCGAGCTCGCCGCCGATTGGCGCCGGCGGGGGGTGCGGGTCGACGCCGCGCGCGCCCTCTCCCACGAGCGCGCCGCCCCGCTGCTGCCCGTGATCGAACTGCTTCGCGCGGCCTTTGGTGTGGAGGACGGCGACCGGGAGGTCTCGAGGCGCCGGGTCGAGACGGCGCTGCGCGAGCTCGACGCCGGCCTGGCGGATGAGCTGCCGCTGCTGCTCGAGCTGCTCGGTCTGGCCGACCGCGAGGAGGATGCCGAGCAGATCGACCCGGAAGCGCGGCGGCGCCGGCTGCTGGTCCTCGTACGGCGCCTGGTCGAGGCCCGCGCCCGCCGCGAGCCGGCGGCGATCGTGCTCGAGGACGTGCACTGGCTCGACCCGGCCAGCCACGCGTTCCTCGACGAGTTCGTGCGCGGTGTGGCGGGGACGCGCGCCCTGCTCGTCCTCAGCTTCCGCCCCGGGTTCGAGACCGAGTGGGGAGACGGAGATGCCTACGAGGAGTTGCCGCTCGCCCCCCTCTCGGGCGAGGCGTCGGCGAAGCTGCTGGCCGCGCAGCTGGGCGACGATCCGTCGCTCGGCGAGCTCAGCGAGCGCATCCTCGAGCGCACGGGCGGCAACCCCTTCTTCATCGAGGAGTTGGTGCGGGCGCTTGCCGCCGCCGGGCAGCTCGCCGGCGAGCGCGGCGCCCACCGGCTCTCCACGCCGTCCGAGCCGCTCCTGCCCGCGACGGTGCAGGCCGTTCTGGACGCCCGCATCGACCGCCTGGCGGCGCGCGAGAAGGAGCTGCTGCGAACGATGGCGGTGATCGGCCGGGAGGTCGACCGGGCGGTTCTCGGCGAGGTAACGGAGCTCGAAGGGGAGGAGTTGAGGGACGCGCTCGCCGCGCTCGCCGGCGCCGAATTCATCGTCGGCGCGCCGGCGGGCGAGCGGCTCGCCTTCAAGCACCCGCTGGTCCAGGAGGTCGCTTACGCCTCGCAGCTGAGCGACGCCCGGGCCCGCATCCACGCGGCCGCCGCAACCGCGATCGAAGGGCTCGATCCCGAGCGGCTGGACGAGCGCGCCGCCCTGGTGGCACATCATCGCGAGGCGGCCGGCGAATCGCTCTCCGCGGCCCAGTGGCACGCCCGCGCCGCGAACTGGGCCGCGGCCACGGCGCCGAGCTCCGGTATCGACCACTGGCGCCGCGCCGCCGAGCTGTCGGCCGCCGCCGAGAGCGGGACGGGGGATTCGCTGGCGGCGCTCGCCGCCGCGGGGATGCTGGGGCTCGCCGGGCGGATCGGCATGCCGCCCGGGGAGGCTGCCGCCATGCACGCCGAGTCCCGCCGGCGGCTCTCCGCTCCCTCGCACGAGCGCGTCCTGCTGGATCTCGCCTACGCCGGCTTCCTCGGCCTGGCCAACGAGATGGAGGCGGCGTTCGCGCTCGGCAACGCCGCCGCGGCCGAGGCGGAACGGCTCGGTGACCCAGGGCTGGTTCTCAACGCCCGCTGCTACGCGGCGGTCGGTGCGCTGATCATGGGCTCGCCGGTGGAGTGCGTCGAGCAGGCCGACTCCGCCCTGGCCTGGGCGGGCGACGACGCCGCGCTCGGGACGGGCCTTGTCACCCGCAACCCCTACGCCCACTGCCTGTGGGCGCGGGGCCACGGGCTGATGATGCTCGGCTCGTTCGCTGGCGCCGAGCGGGCCTTCGATTGCTCGCTCGAAGTGGCCGCCGAGTTCGCCGACCCGTTGAGCGAGCTCTTTGTTCTCTCCAGCCGTGGGCTCTTCGGGGTTCACCGGCTCGAGCCCCGCGCCGGTCTCGCCGACGCGGAGCGCGCCGTGCAGCTGGCCGGTCGGGCCGGCGACAACCAGGCGCGCGTCGGCGCCCAGACCATCCTGGCCTACGTCCAGGCCGAATGCGGCAGTCACCGCGAGGCGCAGGCGATGGTGGAGCGGTCGCTGGAGATCATCGACGCCCACGGCGCGGGTCTCGTCTGGAAGCCCGAGGTCCTTTACACGCTGGCCGCGGTGCGGTTCGGCCTCGGCGATCCCGGCGGGGCTCGCGCGGCGGTGAGCGAGGCGATCGAGATCGCCGAGCGCCACTCGTTGAAGCGCAGCGCGCTGGGCGCCTACCTCGTCCTGGCGCGGACGCTGGCCCGCGGCGAGGGCGCCGAGCTCGGCGCGGCCGAAGTCGCGCTGGCGAAGGCCGAGGTCGTCGCGGCCGAGACCGGCTACCGCGGGGCCCAGCCTCTGATGCTGCGCGAGCGGGCCGAGCAAGCCCGCCTGCGCGGGAACGACGAGACCGCGGAGCGCCGCGAAGCCGAGCTGGACCGGGTTCTCGCCGAGCTCAACGGATCGGCGGCCGCGTAGACGCCGCGGACGGCGATCAGCTGGGCGGTGCGGCGATTCTCGGTTGGCCGATCCCGGGCTTCGGGCATAGAATCGCCGCCATCGTGGCGGTCGAAGCGAGTGAGCCGGGGACCTTCCTCGCCCTGCTCGCGGAGTCCGACCGCGCCGCGCTGGCCAAGCTGGGGGGGCGGCGCCGCTTCGCCCGCGGCCAGCATCTGATGCACCAGGGCGAGCCCGGGGACCGGGTGCTCATCCTCCGGCGCGGCCACGTGAAGGCCACCTTCGTCGAGCCCGACGGCAAGGAGATCGTGCTCAGCTTCCGCGGGCCCGGCGACGTCCTCGGGGAGCTCTCCTTCGCCCGCTCCGAGTCGCGGTCCAGCAACGTCGTCGCGATCGAGCCGGTTGAGGCGCAGGCGCTCGCGGCCGCCGAGTTCAGCTCCTTCCTCTCGCGGACTCCGTCCGCCGCGCTCACCCTGATCGACGTGATCGGGCGCCGCTTCCGCGACGCCAACCGCGCCCGCGTCCGGTTCGGCGCCTCGGACACGCTGGGCCGCGTCGCGGCACGGATGGTCGAGCTCTGCGAGCGCTACGGCGAGCCGGCGGACGGCGGGGTCGCGATCCGCCTGCCGCTGACCCAGGAGGACCTCGCCGCCTGGACCGGCTCCTCGCGCGCAGCGGTCGCCGACGCCCTGCGCACGATGCGCCGGCTCGGCTGGATCGAGACCGCGCGCAGGCGGATCGTCGTGCTCGACCTCGACGCCGTCCGCGCCCGCGCCGGCTGACTTCCAGCGGCGCGGCGTTCCCCGGATCTCGTAGATCGCGAACGTCCAGAACTGGATGGCGCGGGCCTTCTCCTCGGCCTAGCGTCGCTTTCGTGAGGCGGATCGGCGAACGGGCGGTAGTGATCGGCGGCAGCATCGCCGGCCTGCTCGCGGCGCGCGTGCTCTCCGACGCCTTCGAGCAAGTCACGGTGATCGACCGCGACGAGCTGCCGCCGGGCACCGAGGGCCGCCGTGCCGTGCCGCAGGGCGGCCAACCGCACGCACTGCTGGTGCGCGGCCAGGAGATCATCGAGGAGCTTCTTCCGGGAATCGGCGACGAGATGATCGAGGACGGGGCCGCCACCTTCTCGCCGATCCACGATTTCCGCGGCTCCTACTCGGGGCACGAACTGGCTCGCGCGGCGCTCGGGCCGATCGCGATCGCCGCCAGCCGACCGTTCATCGAGGGGCACGTGCGGCGCCGGGTGCGGGGTCTGGGCAACGTCGAGCTGCGAGCGCGCTGCGAGGCCCGCGGGCTGAGCGTCACCGCGAACCGCAAACGCGTCAGTGGAGTCGGGGTTCGCGATGCCGCCGGCGCGGAGCGGGAGCTGGCCGCGGAACTGGTCGTCGCGGCGACCGGGCGCTCGGCACGTATCCCGGCCTGGCTCGAGGAGCTGGGTTACGAGCGCCCGCAGGAGTCCAGCCTTCGAGTTGACATCGCCTATGCGACCCGCACCTACCGGATGACCGGTGTCGTGCCAAGAGACAAGCTCACCGTGATCGGCGCCCGCCCCGACTTTCCTCGCAGCGTGGCACTGTTTGCCCGGGAGAACGACGAATGGTCGCTAACGATTGGCGGCTATGGCGACCATAGGCCCCCGACCGGGGAGCAGGCATACGACGAGTTCCTGGAGACGGTTGCGCCGCCCGACTTGCTGGAGGCCGTGCGCAGCGGCGAGCAGGTGGGCGGAATCGAGTCCTTCGGCTACTCCGCCCAGCGGCGGCGCCATTACGAGCGCATGCGCAGATTCCCGGAAGGCCTGCTGCCGATCGGGGACGCGATCTGCAGCTTCAACCCGCTCTACGGACAGGGATTGACGGTGGCGGCCCTCGAGGCCAAGGCCCTCGCTCACTGCCTCGAGAAGGGGACCCGTCGTCTCTCCCGGCGCTACTTGCGCGCTGCCACCAAGGCGGCCAATCACGCCTGGCAGCTTGCGACCGCCGCGGACCGCGAGCTTCCCTTCATCGAAGGGCCGCGGCCGTTCTCCGAGCGCCTCGTCGGCGCCTACGTGTCACGCATGCGGGGGCGGGCGGAGGAGGACGGCGAGCTGTCGGCGGCGCTGGGGCGCGTCGGCGCCCTGACCGACCCGCCGACTCGACTTTTCCGGCCGGCGCTGGCTCGACGGGTTCTGGCCCGGCGGCGCGAGCCGGGGACCGCCTGGCCAGGGCATCCGCCGCGCACCCCGCTGCGGCGCCGGACGCTGCGGGTCGCAGGCATCGCGACGCCGCTGCGCGAAGCCGGGTCTCCCGAGTCGAGAGAGGCGGCGGTGTTCGTCCACGGCGTGCCCGGCTCCGGCGCCGACTTCGAGCCCTTGCTTTCCGCCGCGGGGCAGGTCGGTCGCGCCCTCGCCTGGGACGCGCCGGGCTTCGGCGCCGCCGACAAGCCGGCGAGCTTCGACCACAGTCTCGCCGGCCACGGCGAGTTCATCGCCGAGACGCTCGACGCGCTCGGCATCGCGCGCGCCCACCTCGTGGTTCACGACTTCGGCGGCGGGTCGGGCCTCAGCTGGGCGGTCGCCGAGCCGGAGCGGGTGGCCAGCGTCACGCTGATCTGCGCCGGCCCGCTGCTCGACTACAGGTGGCGCCGCGCGGCCCGGATCTGGCGCACGCCGGTGCTCGGCGAGCTCTCGATGGCGACGACGACCCGCGCCGGCTTCGGCGTCGGCCTGCGCCGCGGCCAGGCTCGCCGCCTGCCGGGACCGTTCGTCGACCGCATGTTCGAGGACTTCGACCGCGATACGCGCGCCGCGATCCTGCGGATCTACAGGTCGGTCGGCGACCTGGACGAGCTGGGGCGCGGCCTCGTCGCGGCGCTGCGACCGCACGACATCCCGGCGCTGACGATCTGGGGCGCCGATGATCCCTACCTGCCCGCCGCGCTAGCCGAGCGCCAGCGGGAGGTATTCCCGAGCACCGAGGTCCATGTGCTCGAGGGCTGCGGTCACTGGCCGTTCGTGGATCGCGGCGACCGGGTCGAGGAGCTGTTGGTCGAGTTCCTGGCCCACGAGGTCGAGGGTGCGATCGAGCCCGAGGTGGAGCCGCAGCCGGCATGACCAAGGCGATGCCGGGACGAACGTCCGGGTAGCTGCGCGGGGGCGCCTGCGGGCTTCTCCGCCGTGATCGTCAGCGCGCGAGCGCCGAGAGGCCGAGGCGCCTGGCGCTCCAGGACACCAGGCGGTCCCACGGCCGCCCGAGGAGGTCGGCGATGGCGTCCACCCGGCGCCGCAGCGGCGGCGCCCAGAGCAGCAGCGCGGCGGCGGTCCCGAGCGCCGCGCCGGCGAGCACGTCGCTGGGGAAGTGGTAGCCGACCGCGACGCGGCCCACCGAGAGGATCGCCGCGGCGAGGATCGCGAAGGCGCCCCAGCCGCGCTTGCGCAGGAAGATCGCGATCGCGATCGCGAACGAGGCCGTCGCGTGGTCGCTGGGGAAGCCGGCGTCGGCCGCGTGGGCGGCGAAGAGGTGCACCTGCTGCGGCTCGGCGACGAACGGCCGCACGCGGTCGACGACGTCGGCGATCGCCTGGCCGATCGCGAGCGCCAGGCCGGCGCTGAGCACCGCCGCCAGCGCCGCCCGCCGCCAGCCCGCGTGACGCTCTCCCCGCGCCGCGAGGAACACCACGGCCAGGGTCATCGCGAACAGCGCCTCCGAGACATTGACGTAGAAGAGCAGCGGATCCTCGATCGCGTCGTGGCGGAAGAGGAAGCCGTTGAGCGCGTGTAGCAGCGACCAGTCCATTCCGGCAGATTTTCACACTTCCGCCACATCGCCAACGCGACGGCTCCCCGCTACGGCGAGGGAGCGCGAAATCGGTCCGCCAGACGGTCCGCGGGAACGCTGCGCGCATAACGGGTCCGTAGTCGACCCAAGAGCCGACCCTACAGGCACCCTGCTTGCAGAATAATTTGCTGTCATATACTATGACGCGAAATGGCCGGCGCTTCTGAAACCGACACACGCTCGTATCGCATGGGCCGCCGCGCCGAGGCGTTTGCCGAGACCCGCCAGGCGATCCTCGACGCGGCGAACGAGATCCGCGACCCGCGGACGCCGCTGTCTGCGATCGCGGACAAGGCCGGGGTCTCCGAGCGCACCGTCCTGCGCCATTTCGGCAGCCGCGACGGGTTGGTGGCGGCGGCGATCGAGGAGGGCACGAGGCGCGACGAAGCGGAACGCTTCGCCGCTCCGGCTGGCGATGTCGCGGGCGCGGTCGCCTCTCTCGTCGCCCACTACGAGACCGCCGGTGAACACATACTGCGCCTGCTCGCCGAAGAGGGCGCCGACCGCCAGATCGACGAGATCCTCGCCGGGGGACGCGCTATCCACTGGCGCTGGGTCGAGGAGAAGCTCGGCCCGCTGCTCGGCGGGCATAGCGGATCGCAGCGGCATCGTCGCCTCGCCCAGCTGTCGGCGATCTGCGACGTCTACACCTGGAAGGTGATGCGCCGGGACGGGAGCCTCGGGCGCGCCGAGACCGAACGCTCGATCCGCGAGCTGATCGAGGCCGTCGTCCGTCCAGAGGAGGGGCGTGCTCGATGAGGATCGCGATCCTCGGAGAGGGTACGCGCGGTGACATCTGGCCGCTGATCGCGCTCGGGGGGCACATGACGCTTCGCGGTCATGAGGTCGCGGTTGTGGGCAGCGAGGAATTCCGCACGATGGCCGGGGCGGCGGGTTCACGCTTCGTCGCCCTGCCGGCCAGCCGTTCCGCCTATCTGGCGAGCGATGAGGGGCAGCGATCCCTGCGCAGGGGAGAACTCACGCAGATGCGGGGCACGCAGAAGTTCCTCCGCCTGCACCGCAAGGGGATCGAGGACGCGCTGATCGACGCCGCCGAGGGAGCCGACGTGCTCGTCACGGGGCACAACGTCCAAGACCTCGCCCAGTCCCTCGCGATCGCCCGCGGCATCCCGCAGGCGGTCGTTCACCTCTTCCCGGTCATGCCCACCACAGAGTTCACGGCGCCCCTGCTGACGGGTCGCCGGCTGCCGACCCCGGCACTGCGCCGGGCCTCTCACCGCCTCCTGATTCACCTCTGGTGGCGCGGAAACCTCGATGCCAACCGGGCGCTCGCGCAGCGACTGGGCCTCGTGCGCCCGCCCCGGTCCTCGCTCCACCTCTGCAACGACCCCCGCACCCTGGTGCTGCAGGCGTTCAGCCCCAGCGTCCTGCCGAAGCCGTGCGACTGGCCCGACAATTGGCCGCTTACCGGCTTCTGGCGGCTGCCGAGCGCCGTCCGCGGCCCCCTCGGCGAGGGGCTTCCGGCTGACCTCGCCGCCTGGATCGACGCGGGTGAGCCGCCGGTCTTCCTCGGCTTCGGCAGCATGCCGATGCTCGATCCAGAGGGGTTCCTCGCGATGGCGAGCGAGGTGACCCGCTCGCTCGGAGTCCGGGCGGTCGTCAACATGCCCTCGGCCGACGACGGCGGGCGGTCCGCCGGCCAGTCGGAGCACCTGCGAACGGTCGGCGCGGTCGACCACGAGCGCTTGCTCAGCCGCTGCGCGGCGGCCGTGCATCACGGCGGCGCCGGCACGCTCGCCGCCTCGCTGCGCGCGGGCCTGCCGACGATGGTCTGCTCGGTCTGGGCCGACCAGCCGTTCTGGGGCAAGCGACTCGAGACGCTCGGCGCCGGTGCGCACGTCTCATTCAAGCGCCTCGACCGCTCCACGCTCGAGGCCGGGATACGCAGGCTTCTCTCCGACCCCGTGCGCGACCGGGCCGCCGCACTCGGCGCGGCGATCCGCTTCGAGGGCGACGGCGCCGAGCGGGCCGCCGAGTTGCTCGATGAGTGGCTGCCCACCGCTGAGGCCTTGGCGGCGCCGGCCCTGGGTTGACGCAGGTCGCCGCGGGTCGCGAGCTGCTTGACGAGTTGAATACCAACGGAATATAGATACCTTCGAGAATGACGTAACTTTTGTGCTACGATGGGCGTCTCGATGGCGAAGCCTCTCAAAATCGAGCGGCAGCGGCGTGCGGTCGCCCAGATCGACGCCGTGGTCCGACAGCTCGACGAGCTGCGAGAGCAGGCCGGGATGTCGAAGGCCGAGCTGGCGCGGGCGATCGGCAAGCGGCCGTCGAGCATCCGGCGGTTCTTCACCGCGGAGGTGGTGAACCCCGAGCTGAAGACCGTCGCCGCCCTCGCCGACGTCCTCGGAGCGAGGGTTGAGATCGTTGCCGGGGAGAGCGCCAAATCCAATTCGGCTGCGAACGGCTGAATCCGGCTATTCCGGCGCCTGACTGGCGCACCGCTCGCGCACGGGCGCGAATACAGAACGCTTCCGCCGTCCACCGATCCCAAGGTGCTGCCGGCCGAACGTGCCGCCCGCGCAGAGCGATAGGCCGACGAAGAGGACGAAGGCGGCCAGCCATCCCGGGCGCGTCGGCTCGTATCTCCACCAGCGCCAGCCGCCTCCGGACTCCGCCGCCGCGCCTGGAGGGAAGTTGACCGCCTGCAGCACCGAGCCATAGCCGCCCGTGCTGAAGAAGGCGCCGCCGGCGAGGTAGATCGAGGCGCTGGTCGCGGCGTCGCCTGAGCCCACCTGTGCGATCGCCGCGCCGAGGGCAAAGAGGCCGCCGCCGACGGTGAAGGCCAGCGCGACGAGCGAGTTGAGCGGCCGCGCCGGCATCGGGCGCTCCGCTCAGTAACCGGTTCCGGTCTTCACCCGCCGGCGCTCGGACTCGTGCGTCGGACCCTTCTTCTCGAGCGTCGCGCAGGCCTGCCGGATGTCGTCGGCGAGAGCGTCGACCTGGCTGCGGCTGAGCGTCTCCTTGACCAGGGCGCGCAGCAGCTTCACCTGCTGCGCGTTGGGCGGCAGGGTGTAGGCGGGGACCATCCAGCCGCGCTCGGCCGCGAGCTGCCAGGCGATGTCGAACTCGTCGTAGGGCCTCTCCTCGGCGAGGCGGAAGGCGACCAGCGGCAGCTGC
>Ga0210095_1000011_pt1 | contig 106185 bp, 106 predicted proteins | sample China_Galinas_PW_FD_184861 | JGI IMG/M metagenome (GOLD analysis project Ga0210095, IMG submission 184861) | Wetland microbial communities from San Francisco Bay, California, USA, that impact long-term carbon sequestration - China_Galinas_PWA_D1... | ecosystem: Environmental > Aquatic > Marine...
TCGCCTCGGCCTCGGCGCGCTCCATGCAACCGCGGTTCGACGCGCATGCCGGTGACCCTGCGTTATGTCAACGACCCCGTTGCTCTTCTCGCGCTCGGTTGCGGGAGTCAGGGGACTGAACGGTTACATATTTGGCGGGCGGCGGTTCTGGGCTAGACGAAAATATGTCCCGAATATGTCCCGAGAGGGCGCTAAGGTGTCTGCATGGCGCCTGCCCGCAAAGCTCCTCCACGACCCCCTTCGGGACACGTCTACCGGGTCGAGCGCAAGCGCGGCCCCCAGTGGTACGCGAAGTACCGGCTGCCTGACGGCCGCCAGGTGCAGCGCAGGGTCGGCCCGGCCTGGACCGAGCGCGGCCGGCCCGGCTCGGGCTACTTCACCAAGCGCACGGCTGAAGCCTGGCTGCGCGACACTCTGGACGAAGCGCGGCGCGGGACGCTGCCCGGCCTGGTCAAGACCGACGTGACGTTCGCCGAGGCGGCGGAGGAGTGGCTGCGCTACGTCGAGCACGACCGTGGCCGCAAGCCCTCGACCATCGCCGGCTACCAGGCCTTGCTCAACTCGCAGCTGCTCCCCGTCTTCGGCGAAAAGCCGGTCGAGTCGATCACGACGCCGGAGGTCGAGGCGTGGATCGGCGGCGTCGACCGCTCGCCCGCGACCCGGACCAAGGCGCTCGTCCTCATGCACGGCATCTTCAAGCGGGCGAAGAAGGTCTACGGGCTGCCGCTGAACCCGGTGGCCGAAGTCGAGAAGCCGCCGACCGCGCAGAGCGGCGACATCGAGGTCTTCTCGGTGGAGGAGGTCATGGCGCTGGTCCGCGCCGCCGCCTCCGAGCAGGATGCCGCGATCTACCTGACCGCAGCCTTCACCGGCCTGCGCCGCGGCGAGCTGCTGGCGCTGCGCTGGCGCGACGTCGATTTCGAGGGCCAGGTCATCCGCGTGCGCGCGAGCTACGCGGACGGTGCGCTGACCACGCCGAAGTCGGGCAAGGTCCGCTCGGTCCCGATGGCGCCCGACGTGGCCGAAGCCCTGGCGAAGCTCGGCCGGCGCGAGCGCTGGACCGGAGACGACGACCTCGTCTTCGTCGGCCGTGCCGGCGACCACCTCGACGGCCGCGCCCTACGCCGCCGCTACGACGCCGCCCTCGAGCAAGCCAACCTCCGCAAGCTCCGCTTCCACGACCTCCGCCACACCTTCGGCACCCGCATGATCGCCAAGGCCGACATCCGCCGAGTCCAGGAGTGGATGGGCCACGCCGACATCCAGACGACGATGAAGTACCTCCACTACGCCCCACGCGAGGGCGATGCAGCGCTCGTCGCCGAGGCGTTCCACGTCAATGAGTCGGCGATCGAGCTTGGCTCGAAATAGAAAGGGCAGCTGATGGGCTCAACCGGCTCGTTCGAGATGATGAGCCTTCGATGACCGACGAGTGGACGCTCAACGCCAACGACCTAGAAAAGGGCGAGTGGTTCCAGTGGAACCGCCAAGTCGCCGAGGATATGCCCGGGCTCGCCGAGGCGGTCGGATGCTTCGAGGCGTATTCAAAAAATGGGGCTGCCGCACAGGAGGGAACCGAATGGCTTCGCCACCGAGCCATCCATGTAACCGCATGTGTAACGCGAATCCTTGTCGCCGCGGGACATGTCGCCGCGTTCTACGCCCTGTCTTCGGGCGAGGCGGTCATCACGTCAAGAAAGCACCGCGAACAGATGGGAGGCGACGGAGTCCGATTTGGCTCGTCTCATGTCGAGTGGATCGCTCGCGATCGTCGTGCACCAGCGGGTGCTGGCGATGACGCTCTTCGGCACGCGATCTTTGTCGCCACGAGGGTCGCCGAACTCCAGGGGAACGTAATCCTCACCCTAGATCCATTCGATGCCGAGACTCAGGCAATGTGGCGCAGCAAGGGACTTCGCAACTCCCAGACGGTCGATGCCGAGGGAAACCTCAAGCGTCTATACCTGCCGCTGACCGGCCGCTATATGGGGCCGTTCAACCGAGGACTTGCGTAGACCGCTAGCTATCGTGCGAAGCAGCCAAGGAGTGATCTCGGCCGTCCCTGCTGAGGCGGTCTCCGTAGTCCCTGGCATCCCGAACGAGCTTGCTGACCTTGCTGTCTTTCCGTGCAGCATCAAGGTCACCGCGATCGATTTTCGTTGCGACTCGGATGTCAGTTTTGAGTGCCATGTCAACCCCTCATCAAGTAATGGTCAATAGCCAAGGTACAGAACTGCGGGGCGCAAAACGAGACAAATCGACACTTTGCGAAGGGCGGGTAGGCTCGTTCGCCTTCGGTCCTGCGGACACGACGCGATATCGCGTCGTGCGAACGAGCCTACCCGCCCTGTCAAATTTTCCCCAAAAATTGCGGTTTTGCAGGTCTTTTTGCCGACAATCTCCTAGTGGCCGATTCCCAGAAACCGGCTTATGTCGCGGGTCCACACTGCCCGTAGTCCTCGACCATCCTGACGTCATGGCCGCCCCGACCTACCGGCCGATCCCCAGCGACATCCCCCGGTCGAGCGAGTGGGCCGCCTGGCGCTCGCGCCCGAGCGCCCGCTGGGCCTCGCGTAGCCGTCGCATCGCGGCCCGCTGCTCGGTCCGCTCGATGCCCTGCCTGGCCTTTGGGCCGAACGCCCGGCTCGGATCCTTGACGCCGTTCTTCTGGCGATAGCCCTCGATCAACCGGACCCCGCTGTCCCACGCCTTCTGCCTGGCCGCATCGCTCGGCCTCTCCCCCAGCTCGGCAGTGATGTAGGGGGGCGGGGCGATGCGGGCGGCGGAGAGCGCCAGCTCGCGGCGCTCGGCGAGGACCTGGCCGATGACGGCAAGCTCACGGCGCGCGGAGTCGCCGGGGACGGGTCGCTCGGCAAGCTCGGCTTCCAGGCGCGCCATCTGCTGCAACGCGATCCGTTCGTTGGTCTCGATCCTCTCAAGGCGCTGGGAGCGCTGGGGCTCGGCGAGCGCAGCGGCCTCCTGGCGTTGTACTCCATAGCTGGAAAGGGCTTCATGGCCTTCCTCGATCCGCTCCTTCGGGTTTCACTCAGCGGCGCCGCTGATCGCCCTGATCTACCTCTGCTGCGGAGGGATCGAGGTGGAGCTACCGCTGGCCTGACTCACCCCCAAGTCGAGAGGAGACCCGTTCATAGGCCAAAAGCCCCATCAGAGCTGCCCGGCGGGCGCTAGTTGAGCGGGGTGCCGGCGAGGCCGGCGACCTTCCAGTCGCCGCCTTCGTTGGCCATCGGCATCGCCAGGATCGTGCCCTTGGCGCCCCTGTAGATGACGAAGGAGCGGTCGCCTTCGACGCGCAGCGAGCCGACGTCGGCCTGCGCGGCTTCCTGCTTCATCGCCGACTTGGCCGCGGGGTTGGTCAGCGCTTCGAGGATCCCGGAGCAGCCGGCGTCCTTCAGCTGCTTCGCCTGGGTGGCGAGTTTTTCGAACGATTCGACGACCGACTTCGCCATGTAATCGCAGGCGGCGGCCCAGTTGCCCTCGGCGCGCGCGTCGAGGAAGTTGTGCAGCGCGGCCGCAGCGGTCTCGAGTTCCTGCTTGTCGGCCTCCTTGCCGAATTCCTGCACGCTGTTGTCGCCGCCCTTCTGGACGAACTGCTGCGAGCCACCGCCGGAATCGCTGTGCCGCTTGGGCTTGAATTCGGCCGCTTCGCTCTCGCGCGAGGAGCTTTCGGAGCCGCCTTCCTCGCCTTCCCCGCCCTTCGCTTCGCCCTGCTTGGAGCCCGACTTGGCCGCGGCGCCTTCGCCCTGCGCCTGGCCGGCTTCGGTCGATGAGGAGCTCGAGCCGTCGCCGCCTCCGCCGCCACAGGCGGCGAGGCCCACGGCGAGCAGGAATACGGCTAGGGCCCCTGCCAGGGTCTTGGAAACTCTCCTCACGGATCGGGAGTCTAGAGAATCGGGCGTTTGTGCCCAGCGCAGCAAATGCCGGTGCGGGAGCTAGGATCAGGGGGGATGGTCGAGGGGGAGGGGATATCGATCGTGCTGGCCGACGACCACACGGTCGTGCGACGAGCCTTGCGGGTGCTGCTCGAAGAGGAGGACGGCTTCGACGTGGTCGCCGAGGCGGAGGACGCCGACGGCGCGATCCGCTACCTGCGCGGGCACAAGCCCGATGTGCTGATCCTCGACCTCAACATGCCGGGCAAGCCCAGCCTGGAGGCGATCCCCGAGATGCGCGAGGCCTCGCCGGAGACCAAGATCGTCGTCCTGACGATGCAGAAGGAGCCGGCCTTCGCGCGCCAGGCGCTGCAACTCGGCGTGCTCGGCTACGTGCTCAAGGAGGCCGCCGACGACGAGCTCGTCCAGGCGGTGCGCCGCGCCGCGGCGGGCCAGACCTACCTGCAGCCCGCGCTCGGCGCCAAGCTCGCCTCCGAACCGGAAGCGACGACCAGCGACCTGAGCGAGCGCGAGACCGACGTCCTGCGCCTGATCGCGCTCGGGCACACCAACGCCGAGATCGCCGAAAAGCTCTACATAAGCGTGCGCACGGTGGAGACCCACCGCGCCCACATCCAGCAGAAGCTCGGCGTCTCCAGCCGCGCCGAGCTAGTCCAGAGCGCGCTCTCCCGCGGCCTCGTCGAGACCTGAGCCGCCGGTCGCCGCCAGCGGCACCGCGGCGAGGATCCGCGCCCCCGCCCCCTGGCGCGATTCGATCTGCAACTCCCCCCCGGCCAGCTCGATCCGCTCGCGCATCCCGGCGAGGCCGAAGCCGCTCGTCTCGGCGGTCGGGTCGAAGCCCTTGCCGTCGTCGGAGACGAGCACCGAAAGCCGGTTCTCGGAGGAGCGAATCTGTAGCTGGGCCCGCCCGGCGTCGGAGTGCTTGGCGACGTTGTTGAGCGCCTCTTGCACGAGCCGGTAGACGACCGTCTCCAGCTCCGGATCGAGCTGTGCGGCGCCAACTTCGAGATCGACGGCGAGCTCGATCCCAGCGCCGTGCTCAACTCGGCCAGCGAGGTCTTCCAGCGCCGCGAACAGACCGAGCTGGTCGAGCGTCGCCGGCCGCAGCTCGCTGATCAGCGACCGCAGCTCTTCGATGTCGCGGCCGATGTCGCCGACCGCCTCCTCGACCGCGTCGGTCAGCCGCGCCACGTCGCCGCTCTTCAGCGCCGAGGAGAGCGCTACCCGCCGCGAGCCGAGGCCCTGGAGGATCGAGTCGTGCAGCTCGCGCGCCCAGCGCGCCCGCTCGCGCTCGGTCGCTTTGAGGCTCTGGCGCAGGCGCTCCTCGGTGACCGACTGCACGGTCGCCACCGCGGTCGCGGCGCTGGCCGCGGCGGCGTTGAGCAATCGCGCGTCTTCGGCGTAGAAGTCGGGGCCTTCCTCGAGCCGGTCGAGGGCGATGATCGCGCCGAGGGCGCGACCGCGGAAGTCGAGCGGCGCCCGCAGCGCGGCGCGCGCCTCGACGCCCGCCTCGCGCAGCGCGCCGAGCACCGCCTCGGCGCTCTCCCCCTCCACCGCCACGCGGCGCCCGACGGGGGCCGGGCCGCACTCGCCGGCCGCAGCGGCCACCTCGCAGCGCGCTCCGTCGTGCAGCAGGACGAGCAGCGAGTTGGCGCCGACCAGCGCCCGCACCCGCTTGGCGATCGTCTCCAGGACGCGCGCCCGGTCCGTCTCGCCGCCGACCGCGCGGGCGATCTCGGTGGTCGCCTCGAGCCCGTGCACGGCGCGCTCCAGCGTCCCGCGTTCCTCCTCGGACTGCCCGTAGAGGCGCACGTTGAAGATCGTCACCGCCGCCCATTCGGCGAGGATCGTCGCCGCTTCCTCGTCGGCCTCGTCGAAGTCCCCTCCCTGCTTCTCGGTCAGGTAGAGGTTGCCGTAGGCCTGGCCGCGGACGACGATCGGCACGCCGAGGAAGCTGCGCATCGGCGGGTGGCCGGGCGGGAAGCCGAAGGAGCGCGGGTGCTCGCCGACCTCGCGCAGGCGCAGCGGCGCCGGGTTGCGGATCAGCTCGCCGAGCACCCCGCGGCCGCGCGGCAGGTCGCCGATCCGCTCCCGCAGCTCGTCGTCGATGCCGACGTAGATAAAGCGCTCGAGCTCGCGGCGGTCTTCGTCGAGCACGCCGAGCGCGGCGTAGCGGGCGCCGGTCAACTCGCGCGCCACCTCGACCACTTCCCCCAGCACCGTCTCGAGGTCGAGTTGGGCGACCAATCCCCTGCCGACGTCGATCAGCCTCCGCAGCCGGTGCTCGTCCAGAACATCGCGGGCCACCCGTTGAGTATCGCAGCTCGAAAGCAACCAGCGCCCGTTTCGGGGTCTTTGGATCGGCGAAGTGTTCTAAGCTGGCGGCGATCTCTTTGGTCCGGGGAACAGCCACCGTCGGCGCGCTGGCCGCCGTGCTGCTACTGACCGTCTGCTGCGCGAACGCAACGCCGCAGGGGCGGATCGTCGTGCACGGCGCCGCGTCGGGCTCGAGCCTGCACCTGAGCGTGCGCGGATCGCACCTCATCGTGCGCGGCTGGATGAGCCGCTCGCACCCCACGGGCTGTCGCTTCGCGCACGGTCGCTCGCTCGCCGTGTGCAGCCTGCGCGACGTCGGCGCCATCGAAGTCGTAATGGGGCCGCACGGCGATTTCGTCGAAGTCGAAGACAGGCTGCCGGCGCCGCTCACGGCGCGGCTCGGCGGCGGCTCGGACAAGTTCATCGGCAACGGCGAGCCCGACACCTGCTACCCGGAAGGGGCGCGCCGCAACCGCTGCGTCGGCGGCGCCGGAAACGACATCTGCATCACCGGCAATCAGAACAGCGACTGCGTCGGCGGCCCGGGCGACGACTACTGCAAGCACGGCGCCGGCAGCGACGGCTGCTGGGGCGGGCCCGGCGACGACATCTGCATCATGGGCGCGGGCGAAGACGGCTGCCACGGCGGAAGCGGCCGCGACCGCCTCTACGGCGGTCCCAGTCCCGACCAGCTCTACGGCGGCGGGGGCTACGACCATTGCGACGGCCTTCCGGGGCGCGGCAAGTCGCACAGCTGCGAGGCCGGGCCACGGCACTGACCGGCCTCGCCCCGCCCGCCACAGAGGTTCGCGCCCCATCAGACGTCGCCGACCGGCCAGATCGAGCTGTCCGGGCCCGGTCCGCGACGAGCCGCTCGCGTCAGGTCACGGGCGGCGCCGGTGCAGCGGCTGCCAGCTGATTCCGAATATCCGCAGGATGTGGCTCCTGATCGTGCGCCTGTGCGACCCGTCGCTCGCATTCATGGTGACGATCGAGTACTGATGCCCTGGGCCGCGGAAGGTTCGTATGGCGGCGATCCTGCGTCCGTCCGGCGAGTAGGTCGGCTCGCTCAGGAGCCAGGACCTGTTGAGGGCGCGACGATGGCTGCCGTCGAGCCTCATCGTCACCAGGTGAGCGCCTCTCGAGACCACGATGCGGTGGCCGTTGGGGGCGAACTCGGGCTGCACCTGGCCGTCGGCGCGATGCGGGCGGTCGGGCACGAGGATGCGCTGGGCCGATCCGTCCGGGCGCATCAGCCAGACGTGCGCGCTGCCGCTGCGATTGCTGACGAAGGCGATCAGGCGACCGTTGGGCGACCAGGCCGGGTCGTAGTTGGCGCCCGCTTCCCCGGTCAGCTGCGAAAAGCCGCTTCCGTCGACGCCGACCGTGCAGATGTCGCTGCCGCGCGAGAAGACCAGGGATAGGCCGCTGGGCGAGAAGCTCGGGGTCCGATCCCGCTCGGGCCCGCTCGTGACCTGGCGGAGCCCGGTTCCGTCGGCGTTGATGACATAGATGTCGCCTTCCAGGGAGAACGCGATCTCGCGACCGTCCGCAGAGTAGGAGGGCCCACCCTGGGCGAAGGCGTCGGCCACCTTGGCGACGAAGATCGCCGCCCGCCGTCCGCTCCCGTTCGGATGCATCACCTGGATCCGGAATCGCTTCACGCTGGGAACGACCCAGGAGAAGGCGATCCTCCCCGGCCGCCCCGGGAAGCTGGCGGCTGCGCCCGCGGCCAGAACTCCGGCCAACACGACGACGAGAGCGACGCTCGCGACCACTGTCCCCCGCCGGCACCTCACGGACCCCACCATAGCGACAGGCCACCCGCCCTCATCCGCCCGGGGCAGACCGTCCTCGCCTGCTCGGAGTGCCGACCCTGTTGCTGCGGACCACCGGCCGCCGCTCGGGCGTGACCCGCACGAACGGCCTCGTCGACGCGCGCGACGGCGCCGACTATCTCGTCGTCGCTTCGAACAGAGGCTCTGACCGGCCTCCGGCCTGGCTGTTCAACCGCGAGGCGAAGCCGGAAGTCGGGATCCAGATCGGCCGCGAGCGCGGCGATCGCTAGATCGGCGACGAACGCTGGCTCAGCCCGCACTGTGCGGTCCTCGAGTCTGGCCCGGCGACGCAGACCTCGCCCCGGACACGCTCTTCGAGCGCGTCAGGTACGCGATGGCGACGAGCCGTGATCGACGCGTTGGCCGCAGCGTAAACTCGGGCTGCCATCTGGGCCAACGGCAGCCGTGGCTGCTGCGTCCAGGAGGTGAAAACTTCCAACACATTGGACCCAGGCACGATCGGATCGATGAGCGGATCCACGCTTTTTCAGCATTCAACGATTGATGGAATGAATATTCGCTGGCGCCGAGCCGGCAAAGGCCGGACGGTGCTGATCATGCATGGTTGGGGTGCCAACCTCGAATCCGTGGCCCCCATCGTCGATGCCCTGCAGCCGCGGGCACAGGCACTGGCCTTGGACATGCCCGGCTTCGGCCGATCCTCACCGCCGCCAAGCCGATGGAGCAGCATCGACTACGCGCGATTCGTCAAGTCCTTCCTGGCCGCACAGGGAATCGACGAACTCGACCTGATAGGCCATTCCTTCGGAGGTCGAGTGGCTATCTGCTTGGCGGCGAATCCCGAGCCGGTTCGGATCGGGCGTCTCATTCTGGTTGACGCGGCGGGCATACGGCCTCGACGACGGGCCAGCTACTACCTCAAGGTCGGCTTGGCGAAGGGTGGACGGCTCGCAGGCCTTTTTGGGGCGCCCGGCAGGCACCTGCAGCAGCGACTGCGTCGAAGGCTGGCATCGACCGACTATCTCAACGCAAGCGAGGCCATGCGCGAAACGTTTCGAGCCGTGATTGCCGAGGATCTCGAACAACGGCTGGACGAGATCAACGTTCCGACGCTCCTCATCTGGGGCTCGAGAGACCAGGATACCCCTATGTGGATGGCTCGCAGGATGGAGGAGAAGATTCACAACGCCGGGCTGGTGACGCTCGAGGGCGGGCACTTTTCATACGCAGATCAGCCCCAACGGTTCTCGCAGATAATCAACCACTTTCTGGTGAATCAGGTGCGTGATGATTGAGTCACTCGCCGTGATCGCCAGCCTGGCCTTCGTCGAGCTCCTCGCCGCCGAACGGGCCTACAACGCCCTACACATCCTGCAAGCGGAGCACTACGAGAACGCCCGGCTGCGCGACTGGATAAAGCGTCGGCACGAACGCGTTCCTCTCAAAGAGCTTGGAGCTGCGCTCGCCATTGTCGCCATAGCCGCAATTCTGAGCACTATTTCCGTCGTCGCCGCGCTGGTCGCCGGGGTGCTTGGCGTGGCGTCTGCGGCACGTATTCTCAAGCGCTCGCTGACCGGTGAGCAGATTAGGCCATTGGTCTTCACGGTCCGAGTCAGGCGAATTGCGGCGATCACCATGGTTCTCGCATTACTTCCCGCAATCGCAATCGCCGTCCTGGTCTCCGGACCCATCGGATTTGTGGTCGCAGGGCTGTTCGGCGCCTCACTCATCGTCGCCGCCCCGGAGATCGTTGCCGCCGCCAACGTGCTCGACGGGCCTTTGAGGGCGATTGACGAGCGGAGGTTCGTCGACAGCGCTCGTGCGCGCCTCGAGGAGGTTTCACCAGCGGTAATTGGAATAACTGGCTCCTACGGTAAGACGTCTACCAAGCAAGCAGTTGCTGCGGTTGCCGACTTGGCCGGGCCTAGCTACGCGACTCCAGCCTCGTACAACAGCTACCTTGGAGTGATCAAAGCAATTAATGAGGGGCTGTCGAGCACTCACCGGCACTTCATTTGCGAGATGGGCGCCTACCGGCGGGGCGACATAGCTGCGCTGTGTGACCTGACCAACCCAACGATTGGGATCATCACCGCAATTGGGCCAGCACATCTAGAGCGTTTCGGCACGCTAGACGCCACCGAGAAGGCAAAGGGGGAGCTGGCGGAAGCCCTACCGACCGATGGTCTCTTGATCGCCAACTATGACGATCCGCGCTGCCGCTCGATCGCTATGCGCTCGCCCTGCCCAGTGTGGCTATATTCAGTAGCCGACGACTCACAAACCGAGCTCGAAGCTCGCAATATGCGCATCTCGGCCGCTCGCAGCGAGTTCGATCTCTGCAGCCGCATACCGGGTACAGAGGGTTCGTGGCAAGTACGCTCGCGCCTTCTGGGCAAACACAACGTCGGCAACCTGCTGGCAGCCGCCGCAGTCGGATTCCGGCTCGGCTTGGACGGCTCGGAGATCGCAACTCGGCTGGGAACGCTCAAGCCGACTAAGCACAGGCTTTCGCTCATCAACAACAAGGCGGCCGAAATAGCCGTCCTCGATGACAGCTACAACTCCAACCCCGCTGGCGCGGCGAGCGCGCTTGAGGTTCTTGGGCAGTTTCCCGCCAAGCGTCGAGTCATGCTCACTCCTGGAATGGTCGAGCTGGGCTCGAGTGAACGAGAGGCCAACCAGGAGTTTGGCCGTCGGGCAGCGGCGGTCTGCGATCTCGTGATTCTTGCCGGGGTGACCCGCGTAGACGCAATCGAGCGGGGCCTGCTCTCGGCAGGGTTCGACAGAGACAACATCCACCGGTGTGATGATGGGCCAGATGCCCACAAACTGGTGGCCGAGATCAGTCAGCCCGGGGATGTGATCTTGTTCGAGAACGACCTTCCGGACCTCTACACGGGCCAATGATCCCGTCCATCGACATGATGCATCCGATGAGCAGGCTCGCGCCCGGCTACCATCCTCCCGGTCTGTGGTCCACCCCTGCCTATGTTGATGACTATGGGGACATCGCCACCGACGCCATCTGGCTGCGGGCGGACCTGATAACCCGTTTGGCAATCGCCTTGGGGGCCCTAGCCACACACGAGTTGGGACTGCTGGTCTGGGATGGATGGCGGTCAATGGCGCTCCAACGCGCACTCTACGACGACTACGGCACAAAGCTCCGTACGGAGTCAGGTCTGAGCGGCATCGCCCTCACTGCGCGCCTACGCAAGTTCGTCTGCGACCCTGACCGCACTGACCGGGACCCGGCCCACACGACCGGCGGTGCGGTCGACTTGACTCTGTGCGACCGCGACGGTGATCCACTCGACATGGGTAGCGAATTCGACGAGCTATCTGACCGCTCTCACCCCGGCTACTACGACAATGGCCCCACAACAGGCGACGCGCTGTACAGCACCCGCCGAGCCCTGCTTCTCTCGGCGATGAGCGAGGCAGGCTTCGTCAGGTTGGACACAGAGTGGTGGCATTTCGAGTACGGCACGGACCTGTGGGCCGAAGAGACCGGTGAGGAGACGGTCTTTCGTGCCCTGCCCTCCGCCCAATGACCATTCTCGCCGGAATGCAGCGGCTGGGTGCACTCGTCGTGTTGGGACGCGACATCGTCGACGCCCGACCCAATCTACTCGACGACAACCCTCGCAAGCCAACTTCCGCCGACGTCCGGATTCAAACCCATCTCGATGAACAGGCAGCTAAGACCCGCCGCGCCTTTTGCCTATTTCTAGTATTCCTGCTCGTGCTCGGGGTGGCTGTAGTTTGGATGCTCGCGTCTGACGTCTCTGCGGTAAGTCAGGTTGCGGCCGCGCTGACGGTGGCGGTAACCGGCTCGGTCTTCGGGACCTGGTGGTCAAGGCGCTCCGCGAGCAGGGCTCACCTCGAGCGTATTGCAACTTTTGGAGATATCTTTCTGGAGTCGCCGGCGACGCTCAAGGCCGTACTTAATCCCGCCAAGGTTGATGAGTTCGTCAAGAACCTTCTAAGCGTGATCTTGGGTGATCAAGCTCTCGGGGTGTCAGTCTGGACTGATGTCGTCGGCAAAATGGTTGACGACATTGCAGATGATCGGTTCCGAGGTGAGATGAGTTATGACATCGCACTTCGTGACCTCGACACCGACCTCACGATACCCGGAACCGACGTAATCTTCGCCGCCCGGAGTTATCGACTGATCGAAACGCGCCTCAGCTACGTCAGACGTGTCAGCGCGCTCGGAGATGCAGTCGATGTTGGCCTGATCCTCGACTCCGCTGAAGGCCTCAATTGGTTTCGCCAACTGCGATTCTTTGAGCGCGAGTACCTCGATATCGATTCCGACCTAAAACATCAACTCCGTCAGGTCGCGCGGACGGTTCCCAAGAACGGTATTGGCGGGCTGGTTGACCGCGCCAGTGCCTTTAGGCGCTCCACCGGCGGTCAGTCGCAACGCACTACTGCGGCAACGGCTCTCGCAAGCCCGACGATCACCATCGGTAGTCACGAGCTCGAACTCACGCGGACAGAGTCGCACGCCGAGGGTATTGCCCTGCACTTCCCGATCCCGCGACCGGTGCTGCGCGAGCTCAAGGGTGAGCTTGCCGTCAGGATTACAGCCGCAATGGCCATCCCGATCCTCAAGACGCGGGATACCTTCTCCTTCGTCCTGCCAGAGTTGACTCGGGGACTCAGCGTAGGTTTCGATTGCGCGCACTCGGCCGGCGTTCACGATTTACAAGGGGAGATTCTTGTATCGGGCGGGGAGCCGTTCGCCGATCTCGACACCGCTGCCCTCCCCTTGGGCCTGACATTCGCCTCCCCACCGAAGGGCTGGGTTCTGCCCGGATCAGGAATCATTTTTCGTTGGCGTAACGAGTGACGGTAGTCAATGCGGGGTAAGTGCCCCGTGGCAGCTCAGCGGGTTCCCCCGACTGTGCCGACCCCCTGGACTGACAGGGAGGCAAACGGCTTGGGACGATATCCTGAAGCGATGATCGATCGAGGCCCATATGCGCTCAGTGTTTCGGACTCCCCAAGCTTTCGTTGTCGGTTGTCTCTCGGGGGCGACCCTGATATCGACGTACCGCTTTCCATGAACCGGGCCGCCAAGGCAGCGGAGGCACAGCGACCGCTACACGGGTTGATGGTTGTGCTTTGTCGGGCTGCGGAGTACCTAGCCGCTGAGCATCGCGCAACCAGGGTCGCAGGCTGATGGGCTCGCGCAATGTAGCGGTATTTTTCGGCGGGCCGTCGGTCGAGCACGATGTCTCGATAATCAGCGCTCTGCAGATGATCGAGGCTTTGAGGGACGAGCATGCCCCGATTGGGGTCTACATCGACCGCGAGGGCAAGTGGTGGACTGGAGACGCCCTCTTAGAGGTGGCTAACTACGGCAACCTCGGCGACGCGGGCGCGAGACGGGCACATCTGCGCCTGGGCGCCGGCCCCCAGTTACATGTCGAGAGACGTTCCCGATTCGGCTCCAAGGACGAAGTCCTCAGCATCGATGCGGCGGTATGCGCGATCCACGGGACCGGAGGGGAGGACGGCTCCCTGTTGGGCGCAATGGAGTTAGCCGGCATCCCATACGTAGGGGGCGGTGTCGGGGCCGCCGCCTCGGCGATGAACAAGGCTACGGCTAAGGCGGTATTCGCGGCAGCGGGGATCGAGGTCAACCGCCACCACCTGGCCAGGCGGGGCGACTCACCTTCCGACACGGCGGCCGCCGCGGCCGAAATGGGCTTTCCCTGCTACGTCAAGCCCCTTTCCCTTGGTTCCTCGATCGGCGTCAGTCGTTGCGAGGACACCGGTGAACTCGAGGACGCTTTGGATTTGGTGTACGAGATAGATCGTGCCGCCCTGATTGAACCGAGTCTCGAGCAGGCGCTCGAGGTCAACTGCGCTGTCCTCGGACGACCCGGATCGGACCTCACTGTCTCGGAGACCGAGCAGCCAGTGAAGAACGACGGAGTGACGCTGGGTTTCGAGGACAAGTATCTGTCTCGAGGAGGCAAGGCCGGCGAAGGGACTTCCAGCAAGGGCGAGGGCGACACGGCTTCAACCAGTCGGATCATCCCGGCCCCCCTGTCCGACCAAATGAACAGCAATGTCAAGGCGACGGCAAGGCATGCACATGACGCCCTTGGCTTCTCTGGGGTCGTTCGCTATGACTTTTTTGTAAGCGACTCTGAGGTAATCCTCAATGAGGCCAACACGGTGCCTGGATCGTTTGCCTTTTACCTGTTCGAACCTGTTGGAGTCTCCTTCAGTACCCTCGCAAGGCAACTGGTCGAAATCGCTGAGGTCGAGGCCTCGGAGGCGCGGGCAACGACGCGGACGTTCGAGTCACTGCTGCTTGCCCAGCGATCCGGAGGAAACAAGAGATGAGCGATCGTGTCGTTGTCGCCTGTGGGGGGCGTTCCATGGAGCGTGAGATCTCGATGCGGTCCGGCCAGCGCGCCGCTCGGTCGCTGCAAACCCTTGGGTATGAGGTCGCTCAGGTGGATCCTGACGCCTCGTTCGTCAAGGGGCTGCTTGCAGATCCGCCCAAGTTCGTCTTCGTGGCCATGCACGGCCGCGGAGGAGAGGATGGGACCCTTCAGGATTTGCTCGAGATTCTCGAAATCCCCTACACCGGATCCGATATCCACGCCAGCGCTCGCTGCCTGGACAAGCACAGCTTCAAGGAGATGCTTAGCGCCGAGGGTTTGGCGACCCCAATCTGGCACTCGTTCAACAGGGCGGCCTTTGCCGAGTTTGGAGCCACGGACACGGTGTCCAGCCTCAGCGAGCAGATCGGCTACCCAATGGTGATCAAGCCGGCCCGAGAGGGATCTTCCCTGGGTCTCGAGGTGATTCACTCGGAGGGCGAATTCCCAGCGGCGGTCGTTGGCTCGTTCAGCTACGACGACCGGGTTCTGATCGAGGAGTACGTCGATGGTCGCGAGCTGGCGATCTCGATTCTCGGGTCCACCCACAGCCCGCTGGTGCTTCCCATCGTAGAGATCACCACCACTGAGCCCTACTACACGTTCCCTGCCCATTATGAACTCGGGGTCGCCGAACTTCAGGTGGCCAAACTCAGCGAGGAGCTCGAGGCACAAGTTCGCTCTGTCGCCCAACGCGCCTATGTTGCCGCAGGTTGTCGTGACCTGGCTCGAGTGGACATTCGCCTCGACAAGAGCGACGTGCCTCAGATTCTCGAGATCAACACGATCCCCGGTCTAACCGAGACCGGACCAACTCCGTTTGCTGCCGACGCCGCCGGCATCAGCTTTGACGGATTGATAGAGCGGGTCGTTTCGAGGGTGTCTCGGTGACCAGCGAAGATCGGGGGGAAGTCGCGGCCAGCCAGCTCCGCCAGCCGTCGAAGCGGGCTCTGGCGGATTTCCTCCATCGTTAAGGGGTCCGTCGTCTTGAAGGCGAGTCCGTCGTCTGCGGTGGAGCCTCGAAGATCCAGGGCACGTCCAGGCAACGCCTCAGCACCGGGGTGAACAGCTCCTCGTCCTCATCGGTGAGCGAGACGTGGTGAAAGTCCTCGGAGAGCGAGCTGAGGTGGACTTGCCGCAGGCGAGAACGGAAGCTGTCGAGGAGCTCGCCGGCGACCGCCATGCTCGAATCAACCGACCAGGCATGAGCGATGTCGAAGCAGAACCCGCTTCGGGAAGCTTCGAAAAGGCTCGGTGGAGCTCATCGGGTGTTCGCCCGTCGGGCTTGCGCGAGTCCATGTTCTCCAGCAGCAGCTTGTGCCCAAGGGGCCGATACAACGCCAACTCGTCCATCGTGTCGGGGTGCATGACGATCCCGTCCGCCAGGCCGGATAGCTGGACGAGCGAAGCGACGAGCTGCTCCTCATCCATCTCGCGTCCCTTCGACGCCCCGTGGATGCCGACGTAGCGGAAGGGCAGGTTCGGCTTCTGCAGCAGGTACTCGGCAAGAGTCGGGAGCTCGGACTCGGAGAGGGCCGAGAGCTCGATGCGGACCGCGACATGGGCGGCGCCCTCGAGCCCGCCGTCGAGCACCTCGGCGGCGATCCGCCCCATGACACCGGGCCGCTCGACCCACGCCTACATGGCCCTACCGCCCTTGGCCGGTTGAGCCAACGCGAACCCCGGCGAGCCGAAACGCCAGATCAATGAGCAGCCAAATCGGGCTTGAGCACCCGGCTGCTGCCGTCAGCGGCGACTAGGACGACCGACCGACCTTCGTCGGCGGCTCGCTGAATCTCATGGCCCGCGAAGGGCGTATCGGCGTCGATGAACGCCGCGCGTTCGGGATAGGGCGAGCGGCCCTCGATGGCGAGGTCGATTGCTTCGTTCATCACCTTGGCAGCAGGAGAGCGATCGTTGTCGGTGCTCATTGCCTTTCCCATCCTTCGATCATCTCACGGTATCCGCTCTCGATCACCGAATTCGGCTTCAAGAAGCGGAGGGGGTGGGATTCGAACCCACGAGCGCCTTGCGACGCCAACGGTTTTCGAGACCCGTCCAATGTCGCGCGTTTGGCCATGCAGAGCGGTTTCAGGGCTCGGAGTGCCAGTCCGAGTGCCAGCGAGCGGAATCGGCTCGCTATCCGGTGGTGATGCACCGCCGGATAGCGTTCGTTTGACTACGCGTGAAGTACCAGCGGCCACCTTGGCCAGGGGCCTCGTCCGAGTAAAGCTCGCGGGCAATGCGTCGTATTTGGCGCTGACCGGGACTGCGGGCATCCGCCTGGGAGTCGCCCCATATCTGGACGGCAAGCTCTCGGGGCGAGACGGTCAGCGTGGTCATTGCGCGAACGAGTAAATCAGCAAGCCGATCCCCGCTATCGCGGTCAGGAAGTTGAGGAGCGTCGTTCCCCCGCCGACTCTCGTCGGCTGCGCTCCGCGAGCTGGTCGACGAACGTCAAGCCGTTCAACGCCGCAACGACAATCGCGACAATCTGCCAGGTCCCGTCGAGCCGGATTGCCGCTGCAACTGCGGCCGCAAGGAAAGCCAGTCCCGCTATTTCCACAGGCAGCCTACCGTCCGTCCGCGACAACCTGTCCTAGGAGGGATTAGCGAAACTCGCCACGCGAGTCTCTGGGCGGGTTTGCGGGGAGGGGCGACCACGGACACCCCCGACTTCGGACCGGGTTTACCCCATTTCCCCGGCTACTGATCGGACTCTTTCTGCTCGATCAGCTTCCGCAAGAGCTGGTTTTGCACCTCCATCGCCTTATTAAGCGTCGCGAGCTGGTCGGCGATGCGCATTAGCGACTGCTCTGCATTTGAGTCGAAGTTGCCTGGCATGCGCGCAGCTTAGCCCAGGCGAGCCTCGCGGTACGGCAAGAGATTGTTCAAGGAAAGGATTGATATCTCCATGTCCGAATCGGCGAGCATGAACCCGGTGGGCTACCTCGAAACCGGAGTAGTCCAGTGCGCCGACAATCTCGCGGCGCTCGCCGAGATGCCCGATGAGTGCATTGATCTGGTCTACCTCGACCCGCCGTTCTTCTCCAACCGCAGCTACGAGGTCATCTGGGGGGACGAGGCAGAGGTCCGCTCGTTCGAGGATCGCTGGGAGGGCGGCATCAACGTCTACCTGGACTGGATGGAATCCCGATTGAGGCAGATGCACCGGCTACTTAAGCCCACCGGCTCCCTTTACCTCCACTGCGATCAGGCGGCGGGCCATTACCTCAAGGTCACGATGGACAAGCTCTTTGGCCAACGCCGCTTTCGGAACGAGGTGGTTTGGAAGCGGACGGCTGCAAAGGGGGATGCTCGCAGGAAGTTCCCCGCTATTCACGACGTGATTCTGGGATACAGCAAGACGAAAGACGCCTATTTCGAGCCGGTTCGACGGCCTCCAGACGAGGCATACATTGCCAGATTCAACTACGACGACAATGATGGCCGGGGCCGATATCGGATCGCCCCTTTGGACAGCCCGAACCTGCGCCCAAACCTAAAATACGACTACAAAGGCTTCCCACCCCCAACGAAGGGATGGCGTGTGAGCCGGGCCGTAATGGAGGAGCTGGACGCCGATGGGCGGCTGGCCTTTCCATCGAAGCCTGATGGTCGTATCGGCCGCAAGCACTACCTCGATGAGCAAGACTGGCCGACCCTCGGTGACGTGTGGACTGACATTCCCCCGCTACAGGCTGCCAGCGCTGAGCGGCTTGGCTATCCGACCCAGAAGCCAGAGGCGCTTATCCAGCGACTGATCCTTTCGGCGTGCCCCGCCGGGGGCATCGTTCTCGACCCATTCTGTGGATGCGGAACGACGATTGCGGCTGCCGAGAAGCTCTCTCGGCAGTGGATCGGAATCGACGTAAGCCCGCAAGCAATCGAGATCATGAAGCTCCGGATGCGCAAGCTCGGAACCGAGCCGACAATCATCGGAGTCCCGGTCAATGTTGATGATCTACGAGAGCTTGGACCCTTTGAGTTCCAGCACTGGATCGTCCAGCGTGTCATGGGAACGCAAGCTGCGCGAAAGGTTGCCGACATGGGGATCGACGGTTACTCGTTTTTGGAGAATGCGCCCATCCAGGTCAAACAGTCGGATAGCGTTGGCAGGCCCGAGATCGATAAATTCGAGACTGCTGTTGAGCGTGACGGCGACAACAAAGGCTACGTCGTTGCCTTCAGCTTCACCAAAGGCGCATACGAGGAGGCCGCGAGGGCAAAACGAGATCGCGGCCTTGAGATTGTTCTCGTCACGGTCGATGACGTAGTCAAGGTTGGCGAGCTGATCGACTCCGCAGATCGCGCCGGAAGAGTGCCCGATCTCTCATCAGTCACGCCGGACCTCATGGGCCTCTTTTCGGCTTTGGAACGGTCGGTACAGGACCGGCCCTTCTATCCGGCACCACGCAAAGAGGCCCGGCCCGCCGCTCGCGATCTGATCGCGAGCGCACGCAAGAAGCGCGAAAAGCAAATGATCTAGCTTTCCGCCTGCTAGAGCGGTTTTCGTCCGATCCGAGCTGTAATGTCGGTCAGGCAAAAGTCAAAAAGAGGGTCCCCGCGCTGGTGGAACAGCCAGAGGGCAAGCCACATGAGAGGTCCCTCGCATGGCGTCACCCAATGTATCGCGCTCGGCAGCGTCCGAGCTGGCAGGGCTTCTGGATTCGCCTGAGATTGGGTGGCTGATCGAGGAACTTCAAGCTACCCGTTGGACGGGCCACCCCGACTGCCAAGCGATCCCGTCCAGCAGATCACCGGGGGCAACACCGAGCGCCCCTGCGAGCTTGACGGCGGTGTCGATCCTTGGCGTCCGTTCGCCCCGCTCCAGCAGCCCTATCTCGGTGCGGTGAAGATCGGCACGTAGGCCCGCCGCTTCCTGCGACAGGCCCGCCCGCTTCCTGGAGCGCCGGACGTTCTCGCCGAACTGCTTGGCGAGGCTCACGGCCGTTGCGGGCGCTCAACGTGAAGCGCCGCCTCCGTGGGTTCGACCACGCAGCCGGGGCAGCGCAGGAGCCCGACCCCGGTCAGGTCGCGTATGGCCCGCTCGTAGGCGGCGCCTGAGCCTTCCAGGTCGCGCACGAGGTCGGGGATGGACACATGCGTCGGGTGCAGGTCGAGAACCCGCGAGAGAACGACGCTCTGGTCGCGCAGATCGCGCTCGCCCTGCCGTTTAGGCTGGCCTTGCATGGGAGCTGATACCTCCTGTGCCGGGCCGGGGGCCGTTCACGCGGTGCCCCGGCCATTTCAATTGGACGCTGGCGACCGTAGACTCACTCAGCGATGCAAGGCAAGACTTTCGCTAGTCGTTTCACCAATCCCTCCTAGTCGATGGCAGCAGCTGCAACGCGGGCCGCCTCCCCTCCCTCGTGCACCTGCGCATCCAGATAGCCGCTCAGCAGGGATGCAACCTCAGCGACGGTGCCGGGCATCAGGTGCCCGTATAGATCAAAAGTCACATTGATCGAGGCGTGGCCCATGAAGGTCGAGATCGCCTTGGGGTTCGCCCCGGCCGCAATCAGGTAGCTGGCGTAGCTGTGCCGCGCCTGGTGGAGTCGCAGCCGCCCGGTCAGGCCCGCTTCCCTCCATGCAGCGTCGGCGCGCCGGTACAGGGTGGCGGACGAGAACGGCACGCCGTCCGCTTGACCGAACACGAGCGCATCATCGGCGGGCTCGCCCTGACGCTGCCGATGTTCGAGCAGAACATCGCGCAGCAATCCCGGCATCGGCGTGGCACGCCGAGACTTGCGCGTCTTCGGCTCGACCGCCCCGGCCGCCGGGTCCCAGGATTCACGAACTTGAATCGTTCCGGTGGCGAAATCGACAGCATTCCAGCGCAGTGCTCGCAGCTCGCCGTACCGCAGCCCCGCGTACAACGCGGTCGCCCAGATCGGACGGTCCTCGACCGGCAGCGCGTCGATCAACCCCGCGGCGTCGGCGGCAGTGACGACTTGGACTTCCTCGGGCCGGGCCGCCGGAAGTTCAAGGTCGCGGGTTGGGTTCACCGTCAAGGTCCCACGGGCGCGCATGCGCCGATAGATCGCTCGCAGCGGCATGAGTCGATTACGGATGGTCGACCCCGGCTTGCCTTCGCCCTGCCAGGCATCCACGAGTCCCTGAAGGTCGGCACCAGTGATCGCATTCAGCTTCCTATCGCCCAGCTCCGGCAGCAGGTAGTCGTCAAGATCGCGCCGATAGCCACGGAGAGTTGACGGCTTGTACGGCCGCCCTGAGCGGTTCGTGACCTCCCCCGCTTCCGCTCCCTTCAGCCATCCCTCCGCCGCTTCGCGCAGCGTGGTCCCGGCAGGCGCGCGCAGGGTTCCCTGATCGAGTGATCGCTTCGCCTCGGCCCGCCAGGACCGTGCTTCGGCCTCACGCGGGAACCGCTTGCGAATCTTCTTGCCGTCGCGGCGCGAGTAGACGGACGCCTCCCACCCCGCCTTGCAGTTGCAGCGCCCGCCCTCGCGGGCGCTGCAACCTTCCGAGTGCCGCTTCCTGACGCCTTCGGCCATCAGGAACCGCCTCTTGCGTCCTCCTGGCTGGACTCGCCGGGCGAGAACGATCCCGGCCGGAACACGCCCGGCGTCCATTCGAGGCCCGTCAGCAGCGGGCACTCGAACTTGACGCCGAGCGCCGCGCCGAGTTTCAGCATCGTGTCCATGCGCGGCAGCCGTTCTCCGCGCTCCAAGATGCCGATCTCGGTGCGGTGCAGGCTGGATCGATAGCCCATCTCTTCTTGGCTGAGGTCGGCCTGCTCGCGCAGGCGGCGCAGGTTCTCGCCGAAGCGCTTGGCGACGACCTTCCTGTCGTCCATCGCTACTCCGCCAGCCGCGAGTAGTAGAGGGCCGCCCTGGTCGGCAGGATGAAGCCGCCGCAGCAGTGCAGCAGGCCCGCTCCGACCAATTGGCGGATCGCCCGCTCTACGGCGTCCTCGCTGCCGAAGTCGGTCGCCCCCGCGTTCATCGCGCGGGAGACCTCCGGGATCGTGAAGCGGTCGGGGTCTGCGTCGAGGAGATAACCGAGGACGGCCCACTCGGTTTTCCGGTCCTCGTTCGCCGGCGTTGAGGGATCGGGGAGCAGACCGCGATCCATATGGTTGTCGCAGGACATGGGGAGCTTCGCCTCCTTGTGTCTCAGGCTCCCGGTTGGCGTCCAACCGCCGCCGGGAGCCGCTTCTTTTCTTGTGCGCGCTTAGCCTAGCAGGGTGTAGGGCATTGGCCCAACAGTCAGCGCTATTTCTCGCGGAGGATTTCCCGGACCCTGGTCGGGTGCAGGTCGGTCGCCTCGCCGATGTCACGCAGCGACAACCCGGCCTTCTGCGCCTTGGCGAAGCGCTCCCGCCGTTTCCTTCTGGACTTGGCGCGCTGCTCGCGAAGCTGTACCTGTTCCCGCTCAAAGTCTGCTTGCGCGCGCTGCACGTCTTTCCGAGCTTTCTTCTGCGCGGCGGACTCTGGCATTGCCGAGAGCCTAAGAGCTGCGCGGGACTCATGCCGTCCGTCCCAGCACCCGCTCCGCGTTCTCCGCCGTCCAGCGTTCAAGCTCGCTCACCGGGACGAGGCGCTTGCGGCCTCGGCGAACGAGCCGCAGCTCGGGCGCGACGTTCTCATCGAAGAAGTCCGGGCCGACGCCGATAGCCGCCGCGGCCTCGGGCGGGGTGAGCGCGATGCGCGGGATCGAGACGGAGAGCTTCTTCATCGCCCGGTTTGTCCATCGCGCAGCCGCATCGCCTCACGAACGTCAGTCTCGGCGGTTGAACGCCCCCGCCGTTTGACCTCACAAGCGGAGCGGCGAAGAGCGACCGGAAAGGCCAGGAGTCAGAAGAAGCAAAGCATCAAAGGTCCCCATGAGCCACCACCAGTTCAGCTACCCGATGACAAGCGATCCAGCAACCGAGCAGCAGGCCCCCGAGGCAGCAAAGCACCACCCCGACCAAAGCCGAAGGTCAGACCCCAACAGCCAACAGCAACCACCCCCACACCACATCATTCTCCGAATTGAGCGAGGCGCCGCGCCTTCTCGCCGGACATACCCGGCGTGCTTTCCATCGGCAAGCTCGGAACCGGCCAGGAGATGTACTACTTGGAGAAGGTCGCCGAAGGCGCGGAGGATTACTACTCCGGCGAGGGCGAGGTCGCCGGGCAGTGGATCGGCGACGCGGCCGCCGAGCTGGGCCTCTCCGGTGAGGTAGAAGCCGACCAGCTCACGGCGATGCTCACCGGCAACAACCCGGCCGACGGTCAGCCGCTCGGCCTGCGTGCCGTGGGAGGTCGCGGCCCGGTCCCCGGCTTCGATCTGACCTTCTCCGCGCCGAAGTCCGTCTCGCTGCTGTGGGGCCTCGGCGGACCCATCGCGGGCGTCGAGGTCAAGGCAGCGCACAAGGCGGCCGTGGACGCCGCCCTCGGCTACCTCCAGCAGGAGGCGTGCTGGACTCGCAGAGGCGCGAACGGCGCGCAGTTCGTCAAGGGCAACGGCTACCTCGCCGCCGCCTTCGAGCACCGCTCCTCTCGTAACGGCGACCCTCAGCTCCACACGCACGTCCTGGTCGCCAACGCGATCCAGGGTCCGGACGGCAAGTGGACCCGCCTCTACCACCCGGCCGTCTACGAGCACGCTCAAACCGCCAGCTACCTCTACCAGTCCCAGCTCCGCCACGAGCTGACCCGCCGCCTCGGCGTCGAGTGGCAGGAGGTGCGCAAGGGCATCGCGGAGATCGAGGGCTTCTCCGACGAGCATCTGCGCGAGTTCTCGACCCGCCGCGCGGAGATACTCGAGGCCGTAGGTCCCGACGCCTCGGCGCGCTCGATGGAGGTCGCGGCGCTCACCACCCGTCAGGCCAAGGAGCAGAACGTCAGCCGCGAGGAGCTGCACGAGCGCTGGCGCCCCAAAGGGGAGGAGATCGGTCTCGACGCCGAGACGGTCTCGCAGACCTTCGACGCCAATGCGGCGCTCAACCGCCTGGCCCCTGAGCCACATGCCGCTCCCCATGAGCAGATCGGCGAGGCGGTCACCGCCCACGCCTCCCACTTCGAGCGCCGCGACGCGATCCGAGCCGTCGCCGCCGGCCAGCGGGCCGGCGCGCCGGCGTCGGAGGTCGTGCGGATGGCCGATGGGTTCCTCGCCTCGGGTCAGGTGCTCGGTGTCTCGCAGACCCCACGCGCCGAGCGCTTCACGACGAAGCGCATCTGGGAGCTTGAGCGCCAGGCGCTCGCCACCGCCGAGCGGATGCAGGGCGAGGCCCGCGGTCAGGCCGGGCAGTTGGTCGCCGCCAGGGTGATCGAAGCCCGTCCGACCCTGAAGGCTGATCAGCGCGAGATGGTCCGCCGTCTCCTATCCGATCCCGAGGGGATCGCCGTGGTCGTCGGGGAGGCGGGGACCGGCAAGACCTTCGCCATCGTCGCCGCGGCCGAAGGCTGGGCGCAGGCGGGCTATGAGCTGCGAGCCGTCGCCCCGACCTGGCGGGCGGCGAACGTGCTGCGTGCCGAGGGGCTTGAGGCGACCAGCGTGGCCCGTCTGCTCGCCCAGATGGACGGAGGAGGCGACGGGGCCGAGGCGGACTCCTCTTTGCTCTCCCCCCACACGGTGCTCCTGGTCGATGAGGCGGGGATGGTCGGCAGCGCCGAGCTGGCGGCGCTGATCGAGGCGGCGGATCAAGCGCAGGCAAAGCTCGTCCTCGTTGGCGACCACCAGCAGCTCGGCGAGATCGAGGCGGGCGGCCTCTACCGCGCCCTGGCCGAGCGCGGCGAGCCGATCCTCTTGGACGAGGTGATCCGCCACAACCACGAGGTCGACCGCGAGGCGGCGCGGATGATCCGCGAGGGCGAAGGACGGGCGGCGCTTGAGCTTTACCGCTCCGAGGAGCGGGTCACGGTCGCCCCGGACGCAGAGGCGCGCAGGGAGGCGATGGTCGCCGACTGGCACCGCGCCTACGCCGAAGGACAGGACGCGCTGATGGTGGCGAAGCGAAACGCCGAGGTCGGAAGGCTGAACGCGACCGCGAGGGAGCTGCTCGCGGCCGAAGGTCGGCTGGGAGGGCAGGAGATCGAAGTCGGCGAGGCTCGATTCGCCGCAGGCGATCAGGTCATCACCCGCGTAAACGACCACGCCGCAGCGATCTACAACCGCGAGCGCTGGCGGGTCGAGCAGGTCGATGCCGAGCGGGGCCGGATCGTCCTCTCAGGGATCGACCAGGAGAGGAGCGTCGAGATCGGACCCGACTACCTCTCCCGCACGACCCCGCATGGAGAGGCACCGGCCATCCAGCACGCCTACGCGGTGACCACCTACTGCGCCCAGGGGACGACCGTGGACCGCGCCTACGTGATGGCCGATCCCTCGATGGACAAGCAGGAGCTCTACGTCGCGATGTCGAGGAGCCGCGAGGAGACCTACCTCTACGCGACGCCGGAGATCCAGGCAGAGCGCGCCGAGTACGCGCCGAAGCCTGCCGAGCGCGACGCCATCGGGCACATCGGGGATGCGGCGGTCCGCGACCGGGCGCAGACGGCGGCGCACGAGGAGGCGCTGCGCTCGGAGCTTGCCCGGATGCCCACGCCGGACCTGATCGCCCGCCACAAGAAGCTCGGCGCGCCCTCGCGCTTTGAGGCCCAGGACGAACGGATGTATCTGAGCCAGCAGGAGCACGTCGCCGAACGCGAGCGTCAATACGCGGAGGCCGTCGCCCGCCGCGAAGCGGTCGAAGACCTCGGTTGGCGTTCACGCCGCCAAAGACTTCCCGGCGCGCAGGAAAGCGAGCGGATGTATGGCGAACGGCTGAGCGAGCAGACCGCGAAGCTCGCCGAGCTTGCGCCGCCCGGCACCGAGGTTCGCCGGGAGCACGAGATCGCCGGTCAGGTTCTCGTCGAGCGCGAAGAGAAGATACTCCTCGCCGCCCGTCTCTCGCCCCCGACCTACGTCGTCAAGGAACTGGGCGAGCGGCCCGACGAGCCGAGGAAGGCGAGGGCGTGGGATCGCGGGGTACGCGAGATCGAGTCTTACCGCAACGAGCGCGGCGTCACCGACAAGGACAGCGCCCTCGGCAAGCGGCCGGAGGACCAGTTCGAGCGGGTCTTCCACGACCACGCCCAGGACCGCATCCGCGAGGCCCAACGTCGTCTCGACCGCATCCAGCAGGCGGAGCGCTCGATGCAGCGCAGCCAGGAGATGGACCACGGCCTCGACCTCGGCATCGGTCGCTGACCCCCGACCCCGGCGATTGTCGCGCAGCGCTCGCGGCCGTCAACCCCCTGCGGGGGTCGGGCGCTGCGCGCCCTTGACAGCCGCTTCGCGCCGCGCGGGGTGGCAGGTGGGTCGGGGTTGGCGGGCGCGCCTCGGCCGTATGTGCTTCCCAGCGGGCGACGACCGGAGTCGTACTCAAATAGGGTCCGGCCATGAACTCGTCCTCACCTGACCCCGGCTGGTATCCCGATCCGCGCAAGCCCACCCGCGACCGGTACTGGGACGGGTCTCAGTGGACCGATCAGACCCGGAAGAAACAAGGCGGTGGATTTCGCGCCGCATATGGCCGCCTGCCGCGCTGGGCGCAGATTGCAATCCCCATCGTGGCGATCCTCGTCGTGGTGGGCGCGGTAGCAGGGGGCGGAGAATCAGACAACAAGGACACGGCAGGCAAGTCCAGCGCGACCGGCACCAAGGCCGCAGCATCGAGCGAACCGGACGAGGGGAACGATCCGAGCGAGAACGCATCGGACTCCAACACTCCGAGCGTCGGGCCGCATGGATCGGTCGAAGTGGACACGCTGCGGTGGCGACTTCGCAACGCTCAGACGATGAAATCCATCGGCGACCAGCAGTACGGGCTTGGCTCGGAGGCGAACGGCATCTACATCGTCGCTGAACTCAGCGTCAAGAACAACAAGTCGGAGTCCGTGACGTTGACCCCCGAAGTCGTGAGCCTGGTGGTCGGGGATAAGACCTACTCGACCGACTCCAACGCCGAAACTGCCCTGATTGGCAGTGGCGCAAGCACCTTTTTGCTCGAAGACCTCGGTCCAGATGTCACGCTCACGGGCAAGACGGCGTTCGACGTCGCCCCAGCCGTCCTGAAACAACATCCACAGTTGCGGTTCAGCGAGCTGGGCTATGGCTCGACCCACGCCTACATCGCCCTGCCGCCCTTGGCCGGTTGAGCCAACGCGCACCGACCCACGTCGAGCCGAAACGCCAGATCAATGAGCAGCCAAATCGGGCTTGAGAACCCGGGTGCTGCCGTCCGCTGAGACGAGGACGACCGAAAGACCTTCGTCCGCAGCCCGCTCGATCTCGTGACCCGCGAAGGGCGTATCGGCGTCGATGAACGCCGCGCGTTCAGGGTAGGGCGAGCGGCCCTCGATGGCAAGGTCGATTGCTTCGTTCATCACCTTGGCGGCGGGAGAGTTGTCGCTGTCGGCGCTCATTGGCTTTCCCATCCTTCGATCATCTGACGGAATCCACCTTCGATTTCCTCGATTGCGGCGCGCATTCCTTCGCCAAGAGTACCGCTGTGGAAGGGCGTCCCTGGCTGCTTGCCTCCATCGCGGGTGTAGCGATGCATCTCGTTGTGTCCGTGGGCGCTGTCGTAGACGCGGATCGTCTCGGTCCCCTTCTCGGTGTCGAGCAACAGGACCACCGCGTAGTCAACGACATCGCGGCCCTGCGTCGTGAACTGAACGCGCATCAGCACCCCGAGGGCGTGATCGAGAATCCGGCGGTAGTAGGCGCTCATGGTTGCCGGACAGTAGCCGCATCCTCTTGTGCGCGTTCCGCCGGGCCTCGGCACCGACCCTGGCGGGCGTCTCGGGTGCCAATCGGGTGCCAGTCGTGCCCGCTCGCAGCCGGATTCAGCCGGAGACAACCGAATTGGTGGTCACCCGGCCGACCCTTCGTAAATGGCTCTGTCAAGCCAAATCCGGCTCTGCAAAACGGAGGGGGTGGGATTCGAACCCACGAGCGCCTTGCGACGCCAACGGTTTTCGAGACCGCCCCGTTCAACCACTCCGGCACCCCTCCGGGGAACTTCGGTCCGGCGGCTGATTCTAGTGCCTTGTCCGGTGACGTTTGCCCGGTTCTGGCGCAGTCATCGTCGTGGCTGGCAAGGACGCAGACTCGAAGGCGCGGCAAGCGCCACGCCGAGCGGTCGAGGACGCCGCCAGGCGCGGCGAGGGCAAGCCAGAGAGGGCGAACGTTGCCTGACAAGGCACTGGGAGGGACGCTCTCGGCCGTCGAGGGGCCGGAATGCGGGCCGGAGGCGCGTTTTCGGCCGATCGACGTAAACGGGCGGGTGTCCCAGGGCTCAAGCTCAGCGCCCAAGCGCCGATGGGGGCACCGTGCGAGGCAGCGCGCAAACCCGAGTCGGGCGGTGGTTCGATCGCCACCCCCTGCCCCTGCGGCTGTTCGCGCTCTGCGCGCTGGTCTGGGGCGTCGGCTATCTGATCTGGCGCTTCGGCTGGAGCGGCGAAGGCGCCAGCCCGGTGCTCTTCGCGATGCTGCTCGTCACCGAGGTCTACGGCCTCTGGGCGCTCGCCACGCTGGCCTGGTACTCATGGTCGCTGCCGCCCGCCGTGCGGCCGCCGGCGACGCCGGGCCGCGAGGTCGACGTCTACGTCTGCACCTACGACGAGCCGCTCGAGGTGGTCGCGGCGACGCTGGCCGGCTGCCGCGCGCTGACCTACCCGCACACGACCTACCTGCTCGACGACGGCCGCCGCCCGGAGATGGAGGCGCTGGCGCGGACCGCCGGCGCCGAGTACCTGACCCGGCCCGACAACTCGCACGCCAAGGCGGGCAACATCAACGCGGCGCTGGGGCGCACCGGCGGCGAGCTGGTGCTGATGCTCGACGCCGACCACGTGCCGATGCCCGACGCGCTCGACGCGATGGTCGGCTACTTCGACGACGAGGGCGTCGGCCTCGTGCAGAGCCCGCACGACTTCTTCAACCACGACTCGGTCCAGCACTACGTCGTCGGCCGCCACGAGCAGTCGCTCTTCTACCGCGTCGTCTGTCCCGGCAAGAACCGCCACGGCGCCGCCTACTGGTGCGGCTCGGCGGCGGTGCTGCGGCGCGAGGCGCTGCTCGAGATCGGCGGCGTCGCGACGGAGACGATCGCCGAGGACTTCCACACGACGATCCGCATGCTGCGCCACGGCTGGACGACCCGCTACCACGACGAGGTGCTGGTCCAGGGCCTCGCCCCGCACGACCTCGACAGCTACCTGCTGCAGCGCGACCGCTGGGCGCGCGGCAACCTCGCCGTCTTCACCCTGCCGGAGTCCCCCCTGCGCGCCCGCGAGCTGCGGCCGCTGCAGCGGCTCTCCTACTTCGCCAGCCTCGCCGCCTACCTGGCGCCGCCGATGCGGCTCCTGCTGCTGGCGACCCTCGGCGCGGTGATGTGGACGGGCGCCCTGCCGATGAAGGTCAGCGTCCTCGCCCTGGCGACGCTCTGGCTGCCGGCCGTCAGCCTCAACCTGCTCGCCGGCTCGACGCTGACCCGCGGCTACATGAAGATCGGCGAGAGCGCCCACTACGAGCTCTTGACGATGGAGATCTACACGCGGGCGCTGCGCTGCGTCTTCCGTCCCGGCCGCACCGCGTTCGAGGTGACGCCGAAGCAGGGCGACGGCGGCGGCGGGCTGGACGCGGTGCGCAGGCTGCACCTGGTGCTGGTCGCCGCGGTCGTGTTGACGGGCGGAACGGTCATGCGTCTGCTCGACCTGGCGGGCGTCGGGCCGCTTCCCGACATGCCGGGGATCGCCGCCTGGCTCGTGCCGCTGCTCGGCCTGATCGAGCTGCGGCGGGTTCTGCGCACGCTGCTCGCCGTCGGCCGCCGCCAGCAACGGCGCCAGATATACCGCTTCCAGGGGGACGCCCCCGCGCACTGCATCGCCGCGGGAGGGCACATCGGCGGCCGGCTGGTCGACGCCAGCGCCGCGGGGGTCGGGCTGGTGCTCGACGCCCCGGTCCCCGTCGGCGAGCGCCCGGCCGTCCTGCTGGAGCTGGAGGACGCGAGCGGCGAGACCCACGAGGTCGCCGCCCAGGTCGAAGTCCGCACATGCCGCGGCGTCGAGGGCCGCTTCCTGGTCGGCGCGACGATCGAGCAGATCGACGACGCCTCCCGCATGCTCCTGATGGAGTGGTGCTACGTCGTCTGCAGCCACGAGAGCCTGCGCGGCCACCGCCCGGCGGCCGCCGCCCCGGCCGGCGGCGAGGAGATCCTGCTGCCGCTGAATGCGGCCCCGCGCCCGGCGCGGGTGTTCAAAGAGGCTCCGGAGACCGCCTAGCCTCTAGGCTTGTCCCCACCCCGGAGAGGTGTCCGAGTGGCTTAAGGAGCGCGACTGGAAATCGCGTGGGCGGGGTTAACTCGCCTCGTGGGTTCGAATCCCACCCTCTCCGCTCGCACGCGGATAGCGGCGTCTGGCGGCGTCATCGGGGTCTCGCTGTGCAGAGCACTATCGAGACCCCTCTTCCTTGCCAGACTTGCTCTCCACGCGCGAGTCGCGCCGGTTGGCGAAGAAATCGCGCAGCAGGGCGGCACACTCGGCCTCGCGCACGCCGCCGATCACCTCGGGGCGGTGGTTGAGGGCCGGCTCGGCGAGCACGTCGAGGACGCTGCCCGCGGCGCCGGCCTTGGGGTCGGGGGCGCCGTAGACGACGAGCGGGATGCGAGCGAGGACGATCGCGCCGGCGCACATCGCGCAGGGCTCGAGCGTGACGTAGAGGGTCGTGCCCGGCAGCCGCCAGCCGCCGAGCGCCTCGGCGGCGGCCCGGATCGCGAGGATCTCGGCGTGGGCGGTCGGGTCGCGGCGCAGCTCGCGCTCGTTGCCGGCGCTCGCCAGCGGCTCGCCGTCGCGGGCGACGACGGCGCCGATCGGCACGTCGCCGTGCCCCTCCGCCGCGCGGGCGCGCTCGATCGCCAGCGCCATCAGGCGTTCATCGGTCCCAGCGGCGGTCGCGTCGGTCACCGATCCGAGAGTATGTGCGACCGGCAACTTCCCGGGCGGGCGGGTGTTGACAACCGTAGTCCGCTCACGGCAGGGACCAGGCGAGCAGACGAACCGAAATGATCCGACGGCTTTCGATATCCACTGCGCTCGCGCTGCTCGCGACCGCGCTGCTCGCGACGCCTGCGGCCGCCGCGGCCTCCAACCCGGCCGCCAGGGCCGCGGTGCTGCCCGACGACCCCGGGGCGCTCTCCGCCCCCCCGGGCCCTCCCGGCGCCTGGACCTCGCTGCAGTGGAACTTCCTGCCCTGGGAAGGGACCTCCACGGCCGAGCGCCCCGTCTCGCCGGGCGGCATCGACGCCATCGACGCCTGGCGCCACCTCGCCGAAGCGGGGCGCGGCGGCGCCCGCGGCGTCGTCGTCGCCGTGCTCGACACCGGGATCGCCTACCGCAACGACGGGCGCCGCTTCCGTCGCAGCCCCGACTTCAGCGCCGACCAGTTCGTGCCCGGCTACGACTTCATCGGCCACGACCGGCTGCCGCTGGACGAAAACGGCCACGGCACCCACGTCGCCGGAACGATCGCCGAGAAGACCAACAACGGGATCGGGCTGACCGGGCTCGCCTTCCACGCGAAGCTGATGCCGGTGCGGGTGCTCGACCGCAACGGCAGCGGCCGCGCCGACGACATCGCCAAGGGAATCCGCTTCGCCGTGCGCCACGGCGCCGACGTGATCAACATGAGCTTCAACTTCGGCTGCGGCAAGAGCGTGCCGGCGATCGACCGCGCGCTGCGCAGCGCCTATAGGCACGGCGTGGTCGCGGTCGCCTCGATCGGCAACGTCGGCTCGGAGACCTGCGTCTCGCCGCCGGCGACCGGCCCGCGGGTGATCGGGGTCGGCGGCACGACCGAGGGCGGCTGCCTCGGCAGCTACTCGCTGCTGCCAGGCAAGGGCGTCGACCTGCTGGCGCCCGGCGGCGGCTCGCCGGTCAGCGGCTGCCCGTCGGTCTCCAACCGCTCGATCTACCAGGTGACGCTGAAGGGCGGCCACCCGCGCCGCTTCGGCGAGCCCGGCAGCTACATCGGCACCTCGATGGCGGCCGCGCACGTCTCCGGGGTCGCCGCGATGATCCTCGCCGGCGGCGTCATTCCCGAGCGCGCCTCGGGCAAGGGGCTGGTCAACCGCGTGCTGCGCCGCCTGCGCAAGACGGCCCGTGACATCGGACGGCCGCGGGCACAGGAGGGCGCGGGCCTGATCGACGCAGGCGCCGCAACGGACCCTGAGGTCGACTGACCTTCAGGTCGTCCGGACGATCATCACGCTGCAGGGAGCGTGATGCGAGACGTTGTTGGGGACGCTGCCGAGCAGGAAGCGCCGCGCCCCGGTCATCCCCTTGTTGCCGACGACGACCAGGTCGGCGCTGGTCTCTTCGGCGACGTTGAGCACGGCCTCGGCGGGATCGCCCTCGACCGGGTGCGTCTGCACCTCCAGGCCCTCCTGCTTGGCGCTCGCCGCCGCGGCGTCGAGCACGAGGTTGACGTCCTCGCGCGGGCCGATCTCGTACTGGACGTCGGCCGGCGCGCCCTCCTGCTCGCTCTGCAGGCGCCGTTTCGAGACCGGCGCGTAGGCGCTGACGACGCTGAGCTCGGCGCCGGAGAGCTTCGCCAGGTCCACGGCCTGCCGCACGGCCTCGCCGGCAGTCTCCGATCCGTCGGTCCCAACCACTATGCGATTGAACACGCCGCCTCCTCTGTCTCGCTGATCCGGCGCGCCGATACTAACGCGCGACCCCCGACCGATCCTTATCTCGAGGTTACGCCGCGATGCCGTGGCGGCAGCCCGCGGAAGTCGCTGCCGACGATTTCGGTGGGGGTGGTGGTCAAACGGACGATCGCGATAGCCATCGCCGCCAGCAGGCAAACGACCAGGATGACCATGCCCATTTTCCACAGGAAAGGCAAGACGTCGAGGCTAGACGGGCGAGTGCGAATCTGCGTGCCCGCGGGGGCGCGTCATCCGGGGGTGCGGAAATTCGCAGTCGCCCATCTGGCCACAGGGTAACCTGCAACACATGGAGAGGGTCGCCGACGGAGTCTGGCTGCTGCGGGGGGACCTGCGCAAGGCGATGAACATCTACTTCCTCGAGGACGGTGACGGCTTCGTCCAGTTCGACGCCGGCAGCAAGGGGATGACGCGCAAGGCGCGCGCCGCGGCCGAGCGGCTCGGGAGCCTGAAGCGGATCGTGCTCGGCCACGCCCATGCCGACCACCGCGGCACCGCTCCGCACATGGGCGTGCCCGTCCACTGCCACCCCGACGAAGTCGCGGACGCCGAAAGCGACGCCTCGATCACCCCCTACATGGACCTCTCGCAGCTGCCGGTCGCCCCGGTGCGCCGGCTCTACCCGTTCCTGCTGCGGCGCTGGGACGGCGGCGCGGTGAAGATCGCCGGCACGGTCTCCGAGGGCGACGAGGTGGCGGGCTTCGAGGTGATCCACTTCCCCGGCCACGCGCCGGGGCTGATCGGCCTCTGGCGCGAGAGCGACCGGGTGGCGCTGGTCAGCGACGTCGTCTACTTCATCGACTCGGCGCGGTTCAAACCGCTGCCCGAGGGCGAAGCGAGCGTCCCCCACCCCGCCTGGGCCTGGGACCACGCCAAGGCGAAGCAGTCGGTGCGCAAGCTGGCGGCGCTCGAACCGAAGGTCGTCGCCGCCGGCCACGCCGAGCCGCTGCGCGGCGAGAACCTGCGCGAGACGCTCGAACGGGCGGCCGAGAAGCACTAGCCGGGGGCGCCGGGCTCGCCGCGCCCGCGGGGGCCGCTGCCATAGGTTGCCCTCTCTGATGATCGGGACCTATGTCGCGGCGGCGCTGATCTGCGCCGCCTCACTGCTCGTCGGCCGCGCCCTGCTCGTGCTCGGGGGGCGGAGCTCGTGGTCGTGGCTGGCGCCGGCCGCGGGCCTCGGCGCGATCCTCGCCGTCGCCGGCCTGCTCGCCCGCGGCCCCGGCCACGGCACGTCCGCGACCCTCGGCGTCGCCCTACTGCTCCTCGCCGCCGCAGCCGTCCTCTATTTCGCCCACGACCCCAGGGCCGACGGGCCGATAAGTCCACCCGGAGCGGACTTATCGGCCCGTCGGCGGGGGGAGGCGTGGCGCCGGGGGGTGCCGGTGGCGATCGTCGTGGCGCTGGTGCTGTCGATCCCGTTCGCGGTGAGCGGGCGCTGGGGGGTGCTCGGGGTCGGGCTGAACAACGACCTCGGCCTGCACCTCGCCTGGGCCGAGTGGCTGCGCAGCGGCTTCGGCCCGACGCCGGACGCCGGTTACCCGCTGGGCCCGCACGGGCTCGCCGCCGCCGCCGCCGCGCTGCCGGGGATCGGCCTCGGCCAGGCGTTCGTCGGCGAGATCTTCGCGATCGGCGTCCTCACCGGCCTCACCGCCCTCGGCGCGCTGCCCGGCCTGAGCGCTTGGCGACGGGTTCTCGCAGCGACCCTGGTCGCCGTCCCCTACCTCGCCGCCTCCTACTTCGCCCAGGGCGCCTTCAAGGAGCTCGCCGAGGCCCTGTTCGTGCTCGCCGTCGCGGTCGGCCTGCGCGGCCTCGACGCCGGCAGGGCAGACGCGTCAACGGAAAGAGGCTCATTTGGGCTCCTCAATGACGGCACGCGGCTGGGGCGGGTGGGGTTCGCGCTGCCCTGGCTGGCGATCGCCGGCGGGGTCTTCTTCTCCTACAGCTTCGCCGGTCTCGCCTGGCCGCTGCTCACCGCCGTCCTCTGGAGCTTCACCCTGCCCGCCGTGCGCCGGGCGCTGGCGCCGCGGGCGCTGCTGCGCTTCCTCTTCCGGCCGGCCACCCTGCTCGCGCTCGTCCTCCTCGTCGGCTTCGCCGTGGCCGCGACCTCGGTCGGCCCGTTCGGCTTCGGCGGCAGCTTCAGCAAAGTCGCCGGCGCCAACACCTACGGGCCGGTCTCGCCGCTCGAGGCGCTCGGCGTCTGGTGGACCCCCAACTACCGGCTGGAAGCCCCCGGCGGCGCCCACCTCACCGGCATCTCCGGCGCGATCGGCGTCCTCGCCCTGCTCGCCGGCAGCTGGTGGTGGGCGCGACGGCGCGACCTCGCCGTGCCGCTGGGGCTCGCGGCCTGCTTCCTCCTCTACCTAGCCGCGCTGCCGACCAGCGGCGACTACTCGCACGCCAAGGCGCTGATGATCGGCGCGCCGCTGGCGATGCTCGTCATCGTCCGCCCGCTGCTCGCCGAGCTCTGGCCGGAGCGCGGTAGAGGTTTGGGTCGCATACCGGGCCAAAGCTCGACCACGGTCGGGGGGGAGTGGGTCGACGGCCTCGCAAGGCTCGGCTGGAGCGTGGGCGCCGTGGTGTTCATCGCCGGCGCGACCTACTCGAGCTTCCTGGCGCTGCGCAACGCGCCGGTCGCCCCGGCCGGCCACGGCGGCGAGCTGCGGGCCTTCCTGCCGATCCTCCACGGCCGGCCGGTGCTCTACGCGGGCCAGGACCGCTACGCCGCCTACGAGCTGCTCGGCGCCGACACGCACGTGCCGCTGGTCGAGTTCCCCGACCCGGCCGTCGACGAAAACCCCGAGAAGCCGTTCGACACCGGCGACGCCTACAGCCCGATCGACTTCGACTCCTTCTCCCGCGGCACGCTCGACCAGTTCCCCTACGTGATCACCGGCCGCGCCGCCTGGAACAGCGGCGCCCCGCACGGCTTCAAGCGCATCGCCGACACGCCGTCCTACGTGCTCTGGGAACGCACGGGCGAGGTTCCGGAGGACCGCCACGTGCTGCTCGAGGGGACCAACGCCGGCGCCTTCGCCGGCTGCGCCTCGCCGGAGATCCGCATCCTGCTCTCCAACTCGGGGCGGGTCTCGCTGTACCCGGACGTGGAGATCGCGCCGAAGGAACGCTGGAACGCCGGCGCCACGCTGCGCAACGGGCAGCGCACCTCGCAGACGCTCGCGCTGCCGCGCGGCCGCTGGCGCCTCTCGCTGCAGTACTTCTCGCCCTTCGACCTGACGCTCTCGGCGCCCGGCTTCCGGCGGCGGCTGAAGGCGGCGCTCGACGGCCAGCGGCCGAACACGATCAGCCTCGCCAACGACGGCCAGTTCTGGCCCGCGGGCGCCTACACCAGCCCCGGCGGCCGCGTGCGCTTCAGCGTCGCGGCCGCCGACCCGAGCCTCCTGCAGCGGCTCAGCGGCTACGGCGACATCGCCTACGTCGGCAACCTGGTCGCCGTCCGCGCCGGCAGGCGCCGCGTCGTGCCGCTGCGCGCTGCCTGCGACAGCTGGATCGACTCGTACGAATCGAAGGCGCAGCCGTAGGGTGGGCCGCTACTCCTAGGACCTAAACGGCCTTGGCGGCGAGCCGCTCGCCCGACGGGCGGACGACGTCCCAGGCGAGTCCGGCCTTCTCCAGCGTCCGGATCAGCGCCGCCGAGGGATCGAGCTGGCGCCTGCCGATGCCGTGCACGGCCGAGGTCGGGAAGGCGTGGTGGTTGTTGTGCCAGGCCTCGCCCAGCGTGGGCAGCGCGATCAGCCAGAGGTTGCGCGACTCGTCGCCGGTCTCGTAGTCGCGCCGCCCGAAGACGTGGCAGAGCGAGTTGATGCTGTAGGTGAAGTGATGCAGCACGAAGACGCGCACGAGACCGCCCCAGAGCAGCCCGGTGACCGCGGCGAAGAAGGTGCCGCCGATCAGCCAGCCGAGCGCAAAGGGCAGGAAGAGGCCGAGGATCGCCCAGAGCAGGAAGGTGCGGTCGACCCAGCTGACCACCGGGTCGTCGAGCAGGTCGGGGGCGAAGCGCTCCTTGTTGCCGCGCTGGGTGTGGATGAAGAGCCAGCCCATGTGCGCATGGAAGAGGCCGCGCAGGGCGCCCGACCAGCCGTGGCCGTGGTCGACGTGAGGGCTGTGCGGGTCGCCCTCCACGTCGGAGAAGGCGTGGTGCTTGCGGTGGTCGGCGACCCAGGAGATCACCGGCCCCTCGATCGCCGCCGAGCCGAGGATCGCCAGCGTCGCCCGCAGCCACCGCTTGGTCTTGAAGCTGCGGTGGGTGAAGAGGCGGTGAAAGCCGACGGTGATCCCGAAGCCGGTCAGCAGGTAGATGCCGACGAAGAGGAAGACGTCGCTCCAGTGCAGGGCTTTGCCCCAGACCTGCCAACCGGCGAAGATCAGGGCGACGAAGGGGACCAGCGTCACCAGGCCCGTGATGATCCGGTCGCGAGTCTCGTTCGCGACAGGCTGGATATCGGATGGGCGAGGTCCCGCTCCTGCCATCGAGGGCGGGATCATACGCATCGTCGCCGCAGGAAAGGTAAAGGCCGCGGAAATCGGTCGCGGCCCGGCCCAGGAAAGCGGCGGAGCGGACGCATATAAAGTGCGGCGATGCCCTTCGCCCGCACCGAGCCGCTGCGCCGCGAGATCGAGACCCGGATCCCGCAGCGCCCTTTCTCCGTCGAGTTCTGGGACGGGACCCGCCTGCCGTCGACCGAGAACGGCGGCCCGACCTTCTTCGTCCGCTCGCCGCGCGCGGCGGCGCACGCGCTGCGGGCGCCGGGCCAGCTCGGCCTCGGCCGCGCCTACGTCAGCGGCGATATCGAGGTCGACGACATGGACGCGGTGATCGAGCTGCTCGACACCTGGCAGCCGCCCTCGCTGGAGCGCGGCGATGTGGCCCGCCTGCTGCTCGGCGCCGTGCGCGCCGCCGGCATCCAGCGCCCGCCGAAGCGGCCGGCGGCCGAGCTCGTGCTCAGCGGGCGCCGCCACAGCAAGGAGCGCGACGCGAAGGCGGTGCGCCACCACTACGACGTCTCCAACGAGTTCTTCGCCCTCTTCCTCGACGCCTCGATGACCTACAGCTGCGCCTTCTTCGCCGCGGGCGCGCAGACGCTGGAGCAGGCGCAGGAAGAGAAGCTCGACACGGTCGCCCGCAAGCTGGCGCTGAAGGAGGGCGACAGGGTGCTCGACGTCGGCTGCGGCTGGGGCAGCTTCCCGCTGCGCGCGGCGACCGAGTACGGCGCGACCGTGGTCGGGATCACGCTCTCGCCGCCGCAGGCCGAGCGGGCGCGGCAGCGCGCCGAGCAGGCCGGCGTCGCCGACCGGGTCGAGGTCCGCGTGATGGACTACCGCGACCTCGCCGCGGCCGGCGAGCGCTTCGATGCGATCGCCTCGATCGGCATGGTCGAGCACGTCGGCGAGGAGCAGATCGACGTCTACGCCCGCACCCTCGCCGGCCTGCTGGAGCCGGGTGGGCGGCTGCTCAACCACGGCATCGCCCGCCTGCGCCATACCGACCCCGACGCGGGCGCCTTCTCCGAGCGCTACGTCTTCCCCGACGGCGAACCGCTGCACCTCTCGCGCGTCCTGCTGGCCCTGGAGCGGGCCGGCTTCGTCACCCGGAACGTGTCCGAGCACGGCGCCGACTACGCCGAGACCCTGCGCCACTGGGCGCGCCGCCTCGACGAGAACCTCGACGAGGCGCTGCGCCTCGCCGGCCCCGAACGCGTCCGCGTCTGGCGCCTCTACCTGCGCGCCGCGAGGAACGGCTTCGAGAACGGGTTCCTGTCGATCTACCAGGCCCTGACGCGCCTGGCATAGGCGCATATCGGCGTCCTCGGTCGCTCGCGTGCGGAGCACGCCACGCGACCCCCGCCGAAGGCGGGGTGCGAGCGCGCCAGCGCGAGTTCCTTGATCTGCCTTATGCCAGGCGCGTCAGGCAGGGAAGTCTTCTTCCACAGTCTCCAACGCGAAGTCGGCCCCCGCGTCGTGAAGTTCTTTGACCGAATAGGAGCCCGTCGCCACGCCAACGACCCTGATCCCGGCGCCGTGGCCGGCGGTGACGTCCCTGGGGGTGTCGCCGACCGACATGCCGCTGCCGTCGGCGAGGCTGTCGCCGGAGACGAGCTCGGCGCGGCGCAGAGCGGCCCTGGTCACCTCGGTGCGGTCGGGGGAGTCGGAGCCGTAGCCGCCGAAGGAGAAGAAGCGGTTGAGCCGCCCGCGCGAGAGCTTGATGTGGGCCGCCGCCTCGACGTTGCCGGTGACCAGGCCGAGCAGCACCCCCCGCTCGATCAGCCGCGGCAACAGCTCCTCGACGCCGGGCATCACCTCGTAGCCGCCCGATTCGGCGACCGTGTCAGGCAGGTGCTCGAGGTAGGCGGCGATCGCCTTCGCCCGCTCCGCGGCCGTCCCCTCGCGCCCGATCACCTCGCGGAAGACGATCTTGACGATCTCCGGGTCGGTCATCCCGGCGTCGGTGTGCTCGGCGATATCCGCCTCGACGCCGTAGAGCTGCTCGAAGGCGCGCTGCCAGGCGACGCCCCCGGCGCCCCCCGTGACGAGCAACGTCCCGTCGATGTCGAACAACACGGCGCGCGGCGATCGATCGGCCACCTACGCCCCCTCCGGCAGAAAGAGCACCGCCGCGACGAGCTTCGTGCGCCAGTCCTCGCGAGCTTCGGCGAGGCTGATCGTCAGATATACGTCGGCGTCCCCGTCAAAGCCGAGGTCGGTTAGCTCATGGGGTCCAGGGCCGGCGTTCATCAAGCGTGGGCGCACAAGGTAGTCGGTCAGAGCCAAGTCGTAACGGCGGCCGCCCGGCTCGAAGCCCACGCGCGGCCGCAGCCTGCTCGTCCCCTCCCACGGCTGCTCGAGATGAAACTCGGTGCCTTCGGGCCGCACCAGAGCAAGCGAGGCATCCATTCCCCGCATCGTCTCCTCTTCCGGAACGGCCGCACCACTGTTGCCAAGGAGCACGGGGCCGTCCACCAGATGCGGCGAGAGCACGGCGACAGCTTCCGCCGGATCGACCTTCCCCGTACGCCACCACCGTGACGCTCCCACCTCGACATTCTCCGGCTGAGACGGGTCGTCGACTCCCCCGCCCCGCGACCAAGCCAGGCCAGCGTTCAGCCAGATACTCGACGACGAGCCTCCGGTGGCAGTGCTCGGGCTTTGCCTCGCTGCAGAGCAGCACGGCGCGTGGCTCGAATTCCTCCGGACTCAGCTCATCCTCGATGCGCCGATCGTGCATCAGGCGCAGAAAGCGCTCCTCGTACTCGGGCCAAGCAAGGTCCTTCGTCTTTTGTACGCATCGAGGATCTCCTGACTCGGAGCCAGCATCGGCGCGTGCTGGTATTGCGCGCCAACGAGCTCGCGCAGGAAGTACGCGAGGTCGTCGCGCTTTGCGAACCCCGCCAGATGCGTCCGGTTGTTGAGCCGCACGTCGAGCAGCCGCTCTATCCGGTGCGACTTCAGGCGGCCGAAGAAATCCTCGGCGGTTGTCTGCGTGAAACCGATAGTGAAGATCTCCATAGGCTTTCCTCGTCATCGAAAAGCGACCCCTCCGAGAGATCTATCGGCTCTGTTTCCATTTCGCAGCGTCCGTCTCCTCGGATATGGCCGATTGACAGCCCTTCGTCTAAGAGCACCTTGGCGACGAGGAGGCGGCGATGGCAGGCGCTCGGATCCTCCTCGCTGCACATGATCGCGATGCGATAGCGCTCCGCCCCCCGGCGCAATCTCTCGATTCCGCCGCGAAAGTGAGCGCTCTGCGCGAGTCGCCCATAAAGAACATGTCCAGCCGGGTCGTAGAATTCGGGCCCGTCGGGTCGTCCACCCAGCTCCTTGCCCAAGAACAGATACCGAGCGCCGACTGCCCGCACGACCTCAGGAATCCGCGTTCGGTCGACCCACTCGACGTAACGCGAATGGGGCCAGGATCTGACGTCGACGAGCACTTCGATGCCGTGGTCTCCGAGCAGCCCCTGAAAGCGCTCCGCCGAGTGGTTCGAATGGCCGATGGCCGGCGGCCGCCACCGTTCAGTCCTCAGAGTCCTCCAGCAATTCACGCTGGCTCAGCCAGTAGAGCAGACCGAGGGCGGGCAAGACGACGACGACCGCGACGCCGAAGACGATCAGGACCGCGTCGAGGGTCGGGCCGGGGGCGGCGGCCTGGTCGATCCGCAGCGAGGTCGGCAGCAGGTAGGGGAACTGGGCGACGCCCCAGCCCCAGATCACCGCGACCACGGCGCCGGCGGCGAGCGGGCGCAGACCGCGCCGGCGGCGCGCGAGCAGCAGGGCGAGCACGCCGAAGCCACAGAGGATCGAGACGATCACCAGCGGCAGGCCCTCGACGATCAGCCGGTCGTAGACGTGGCGGGCTTCGCCGTGCAGGGCGATCAACCCGAGCAGGGCGACCGCGCCCGCGGCGATGCCGGCGACCAGGGCGCGCCTGGCGAACCAGCTCTCCATCTCCTTGTCACCCGACCGGTGGGAATCGGCGACGAGGAAGACCGCGGCCAGGTAGGCGCCGGCGAAGACGAACAGCGCCCCAGTCAGCAGCGGCAGCGGCTGCAACCAGGAGGAGAAGGCGTCGCCGCTGCCGTCGGCGGGGACGTTCCCGGCGGCGATCGCGCCGACCACCGTCCCCATGAAGAACGGCGTCAGCACGGAGGAGAGGGCGAAGGCGGCGCCCATCGCGCGCCGGTACTGCAGCCGCTGCACCGATTTGCGGAAGGCGAAGCCGGCGCCGCGCAGGACGATCCCCAGCGCCGCCAGGGCGATCGGCACGTACAGGGTCGAGAAGATCGCCCCGAAGGCCTCCGGGAAGGCGGTCCACAGCACGACGAGGATGAAGATCAGCCAGACGTGATTGGCCTCCCAGACAGGCGTCAGCGAGCGCTGGATCCGCGCCCGCGGCCGCGCGCCCTTCTCGTCGTCGAAGCCGGCAAGCAGGTCCCAGAAGCCGCCGCCGAAGTCGGCGCCGCCGAATAGCGCGTACAGCGTCGCCCCCGTCCAGAGGATCGTCGCGGCGACGTCGGCCCGGCTCACCCCGCCAACCCCCCGCCGACGGGCCTAAAAGTCCACCCCGACTCGACTTTTCGGCCCGTCGGCATCATGAGGCGGGGGCGTATGGGGTCTCGCTGAGGTCCTCGTCGCCCTCGGCGCGCCAGCGGCGCGACATCGCGCGCAGGACGAGCACCGCGCCGGCGCCGAGCCCGGCGTAGAGGACGAGCACGCCGGCGAAGGCGAACCAGATGCCGCCCGCCTCGGTCACCGCTTCGCTGGTCCGCATGTAGCCCTGCACGATCCACGGCTGGCGGCCGACCTCGGTGACGATCCAGCCGAACCAGAGCGCCAGGATCGCGCCGACGCCGGAGACCGCGACCGCGCGCAGGAACCAGACCGACCGCGGGATCTCGCGCCGCCGCCACCACGACCAGGCGAGCCAGAGCGCCAGCAGCAGCAGCGCCGAGCCGATCCCGACCATCGCGTCGAAGGCGAGGTGCAGCAGCGTGTTGGCGGGCGGCCGCTCGTCCGCGGGGATGTCCTTCAGCCCGGTCACCTCGGTGTCCTTGCTGAAGCCGACGAGGAAGGAGTCGAGGTTGGGGATGCCGATCGCTCCCTTCACCCCGTCGGAGGTGCAGATGCCGCCGATGTACTCGGTCTGTTCGGGCCCGGATTCCTCGATGCACTCCATGCCGGCGAACTTGGCCGGCTGGTGGTCGGCGACTTCGCGCGCCGCCGCGTCGCCGACGAACAGCTGGACCGGCGTCGCGACGCAGGCGATCGTCAGCGGGATCAAGAGCCCCAGCCGGTGCAGGCGGTCGCGCCGGCCGCGCAGCATCCCGACCGCGTAGATCGAGGCCACGAGGAAGCCGACGACCATGTAGGCGGCGAGGATCATGTGCGGCACCTCGTAGTGCCAGGCGGGGTTGAAGATCACCTTCAGCGGCTCGGTTTCGACCACCTTGCCGGCCGCGTCGAGGGCGAAGCCCTGCGGCTGGTTCATCCACGAGTTGGCGGTGACGACGGAGAAGGCGCCGCCGACGCCGGTCACCACCATCGGCACGCCGCTCCACCAGTGCGCCCAGCCGCCGAGCCGCTTCCAGCCGTAGATGTAGATCGCGAGGAAGATCGCCTCGGTGAAGAAGAAGATCCCCTCGATCGCGAAGGCGATGCCGAAGGCGTCGCCGAAGCGGGCCATGAACTCGGGCCAGAGAAGACCGAACTCGAAGCTGAGCACGGTCCCGGTGACCGCGCCGACGGCGAAGGTCACCGCCATCGCCTTCGACCAGCGCCGCGCCAGCCGCATCGCGTCGGCGTCGCCGCGCCGCAGCCCCAGCCAGTGGGCGGTGAGGATCGTCGCCGGCAGGGCGACGCCGAGGCTGGCGAGGACGATGTGGAAGGCGAGCGTGAACGCCATCAGCTCGCGCGCGGCGAGCAGGTTCGACTGCGACGCGGCGAGCGGCAGCGCGTCGAGCCCCGGCACGGCTTACGCCTGGTCGCGGCGCTCGCGGTAGCGGCGGATCAGCGCGTTGGTCGAGCTGTCGTGCTCGAGCTCCGGCTCCTCGGCCGCCTGCAGCTCGGGCACGATCCGCTTCGCCAGCACCTTGCCCAGCTCGACCCCCCACTGGTCGAAGGAGTCGATCCCCCAGACCGCCCCCTGGGTGAAGACGCTGTGCTCGTAGAGTGCTACCAGGGCGCCGAGCGTGAACGGGTCGAGCCGCTCGGCGAGGATCGTGTTCGAGGGCCGGTTGCCCTCCATCACCCGGTGCGGCACGACCGCCTCCGGCGTCCCCTCCTCGCGCACCTGCTCCGCCGTCTTGCCGAAGGCCAGCGCCTGCGTCTGCGCGAAGACGTTCGAGATCAGCAGGTCGTGGTGCTCGCCGAGCGGGTTGTTGGAGCGCATGAAGCCGATGAAGTCGCAGGGGATCAGCCGCGTCCCCTGGTGGATCAGCTGGTAGAAGGAGTGCTGGCCGTTGGTCCCCGGCTCGCCCCAGAAGATCGCCCCGGTGTCGTAGTCGACCCGCGCGCCCCCCAGGGTCACGTGCTTGCCGTTGGACTCCATCGTCAGCTGCTGCAGGTAGGCGGGGAAGCGGTGCAGGTACTGGTCGTAGGGCAGCACGGCGCAGGTCTGGGCGCCGAAGAAGCCGCCGTACCAGACCGAGAGCAGCCCCATCAGCATCGGCAGGTTGCCGGCCGGCGGCGTCTCGCGGAAGTGCTCGTCCATCGCGTGGAAGCCGGCGAGCAGCTCGGCGAAGCGGGCCGGGCCGATCGCCAGCATGGTCGAGAGCCCGATCGCCGAGTCCATCGAGTAGCGGCCGCCGACCCACTCCCAGAAGCCGAACATGTTCTCGGTGTCGATGCCGAACTTCGCCACCTCCTCGGCGTTGGTCGAGACGGCGACGAAGTGCTTGGCGACCGCCGCCTCGTCGCCGCCGAGCCCGGCCAGCGACCACTCGCGCGCCGTGTGCGCATTGGTCATCGTCTCCAGCGTGGTGAAGGTCTTCGAGGAGATCACGAAGAGCGTCTCCTCGGGGTCGAGGTCGCGCGTGCACTCGGCGAAGTCGGTGCCGTCGACGTTCGAGATAAAGCGGAAGGTCGTCTCGCGGCGGCTGAAGTGGCGCAGCGCCTCGTGAGCCATCACCGGGCCGAGGTCCGAGCCGCCGATGCCGACGTTGACCACGTTGCGGATCGGCCTGCCGGTGTGGCCGGTCCACTCGCCGGAGCGCACCCGCTCGGCGAAGGCCGACATCCGGTCGAGCGTCTCGTGCACCTGCTTGACCACGTCGACCCCGTCGACGACGAGCGAGCGCTCGCGCGGCATGCGCAGCGCCACGTGCAGCACCGCGCGGTCCTCGGAGACGTTGATGTGCTCGCCGGCGAACATCGATTCGCGCCGCGCCTCGACGCCGCGCTCGCGGGCCAGCTGGCCGAGCAGGATCAGCGTCTCGTCGGCGACCCGGTTCTTGGAGAAGTCGAGGTGCAGGCCGGCGCCGTCGGCGACCAGCCGCTCGCCGCGCTCCGGGTCGGCGGCGAACAGCTCGCGCAGGTGGGTCGACCCGACCTCCGCGTAGTGGCGCTCCAGCGCCCGCCAGGCCTCGCCCCGGCGCAGCGCCGGCTCGGCCCCGCTCACGCCCGCGCCCCGAGCTGCGCGGAGATCGTCTTCAGCAGCTCTTCCCAGGAGTCGACGAACTTCTGCTTGCCCTCCTCCTGCAGCCGTTCGGCGAGCGCATCGACATCGAACCCGGCCTCGCCGAAGCCGGCCAGCGTCTGCTCGCACTCGCCGCCGTCGGCCGGCGCCAGATCGCCGAGCTCACCGTGGTCGGCGAAGGCGTGCAGGGTGTTCTCGGGCATCGTGTTGACCGTGAACGGCGAGGCGAAGCCCTCGATGTAGAGGGTGTCGGAGGCGTCCGGGTCCTTGGTCCCGGTGCTCGCCCAGAGCAGCCGCTGCGGCCGCGCCCCTTCGTTCATCAGCCTCTGGACGCGATCGGAGGCGAGCAGCTCGCGGTAGGCCGCGTAGGCGCGGAAGCCGACCGCGAGGCCGAGCCTGTCGCGCAGCTCGTCCGGGACCTCGTCCTGCACGGCGACGTCCCAGCGGCTCATGAAGATCGAGGCGACCGAGGCGACGTAGGGGTCGAGCCCGGCTTCGATCCGCCGTTCGATCCCCTTCATGTAGGCGTCGGCGGCGGCCAGGTAGTGCTCGCGCGAGAACAGCAGGGTCACGTTGATCGGGATGCCGGCGAAGATCGACTGCTCGATCGCCGGCAGGCCGGCCGGGGTGCCGGGGATCTTGATGAAGAGGTTGTCGCGGCCCGCTTCGCCGTGCAGCTTGGCCGCCTGCTCGATCGTCGCCTCGGTGTCGTCGGCGAGCTTCGGCGAGACCTCGAGCGAGCAGTAGCCGTCCACGCCGGCGGTGCGCTCGTGCACGCCCTTGAACAGGTCGGTCGCGTCGCGCAGGTCGGCCAGCGCGAGCTGGAAGAAGATCTCCTCCGGGTCGTCGAGCCTCTCCGCCAGCTCGGCGATCTGGGCGTCGTAGGCGTCGCCGCCGGAGATCGCCTTGTCGAAGATCGTCGGGTTGGACGTCAGGCCGGTGACCGACAGCTCCTCGATGTAGCCGGCGAGGGTGCCGTCGCCCAGCATCGTGCGGGTGATGTTGTCGAGCCAGAGGCTCTGGCCCAGGTCGTGCAACTGCTGCGTCGGCTTCATGCGAGAACCTCCCTGGCCGCCTCTGCGACCTCGTCGGGGGTGAATCCAAACTTCGTCTGCAGGTCCTTCAGCGGCGCCGAGCTGCCGAAGGTGTGCATGCCTATTCTCCTACCCGCTGGCCCGACGTAGTGATCCCAGCCGATCGTCGAGGCCTCCTCGACCGAGACGCGCGCGGTGACGTGCGGCGGCAGGACCTCGTCGCGGTAGGCCTGCTCCTGGCGGTCGAAGAGCTCCCAGCAGGGCAGGCTGACGACGCGCGAGCGGATTCCCTCGGCGGCGAGCTCCTCGTGCGCGGCGAGCGCCAGCGCGACCTCGCTGCCGGTGCCGATCAGGATCACGTCGGGCGCGCCGCCGTCGTCGTCGGCGTCGGCGAGCACGTAGCCGCCGCGCCGCAGCCCGTCCGCCGGGGCGTACCGCGAGCGGTCGAGCACCGGCACGTTCTGGCGCGTCAGCACCAGCGCGACCGGCTGGTGGGTGCGGTCGACCGCCACCCGCCAAGCCTCGGCGACCTCGTTGGCGTCGGCGGGGCGGATCACGTCGAGCCCGGGAATCGCCCGCAGCGAGGCGAGCTGCTCGACCGGCTGGTGGGTCGGCCCGTCCTCGCCGAGCCCGATCGAGTCGTGGGTGAAGACGTGGATCACCGGCAGCTCCATCAACGCCGAGAGGCGGATCGCCGGCCGCGCGTAGTCGGAGAAGGTGAGGTAGGTCGACCACAGCGGCCGCAGCTTGGAGAGCGAGAGGCCGTTGGAGATCGCCGCCGCCTCGTGCTCGCGGATGCCGAAGTGCAGCTGGCGGCCGTCGTAGGCGCCGGGCTCGAAGTCGACCGCGCCGTCGAAGCTGAGGCGGACCGAGGTCGAGTCGGTGAGGTCGGCGGAGCCGGCGATCAGCCAGGGCACGCGGGCGGCGATCGCGTTCTCGACCTGGCTGGAGGCCTTGCGCGTCGCGAGGCCCTTCCCGCCGGGCTCGAAGCTCGGGATCTCGGCGTCCCAGCCGTCGGGCAGGGCGCGCTCCTGGGTCGCCTCGATCTCGGCGGCGAGCGCCGGCTCGCGCTCGGCGAAGGCGGCGAGCCGCTGCTCCCACCCGGCGCGCGCCTCGGCGCCGCGCCTGCCGACGCCGGCGGCGAAGTGCTCCTTGACGCCATCCGGAACGAGGAACTGGGCGTCTTCGGGCCAGCCGTAGGCGCGCTTGGTCTCGCGCACCTCCTCCTCGCCCAGCGGCGAGCCGTGGGCGGCGGCGGTGTCCTGCTTGTGCGGCGAGCCGTAGCCGATGTGCGAGTCGACGACGATCAGCGTCGGCCGCCCCTCCTCTCCCCGGAACTCCTCGAAGCCGCGGCTCAGCAGCTCGATGTCGTTCGCGTCGCCGACCCGGGTGACGTTCCAGCCGTAGCCGATGAAGCGGGCGGCGACGTCGTCCTCGTAGGCGAGCCGCGTCTTGCCGTCGATCGTGATGTGGTTGTTGTCGTAGATCCAGCAGAGGTTGTCGAGCTTCAGGTGGCCGGCGATCGAGGCGGCTTCGCCCGAGACCCCCTCCATCAGGCAGCCGTCGCCGGCGATCGCGTAGACGTCGAAGTCGAACAGCCCGGCGCCGTAGCGGGCGCCCTGCCACTTCGAGGCGATCGCCATGCCGACGGTCGTCGCGATCCCCTGGCCGAGCGGCCCGGTGGTCGTCTCGACGCCGGAGGTCCAGCGGTACTCGGGGTGGCCCGGCGCGCGCGAGTCGAGCTGGCGGAAGCCTTCGATGTCCGCGAGCGAGACGGCGGGGCGGCCGACGACCTCGTAGTCGGGTTCGACCGCCTGCACGTCGGCGAGGTAGAGCAGCGCGTAGAGCAGCATCGAGGCGTGCCCGGCGGAGAGCACGAAGCGGTCGCGGCCCGGCCAGATCGGGTCGGCGGGGTCGAAGCGCAGGAAGCGCTGCCAGAGCGTGTAGGCGACGGGCGCCATCGCCATCGGCGTCCCCGGATGGCCCGAGTTCGCCTTCTGGATCGCGTCGATCGACAGCGTGCGGATCGTGTTGATGCAGAGCTGGTCGATGTCCCTGGACACTGCCCGCGACCCTATCGACTCGCCTCGCGGCAGCGAGTGAGAGAGCCGCTACGCGGACGGATAGAGTGCCCTCGCCGATGGGGGCGGACGAGGAGAAGCGGGTCGCGGCGGAGGCCGCGGCGGAGCTGGTCGAGGACGGGATGACCGTCGGGCTCGGCACCGGCTCGACCGTCGCTCAGCTGCTGCCGGCGATCGCCCGGCGCGGCCTCGACGGCATCCGCTGCGTCGCCACCTCGGTCGCCACCGAGCAGCAGGCGCGCGAGCTCGGCATCCCGGTCGAGGAGTTCAGCTCGCTGCAGCGGCTCGACCTCGCGATCGACGGCGCCGACCAGGTTGCCCCCGACGGCTGGCTGATCAAGGGCGGCGGCGCGGCGCACCAGCGCGAGAAGATCGTCGCCGCGGCGGCGGAGCGCTTCGTCGTGATCGCCGACTCGAGCAAGCCGGTCGAGGCGCTGACGCCGCCGGTGCCGCTCGAGCTGATCGCCTTCGGGCTCGCCTCGACGCTCGCCCGGCTCGGGCCGGACGTCACCCTGCGCGACGTCCCCCACAGCCCGGACGGCGGCGCGATCGCCGACTGGCGCGGCGAGCTCGCCGACCCCGCGGCGCTGGCGGCCCGGCTCGAGGCCGACCCGGGAATCTCCTCGCACGGCCTCTTCCCGCCGGGTATGGTGAGCGAGGTTCTGGTCGGGGCAGGCGACTCGGTGAACCGCACGACGATCGGCTGATACCTCACTGACTCCCCTCCACCCCACCTCCAGGAGACCGATATGACCGACTTCAGCGGGCTGGCGATCGCCGGCCGCATCGCCACCCCTTCCGACGCCGACTGGGACGAGGCGCGGGCCGCCTGGAACCTCGCCGCCGACCAGCGGCCGGAGGCCGTCGTCTTCGCCGAGAGCGCCGGCGACGTCGCCGCGACGGTGCGCTTCGCGGCGCAGAACGACCTCCGGGTCGCCGCCCAGGGCACCGGCCATGGCGCCGCGCCGCTGGCGCCGCTGGAGGGCACGGTCCTGCTGAAGACCGAGCGCATGCGCGGGGTCGAGGTCGATCCCGGGGAGCGCATCGCGCGGCTCGAGGCCGGCGCGCTCTCGCTGGAGCTCGGCGAGGCGGCGGGCGCGCACGGGATGTGTTCGCTGCCCGGCTCCTCGCCCGACGTCGGCGTGGTCGGCTTCACGCTCGGCGGCGGGCTCAGCTGGCTCGGCCGTCGCTACGGCTTCGCCTGCAACCGGGTCGCCGCGATCGAGCTGGTCGACGCCTCGGGGGAGCCGCGCACGGTCGACGCCGAGAACGACCCCGACCTGTTCTGGGCGATGCGCGGGGGCGGCGGCGGCTACGCGGTCGTCACGGCGCTGCGGGTCAGGCTGCTGCCGATCGCCGAGGTCTACGCGGGCGCGCTGGTCTTCCCGGCCGAGGTCGGCGCCGGGGCGGTGCGCGCCTACCGCGACTGGGCGGCCGAGCAGCCGGACGAGGTCAGCAGCGTGGTGCGCTTCATCACCCCACCGCCGATTCCCGACGTGCCCGAGCCGATCCGCGGCCGCCCGCTGCTGACGATCGACGGCGCCTGCATCGGCGACCGGGCCGAGGGCGAAGCGGCGATCACGCCGCTGCGCGAGATCGGCGAGACGATCATGGACACCTTCGAGTGGATGCCGAGCGCCGGCCTCAGCCGCATCCACATGGACCCGGAGAACCCGGTGCCGGGGATCGGCGAAGGCGGCACCGTCACCGAGCTCCCCGACGAGGCGATCGACGCCTTCGCCTCACTCGCCGGGCCAGGCTCGGGCTCGCCGCTGCTGCTCAGCGAGCTGCGCCAGCTGGGCGGCGCGCTTGGACGACCGGCGGACGGCGCGGGCGCCCTCTCCCACCTCGACGCCGGCTGGGTGATGTACAGCATCGGCATGCCGATGACGCCGGAGCTCGGCGAGGCGATCCCCGCCCACCTGCAGGAGATCGAGCGGACGATGGCCCCCTGGCGCGCCGACGGCCACTACTTCAACTTCACCGAGGGCCCCTGCGACGTGGACGCGATCCTCCCGCCGGACGTCTGCGACCGGCTCGGCGAGGTCAAGCGCAAGTGGGACCCCGACGGCCGCATAGTCGCCAACCACGCCGTCTCGCTCGGCGAGGGGTAACGTAGTGGTACTATTTACCCACTATGGCGTTCATCGTGCCCAGCAGGTCCGGACGGTTCGAGATCCGGGAGTCGGCGAGCACGGCCAAGGGACCTCGTAGCCGCACGCTTGCTTCGTTTCGCGAACTCGACGACGCGGTCATCGAGAAGGCTCGTGAAGAGGCTGCTAAAGACATCGACGCCAAAGAGCTGAGGCAGGCGGCGAGGCGCGCGGGGGCGCCGGTGGCCCGCCCGCCGGTCGACCGTGCGGCGCGCGAGCTGATCGCCGAGCTCGGAAAGGGCCACAGTCCGAGTCCGACGCTGCGTCGCATGCTGCTCGACCTGCTGCGTGACGAGAAGGGCCGAACGGAGGGCCCCGCACAGTCTCCCGTGCACGAGGCGGAGCGCGAAGTCGCCGAATGGATGGCGGCATCGCCGCGTGAGCGGGGCAGGACCCTGATCGATTTGCTGTTGCTCGCGGACGCCCTCCCTCATGGCGGCCGAAGAGGCAAGCCGCTGAGTTACCCGCGGCTGGACTCGACCCGGAAATGACCGACTCGCTGCCAAAGCCGCTGAGCGGCGAAGAGCCGGCGCTACCCGACAAGGTGATCGCGATTCACGAAGCGCTGCGGGCGGCGAAGGTCCCGCACGCGATCGGCGGGGCGCTCGCGCTCGCCTATTACGCGACCCCGCGGGCCACGATCGACATCGATCTCAACGTGTTCGTCCCCGCCGAGAGCTGGCGGGACGTCGTCGAGGCGCTCGGGCCGTTGGGTGTGGCGAGCGACGATCTCGACTCGACCGCCCTCGAACGCGACGGTCAGTGCCGCCTCCGGTGGGGAGACAACCCCATCGACCTCTTCTTCGCCTACGACCCGGTCCACACCGAGATGCGCAAGGAAGCTCGTCGGGTCCCCTTCGGTGAGATAACGATCCCGATCCTCGCCCCCGAGCACCTCGCCGTCTGCAAGGCGATGTTCGACCGGAAAAAGGACTGGCTGGACATCGAGCAGATGCTGATCGCCGACGACGAACTCGATGCGGATGCGGTCGAGCGGTGGTTGGAGCGCATGGTCGGCACGCGGGACCCGCGACTGAAGCGCCTGGCGGAGCTCCGGGACCACACCTGAGCCTCAGCCGCCCATCGCCGCCTCGTCGCAGACGAGGACCATGTTCTCGTTCCGCACCCGGCCGGCGGGGATCGAGTCGTCGCCGGCGAGCAGCTTGGCGAGCGGCTCGCGCGCCTTCTCGCCCAGCACCAGCCAGAGGATCCGGCGCGCCGCGGCGAGCGCCGGATAGGTCAGCGTCATCCGCAGGTGGCCTTCGTAGAGCTGCCCGGTCATCGCCACGCGCCGGCCCTCGACTTCGAGCACCGAGTCGCCGGGGACCAGCGAGGCGGTGTGGCCGTCGGGGCCGAGCCCGAGGTGGACGATGTCGAGCTGCTCGGGCACGTGGACTTCGTACTCGGAGGCCGAGAATTCGAGGTCGCGGCTGGTCACCGGCATCGGCCGCAGCGCCGCCTGGTGGTCGAGCGAGAGCATCTGCACCAGGTGGGTGAGGTTGCGCGCCTCGTCGCCCGGTGGCGCCACGCGCTCGTCGACCTGGAAGATGTTCGCGTCCTCCCACGGCATCTCGTCCATATCGCCGAGCAGGCCGACCATCGCCCAGGGCGTCTTGCCGCCGCTCAGGGCGAGGTTGAACTCGCCACGCTCGCCGACCGCCTCGCGGCCGGCGCCGGCGACGAGCTCGGCGGCCGCGCGCGAGGCCGCGTCCGCATCGGGGAAGACCCTGGTCTCGATCGACATCGGGCCCCCCTTCCCGCCCCTGCTAGGGGGTCTTCTCGTCGTGGCCGCCGAACTGCTTGCGCATCGCCGAGAGCACTTTGTCGCCGAAGTCGTCGAGGCCGCGCGAGAAGAAGCGCTCGTACAGCGCCGTCGTCAGCACCGGCGCCGGCACGCCCTCGTCGATCGCCGCGATCGAGGTCCAGCGGCCCTCGCCGGAGTCCGAGACCCGGCCGGCGAAGTCGGCGAGGTCGGGCGATTCCTGCATCGCCGCGGCGGTCAGGTCGAGCAGCCAGGAGCCGATCACGCTGCCGCGGCGCCAGACCTCGGCGACCTCGGGCAGGTCGATGTCGTACTGGTAGTACTCGGGCTGCTCGAGCGGCGCCGTCTCCGCGTCCTGCTCGCGCCGGCGCTTGCCCGCGTCGGCGTTCTGGAGGATGTTGAGGCCCTCGGCGTAGGCCGCCATCACGCCGTACTCGATCCCGTTGTGGACCATCTTCACGAAGTGCCCGGCGCCGTTCGGCCCGCAGTGCAGGTAGCCGTTCTCCGACGGCGAGGGGTCGCCGCTGCGGCCGGGCGTGCGCTCCGCCGACTCGACCCCCGGCGCGAGGCTGGCGAAGACCGGGTCGAGCCGCCGCACCGCGCCGTCCGGGCCACCGATCATCAGGCAGTAGCCGCGCTTCAGCCCGAACACGCCGCCGCTGGTCCCGCAGTCGACGAAGTCGATCCCGGCTTCGCGCAGCTTCTCGGCGCGGCGGATGTCGTCGCGGTAGTAGGAGTTGCCGCCGTCGACTATCGCGTCGCCCGGCTCGAGCACGGCGGCGACGTCCTCGATCGTCTTCTCGGTGATCTCACCCGAGGGGACCATCACCCAGACCGCGCGCGGGGCGCTCAGCCCGTCGGCGACCTCCTGCAGCGAGGCGGCGCCCTCCGCCCCCTCGCCGGCCAGCTCGGAGACCGCGACGGGGTTCACGTCGTAGGCGACGATGCGGTGGCCGTCGCCCATCAAGCGGCGCGCCATGTTCGCGCCCATCCGTCCAAGTCCTACTATTCCCAGCTCCATGGCCCCCACCCTACCTGCCGACGTCCTCGTAATCTTCGGGATCAGCGGCGACCTGGCGAAGAAAATGACCTTCCGGGCGCTCTACCGCCTGGAGGCCGGTCGCAGGCTCGAATGCCCGATCGTCGGCGTCGCGATCGACGAGTGGGACGAGGAGGAGCTGCGCAAGCACGCCCACGACGCGATCTCCGCCACCGTCAAAGACCCCGACGAGGAGGTCTTCGAACGGCTCGCCGCGCGCCTCTCCTACGTCCGGGGCGACTACGCCGACGCGGCGACCTTCGAGCGGGTCGGCAAGGCGATCGGCGACGCCGCGCATCCCGTCTTCTACCTGGAGATCCCGCCCTCGCTGTTCGCCACGGTGGTCGATGGCCTCGGCCGGGCCGGCCTCACCGAGCACGCCCACGTGGTGATCGAGAAGCCGTTCGGCCACGACCTCGAATCGGCGCGGGCGCTGAACGCCGAGCTGCACGGGGTGCTGCGCGAGGAGCAGATCCTGCGCATCGACCACTACCTCGGCAAGGAGCCGGTGATGGACATCGCCTACCTGCGCTTCGCCAACTCGCTGCTCGAGCCGGTCTGGAACCGCGAGCACGTCTCCCACGTGCAGGTGACGATCGCCGAGGACTTCGGCGTCGAGGACCGCGGCCGCTTCTACGACGCGGTCGGGGCGATGCGCGACGTGATCCAGAACCACGCCCTGCAGGTGCTCTCGCTGGTCGCGATGGAGCCGCCGGCGGGCAACCACCCCGACTCGGTGCGCGACAAGAAGGTCGAGCTGTTCCGGGCGGTGCGCCCGGCCGACCCGGAGCGCTACGTGCGCGGCCAGTACGACGGCTTCCTCGAGGTCGAGAACGTGGCGCCCGACTCGACCACCGAGACCTTCGCAGCGGTCGAGCTGGCGATCGACAACTGGCGCTGGAGCGGCGTCCCCTTCTTCGTCCGCGCCGGCAAGAACATGCCGGTCAAGGCGAGCGAGGTCAACGTCGTCTTCCGCCGGCCGCCGCGGCTCGGCGTCGGCAGAGGCAAGCTGCCGGAGCCGAACCAGATGACCGTGCGGATCGAGCCCAAACCGGGGGCGCGGACGCGGATGTGGGCGAAGAAGGCGGGGGTCGAGGAAGTCGAGCCGGCCGACCTCGAGGTGCTGTTCGAGAAGGCGCCGGGCGAGGACCCCGAGCCCTACGAGCGGCTGCTCGGCGACGCGCTCGCCGGCCGCAGCCAGCTGTTCACCCGCGAGGACGCCGTCGAGGAGACGTGGCGGATCGTGCAGCCGCTGCTCGACGAACCGGGCCCGGTGCACCCCTACGAGCCCGGGACCTGGGGGCCGAAGGAGGCCGACGCGCTGACCCGCGGGATCAGCCAGTGGTACGAACCGTGGCTGCCCTGGGGGAAGGACGCAATGCCGAGCGGCGTGCTAGGTTTTTAGACCCGCTAGTTAGGGGACCCTAATTAGGGTCCCCGCAGTCCACCCGAAAGGCAGTCTAGCTCGGATGATTCCAACCCTGGTGATCGCCCTGCGCGAGGGCGTCGAGGCCTCGCTGATCGTCGGCATCATCGCCGCCTTCCTGGTCAAGGAGGGGCGGCGCGACAAGATCGGGCAGATGTGGGCCGGGGTGGCGGTCGCGGTGGCGCTCTGCGTCGGCATCGCGGTGGCGCTGCGGGTCGTCGGCCAGGAGCTGCCGCAGCGCGAGCAGGAGGGGCTGGAGACGGTGATCGGGCTGATCGCGGTCAGCGCCGTCACCTACATGATCGTCTGGATGCGCCGCCACGCGCGCGGGATCAAGGCCGAGCTGGAAGGGCACGCGGCGAGCGCCCTGGCCGCCGGCTCGACGATGGCGCTGGTCGCGATGGCCTTCCTCGCCGTGCTGCGCGAGGGCTTCGAGACCTCGGTCTTCCTGCTCGCCGCCTTCCAGGACGCGAGCGACACGACCGCGGCCGGGATCGGCGCGGTGGTCGGCCTCGTCGCGGCGATCGCGATCGGGGTCGGGATCTACCGCGGCGGCGTGCGGATCAACCTCTCGCGCTTCTTCCGCGTCACCGGGCTGATCCTCGTCTTCGTCGCCGCCGGCCTGCTCGCGACCTCGCTGCACACCGCGCACGAGGCGGGCTGGTTCAACGCCCTGCAGGGCCAGGCGGTCGACCTCTCCTGGCTGGTCCAGCCGGGGACGATCTCCGGCTCGCTGCTCACCGGGATGCTGGGATTGCAGCCGCAGCCGACCATCGGCGAGGCGGCGATCTACCTGCTCTACGCGGCGCCGATGGCGCTCTACGTGATCTGGCCCGACCGCCTGCGGCCGAACCTGCGCGGCGGGCGCGCCGCGCGCCCCGCCGGCCGCGGCGCCGCGTCGCCGGCCGAAAGCCCGGCCTGAGCCCGAGCCCTCCGCCACGGTGAGCCCGACCACCCGCCGCCGGCTGCCCGCCTCGCCCGGCGGCGGCCGCGAGGCCCTGCCCGGCTGAAGCGTGGTCGAGGTTTGGCCCGCATAGCGGCACGAACCTCGACCACGGTTGCTCTGGCGGCGTTATCCCGACCGGATTCGTCGGTTTTTGTTAGGGTTCCCTAACTCTCGTCCCACCGACCGATAGGAGCACCTCAGATGCAGGGAATCGTTGTCCGTGCCGCCATCCTGACCACCGCGCTCGGGTTGCTCGCGCTCGCCGCGGCAGGCTGCGGCAGCTCGAGCGAAGACGCGCCCGCGGGGGCCCGCAAGATGTCGTTCGAGCTGACCGACGCCGGCTGCGAGCCACACGACGCCAAGGCGCCGGCGGGGCCGGTCGTCTTCGAAGTGGAAAACGCCGGGACCTCGAAGGTGACCGAGTTCGAGGTGCTCGACAGCGCCACGATCCTGGGCGAGAAGGAGAACCTCTCCGAGGGTCTGTCGGGGAGCTTCTGGCTCGACCTGGAAGCGGGCGAATACACCCTCTACTGCCCGGGCGGCTCGGACGAGCGCGGAACGCTGACGGTCGGCGGCAAGGGGTAGATCGGCGAACGCCCCCTCCTCTCACGCCACCCGCCGGAGATGCGCATACGCTGGATGGCGTGACGCAGATCGAGCTACAGGTCGAGAACCGCGCCGACGCGCTGCTCGGGGAGCTGGGGTTCTCCTCCTGGCGCCCCGGGCAGAAGGAGGCCGTCGAGGCGGCGCTGGCGGGGCGGGACTCGCTGATCGTGATGCCGACCGGCGGCGGCAAGAGCCTCTGCTACCAGCTGCCGGGGCTGGCGACGGAGGAGCTGACGATCGTGGTCAGCCCGCTGATCGCGCTGATGAACGACCAGTGGCGGCGGCTGAGCGCCGCCGGGCATCCGGTGGCGATGGTGACCTCGGCGATGGGCGAGGAGGCGGTGCGCCACTCGCTCGCCCAGGTGCGCGGCGGCGCGGCACGGATCGTCTACTGCTCGCCGGAGCGCTTCGCCTCGCGCGTCTTCCTCGAGGCGATCGCCCAGCGCCGGGTCGACCTGCTGGCGGTCGACGAGGCGCACTGCGTCTCCGAGTGGGGGCACGACTTCCGGCCCGACTACCTGCGCCTGCCGGAGATCGCCGAGCGGCTCGGGCGGCCGACCGTGATGGCCTGCACGGCGACCGCGACCGAGGCCGTGGCGCGCGAGATCGCCGCCCGCTTCCAGATGCGCGACCCGCTGCAGGTGCGCTCCGGCTTCGACCGGCCGAACCACTCCTTCGACGTCGTGCGACTGGAGGGCAAGGGGTCGAAGTCGCGGCGCACGGCGCTGCTCGAAGCGGGCCTCGCCGACCCGGCGAACCGGCCGGCGATCGTCTACTGCGGCACCCGCCGCGACACCGACGAGGTCGCCGTGACCCTGCGCGAAGCCGGTCTGCGGGCGCTCGCCTACCACGCCGGCATGGAGGCAGAGGAGCGCGGCGACGCCCAGGCGCGGTTCATGGGCGGCGAGGTCGACGTCGTCGTCGCCACCAACGCCTTCGGCATGGGCGTCGACAAGGCCGACGTGCGCTCGGTCTGGCACATGGCGATCCCGACCAGCCTCGAGGCCTACTACCAGGAGGCGGGACGCGCCGGGCGCGACGGCCGCCCCGCGCGCGCCGTGCTGCTGGCGATGAAGGCCGACCTCGGCCGGCTCGTGCGCTTCAACCAGCAGCGCGCCGGCGACCCCGAGCTGGCGATCGCCCACGAGCGTGGCTGGCGCGACTACCACACGATCAAGCAGTTCATCTACGGCGACCGCTGCCGCCGCCGCAGCATCCTCGCCCACTTCGGCGACAGCGCCGCCGGGCAGCCGCTGGGGCGCTGCTGCGACGTCTGCGACCCGCAGGACTGGCTGCCCGACCCCGAGACGATCGCCGTCCGCCGCCCGGCGAAGCCGAAGCAGGCCGCCGCGCCGCCGCCCGAGCTGTCGCCCGCCGACGGCGCCCTCTTCGAGCAGCTCAAGGAGTGGCGCCTGCGCGCCGCCGACGGCAAGCCCGCCTTCACCGTCGCCCACAACTCGACCCTGCAGGCGATCGCCGCCACCCGCCCGGCCTCCGAGGACGCCCTGCTGGCGATCAAGGGCGTCGGCCCCGGCTTCGTCGCCAAGCACGCGAGCGAGGTGCTGGCGATCGTCGCTGAGGCCAACCCCTGAACCTACTCAGCCTCAGCGCCTTCCCCTTCTTCTTTGGCGCCGCCAAGCATGCCCTCGATCGCCTGCTCCAGCGGGGGCAGGTCGCGGCGGGTCTTCGCGGGCCGCGGCGGTGTCGGGCGCGTTCGCCAGATGACTCCGGATTGCGGCGATTGCGTCGTTGTTCTAGATCTCCGGCGCCGACCGGCTCGCACGGCGTAGGCTTCCGAGCGCAATGCGCTCGTCCATCCGGCTTGCGGCGCTCGCCGCCGTTTCCTGCCTCGCCTTCGCCGGCTGCTCAGCCGAAGTCAGCGTCGGCGGGGGCTCCGACGCCTCGGGCGAAGAGATCGCCGACGAAGTCCGCGGCGACTACGCGGACGAGACCGGCATCGCGCTGAAGCGGCTGACCTGCGAAGGCGTCGAGGCGAACGTCGGAGAGAAGTTCACCTGCTCCGGCCGCAACGCGCGCGGCGTCCAGCTCGAGATCGCCGGCAAGGTGACCGACACCAGCGGCGACGGCTTCGACTACAGCTGGCACGTGACCGGGGCGGTCGCCCCAGGGGTCCTCTACGAGCGCGCGCTGAGGCGGCAGATCGAAGAAGAAGGCGTGGCGCTCGCCGAAATCCGCTGCCCGGTCGAGGTCGAAGTCGAGGTGGGCGAGGAACTGAGTTGCCGGGCGACCGACGCCAACGGCTCCAGCCGCGGAGTGACGCTGCGCCTGACCGATCTCGACGGCGGCTTCGAATACAGCGTCGACGGCGAGGCTTCCAGCGAAAGCCCGTCGGCCTAAGCGTCTGAGCCCTGAACGAAACGCAATACGGTCGGTCGGGCGACGCTGCGACGATTGATCCGTGGGGTTCCTGCGGGGGATCGGACGGAGAAGCAAGATCGGCCTGGCCGCGGCCGGCTGCGTCGTAGTGCTGGCGGCGCTCGCCTGGCTCCTGCGGCCGCGCGACGAGCCAGTGCGGGCGACGCTGGACGAGGCGGTGCGCTCGTTCCGGGCCGAGCGCGGCGCGGGAGGGCAGGGCGCCGAGGCTGGCGAGCCGGCGCCGGGCGTCTACCGCTACCGGACCCGCGGCGCGGAGAGCGTCGACAGCCCGGTGCTCGACACGACCCACGACTACGACGGCGTCTCGACGATCGTGGTCAGCGACGGGCGCTGCGCCGAGCGCGAACGCTGGCAGGTCCTCGACGGGCGCTGGACGGAAAGCGAATTCTGCTCCTCCGGCGGCAGGACGATCGGCGCCGTGACCGAATTCCACGAATTCTTCGGCATCGGCGAGAAGGACGAATTCCACTGCCGCGGCGGCGTCCTCGGGCAGCGCCCCGGCGCCCGCGTCTCCAGCTTCTGCGAATCGGACGACTCGACGATCTCGACCGCCTCGCGGGTGGCCGGCTTCGAGCCCGTCGCCGTCGGGGGCGCGACCTTCGTCGCCACCCACGTCAGGTCGCGCAGCGAGCTCGGCGGCGCCAACCCGGGCACGGCGACGCGCGAGGAATGGCGGCGCCGCTCCGACGGGCTGTTGCTGCGTCGCTCGGTGGCCAGCGAGGCCGACTCGAGCCGCGCCGGCGGCACCCGCTACAGCGAGCGCTACACGCTGCGACTGCTCTCGACCAGGCCGCGGCGCTGAGGGCGGCTCAGACGTCGTCGCGGCCGAAGTTTGCCAGCGCCACCTGTTCGGCGAGCTTCAGCAGGCCGAGGGTCGAGTGCGGCGAGGAGGCAGTGCTGCGCATGCGCACGTGCGAGCCGTGCGGGCCGCGCACCTCGACGATCGTGCAGATGTCTCCGACTTCGCAGTCGTCCCCGTAGTCGGCTTCGATCGCTTCCATCTGCGACGCGACGTGCTGCCCCACTTTGCTCTGGTCTAACGCCATTGGCCCATCCCTCCACCGTTGTCGGATCGATCGTCGCCGTCCAGTGTTCCATGTAGTGGCGGGTTTCCGGTCCACATGACGGGAAACCCGCCAGGCGAATTGCATGGCCGGGGGCGGCCGTTTGCCAGCATCCCCGGCTCGCTCGGATGAGAACCGCACGCGACAAGAGAGTCCTGAGCGGCGCGATCTGCGCGCTGGCGGCCCTCTGCCTGCTGCTCCCCGCCCCGCCCGGCGCCGCCGCCTCGCTGCTGCCGCGCGGGCACAACGTCTTCTTCGGGATCAGCGACACCGGCGACCCGGCCGACTTCGGCCAGTTCTCCGACGCGCTGAACAAGCACCCGGCGCTGATCGAGTCGTTCCGCACCTGGGGCTCCGACTTCCCCGACACGATCCAGCGCTGGCAGACCGCGCGGGCACGGCCGATCCTCCACGTCACCACCGCCGACAACCAGGACGGCCACGAGCTGATCAGCCCCCGCGGGATCGCGACCGGCGGCGGCGACGGCTACCTGATCCGCCTCAACAGGGTGTTCGCGACGAAGGGGATGCGCGCCTACGTCCGCCCGCTCGGCGAGCCCAACCGCTGCCTCAACACCTACGCCGCCTACGACTGCGCGGGCAAGCCGCGCGACCCCGCCCACAGCGCGCGCTGGTACAAGCGCGCCTTCCGCCGCATCTACGTGATCGTCCACGGCGGCGGCAAGCGGCGCCAGATCAACGCCCGCCTGCGCCGGGCCGGCGTGCCGCCGCTGCGCAGCCGGCTCGGCGGGCTGCCGAAGGCGCCGGTGGAAGTGATCTGGAGCCCGCTGCCCGCCGGCTCGCCGACCAAGCCCCACAACCGGCCGCGCCACTTCTATCCGGGCAGCCGCTGGGTCGACTGGGCGGGCACCGACTTCTACTCCGACAACCAGGACTGGAAGGCCCTCAACGGCCTCTACAACAAGTTCTCCGGCAAGCCCTTCGCGATCACCGAGTGGGGCGTCTCGGGGGGCGACGACTCCGCCTACGTGCGCAAGCTGATGACCTGGGTGCGGCGCCACCCGCGCGCCAAGATGCTCGTCTACTACCAGGACTTCGGCTCGACCAGCTCCTACCGGATCCAGAACTGGCCCGCCAGCCTCGGCGTGCTGCGCCAGATGATCCACAACGGCCGCTTCCCCTCCTTCGCTCCCTTCCCGCCGAAGGCCCCGCCGCCACCGCCCGGCGGCGTCGCGCCGCGCAAATAGCGACGAGCCGCCACGAGCGTGGTCGAGCTTTGAGCCGCTATGCGGAATAAAGCTCTACCACGCTCGGAGAGAAGGCGAGCCGCCACGAGCGTGGTCGAGCTTTGAGCCGCCATGCGGGACAAACCTCTACCGCGCTCGGGGAGGGGGCCCCGAGCGGGCGGGGACGCGGTCCGCCAGGCCGCGCCGGTACTTGAACGGCTGCAGGGCGCTGATGCTCGAGTAGCCGGTCAGGTAGATGCGGCGGCCGTCGGAGATCACCGGGGTGTAGGCGCCGGTCCGGTAGCGGAACACCGGGTGGCCGGTCTTCAGCCTGAAGCCGGTCGTCGTCGTGTCTTCGAACTCGGCCGCGTAGACGATGTCGCCGACGACGGTGAGCGAGCCGATCACCGGGCCACCGGCCGAGTGGATCCAGCGCGGCACGCCGTTCTTAGCGTTGAGCGCGTAGACGTTGCCGTCGAAGGAGCCGATGTAGACGGTCGGGCCGGTGTGGTCGGTATTGGCGACCGCCGGGCCGGAGTAGGCGTAGCCGCCGGTCGAGTAGCTCCAGGCGAGCGTGCCGTCCCGCTGGTCGAAGCTGTAGACGCGGGTGTCGTTGTTGCCCGCGTAGACCCGCCCGTAGGCGACCGCCGGAGTCGAGTAGAACTGGCCCGAGGTGCCGAACCCCTGCCCGAGCGAGCCGCTCTGCCAGAGCAGCTTCCCGTCGCGCGCCCGCACCGCGTTCATGTAGCCGCCGTAGTCGCCGACGAAGAGCGTGCCGCGGCGGTAGGCCGGCGCCGCCTTGACCGCCCCGCCGAGCGCGGTCGCCCAGCGCACGTGCCCGTTGCGGGTGCTCAGCGAGTAGAGGTTGCCGTCCTCGCAGCCGAAGTAGACGCTGCGGCCGACGACCAGCGGCGAGGACTCGGCCCGCCCCGGCAGCGGGCGTTTCCACAGCACCCGGCCGTTGCGCGCGTCGAGCTTGACGATGTGGCCCGGCACCAGGTTGACGACGTAGAGCCGCTGGCGGTGATAGGCGGGCGAGGAGGCGTTGAGGCGGCCGACGCGGCGATGCCAGAGGACCTTGCCGGTGTTCGCCTCGAGCGCGTAGGCGTTGCCGTTGTTGTCGACGAAGTAGAGCCGTCCCGCCGCGTAGACCGGCGGGAACTCGAGCAGCGGCTTGTCGCCGTAGCGCCACAGCCGCCTGTAAGGGGGCTTGACCCGGTTGGCGGGAAGGAAGCGGGTGCGGGCCGGGTTGAGCCCGTAGAGCGGCCAGTTGACGGTCCTGCGCTGCGGCTTCGGCGGCTTCTGCGGGGTGAACGTGGCGTTCGGGTTGTGCACGTCGGGCGGCCGCTTGAGCAGCTCGTAGGCGAGGATGCCGCCGCCGGCGAGCAGCAGCAGCGCGGCGGCGCCGGCGGCAAGCACGAGCCGCCGGTGCTCGCGCCAGAACCAGCGCGGGTGGCGCAGCAGGCGCCCGGCCTCGCGCAGGGCCCGCCGCGCTCGCGAGCCGCCGCTCACCCGGCCGCGGCGCGTCGCTCCGCCTCGGCGGTCACGCCGCTCAGCAGCTGTTCGATGCCCCGCTTGACGAGGGCGACGACGGCTCCGCCTGCAAGCGGCGCCGTCGGCATCATCCGCACCGAGTAGGTCAGCTTCGTGCCGCCGCCCTCGGCCTCGAGCAGCGCGACGCCGAGGTGATCGCGGATCGGGGCGCCCGACAGGACCTTGTAGGAGAAGCGGCTCGGCCGCTCGTAGGTAACGACCTCCTCGCGCAGCGGCGGCCCGACCGCGGTGAGCACCCGGATCGCGCCCACCCCGTTCGGCGCCGGCTCGCCCTCGCGCTCGAGCTCGGACTTGCGCAACGGCGTCATCTCCGCGTAGCGCCGGTGGTCGGTCAGCACGTCGAAGACGACCTCGGGCGGGGCCTGGATCTCGCGCACGAGGGTGAAGCTGGCCACGACGCGGGAGCCTAGCGAGACGCGCGGGCGGTCATCTCAGCAACCGCCAGCGCAGCGGGTCGCTGCCCTCGACCGGCTCCGCCTCGCCGAGCGCCGCCAGGTGGTCGAGCGAGGAGAGGACGATCTGCAGCGCCCAGACGCTGGCGATGCTCTTCTGGCCCTCGGGCCCGATCAGGTCGCCGACGACCTCGTAGGCGGTCCTCTCGCCGCCGCCGAGCGAGGCGCGGACTTTGCCCAGCAGCTCGTCGACCTGGCGCCGCGCCTCGGCGATCTTCGCCTCGGGGTCGCGGAACGTGCGGCCGTGGCCCGGCAGCACGAGGCCGACCTCGAGCGGCTCGACCTCCTCGAGGCTGGTGAGGAATTCGCCCACCGGGTCCGGGCTGTGGCCGTGGTCGAAGAAGAGCACCGTGCGGCCGAGCAGGTGGTCGCCGGAGATCAGCAGCTTGCGCTGCGGCTGGTGCAGGACGACGTGCGACGGGGCGTGGCCGGGGGTCTCGTGGACCTGCCAGGCGCCGAGGTCGGTCTCCACCTCGACCCCGGGGACGAGCTCGCGGTCGGGCTCGACGATCGCGTCGATCGTCCTGTCGTCGTCCTCTTCGCGGCGTTCGCGGAAGCGCTCCAGCGCGGCGAGCGGCACGCCGCTCTCGCGCCCGACCTCGAGCCGCTGCTCGAGCGCCGCCTCGGGGTCGTCCGCCATCAGCCGCACGTGGCCCCAGCGCGGGTGCATCCAGAGCTCGCAGCCCGCGCGCTCGACGATCGGCGCCGCCAGCCCGTAGTGGTCGGCGTGCGAGTGGGTGCAGACGACCAACCGCACGTCCTCGAGCCCGAAGCCGGCCTGGGCGAGGGCGGCGTCGACGCGGCGCAGGCCGTCCCTGCCGCCGATCCCGGTGTCGAAGAGGACGATGCCGCCGTCGGCGGCGACCGCCCAGACGTTGCCGTGCGGGACCCCCGGCCAGGGCAGCGGCAGGCGCAGGCGCCAGATGCCCGGCAGCACTTTCTCGGCGCGCGGCTGCTCAGGGCGCTTGGGCTCGGCCATCGAGCGGCAATCCTCTCAGGGACGGGCGCGGCGCTGCGTGACGGAGCTCAACGACGGGCTCATACCCCGCCCGCGGGGCGGCGGCCCTCGGCTTCGACCTCGGCCCGCCGCGGGATCAGCCGCGACGCGAGCACGAAGCCGAGGCCGGCGAAGACCGCGGCGACGACCACCGCCCAGTGCATCCCCTTGACGAAGCCGTCGGAGGCGACCGCGATCAGTTCGGCCCCGGGCGGCCCGCCGGCCTTTTCGCCCACCGCGACCGCGCCGGTGATGCTCGATTCGGCGGTCGCCTGGGCTTCCGCCGGCAGCTTCCCGTAGATCGCCGAGCCGGTCAGCTGGTCGCTGAAGAACATCTGCCCGATCCCGCCCATCACGGCGATCCCGAAGGAGGCGCCGATCTGGCGGATCGCCGCGTTGGTCCCCGAGGCCATCCCGGCTTTCGCCGCCGGGACCGAGCTCATCATCGCCGCCGAGGCGGGCGGCTGGACGAGCGAGACGCCGGCGCCGGCGAGGATCAGGCCGGCGAGAACGACGGCGTAGGAGGAGTCGGTCCCGGTCGCGAGGAAGACGAGCAGCCCGGCCGCCAGCACCGCCATCCCGGCCATCACGGTGCGCCGGTCGCCGCGGCGCTCGGCGATTTTCGGCGCCAGCGGGGCGACGATCAGCAGCGCGACCGCGAACGGGACCAGCGCCAGGCCGGCTTTCAGCGGCGAGTAGTCGCGGACCGTCTGCAGGTAGAGCGTCAGCTCGTAGACGAGGCCCATCAGGGCGAGGAAGGCGACGGTGATCGCCAGCATCCCGGAGGTGAACGGCGCCGACTTGAACAGGCGCGGGTCGAGCTCGGGATAGTGCTGGCGCAGCTCGTAGCGCACGAACCAGACCAGCAGGACGGCCGCCAGCGCGAAGGCGGCGAGGACCGGAACCGAGTCCCAGCCCCGCACCGGGCCCTCGATCAGGCCGTAGAAGAGGGCGAAGAGGCCGCTCAGCGAGAGGCCCGCGCCGACCGCGTCGATCGGCGGCGCCGCCGGGTCCTTCGACTCCTCGACGTTGCGCTGGATCATCAGCTGGCCGAGGATCACGATCGGCACGTTGATGTAGAAGATCCAGCCCCAGGAGGAGGTCGAGTTGAGGATCAGGCCGCCGAGGATCGGCCCTGCGGCGAGCCCGATCGCCGACATCCCGGCCCAGATCCCGATCGCCCGGGCGCGCTCCTGTTCGTCCTCGAAGGTCGAGCGGATCAGCGACAGGGTCGAGGGCGGGATCGCGCCGGCGCCGAGCCCCTGGACCGCGCGGGCGACGATCAGGAAGGTGGCGTCGCCGATCGGGTCGGCGAGGCCGGAGAGCATCGAGCCGACGATGAACACGCCCATGCCCAGCTGCAGCACCCGCTTGCGGCCGAACTTGTCGCCGACCGAGGCCGAGAGCAGGATCGTCGAGCCGAACATGATGATGTAGGCCGAGTTGATCCAGACCAGCTGCGAGGAGCTCGTGTCGAGGTCGCGGGCGATCGTCGGCAGGGCGACGTTGAGGATCGTGCCGTCGATCCCGACCATGATCAGCGGGATCGAGATCGCGATCAGGATGCGCTTCTTGCGGCCGTCCACGTCGCGATCCTATGGCCTCGAGCGGCCGCCTTGGCAAGATCAGGCCGATGGAGAGCGGCTCGGAGTCCCACGCCCCGCGGCTGAGCGCGACGCTGCGCGAAGGCGAGCGGGTGACTCCGCTTGAGCTCTTCTTCGACCTCGTCTTCGTCCTCGCGATCACCCAGTGCACGGCGCTGATGTCCCACAACCCGACCTGGGAGGGGCTCGCTCAGGGCCTGCTGGTGCTCGGCGTGCTCTGGTGGTCATGGGTCGGCTACGCCTGGCTGACCAGCGTGGTCGACCCCGAGGAGGGGGCGGTGCGGCTGGTCATCTTCGGCGCGATGGCCGCGCTGCTGCTGGTCTCCCTCTGCGTGCCGGAGGCGTTCGGCAACCTGGCGCTCGCCTTCGCCCTGATCTACGGCGTCGTCCGCACCGCCCACATCGCCCTCTTCATGCTCGCCAGCCCCGAGGACGACGGGCTGCGCCACTCGGTGCTCGGCCTGGCGGGTAGCACCGCGGTCGCCGTCTCGCTGCTGGCGCTCGCTTCGCTCTTCGACGGCGCCGCGCAGGGGGCGTTGTGGGTTCTGGCGCTGCTGCTCGACATGGGCGGCCCATACTTCTTCGGCACCGAGGGATGGAAACTCGTGCCCGCTCACTTCGCCGAGCGACACGGCCTGGTGATCATCATCGCGCTCGGAGAGTCGATCGTCGCGATCGGCGTCGGGGCCGCGCACGAGCTCGACCTCGGCATCGGCGCCGCGGCGGTGCTCGGCGTGGCGCTGACCGCGGCGATGTGGTGGACCTACTTCGACATCGTCGCGATCGTCGCCGGGCGGCGACTGGTCGACGCCGAGCCGGGCCGCATGCAGAACGCGATGGCGCGCGACTCCTACTCCTACATGCACCTGGCGATGGTCGCCGGGGTCGTGTTGGTCGCGCTCGGCCTGAAGACGACGATCGGCCACCACGGCGAGCGCCTGCACACCGTCCCCGCCTTCGCCCTGCTCGGTGGGCTGGCGATCTACATGCTCGGCCACGTGAGCTTCCGTTACCGCCACATCCACACGATCAGCCGCCGACGCCTGCTGGTGGCGATCGTCCTGCTGATCCTCGTCCCGGTCGCGACCGAGGTCCCGGCGCTGCTCGCGCTGGCCGTCGTCAACGTCCTGATCTGGGCGCTGATCGCCTACGAGACGCACAGCTACGGCGAGGGCCGCCAACGCGTCCGCCGCCCAACCTGAGCGGGGCCGACGGGCCGCAAACGTCCAAATGGCAAATGGCGGACGTTCCAGGCCCGTCGGCGGGCTCTACGAGAAGTCGGCGGGGTCGGGGCCGATTCGCTTGCCGACGTCGAGCGCGGCGATCTCGGTCATGTCCCCCTCGCTCAGCGCGAAGTCGAAGAGCTCGAAGTTCTCGCGGATCCGCGCCGGGGTCGCCGACTTGGGGATCGCCACGTTGCCGAGCTGCAGGTGCCAGCGCAGGATCGCCTGCGCCGGGGTGCGGTCGTGGCGCGATGCGACTGCCGCGATCGTCGCGTTCGACAGCAGCTCAGCCTGGGCGAGCGGGCTCCAGGCCTCGGTCGCGACGCCGTGCTCGGCGTGCCACTCGCGCAGCTCCGCCTGGTGCAGGTGCGGGTGCAGCTCGATCTGGTTGACGGTCGGCAGCACCTCGGCCTCGCGCTCCAGCATCTCCAGGTCCTCGACGCGGAAGTTGGAGACGCCGATCGTGCGCGCCCGGCCGTCGAGCTGGATCCGTTCGAGGGCGCGCCAGGTGTCGAGCGTGCGGCCCCCCGACGGCACCGGCCAGTGGATCAGGTAGAGGTCGACGTACTCGAGGCCGAGCCGGGCGACGCTCTTCTCGAAGGCGCCGAGCGCCGGCTCGTAGCCCTGGCTCGAGTTCCAGAGCTTGGTGGTGACGAAGATCTCCTCGCGCGGAATCCCGGAGGCGGCGATCGCCGCGCCGACGCCGCGCTCGTTGCGGTAGGCGGCGGCGGTGTCGATGTGGCGGTAGCCCGTCTCGAGCGCCCGCTCGACCGTCTCCTGGGTCTTCTCGGGCGGCACCTGGAACACGCCGAAGCCGAGCTGGGGGATCTCGACTCCGTCGTGGAGCGTCAGCGTGGGGACCGAGGTCGTCTGGGCCATCTCCTGCTCCCTTCCGGTTGCGGGATTCGGGAACCGCAGGGAGCGGCTACCCGCCGGGCCCCTCGATCATGCCTCGGACGACGAGCTAGCTGGTCGAGAGCCCGATCGCCAGCAGCGGGAAGGCGAGCATGGCGCCGAGGAAGGCGCCGATCGCGAGCCCGGTGAGGGTCGGCGTGGTGCGCGACCGGGCGCCGGCGAAGAGGCCGATCAGAACGAAGGCGGCGGCGATTCCGAGGCCGATCCAGAAGACGTCGGGCATGGGCCGCGGCAGCCTATCGAACCGGCGAGCGACGGCGTGCCGGCCGGGGCGCAGCCCGAACTCAGCGGCTCGGGCCGACGGGCTTGACCCGGAAGCCGACGCCGGCGCCGCTCGCCCTCAGGAAGCTGGCGGTCTGCGGCTCGAGCAGCCAGGGCGGCGGCAGATGGCCGCCGGGGCTCTCTAGGAAGCGGACGAACAGCATCTCCGCCTGGTGGCAGCTGAGGCCGCGGCGCTGCAGCAGGACGATCCAGTAGGGGCCCTTGCGCAGCCGCAGCGCGCCGATGTGGTCGTTGTGCAGGACGCGGAACCGGTCCGGGCAGAAGCGGCCGCCGAGCGGGTGCCTGCCGCCTCCCCCCGCTTCGGTTTCTTCGCCCGCGCCGCCGTTGCCGCCGCCGCGAGCGCGGGCGACGTGGAAGCCGACGCCGGGGGCGCGCAGAAAGGTGGAGGTGCGAGCGGCGACGCGCCAGCCGCCTGGCAGCTTGCCGTCGAAGTCCTCGAGGAAGCGGGTGAAGAGCGCCGAGGCCTGGGCGCAGCTCGGCCGGCCCGAGGCGAGGATCGTGATCCGGTAGTTGCCGCGCGGCAGCGCCAGCCGGCCGACGTGATCGTCGTGCAGGACGCGGAACGTCCCGGCGCAGCGCACGCGAGCGGCGTGGGCGGCGCTGGGCGCGGCGAGCGAGACGAGCAGCGCGGCGAGCGCGCAGAGGGCGACGACGCCGACGACTCGCAGCGACCGCGTGCGGGGCGGGTCGAATCCGAGCACGGCGGCATCCTAACCGCCGCCCCCGCGGAGCGCGGTAGAGGTTTGTCCCGCTATGCGGTTCAAACCTCTACCGCGGGGCGGGATTTCGCTGGTACCTTGCTCGGCGATGGGTCGCCGGATGGCCATTGCGAGCGCGGCGCTCGCCCTGCTCTGCCTCGCCGCCGCCACCCCCGCCTCGGCTCAGGAGGGGAACGGGACCGCAGCGCAGCGCCTGGTCGACGCCTACACCCCGCGGCTGATGGTGCGCGAACGCAACGGCATCTGCGACACCAGCGGCGAGCAGTACGAGGCGACGAGCGTCGGCACGGTGCTCTGGAACAACCCGTCGGTGACCCTGACCGAAGCCGACTCGGGCGGCCACGAAACGATCGTCAAGCACTCCCCCGAGGCCGCCGACCTCGCCGGGCTGGGGCCGAAATACCACCTCAACCTGCCTGGCAACCCGCTCGGCAACACCTGCGTCTACGCCAAGGACTTCGCCAAGCTGAAGCGCGAAGGCGAGGCGCCGGCGATCACCTACGCGCACATCGCCCGCGAGAAGGGGCGGCCCGGGCTCGCCGTCCAGTACTGGTTCTTCTGGTATTTCAACCAGTTCAACGACCTGCACGAGGGCGACTGGGAGGGGATGCAGGTCGTCTTCGAATCCCCCGACCCGGCGCAGGCGCTGCGCGAAGGGCCGAGCGAGATCGGCCTCTTCCAGCACGGCGGCGGCGAGAAGGGGGACTGGGACGACGGCAAGGTCGAGAAGGAGGGCACGCACCCGGTCGTCTACCCGGCGGCGGGCTCGCACGCGACCTTCTACGAACCGGCCGTCTACATCCAGAACGGGCGCAGGGGCTCGGGCGTCGGCTGCGACAACACGAGCGCGCCGCTGCGCCGCGTCGTGGTCCACCCGATCCAGGTCCCCACCCGCCCCGGCCCGCAAAGCCGCTTCGCCTGGCTCGCCTACGAAGGCCGCTGGGGACAGTGGGAGAAGAGCTTCAACAACGGGCCGACCGGGCCGCAGACGAAGACGCGCTGGCTCGAGCCGCTGAGCTGGATGGAAGAAATCCGCTCGACCAGCCCGCACCTGCCGGCCGGCTCGGTCCTCGGGCCGACGGTGACCAAGGAGTTCTGCGGCGCGGTGGCGGGCGTCACCTCGTTCATCAACCACACGCAGGACACGCCCTGGGTCCTGCCGCTGATCCTGCTGGGGATCCTCGCGCTGCTCGCCTTGATCGTCTGGCGGACCCGCTGGCGGCCGCTCGAGCTCGGCGACCTGCGGCGCCACCGCGCCTTCGGCCAGCTGCTGCTCGCCTCGGCCGGCCTCTACTGGCGCCACTGGCGCGCCTTCGCCCCGATCGGCCTGACGGCGATCCCGATCGTCGGCGGCTTCAACGCGCTGACCTGGCTGCTGACCGGCGACCCGGGCCGCAGCCTCGACGACAGGCTCGGGGTGAGCGGCCTACACGGGGCGCTCGGCGAAATCGTCGCCGGCGTCGGCAGGCCGGTCGCCTCGGCGATCGTCGCCGCCGCGGTGATCGTCGCCGTGCGCCAGGTCTTCGAGACCGGCGAGGCGAGCTTCGGCGGCGCCTACCGCGGCATGTGGGAACGCTTCCGCCGCGTCGTCGGCGCCCAGCTGTTGGCCACCCTGGCGCTGATCGGGATGGCGATCACGATCGTCGGCCTTCCCTTCGCCGCCTGGAAGTTCGTCGGCTGGCTGTTCATCCAGCAGCGGATCATGTTCGAGGACGAGCGGGTGCGCGGGGCGTTCCGGGGCAGCTCGGAGCTCGTCCGCGGCCGCTGGTGGTACGCCCTGCGCGTCGCCGCCGTATTCGCGGTGATCGGCATCGCCACCGGCCCGGTGCTCGGCTTCGCCCTGATCTTCGCCAACCTGTCTCTGCTGCTGATCAACGCGATCGGCGCCGCCGTCTTCGCGCTGCTCGTCCCCTACGTCGCGATCGGCCAGACGCTGCTCTACTTCGACCTCGAGGTCGAAGCCGAACGGGCGCCGGTCAGACGCTGGCGCGAACGGCTGCCGTGGCGACGCGGGCGGCGGGTCGAAGAAGCGCCGGCTGCCGCTCGATAGCTTGTCGGGACGTGAAGCTGCTCGCCTTCAGCGACCTGCACCGGGACCTCGGCCAGGCGGCGACCCTGGTCGAGATGTCGGCCGAGGCCGACGTGGTGATCGGCGCCGGCGACTTCGCCTCGGTGCACGAGGGGCTGGAGGAGACGATCGGCGCGCTGGCGGCGATCGAGAAGCCGACCGTGCTCGTGCCGGGCAACAACGAGACCGAGGAGGCCCTGCGCGAGGCCGCCGCCGGCTGGCGGTCGGCGACGGTGCTGCACGGCGGCGGCACGACGATCGACGGGGTCGAGCTCTACGGCCTCGGCGCCGGCGTCCCGGTGACGCCCTGGGAGTGGAGCTTCGACCTCGACGACGAGGCGGCGACGGCGAAGCTCGCCGCCTGCCCGGAGGGCGCCGTGCTCGTCCTCCACTCGCCGCCTCGCGGTCACTGCGACGCGGCCGGCAGCGGCGACCACTTCGGCAGCCAGGCGCTGCTGGTGGCGATCGAGGCAAAGCGCCCCCGCCTCGCGGTCTGCGGTCACATCCACGAGTCCTGGGGATGTCGCAGCCAGGTCGGCGAGACGCCCGTCTACAACCTCGGCCCGAAGGGCACCTGGCTCGAGGTCTGAGCCTCCCGCCGGCGCGGCTCACGCAGGCGTTACCTTTCCGAACCATGAACGGTCGGGGGAATTAATGAAGCAGAGGCGGGGCTACGGCCCGACGGTCATCGTGCTCGTCGCGGTCCTGGTCGCCGCCGCGGGGCTGGCGTTCCTGGTGACCGCTGGGCCGGCGACCGATTACTGCGAACGGGCTGCGCTGCTGCGCGAAGCAAGGCAGCCTGAAGAAGCGCTGGCCGCCTACATCCGCGCCGAAGCGGGTGGCAAACCCTGCAAGGACAGGGGGCAGCGCATCCAGATAAGTACCGCCCTGCCGCAAGCCAGCGTCGACTTCGCCCGCGCGGAGGTGCAGGCGGAAGCGGCTAAGCGAGACGAGGCGGTCAAGCTCTACATCGCCGGGCTCGAAAACGACCCGGCCTCCGTCGGGGCGCAAGCTGCGCTCGGCAAGCTGCTCTCCGAACCCGCCGAAGGCAAAGAGAAGGGCGTGCGCAAGGCAAAGCGAGGGTGTGAGTGGTCGAACCGCTTGACCGCTGCCGGCCTACCCGGAGCGGCCGGGATGGCACTCGCCACCGACCTGGATCGCGAGCGGGCCACCTGCACCAAGGCCGACGAAGCGCTCGCCGAGGCCAATCGGGTTGCGCAGAGAGAACTGCTCGCGGGAGAAGAACACGAGCAGGAAGGGAACGACGCCGAGGCACGCTCCACCTACGCCGCAGCCTTGCACGTCGACGCCGGCCTGGGCGCGGCGCAAACCGGGCTCGAACGGACGCTCAGCACCCAAACCCCGGCCGACGAAGTGGCGTCCTGGCTCGGTGGCGTGCCGGGCTCGCTGGAGGAGGCGCTCAAGTGGGCGATCCCGGTCATCGTCGGCGCGCTCTTGCTCGTGCTCCTGATCTGGATCGGGGCCAGACAGGCCGCGGGGACATGGCTGGGCCTGCGTCGGCACCTGGAAGCGGCCGGGAAATCCCCCGGGCTGTCGCTTCTGCGCCGGGTCGCCCAGCCGGAGCTCCGCGTCGATGTCTTCGAGGGTGGCGACCCGGAGGGTACCGGCAGGTCATTCTCCACCCTGCTCAGCCAGGCGCTGCCGGAGAAGGCGGGCAAGGAGTCCGAGTTCGCCTTTGACCGGGTCGCCTCCGGCAGCGAAGCCGACCAGGGTGCGGCCAAGGAGATCGGCGAACTGGCGACGGAGATCCCACAGACGAAACTGCTGGGAAACGTGCTCACGGAGTTCGCCAAGCTGTTCCGGCGGCGCAAGGTCAAGATCAGGGGCTACCTGATCCCGGCCGCGGGGAATCGTGGCGTGGGCGTCGCGCTGACGCTCGAAGGCAGCGGCATGCGCTCCGAGGTCCGCAAGACGATCTGGGAGGAGGAATTCGATCCCAAGCCGGGCAGCGGCAAGGCCGAGCGCTGGCTGCGCCTGGTGCCCGCAGCGACGATCTGGGCGCGGCGCGAGCTGCGGGAACAGATGCGACCCGACCTGGAGCTGAGCGCCGAAGACTGGCGCGCCGATTCGCTGCTGCAGGCAGGCGTGTGGTGGCAGGCGCGCGGCGACCTCGGCCGCGCCGAGGCGCTCTACGCGGACGCGCTCGAACGCAATCCCGGCCTACTCCCCGCCCTGCACAACCTGACCGTGGTCGAGATCCGCCGCGCCCAGTACGCGCAGGCGCTCAGACGGCTCGATCAGCTGGGCTGCGAACTGAAAAGGGAGGAGGAGAAGGAGAAGGAGAGAGAGCGGGAGAGGAAAAAAGGAGAGCAAGAGAAACCGTCGGCGAACGAGCGCTGGCCGACGTTGAAGACGGGCTACCTGTACACGCGGACCCTCGCGCTTGCCTACGAAGCGAAGAAAAACGGCCGCGCGGATCGGGTGAAGCTGTCACAGGCCCATGAGACCGCGACCAGGCTGGTGCGTACATTGACCCGCCAGATCGTCTCGTCCGAATCGGCAAGCGGGACGGGGACACTCGATGACGAAACGCTGCTCGAGCTGACAAATGCCGAGGGCCCGGCGGTGGCATTGCTCGCCACCCTGGCGGTGCAAGGGGATCGAGCGGTGGCCATGCGGGCGCTGAGCTGCTCCGATCACTCGACACTTACCCGCAAGGAACTGCATGAACATCCGAACCAGGGGCCGTGCGCGCTTGTCGACCGCTACCTGCTCAAGCGCCAGAGCCTCTCGCGGCGCACCCGCTTCAACCTCGCCTGCTACTACACGGTCCTGGCCGAAGCAACCAGGGGCAAAGACAGGGACAACTGCCTGGATGACGCGCTCGATCAGCTCGACCTGGCGCTCGAGGGCGGCGAGCTGATCGCCTGGGCGAACGACGACCCGGCACTCGCCTTCCTGAAAAAAAAGCGGAAAGGCAAGTTCAACAAGACGCTCGAGCGTCACACAATCAACTCTCACTCGGCAGGTGATGACGAGAGCGCCTAGCCCACGCCTAGCCCGCCTCCGGGGAACCCTTGTGCCAGATCGCCTGCTGCGGGAAGGGGATCTCGATGCCCTGCTCGTCGAATGCGCGCTTGATCCGCTCGCGCAGCTCGCGGCTGATCCGCCACTGCTCGGAGGGCGTCGTCTTGACCACGAGGCGGAGCGCGATGCCGCTGGCGCCGAGCGCCTCCACGCCCCACATCTGCGGCTCCTCGAGGATCGCCTCGTCCTCCTTCCAGAGCCCGTCGGCGACGCCCTTGACGACGCTCTTGGCTAGCCCGAGGTCGGTGTCGTAGGCGACTTCGAGGTCGAGCAGCGAGCGCGACCAGTGCTGGCTCTTGTTGCCGACGCGGCGAATCTCGCCGTTGGGCACGTGCCAGACGGTGCCGTCGACGCTGCGCAGCCGCGTCGTGCGCAGGCTGACCAGCTCGACCACGCCCTCGGTTTCTTCGTCGAGGTTGACGATGTCGCCGACGCCGAACTGGTCTTCGACCAGGATGAAGATGCCGGAGAGGAAGTCGCGGACGAGCGACTGGGAGCCGAAGCCGAGGGCGACGCCGATCACGCCGGCGCCGGCCAGCAGAGGGGCCAGGTTGACCCCGAGCTCGCCGAGGATCATGAAGGCGGCGATCAGCCAGACGGTGAAGGTGGCGATGCTGCGCAGGACGCCGGTCAGCGCCTCGATCCGCTGTTCGGCGCGCAGGCTCGTTTCCTGGGTCTTGCGCAGAGCGGCCGGGACGCCGCGGCGCATCGCCGCCATGCGGTCGCGGACGGTGCTCTTGCGCAGGCGCCGCAGCGTGTGGCCGATCGCCCGGCGCAACAGCCAGGTCGCGAGCACGGCGATGACGACGATCAGCAGGATCCGCGCCGGCACGTCGAACGCCCAGCGGGCGACTTCGGCCCCGCCGGCGCTGCCGGTCCAGTCGAAGACCTTGTGGCAGAAGAAGCCGGGGTCTTCGCCGCAGGCCTGCGTCAGCTTGGAGTCCGCGGATGCCTGGGCGAGCGGGAGGAGCATCGGCGCGAAGCTAGCAGCAGCGGTTGCGGTCGAGAGCGCGTCAGGCGCGCGGCTCGCGCCACATCGCCCACATCGTCGGCCCGCGCGGCATCGAGATCTCGCCGGTGACCCGGAAGCCGTGGCGGGCGTAGAAGGCGATGTTCGACTCCTTCGAGGACTCGAGGTAGGCGGGGACGCCGTCGCGGTCGCAGATCTCGAGCACCGGCTGCATGAGGCGCGAGCCCAGGCCCTGGCCCTGCGCGGGGGGCGCGACCCCGAGCGTCGCCAGGTAGAAGTGCGGCGGCTGCGGCGGGTGCGCCCGCTCGAGCCCGAGCAGGCCGTAGGCGACGATCGGCGCGCGCGGCCAGTGGCGCGGGTGGGCGAAGGCGCGCATCAGCTGCAGGTCCTGCCGCGGGGTGGTGCGCCAGGTCTTCGGCGGCGCCCAGACCGCCGCCCCGGTCCGCGCCTCGTCGGTGTAGACGAAGCCGCCGGGCAGTTTGTGGCCGAGCTGCGTGCCGAAGAAGTGGCGCAGCACGCCGGGCCGGGCGCCGTCGTGGGGGCTGGCCCAGCTGGAGACGGGGTCGTCCCAGAAGGCGTCGGCGAGGGTGTGCGCCAACGCCGGGCAGTCGTCGTGCGAGGCGTCCCGCACCTGCCACCGCTCCGAGCCGATCTCAGCGCCCGCCATCGTCGGCCAGGATGACACGTCTTCAAAACTGGCCAGCCAGCCAGTATGATGCCGGGGGCGTGGCCGACCAGACCGAGATCGCTGCCGGAAAGGGAGACGTCGAGGACGCGCTCGTGCTGGAGAGCGAGCACTGGGTCGAGGGGCCGCCGCTCGAGCTGTTCAAGCGGATGCGCAGCGAGTGCCCGGTCCACTGGACCTCGGAGATCACCGAGCTGCCGCAGGCGAAGGGCTTCTGGTCGGTGACCAGGGCCGACGACGTGCACGCGGTGAGCCGCGACTGGCAGACCTACTCCTCCGAACGCGGCGGCGTGGTCGTCGTCGACGAGGTCTTCCCGATCGAGCTCGCGCGGGCGATGTTCATCGGCATGGACCCGCCCAAGCACGACCGGCTGAAGGCGCTGTTCCAGGCGGGCTTCACGCCGCGGCGGATCGCCGCCCACGAGGACGCGATCCGCGAGATCGTCGTCGGGGTGCTCGAGAAGCTGGAGGGGCGCGAGACCTGCGACCTGGTGACCGACGTCGCCCAGCCCGCGGTCTCGCGGGTTATCGGCAGCTTCATGGGCATCCCGGCGGAGGACGACAAGGTCTGGGCCGACCTGATGAATACGGCGCTGGCGGCCGGCGACCCCGACTACAGCCCCGACGTCGAGGACATCGAAGGGACGATCCAGGAGGCGATCCAGAAGATCTTCGCCCGCTGCAGCTCGATGATCGCCGAGCGGCGCGAGAACCCGACCGACGACCTGACGAGTGTGCTCGTGCACGCCGAGGTCGACGGCGAGCAGATCGAGGAGCACGAGATCGTGATGGGCTTCTTCCTGCTCGTCGCGGCGGGCAACGACAGCACCCGCTCGACCTACTCGAGCGCGATGCGGGCGCTGATCGAAAATCCCGACCAGCGCCAACTGCTGCTCGACGACCCGTCGTTGATCCCCGGCGCGGTCGAGGAGGCGCTGCGCATGTTCCCCGCCTTCGCCCACTTCCGCCGCACGGCGACCAGGGACACCGAGCTCGCCGGCCAGAAGATCAAAGAGGGCGAGAAGGTGGTCATGTGGTACGCCTCCTCCAACCGCGACGAGACGCGCTACGAGGACCCCGACCGCTTCGACGTCCTGCGCAACCCCGAGCACCAGGCCTTCGGCGCCGGCGGCCGCCACTTCTGCCTCGGCACCGCCCTCGCCCGCCTGGAGCTCAAGATCCTGCTCGAGGAGACGCTCGCCCGCTACCCCGAGATGGAGCTCTCGGGCAAGCCGGTCTACGTCGAGTCCGGCTTCCTCAACCAGCTGAAAACGCTGCCGGTGCGGCTCGAGCCTTAGGCCGCTAGCGATGCGGTTGAGATTCGTCGTCGCCTTGTCGTAGCGGCGATCGAGCTCAGGCAATTCGCGCCGGGCCAGCGGCGCAACCGACGAGGGCCGATTCGGCCTATGCCAGCGATCCGTCAGCGACCATCCACCTGTGCTGCAGGTCGGTGACGTGTGCGACACGTTCGTAGTCGCGGTCGTAGTGAATGAGCGGGACACCTGCCCCCTCCGCCGCGGCAGCTAGCAGCAGATCGGCGGGCGGGACACGGCGATGGCCGCCGTCGGGGGCCAGGAGGAGCTGGACCTCGCGCGCGCGGCTCCACAGCTTGCTCGGCATCGACACCGATTCGAAGGCGTCCAGGCGCTCAGCCACTCCACGCGCCCGCTCATCGTTGGGGGCGAGACGCGTCAACTCGAGCACGACCAGATCGCAGACCAGCACCCGCCCCGCCTCGACCTCGGCGTTGAACCACTCCGCGAGATGAGGGAAGCGCCGGTCTCGCGCCCACGTCCAGACGCCGGTGTCGAAGAGCGCCGGGCCGTCGAGCTCGACCGGGCTCGGCGCCTCGCCAAGGCCGTCGTCGACCGCCTCACCCACAAGGCGCACATCATCGAGACCGGCGAGGAGTCCTGGCGCTTTCGCCACGGGCTCGCCCGGCGGGAGAAGGGCAAGAAGTGAACTTCGCCGACGCCCCCGCGCTGCGCTCCGCCCTACGGGCTTCGCCCCGCGCGGGGGCGTTCGAAGGACCGATGCGCGATGATCAAACCGACACGTCAACCGTGACCGGGTGGGGCCAGATCAAGCCGCCGCTCTGGGGCCAGCGCAGGTTGCCGTTCTCAAATGCCACCTCATCGAGGAACGGGGCCAACTCCTGCGCTGCTCGCTCCAGCATGGGGATGCTCACGACCCGATCCTCTCCATGAGGAGCTTTTCCGCGAGCCGACTCACGCGGACGTTGTCGTTACTTCGCAGGGCGTCGACCAGCGCCAGGCGTTCCCACAGCTCGCGATCCGCGAGCGCTGCCTTGGAGACCATCGCGTGCAGCGGCTCCAATCCGAGCCCGCGTGCCGTTCCCCTGGCATAGGGCCACACCGGAGGCAAGCCACCGGACTCGGCCAGCTCTGCTTTCAGCGGCTCAGCCGCCCATGAGGTAGGAACTCCCCGTACTTCGGAGCCCCAGCGTGCGGGAAAGCTGAACTTGGCTGCGTGGACCAGGAACTCCTCAGCCGCGGCCCGGTAGACGCTCCGACGCTCAACCGAATAGAGACCGGCTTCGTCAAGGCGACGCATCGCGCGGTGCGTGCCCGCAACGTCGAAGCCAAGCTGGCTCGCGAGGTCGCGCACGGGAAGAGGCTCGTCCAAGCCGATCAGCTTCAGCAGCACAACCACGTCCTGTCCCTTCAGCATGGCGCTCATTGTTCCATGTTTCGATACATGAAACAAGCTGCGCAGGGCGCTCAGAAGCGCTCCCGCCCCTTCTGGACCTCCTCGGGGGTCCCGTCGACGTCGCGGCGCACATCGAGCGATGCGTGACGGGGCGCGCACGCAGCGCTCGGCTCGTTCAGCCGCGCGATCTGGATCGATTCGTCGTCCCAGCCCCAGACCGAGAATCCGGCCGCAGCGAGTTCGTCAAGGACCGCTTCGAGCTTTGCTTTGGCCTCTGCAATATCCATCGATTCAGTCAGCCTCTCAATCTCGTATCCCGCCTCCGCTTTCCTGGCGAGGGCGTCAATCAGATCGTCGGCGATTTGCCTGCCGCTGGCCGTCCTGCCGTAGGTCTTCCTCGTAGTCGGTCACACAGACAACATGTATCCTAGGAGGTGTGGCCCATGAGCGCATCAAGGCCGACCATGCCAGAGCGAAGGGAAGCGCCAGGCGCAGGCGTCGCCAGGCTGATGAGCCCGCAGACCCGCTGGACTACGTGGAACCCGGTTTCAAGCGGTTTCCCACGAATCGAGCTACGTGGGGATTGGCTGGAATCCGTGGGGCATGTTGCGCCAATCGTTGCCCCAGCGGCACCGATCCCGCTCAGAGTCGATCCGCGCCGCTGCCTCCCTCGGCTGCTTCCGCCTCTGTGTCAAGATCGCCCTCAACCCCAAGCTCCTCGATCAGGGCCACGATGCGCTCGTGGGTTGCCGGCAACTCCGAAACGACCACGTCCCAGACGAGATTGAGATCGACGCCCAGGTAGTCGTGGATCAGCTTGTCGCGCATCCCGGCCATCTCACGCCAAGACAACTCCGGTGCCTGCTCGCGCAGCGACTCTGGCACCTGCTTGGTTGCCTCGCCGACAACCTCCAGATTGCGGACAACCGCATCCTGAATCATCGGGCTCTCGAGAAACGCGGTCCGCCCAGGCTTCGTATAGGCGAACACCTTGTCGATGGCGTCGCGGATATGCAGCAGGTAGACGCTCTCGTCCTTCAGAGCGCGACCGCCTCACCGAGAACGCGGTCGCGCATATATGGCGACAGGCTGGCCTCGGTCACGACATCTACCTCGACCCCAAGGCTCTCCTCCAGGTCGTTGGACAGCGCGATCAGGTCGAACAGGCTGCGACCCTCCGCCATATCGACGAGAAGGTCGAGATCGCTGGAGTTGTTCTGCTCGCCGCGTCCGACGGAACCGAACACGCGCACATTGCCCGCCCCATGGGCGGTTGCAATGCGTTGCACGTCCTCCCGAATCGCGGGAAGGGCGACAGATCGACGGCTCTTTCTTCGTCTAGCCATTGGCCAAATCGTACGCCCATTCCCGATTGGCGCCCCTCACGGATGCACACGCGTCGAGCTTTGCCTTCGGCTCCGCGATGCCCATCGGTCCATGGTCAAGGCTTCCTACGACCGCATCTCGTCGCCGATCAGCTCCTCGATGCGCTCGAGCACGTCACGGTCCAGCCCATCCGCGCGACGCAAGCGCTTTGCTCTTTGAAATCCTGCGTCACCAAAGCGAGCCGTTCACGCCGTCTCAAGGTCTGTCGCCGACCCTCGCTCGAACCTCATGTTGCCCCAGGCGTTGCCCCAGCGGCAATCTCGCACTGTTCGAGTGACCCCCCAAGAGCCGCAATTCCGCTTCACAAGCCGTATTGCGCTAACGCGCCCGACAGGATTCGAACCTGTGACCTTCGGTTTCGTAGACCGACGCTCTATCCAGCTGAGCTACGGGCGCTTGGGCCTGCGCGTTTGGCGGGCCGGGGCCCGTGTGCGCGGGGCCGGGAATTCTAGAGGTCTGATGCGGGGCGGGCGCGGGGCCGCTGTATGCTCGCCGGCGGACGCATGGGGAGCGAAGCCGCATCGGCGGGGGGTCGGCCGGCGCCACGCGTTGTCGCGGCGGTTGCGCTGGTCGGGCTGAGCGGGGCTTGGAACGGGGGAAACGTCGGGCCGGTCGCCTCCGAGATCGGCGCCGAGTTCGACCTCTCGCTCGCCGTCGTCGGCCTCCTTTCCGGCACGATCTTCATGGGCTCGATGGTCTTCGGCCTGCTGTTCGCGGCCCAGGTCGGCGACCGGACGGGGCTGCTCCGCGGTCTGCGGCTCGCCTGCCTGCTGCTAGCGCTCGGCAACGCGATCTTCGCGCTGAGCCCGGACTTCGCCGGCCTCGCCTTCGCCCGAGTCCTCCCCGGCCTGGCCTTCGCCCTGGTCAACGTGCTCGGCGGCGTCTACGCGCGGCAGGCCGGCGGCGTGTGGCTGATCGGCGTCTTCGGCGCGGCGATCCAGCTCGGCATCGCCGGCGCCCTGGTCGTCGGCAGCGTGCTGGTCGACCTCGGCGCCGACTGGCGCGTCGGCTTCGCGATCAGCGCCCTGCTCGGCGCCCTCGCGCTGCTGACGCTGCCCGCGTCCGAGACGCCGGGCTCGGACTTGCCGAAGCGCCGACCGGGCTTCCTGCGCGCCGCTCTCAGCCACGCTCGCGTCTGGCGGCTGGCGCTGCTGTTCGTCTCCGTCTACGGCGTGCCCCTGACCCTCTCCGCCTGGATGGTCGAGTACCTGGTCCGGGAAGGTGACGCCAAGACGGGGATCGCGGGCGCCCTCTCCTTCCTGCTCTTCGCCCTCGCCGCCGCGATGCGCCTGACCGGCGCGCAGCTGCAGCAGCGCGGCGCCCGGCACCTCGTGCTCGCCGGCACGCTCGGCTTCTCGGCGGTCGGCCTGCTGATGCTCGCCGCCGACCCCTCCACGCCGGTCGCCCTGCTCGCCGTCATCGCCATGGGAATCGGCTTCGCGATCCCCTACGCGACGATGATGACCGAGGCCCAGGAGCTCTTCCCCGACGCCCCCTCCGAGCCGCTGGCGCTGATGACTCTCGCCGCGCTGCTCCCGCCGGTCTTCGCCATACCGCTCGTCGGCCAGGCGCTGGACGACGGCAACGGCGAGGCCGCGATGCTGGCCCTCGCCGGCTTCCTGGCGGTCGCCACGCTGCTGAACCTGCGCCGCTCGGGAATCCCCCTGGCGGCGCCCCGCGAGGGAGCTCAGCGGCCCTGAAACTCGGCCTTGCCGGGACCCTGCTCGAGGAAGGTCTTGACGGCGTTCCGGAGGTCCTCGGTGGCGAAGAGCTCGGCGGCTTCGTCACGCACCGCCTGGTCGGCCGCCGGAATCCCGCCTTCGCGGAAGCGGCGCAGGATGCGCTTGCTCATCGCGTGCGCCTTGGTCGGGCCCGCCGCCAGGTCGGCCGCGTAGGCGCGGGCGCGCTGGTCGAAGCCATCGTCGTCCCAGAGCAGGTTGACGACGCCCCAGCGCTCCATCTCCCCGGCATCGAAGAGCTCGCCGCTGAGCACGAAATGGCGGGCGCGGCCGCTGCCGGCGCGCTCGGCCAGGCGCTGGGTGCCGCCCATCGACGGCGTCAGGCCGACGACCTTCTCGACCAGGCCGAATTTGGCCGAGCGGGCGGCGAGGATCAGGTCGCAGCCCAGGGCCAGCTCGAAGGCCGCCGTCAGGGTCAGCGCGTGGGCGGCGAAGAGAACCGGCAGCGGCAGCGCTTCGACCCGTTCGACCGTGCCGATCAGCTCGTCCCACAGGGCGCTCCCCTGTTCGGGGGTCAGCCCGTCGAACTCGTGCACGTCGACGCCTCCCGAGACCGCGCGGCCCTCGGCCCGGAACAGCAGCGCCCGCGGCAGATCGTCCTCGACCGCGGCCACGACCTCCTGCAGCCCCTCGAACATCTCCCGGTTGAAGAGGTTCAGCGGCGGGCTGTCGAACGTCGCCACCGCCAAGTCGCCCTCTCGCTCCAACCGAACCATCGATGGGAAACATACGTCGCCGCGCGCCCTGAGGCGTTCCGGGACCAAGCGATACGAGGAAGAGCGAGCCGGAAGGCTTCTGCCTTTCGGCGAGCGATGACGCCGCAGCGCGCCGGCATCCAGCGCGCCTCAGGGCACGCGGTGGACCTCGAACAGGTTGGTCCCCAACTCCTGGTCCGGCATCCCGGCGACGATCGCGATCAGGTCGCCGGAGCCGGCGACGCCATGGCGCGCCGCCAGCGAAGCGCAGTCGTCGAGCAGCTCGCTCACCTCCGTCTCGTGCTCGCTGTGGATCGCCCGCACCCCGAACAGCAGGTTGAGCCTGCGCACCGTCTCCGCCCGCGGCGAGACCGCCAGCACCGGCACGTTGGGCCGGTGGGCGGAGACCAGCCTGGCGCTGCGGCCGCTCGTGGTCGGCACGACGAGCGCCGCAAGCCCGAGCCGGTAGACGGCGCCGACGGCGCCCTGCGCGACCGAGTCGGCCACGTCCTGGGTCGCCTGGTCGGTGCGGCTGAACAGCCAGTCGCCGTACGGGAGGTCGGGCTCGGTCGCCCTGGCGATCCGGTCCATCACCCGCACGGCCTCCACCGGATGCCGGCCGACCGCCGTCTCCTCGGAGAGCATCACCGCGTCGGTGCCGTCGAAGATCGCGTTGGCGACGTCGGTGACCTCGGCCCGGGTGGGGCGCCGCTCGGTGACCATCGAGGCGAGCATCTGGGTCGCCGTGATCGCCGGCTTGGAGCGCCGCCCCGCCTCGCGGATCAGCCGCTTCTGCACGACCGGCACCTGCGCCAGCGGCAACTCGATCCCGAGGTCGCCGCGCGCGACCATGATCCCGCCGCTCGCCGCGGCGACGATCGCCTCGGCGTTCTCGGCCGCCCCCTGCTTCTCGATCTTCGCGATCAGCGGCACGTCGGACCCGAGCGCCTCGAGCCGCTCGCGCACGGGCTCGAGGTCGGCGGCCGTGGAGACGAAGGAGATCGCGATCAGGTCGAGGCCCCGCTCGACCGCGAACTGGACCCAGCCGAGGTCGCCGTCGGTGGCGGCCCGCACCGTCGCGCCGGGAATGTTCATCCCCTTGTGCGAGGAGAGCGTGCCGCCGACCTCGACCTCTGCATCGACCCCGCCCTCGTCGCGCTCGCGCACGCGCAGGCGGATCGAGCCGTCCGCCAGGTAGACGAGCTCGTCTTCGCGCAGCTCGCCGACGCCGGGCCAATCGACCGGGATCGTCTCCCGGTCGCCCTCGACCTGCTGCGGGGTCAGCTTCACGTGCATGCCGGTCTCCAGCTCGGCGACGTCGTCGCGCAGCTCGCCGATCCGCAGCTTCGGCCCCGGCAGGTCACCGAGGATCGCCACCTCGCGCCCGGCCCGCTCGGCCGCAGCGCGGATCGCCTCGATCGTCCGCGCGTGGCGCTCCCGGTCGGCATGGGAGAAGTTGAGACGGAAGACGTCGGCGCCGGCCTCGACCAGGCCCAACAGGGTCTCGTCGTCCCAGCTCGCCGGGCCGACCGTGGCGATTATCTTCGTCCGCCTGCCGTGCATAGGTCACACTGACCCTAGAGGCTCTAGAACGTGACACCGATCCCTGCAAAACTAGTCAGATGACGCAACTGGCAGCGCCCGCGACCCCCGTCGAGACTCCCCCCGCTGACCAGCTCGTCGGCCAGGCGGCCCCCTCCCCCGCCGGCCCGATCGAGCCGGGCGAGGCGGCGACCCTCCCGCCCCCGCCGAAAATCGCGCTGGCGCGGCCGCTGCAGACGCTGCGCTTCAACCAGCGCCAGATCGAGTTCGTCTTCCGCGCCCGCCGCGAGCACGGCGAGACCTTCCGCATGCACGGGGTCCTCCCCGAGCCGACGACGATCACCAGCCATCCCGACCACGTGCGCTCGCTGTTCACCGCGAAGCCCGAGCAGGCGCCCTCGCTGACCGGCGAATCGCCGCTGCGGCCGATCGTCGGCCCCAACTCGGTGTTGACCGCGGTCGGCCCGCGCCACATGCGCCAGCGCAAGCTGCTGCTACCGGCCTTCCACGGCGAGGCGATCGAGCAGTACACGCAGATGATCGCCGGCGCCGCCGAGCGCGAGATCGACCGCTGGCCGCTCGGCCGCCCGTTCGCCCTGGCGCCGCGCATGCAGGCGATCACGCTCGACGTGATCATGGCCGGGATCTTCGGCATCGAGGGCAAGCCGGCGCGCGGCACCCGCGAGCACCGGCTGCGGCAGGTGACGCGGCGCCTCGTCAACATCTCGACCTGGCCGCTCTCCAACCTCGCCGAACTGATCAACCTCCACCGCGAGGAGGCGATCGGCACGATGAAGCTGGGCCTCGACATCCTCGACCGCGCGACCTACGCGGTGATCGAGCAGCGCCGCCGCGACGACGACCTCGGCGAGCGCCGCGACATCCTCTCGCTGCTGCTGCAGGCGCGCACCGAGGAGGGCGAGGCGATGAGCGACAAAGAACTGCGCGACGAGCTGCTGACCCTGGTGCTCGCCGGCCACGAGACGACCGCCAACTCGCTCGCCTGGACCTGGGAGCGGCTCGTCCGCAACCCGGCTGCGCACGCGGCGCTGCTCGACGCCGTTCGCGGCGAGGGCGACGCCGGCGAGCGGATCGAGGCGACGATCGTCGAGGGGATGCGCTCGCGGCCGGTGATCCCGGTGATCGGGCGCCGCGTGGCGGTCCCCTGGCGCTTCGGCGAGTACGCGGCGCCGGCCGAATCGGCGGTGCTGATGAGCATCCTGCTCGTCCACCACCGCGAGGACGTCTATCCGGAGCCGTTCGAGTTCCGCCCCGAGCGCTTTCTCGGCCGCAAACCCGGAACCTACGAGTGGATCCCCTTCGGCGGCGGCATCCGCCGTTGCCTCGGCGCCGCCCTGGCGATGGCCGAGCAGCGGGTCGTGCTCGAGGCGATGGCGCGGCGGCTCGACCTCGAAGCCGAAGACCCCGCCCCCGAGCACGCCGTGCACCGCAACGTGACGATGATCCCCGCCCGCGGCGCCCGCGTCCTCATCCGCTCGCGCCGCTGAGACAGCGGGAGAATCGGCCGCCGCGAAAGCGGAGAGGGAGGGATTCGAACCCTCGAGAGAGCTTGCGCCCCCTACTCGCTTAGCAGGCGAGTGCCTTCAGCCACTCGGCCACCTCTCCGGACCCCGAAAACCATAGCGCCGGATACGGGGTGCGGCGCGGCTAGGCTGGTGACGTGTCTTCGCCGCCCGCCCGCTCCCACGCGGAGCTCGAATCGATCTTCGCCGAAGTCGAGGCGCCGTTCGCCTTCGTCGACCTCGACGCGCTGGGCGCCAACGGGGCGGCGATGCTCGGCCGGGCGGGGGGAAAGCCGATCCGCGTGGCGAGCAAGTCGCTGCGCTGCCGGGCCCTGCTGGAGCGTGTGCTGAGCGCCGACGCCGGCTTCCAGGGCCTGATGACCTTCACCCTGCCGGAGACGCTGTGGCTGGCCGAGCAGGGGTTCGAGAACCTGCTGCTCGCCTACCCGACCACCGACACGGGGGCGCTGGGCGAGCTGGCGCTGCGCTCGGTCGCCAACCCGGACGGGGCGCCGGTCGTGATGGTCGACTGCGCCGAGCACCTCGACGCGATCGAGTCGGTGCTGGGCGCCGGCGCGGCGCCGGTCCGGGTCTGCATCGACCTCGACGCGAGCTGGCGGTGGCTGGGCGGCCGGGTCAGGGTGGGGCCGAAGCGCTCGCCCGTGCACACGGTCGAGCAGGCGGTCGGGGTGGCGCGAGAGATCGAGCGGCGGCCGCAGCTGACGCTGGCGGCGCTGATGGCCTACGAGGGGCAGATCGCGGGAGTCGGCGACCGCCCGCCGGGACGGCGCCTGCGCGGCGCGGCGATCCGCTTCATGCAACGCCGCTCCGCCGCCGAGCTGGCCGAGCGCCGCGCCGCCGTGGTCGCCGCGATCCGCGAGTTCGCCGAGCTGCCGATCGTCAACGGCGGCGGCACCGGCAGCCTCGAGCTGACCGGCGCCGAGGAGGCGGTGACCGAGGTCACGGCCGGCTCCGGCTTCTACGCCCCCGCCCTCTTCGACCACTACAGCCGCTTCGCGCTGACCCCGGCGGCCGGCTTCGCGCTGCCGATCGTGCGCAAGCCGGCCCCCAGCGTGGCGACGGCGCTAGGCGGCGGGTACCTGGCGTCGGGGGGCGGCGATCCGGTGCGGCTGCCCGTCCCCTGGCTGCCCGCGGGGCTGCGACTCGACCCCGAGGAGGGCGCCGGCGAGGTGCAGACGCCGCTGCTCGGAGCGCCGGCCGCGGACCTCTCGATCGGCGACCGCGTCTACATGCGCCACGCCAAGGCGGGCGAGCTCTGCGAGCGCTTCGACGCCCTGCACCTCGTCGAAGGCGACGCGATCGTCGACGTCGTCCCCACCTATCGGGGCGAGGGTCACGCCTTTCTCTGACGAGTGCTCCGTTGAGCACCTATATGGGGGCTAACGGAGCAGTCGTCACTCGCCGAGCACCCGCGACGCGTACTCGTTGGTGAAGACGCGCCCCGGGTCCAGCTCGTCGCGCGCCGCCTGGAACTCGTCCCAGCGCGGATAGAGCGGCGCCAGCGTCTCCGCGGTCTGGAAGTGGCGCTTGCCCCAGTGGGGGCGGCCGCCGTAGTCGCGCATGATCGCCTCGACCGCCTCGAAGTAGGGCCGCCACTCCATGCCGCGGTACTGGTGGACGGCGATGTAGGCGGTGTCGCGCTCGTGCGAGGGGCTGAGCAGGGCGTCGTCGCCGGCGGCGACCCGCATCTCGATCGGGAAGAAAACCGGGTAGCGGTTCGCGCGCACCCACTCGATCACCCGCCGCGCCGCCTCCGGCCCGTGTTCGCGCGGCACGCCGTACTCCATCTCGGTGAAGCGCACGCGGCGCTCGCTGGCGAAGACGCGGTCGCTGCGGTCGACCGTCCTGCCGCCCGAGGCGAGCGCCGCGGCGAGCCGCGAGAGCGCCGGGATCGACCTGGGAACGAGCCGACCTGCCGCCGAGAGCGCCTCCAGCGCCCAGTTCTCGAGCACGATGTCGTTGAGGTAGGCGGCCGCCCTGCCGCGCGGCCGCGGGCCGCCGTCGACCCGGTTGCGCTCCAGCACCAGGGCCGAGTCGGCGTAGGGGAAGGTGAAGAGCTCGAAGTGGTCGTTCGCCTCCGCCCGCTCGTCGAAGCTGTCGAGCACCTCCTCGCGCGGCTGCGGCGAGTCGACCCGCTCGAGCACGAAGGCCGGGACGCAGCGCAGGGTCACCGCGGAGACGGCGCCGAGCGCGCCGAGGCCGACCCGGGCGGCGCGCAGCAGCTCGGGCTGGGAGGAGTCGAGCTCGCGCACGCTCCCGTCAGCCGTCACCAGCTCGATCGCCTCGACCTGGGCGGAGATGTTGCGCAGCGCGGCTCCGGTGCCGTGGGTGCCGGTTGCGATCGCCCCGGCGACGGTCTGGCGATCGATGTCGCCGAGGTTCTCCATCGCCAGGCCGAGCGTCTGCAGCTCCTCGTTCAGCGCCGCGAGCACGGTGCCGCCGCCGACCTCGACCAGGCCCGACTCGCGGTCGGCCTCGATCGCGCCGCTGAGCGCGCCGGCGTCGATCATCGTCCCGTCGGTCAGCGCCGCCCCGGTGAACGAGTGGCCGCTGCCCGCGACGCTGACCTTGCGGCCGGCCTCGGCCGCGGCGACGACGGCCGCCGCCAGCTCGTCGCGGTCGCGCGGGCGCGCGAGCTCGGCAGGGGCGCAGCGCTGGTCCCCCGTCCAGTTGCGCCAGGTTGCGGCCACGGCGTAAAGCTAGACCACGGCCGCGCCGCTCAGGTCTCTGCCGGCTGGACCAGCGACGGCACGAGCGAGCGATATGCGTAGGCGGCGGTGAGCAGCAGCAACGCGGCGACGGCGAGGCTCGGCGCGGCGTAACCCGTGACGCTGGCCAGACCGCCGCCCGCCAGCGCGCCCAGCGCCTGGCCCGCCGCCCAGGCCATGTTGGAGAGGCCCGCCGCGAAGCCCTGGTGGAGGCCGCTGACGTCGGCTGTCTCCGAGAGCGTGGTCAGCGCCGGGGCGAAGCAGATGCCGGCCCCGAAGGCGCCGACGATCAGCGCCGCGAGCAGCGGGCCCAGCGCATAGGCGGCGGCGATGCCGATCATCGAGCAGGCGCAGATGCCGATGCCGATCACGAAGGGGACGCGGCGCCCGACGCGGTCCGAGTAGCGGCCGGCGGCCGGCGAGAGCGACGCCTCGAGCGCCGCCGCCGCGATGAAGCCGGCCGCGATGACCACGTGCCCGCCGCCGAATTCGGCGATCCGCAGCGGCACCAGCACCTCGACCGCTCCGAACATCAGCGAGGGGACGGCGACGAAGGCGGTCGCGGTGACGATGGGGCGGCTGAGCGTTCGCATCGCCACGTCGCGCAGCGTCTGCGCCTCCGGCGCCTCGCTTTCGGGCAGGCGCGCCGCTATGGCCGCCAGCGCCAGCGCGATGCCCAGCACAGCGCCGAAGACCGGTCCGGTCCCGACCTCGGCCGCGATCGCGCCGATGATCGGCCCCACCAGGGCACCCGCCACAGCGGTGCCCAGGGCCGTCCCGATCACCGAGCCGCGGCGCTCCGGCGGGGCGCTCGTGATCAGCCAGGCCAGCGCGCCCGACCAGGTCAGCGCGCCCGACACCCCCTGCGCGAAACGGGCGAGGTCGAGCAGCGCGATGTCGTTGGCGAGGCCGAAGACGAGGCTGGAGCAGCCGAGCAGCAACAGACCGGCTATCACCGTGCGACGTGGACCGACGCGAGTGGCGACGAGGCCGGCCGGCAGCGAGGCGAGCAGCGTGCCCGCCGCGTAGGCGGCGGCGAGGACGCCCGCCTGCGCCTTGCTGAGGTGGAACTCCGCGACGTATTCGGGCAGCAGCGGCGCGATCGCCGCGTAGAACGCGACGTCGAAGAAGATCGTCGTCGAGGCGAGGATCAGCAATCGGCGCATAGGCATCTATCCAATCACGCTGCGCTCGTTTTACTTCATGCCTTTTCGTCCATAAATCGCCCGGTAGCATCGACAGACCGTCCGACCCCCGGAGGGGTGGCAGAGCGGTTGAATGCGGCGGCCTTGAAAGCCGTTAGACCCGGCAACGGGTCTCGTGGGTTCGAATCCCACCCCCTCCGCTTTTTGAGCCGGATTCGGCTTGTTAGAGCCGTTTGCAGCGCATCCATTAGGCACCGCGTGAATCCGGTTGTATCCGGCTGAATCCGGTTGTTTGGGTGGCAGAGGGTGGCACGACGGTGGCACGGAGATGCCTTCTGTCTCGTCTCCCTGTCGGTCTCCGAGCGGGCCTATAGCTTGCGGCCATGGAGAAGGACCGCGAAAGCGTCCACCCCGTTCCGGGGACCGACGATGCCCAAATCGTCTACCTGCGTTCCAGCGCCCGCCCGGTCGAGTACGCGATCATGCTCCAGATTCGCGGAGGCTAAGGCTGGGAGACGCGAATCGTGGCGGACAACTCCCACGGCGATCGGCACGTTGACGAGCACCATTGGCACCGCTGCCTTGACGGCGAGAAGCAACCGGCAGAGCCCCTTCCGTTCGCGGTCTCTGATTCGAATGACGCGATGGCGAAGGTCATCCGCTGGCTTGCCGAGAATTGGACGGAGCTAACCTGATGAAGACCATGCGTACTCCCGCCGAGGAAGCCGCCCTTTCCGCCTTCATCGACGCCGCCACGAGCGACGACGATCCGGGCTACCCGCACGGCGCCGCCTTCATCCCCTTGCAGGACACGCCACGAGCGGATCGCGTCCTGTGGGGCTATCTGCACGAAGGCCGTCCCGCCGTCCTCATCGGAACGGGCGACTCCGAGCTGCTGATCGAGCCGGTCCAGCTAGGCCGCCTCGCCCGCCTCCGCAACGAGCTTCTTCAGCGGGTCACCGTCGAGGTCTCCTATCGCCATAAGGAAGAACTACCCGCTCCCGACATTCCCCCAGTAAGAGCGGATATCGGACGGCATGCGCTTGAGCGTTTAACCCCGGCCGCTGCATAGATCGCAGCCTCGGACGAGGCTTGCGCGCAGATTGGGCGGGGGCCTGACGACGAACCCGACCCGGGACCTCGAACTGCCGGTACCCCGACCCGACGAGGTTGAGATCGTCGCCGCCGCCGACGCCGCCGAGCTGCTTGAGCCTTTGCCAATCGAAGACAAGCCGATCTGGGCCACCGCGCTGTACGCCGGTCTGCGATACGGCGAGCTGCGGGCACTTCGCTGGCGCGCTGTCGATTTCGCCGCGGGGACGATCAGGGTGGAGGAATCCTGGGACCCGAAGACAGGGCCAATCGAACCGAAGACCCGTACGTCCCGGCGGACCACGCCGATGCCCGACACCCTGCGCGAACTGCTGCGGAACCACCAGAAGCTTCGTGGCAACCCGGCGAGGGACGAGCTCGTCTTTGGACTCGACAGCGGCGGGCCATTCAACTCCGCAGCCCTCTATCACCGCGCCGACTCCGCCTGGCGAGAAGCTGGCCTGGACGGCAGGCTGCGACTCCACCAGGCGCGACACAGCTACGCCAGCCACCTGATCGCCGCCGGGGCGAACCCCAAGGCGATCTCCACCTTCATGGGCCACTCATCCATCAACCTGACCTACGACCTGTATGGGCACCTGATGCCGGAAACCGAGGTCGAAGTCGCATCATTGCTGGGCGGCTATCTCGACCGCGAGATTCAGTAGCTTTCATTTTTCGCCTGAAAATTGAAGGTCAATTGATAGCCTTCAACAAGCAACCCAAAGGAAGCACCATGAACCCGACCCGCGAGCTGGACACAGCCGAGCGCATCGCGCGCGATATCGACGAGCTGGACGAGCTGGAGAATTCCCTCGCGCGAAACAAGGACGCACGCCTCAAGGTGATCCGCATCCGCCGCCGTCGCTTGGCCGAGGCGCCCACTGTCCGCCTTTCGGTCGCGGCCAGCCTCTTGGACCTCTCCGTCCCCACGATCCGCACCTGGATCGACCGCGGCCTGCTGAACGAGGTCAGCGGGTCCTCGCCGCGGCGGGTAGAGCTCCAAAGCGTGCTGGAGGTTCGTCCGCTCGTCCGCGAGCTGAGGGCGCTGGGCCGCGACCGCAATCTGCTTGAAGCCGTCCTCGCCCAGGTCGACGACGAACGCGCCCTATCCGATCCCGAGCTGCGCAAATCGCTGGACGAGATGCGCAGCGGAAAGCTGACCGACATCACGCCGCACAGCGGCGCGTGAGCTTTCAAGTCAGCATCACGCCGAACGAAACCGCCCTGCTGCGATGAGTCCGGCAAACCGCCAGTCGATCCCGACCTGCTCGACGACTTCCGCGACAAGGCAAAGGAGTTCAACCGAAGAACCCGGCGGCCGAGACAATCCAGCTGATGAAGCACGATCTCGCGGAACAAGGGCCGTGACATAAGGTTTCCGTATGTCCGACGCGCCTGACTTAGGCGACGACGCCGTGCGCACGCCCGCCGAGGAGGCCGCACTTTCCGCCTTCATCGACGCCGCCATGAGCGATGCCGATCCCGGCTACCCACACGGTGCAGCCTTCATCCCCCTACAGGACACGCCGCAAACGGATCATGTCCTCTGGGGCTACCTGCGGGCGGCACGCACTTGGGCGCCTGACGCCCGCTGCGATGTGAAGCCTCCAAAGGCGACGATCCGCATCCTCCACGCCGTGAAGCACGTTGATTTGTAGCTATCTACAGCTATGATGTAGCTACATGAGCGAGACGGTCGGAATCCGGGAGTTGAAGAACGGCGCGAGCCGGATCATCGAGCGCGTCGAGGCCGGAGAGCCGATCACGGTCACTCGGCGGGGCAAGCCGGTGGCCCGGATCGTCTCGACGGAGACGCCGCCGCACCTGGCGGCGATGATCGCGCGAGGCGAGGTCCGGCCCGGCAACGGGACCCGTCATGTGCCGAAGCCGGTCAAGGCCACCGGGAGCGGCAAGACCGCGGCCGAGTACGTCTCCGAGGGACGCCGCTGAGCGTCTACCTCGATACGAGCGCCCTGGTCAAGCTGCTGGTCGACGAGACCGGGAGCGACCTCGCCCGCTCGACATACGCCGACGCAAACGGAGCGCGCACCACCTCAATCGCGTACGTCGAGGCCGTCTCGGCCGTGACGCGAATGCGGAAGGGCAAGCGGCTCTCGCCAGCGAAGCTGCGGGCCGCCCTGGACGAGCTGGACGCGATCTGGCTGACCCTCGACGTGCATGAGATGACCGACCGACTGATTCAGGATGCCGCGAAGGCGGCACGCGACCATGCGCTGCGCGCATACGATGCCGTCCACCTCGCGGGCGCCCTCTCCTTCGCGGAGGGCGAGGAGATCGCCTTCGCGTGCTGGGACCACGAGCTGAGCGAGGCCGCCGACAAGCATGGCCTCGCGTTGATCCCCGATCAGTCCTGACGACGCTGAGCCGAGGCGACTGGCGCCTGGACTGGAACCCGAACCGGCAAAACCGCTCGAGCGAGCCGAAAAGCGGACTGCTTGCCCCACCTTGAAAGCCCTTGGTTAGACCCGGCAACGGGTCACGTGGGTTCGAACCCCGCCCCCTCCGCTCCCGCGTAACGTGGCCCGTGACATGAGGTTTCGGCTAGATTCGAAGTGGGCTAGCTGAGGCGACGACATCCATGCGCACCCCTGCAGAGAAAGCAGCGCTTTCGCGCTTCGTCGACGCCGCCACGAGCGACGCCGATCCCGGCTACCAGCACGGCGCTGGACTCGGCGGGGCGCATCGCGCCCGGACTCACTGAGCCGGATCCGGCTTCGTAGAGCCGTTTGCCACCCTCCTCAGTGTGACGTATCTCGCCCTGTGACGGATGACCCTCAAATGCAGCCAAAAAAGGCGCATATTGAAGCCATGACCGTCGTACTAGGTTCCATCGCAGCCGTCTTCCTGTTCGGGTGCCTCTCGGTCTTCGGCTACACGCTCTTCGCCGGCTAGCGAAGAGCGCCGCGCCACCGCGAATCCCCGGTCAGTTCCGCAACCCCCCAGCGGGCGGGCGCTTGCGTGCCTCGAAGAACAGGAACGGGGGGCCGCCTCGTGTCCCCGCCCCAGAGGAGCCGGCTGATCTTCGTGCTCAGCCAGGGCCGCTCCATGTAGGCGCTGTAGGCGGCGCCGAACGGTGAGGCGTAGTAGTCGCTTCGGCTCACTTAGTAACGACTAGGTTATCAGCGCGCAGGATCGGCGCCCTCGCGGCCGAACAAGCGCCTATGAACCCCGAGCGGTGGCGGCAGGGCGCGCAGCGGGCCAGCGACGCCTTCGGGCTGGTGCTGCTGCTCGTCCTGCTGATCTACGTGCTCGCCTCGGTGATCTCCAACCGCGGCTGGCCGGCGGTGCTGCTCACCGCGGTGATCGGCGCGACCTCGGTGGTCGCGCTGACCAGCTCGCACGCGCGGCCGCTCTTCGTGCGACGCGCTCTCTGGCTCGCCGCGCTCGCCGTCGCCCTCGCGGCGGTCGCGGCGATCAGCGGCGGACGGCAGTGGCTCAGCGCGGCCAACTTCGTCAACATCTGCCTGCTGACGGCAGCGATGGGCGCGGTGCTGCGGCGCGTGCTGACCTCCGAGAACGTGTCCTCGCGCACGATCGGCGGGGCGATCAGCGTCTACGCCTCGCTCGGCATCCTCTTCACCTGGGCCTACGGGATGGTCGACCGGATCGAAGCCGGCGGCTTCTTCGGCCAGGCCGCGGGCGTCCAGGGAAGCGACTTCCTCTTCTTCAGCTACACGACGCTGACCACGACCGGCTACGGCAACCTGGTCCCGGCCAGCGACTTCGGTCGCATGCTCTCCGGCCTGGAGATGATGCTCGGCCAAATCTTCCTGGTGACCCTGGTCGCCGGCCTGGTCAGCCTCTGGCGGCCGGGCGAGGGCCTGCTGCGCAAACGCGCCAAGCGCGCCGGGGAGGACCCGGAGCTCAGCCGCTGAGTAGCGATTCGACCTCCGCCAGCTGCGACTCCATCGCCTCGCAGAGCCGGTCGCAGAGCTCCAGCACGGCAGGGTCGGCAATGCTGTAGATCGAGCTCGTGCCCTGCTTGCGCCGGCTGATGAAACCCTCCGACTGGAGCGACGCCAGGTGCTTGGAGACGTTCTGCTGCGAACCGCCCAGGTTCTCGGCGATCTCGCCCACCGAGGCCTCGTCGCGGCGGCGCAGCAGGTCGACGATGCGCAGGCGCGTGGGGTCCGAGAGCGCGCGGAAGCGCCGCGCGATCAGCGCGGCCGCGTCGCTCTGAAGGGGACTCTGCATCGCCATTTCACAATCTCCCCGGTCTGCTATTTTACTGATTCACAACTGCAAAGTTGTTAACTTGTAAATCGTAGAAAGAGGATAGCGATGGAGATGAACCGTCTCGGGCCAGTCGGCAGGCTGGGCCGCTTCGCCGCTTCGCAGCCGCGCTGGGTGCTCGTCGCCTGGGTGGCGATCGCCATCGGCCTCGGAGCGCTCGCGCCGCGGGTCGAGACGGCGCTCTCCGGCGCCGGCTGGCAGGCCAACGGCTCGGAGTCGGTCGCGGTGCGCGAACGCGTCGACCGCGCCTTCGCCGGCGGCGGCGCCTACGCGCTGCAGGTCGCCGTCCGCTCCGAAGAGCTGACCGCGGCCGACCCGGCCTTCCGCCGCAGCCTGCGGCGCGCCGAGCGGCTGCTCGCCGCCGACCCGGCCGTGACCCGGGTGGTCCCGCCGCGGCCCGGAGTCTCGATCTCCGCCGACGGGCACACGGCGGTGATCCGCGCGGGCGCGGCGAAGGACCCGAACGAGATGGTCGCCGCCGCCGGCGACCTCAAGGGCCCGCTGGGCGCGAGCGCGGCGCGCGGCGTCGAAACCAACCTCACCGGCGCCGCCGGCATGTGGTCCGACTTCAACGAAGCGAACAAAGACGCGATGCTGAAGTCGGAGGTGATCTCCTGGCCGGTGACGCTGGCGATCCTCGTGCTCGCCTTCGGCTCGCTGGTCGCCGCGGGCCTGCCGCTGATGCTGACGATCGCCGGCCTCGTCGCCTCCGCCGGCGTGCTCTTCCTGGCGACGCTGATCGCGCCGGTCTCGATCTGGGCGATGAACTTCGCCCTGATGTTCGCCCTGGCGCTGGGCATCGACTACGCGCTGTTCATCGTGATGCGCTTCCGCAACGCGCTCTTCGGCCAGGAGCTGGACCCGGTCGAGGCCGCCGGCGTGACGATGGACACCGCCGGCAAGGCGATCGTCTTCTCGGCGCTGACCGTGGTGATCTCGCTCTCGGCGGTGATGCTCGTCCCCAGCCCGGCATTCCGCTCGGTCGCGCTCGGGATCATCATCGCGGTGCTCTTCATCCTCGCGGCGACGCTGACGCTGCTGCCGGCGGTGCTGGCCAAGCTCGGCCCGCGGGTCGACAAGCTCAGCCTCCCCTGGGCGCACAGCGGCGACCACCGCTCGCCGCGCTTCGCCCGCTGGGGCGAACGGCTCTGGCGCCGGCCCTACCTCTACGGCGGCGGCGCCGCGCTGCTGCTCGTGCTGCTGGCGTTGCCGGTGCTGGGGCTGAAGGCGGGGATGCCGTCGATCAAGGTGGTCCCCAAGGGCGACCACTCGCGGCGCGGCTACGAACAGGTCACCGCCGCCTTCGGGCCGGGAGCGCCCGGGCAGCTGCAGGTCGTCTCGGCGCCGGGCGAATCGCGCCGCGTCGCCGCGGTGCTCGCCGCCGACCCCGGCGTCGCCGCCGCCCTGCCGGCGCTGAGGAGCCCGCGCGAAGGCGCCTCCCTGACCGAGGCGATCCCCAAGGCCGGTCCCTCGACCCCGGCGTTCGGCGCGACGGTCGAGCGGCTGCGCGCGGCGCTGCCGGCGGGCGCCCTCCTCGGCGGGCCGGCGGCCGAAAACCACGACCTCGAAGCGGCGCTGGAAGCGAAGACCCCGCTGGCGATCGGCGTCGTCCTCGGGCTCGGCTTCCTGCTGCTGCTGGTCGCGTTCCAGGCGCCGCTGATCGCGGCGATCGGCGTGCTGACCAACCTGCTGGCGACCGGCGCCGCCTTCGGGGTCGCCACGCTGATCTTCCAGCACGGCCACCTGAGCGGCCTGCTCGGCTTCGAATCGCAGGGCTTCCTCGACGCCTGGGGGCCGATCTTCTTCTTCGCGATGATCTTCGCGATCGCGATGGACTACACGGTCTTCCTGCTCTCCTCGGCGCGCGAGCACTGGGAGGAGTCGGGCGACGCACGCGAAGCGATGATCGGCGGCCTCGCCCACTCCGGCCGCGTGATCCTCGCCGCCGGCGCGGTGATGGTCGCCGTCTTCTTCACCTTCGCCCTCTCCGGGCCGCTGCCGCCGAAGGAGATGGGAGTGATCCTCGGCATCGCCGTGCTGCTCGACGCCTTCCTCGTGCGGCTGACCCTGCTGCCGGTCTTCCTGCGCCTGGCAGGCCCGGCGGCCTGGTACCTGCCCGCCTGGCTCGACCGCATCCTGCCCCGCGTGCATTTCGGCCACGGGGCGCCGGGCGGCACGGCGCCGCAGGGGCCGGACGAGGGGGCCGAGGAGAGGCCGCTCGCCGGCGCCGCGCAGCGCTAGTCGGAGAGCTCGACGCGCTCGATCTTCTGCTCGGAGAGCGGACGGTCGGACGCGTCGGTCTCGGTCTTCTCGATCGCGTCAACCGCCTCCATGCCCGAAGCGACCTTGCCGAAGACGGTGTGCTTTCCGTCGAGCCACGGCGCCGCCTCGGTGGTGACGATGAAGAACTGCGAGCCGTTGGTGTTCGGCCCCGCGTTGGCCATCGCCAGCGCCCCGCGGACGATCCTGTGGTCGTTGATCTCGTCCTCGAAGGTATAGCCGGGCCCGCCGCGGCCGGTCCCCTCCGGGCAACCGCCCTGGACCATGAAGCCGGCGATCACGCGGTGGAAGATCAGCCCGTCGTAGAAGCCGTCGGCGGCGAGCTTGCGGAAGTTCTCGACCGTCTTCGGGGCGTCGGAGTCGTGCAGCTCGAGCACGATCTCCCCGGCATTGGTGTGCAGCGTGGCCTGTGACATTGCCGCCACCCTACCCGAGTGCCGCTGTGGACCTTTGACGTCCTGTGGCCCGTAAGAGGTCCACAGCGGCAACCTCCGGTCAACCCGTAACCCGCACCAGCACCGGCCGCGAGGCGCCGGGCGCGTAGGGCCAGCGCTCCTCGGCGAGGGCGACGGCGCGCAGGCGGATCCGCGCCGTGCCCGTGATGTAGCGGAAGCGGTAGCGAGCGCGGAAGCGGCCGCTGTGGTCGCTGCGGGTGACGAGGATCGGCCGCCAGAGCCGCGACTCGTTCTCGTAGTACTGGATCGCGACCAGCTTGCCGCGGCGCGGCAGCGGCGCGCCGCGGGCGCGGACCCGGCCCCAGAGCCGCACCGAACGGCCCGTGCGCAGGCTGCGCGGGGCGGCGCGCAGGGTCGCCGCGCCGCGCACCCGCAGGGCCAGGGCCGGGCGGCGCGCTCGCGCCAGGCCCCGCCCTCCGGGGAAGACGACGGTGACGCGGCGCGAGGGGCCGGCCGGCAGCGGCAGGCGGAACCCGCCGTGGCGGCCGGTGCGCGCCCTCGCCACCCGGCGCCGCTTCAGGGCGCCGTGCGAGGGGCGCGAGACGACGCGCAGGCGACGCCCCGCGAGGCCGGCGCCGTCGGCGCTGACCAGGCGCCCGACGAGCGCCGCGCCGGCGCCGAACGGCACCGTCAGCCGCTGCCCGCGACGGCGGCGCCAGCGCAGCTTGGCGAACAGGCGGGTCTTCGCCCTTGGGCCCCGACGCGGCGGCGAGGACGGCGCCCCCGGCCGGGCGCTACCGCCCTGCCGGCCGGCGACGGGCCGGCTCGGCGCCACCGGCGGCGGCAGCTTGCGCAGCGCCATCTCGGCGCCGTCGACCCGCCGCGTCGTCGTCGCGGAGTTGCCGGCGGCGTCGCTCGCCTCGGCGCGAAAGACGTAGGTGCCCGGCCCGAGTTCGCCGGGAAGCGGCGCGACGATTCGCTTCGCCCCGGCCGCGCCGCCGGCTTCGGTCCGCGTCGGCAGCTCGGTCCAGCGCTCGGCGTTGACCCGCCGGTAGTAGATCGCGCCGCCAGCCGGGCCGGAATGCTCGTCGTGCACGTCGGCGCTGACCGAGTGCGGCAACTCGCTGCTCGCCGCCCGCTCGGGCGGCGCGAAGGCGACGTCCGGCGCGACGTCGTCCAGCCGCAGCGGCAATTCGATCGCCGTCCCGGAGTCCGCGTTGCCGGCCTCGTCGCGCAGCCAGATGCGGAACGAGTAGACGCCGGGGCGCGGCAGCTCGAGGTCGGCGAGCGCCGCAATCCCGCGCCCGGCCGCGTACTGGACGCCGGTGTCGTAGCCGGAGGGGCCGACGATCCGCCAGTAGGCGCCGCCGATCGGGCTGGCGGGGCTCTGGTCGGGGTCGGCCCAGGAGATGTCGAAGTCGTCGACCCGGTGCCAACCCTCGCCGCCGGCGAGCGCGAGGTTGCGCGGGTGCGCCGGCGGGTTGTTGTCGATCAGCACCGTGGTCGGGAACGTGCAGGCGCTGTTGCCGGCGAAGTCGGTCGCGCAGCGGCGCAGCGCGTGCGGGCCGTCGCTGAAGTTCCTCGTCTGCACCGTGATCTGGTCGGCCGCGCCGAGCGGGCAGGGCCGCATCTGCGTCGCCCGCCACTCGCCGTCGATCATCGCCTTCGCGCAGGGGTACTCGGTGAGGCCGACGCGGTTTCCGTCGAGCAGCGTTTCGCTGAAGCGCACGCCGCCGCCGGTGTCGCTGTCCCAGTAGTTGACCCGCTGCGCGCCGCGCCGCCAACCGCCCGCGGCGAGGTCGGAGCCGGGGTTGCCGGGCGCCGGCGCGTAGCCGTCGTAGACGTCGATCGTCAGCGAGCGGATCGCCGACCACGACCCCGGGTCGAGCGAACACCACCTGTCGGCGCCGCGCGCGCAGAGCAGCCGGTCCTCGATCGCCCCGGCCGGGACGCCGAACTCGGTGAAGAAGTCACGCTGCGTCGTGTCGGTCGCGCTCGCCGTCAGCGTCGCGTCGAAGCCGCCGCCGTTGCCGGCGCCGAAGCGATGCTCCATGCCGTCGTGCAGGGCGTGCCACCAGATGCCCCAGACGCGGCTGATCCCGGTGCCCGCGGGCGCCTCCCAGCGCCAGCGGGCGAAGCGCGTGCCGGAAACGGTCGGGCCACCCCTCGTGAGGCTCTTCAGGCGCTCGGCGCCGAAGCCGCAGCCGTGCTCCGGGCGAAACTTGGCGCCGCCCGTGTCGTCGGCCCAGCTGGCGTCGATGTCGACGTTCCAGCCGCACTGCGCCACCCGGTAGTTGCCGGCGGTCGCCTCCCGCGCCGCCAGCAGCAAGAGGGCGAGCGCGAGCGCCACCCCCATCGCGATCATCCGTGCGATCCCTCCACGCGTTCCCGGCATCGGTCCTCCTTCGCTCGCTTGCAGACGGGGGTCCAAGGGCACAGCGCCGCGATCTCTCCCCCCTGTGGACGGATGTCCGGTTCCCCACCCCCGCCCGGTCGAGCGTGCTCGAGGCATGTCCGCTCCCCCGGCCCGCCCGGTCGAGCGTGGTCGAGGTTTGTGCCGCATAGCGGTTCAAACCTCGACCGCGGGGCCGGCCGCGGCGGCGCTTTGCGAAAATGGCCGCATGCCACTACCGAGCCAGGAGCAGGTCACCGAGAAGCTGCGCGCCGTCATCGACCCCGAGCTGCGGCGCTCGATCGTCGAGCTGGGAATGGTCCGCTCGATCGAGATCAAGGAGGGCGGCCGGGTCGAGGTCGTCGTCTCCCTGACCACCGCGGGCTGCCCGATCCGCTCGCACTTCGAAGGGGCGGTCGCCCAGCAGGTCTCCGAGCTCGACGGCGTGACCGAGGTCGCGGTCGGCTTCGACGTCCTCTCCGACCAGGAGAAAGGGCAGCTGCAGCAGACGCTCGGCCGCGGCAAGCTGCCGGAGGGCGCGCTCGCGCAGGTGAAGAACGTGATCTGCGTCGCCTCCGGCAAGGGCGGCGTCGGCAAGTCAACGATGACGGCCAACCTGGCCGCGGCGCTGACCGCCGAAGGCCACCCGGCCGGCGCCCTGGATTGCGACGTCTACGGCTACTCGATCCCGCGCATGCTCGGCGTCAACCGCAAACCGGAGGTCAACGCGGAGCGCAAGATCCTGCCGCTGGAGGCGGCGGGCGGCGTCAAGGTGATGTCGATCGGCTTCTTCGTCGAGGAGAACGCGGCGGTCGTCTGGCGCGGCCCGATGCTGCACAAGGCGATCCAGCAGTTCCTCGAGGACGTCGCCTGGGACGAGCTGGAGTACCTGCTGCTCGACCTGCCGCCGGGGACGGGCGACGTCTCGATGACCCTCTCCCAGCTGCTGCCGCAGGCCAAGTTCGTGCTCGTCACCACGCCGCAGCCGGCGGCCCAGACGGTCGCCAAACGCGCCGCCGACATGGCGAAGAAGTTCGACCTCGAGCTGCTCGGGACGATCGAGAACATGTCCGGCTTCACGACCCCGGAGGGGGAGCGCTTCACGATCTTCGGCGAGGGCGGCGGCCAGCTGCTCGCCGACGAGCTCGACATCCCGCTGCTCGGCAAGGTGCCGCTGTCGGAGCCGCTGCGCGAGCACGCCGACAACGGCTCGCCGCTGGTCACCGCCGAGCCCGACTCCCCCGCCTCGCAGGCGATCCGCCAGGCCGCCCGCGGCATCGTCGCCGCGACCCCGCAGGAGCTGCCGGTGCTGCAGGCGACCCCGGCCCCGGCCGAAGCGCCGCCGGTCGGCGGCACCCCGCTGCCGGTCGTTCAGTAGCCGGCGCGGCTCAGCGCAAGCGCAGCAGCTCGACCCGGTTGCCGCTGATCCAGGCGCCCGCCGTGCCCGCGACCACGACCCTTCCGCCGGGCTGCACGGCGGCGCCGAGCGGCCGGAACACGCGGCTCTGCCCCACCGCGGCGTCGGTCCTGCCGCGGCGCCCATAGCCGCGATCGAGGGACCCCGTCCGCCGGTACCCGCGCAGGACCACGCCCCCGGCGCGTCCCGGGCGGCTCTCGACCAAGACCACGCGACGCCTCGCTGCGAGGAGCGAGACGAGGCGCCCCAGCCCGCCCGGCCGCACCACGCCGCGGCGACCGAACCGCCTGTCATGCCCCCACGCCCGATCGAGGCCGACCAGCAGGATGCCGGCGCCGGCACGCGAGCCGCCCGATCCGCAGGCGACGACGACGCCGCCGGGCCGGCGGGCGGCTTCGATCGGCGCGTTCCACCGGGGGCAGATATGGCGGAGGCGGCCGCCGCGGGCGACCCGACCGCCCGGCAGCAGCCGCACGACGCCCGAGCGGCCGATCAGCGCGATCCGCCCGTGCGGGAGGAGCAGCGCGGTTTCGGCGGCGGACGACGGCCTGCGGCGGTTTACACGGACGGCGACCAGGCCATGATGGCCGAAGCGCCTCGCCGGTCGTCCCTTCGGCGTGAGCCTGTAAGCGGCCATCCCGTGGCGAAAGCCGCCGACGACGATCGCCGAGCCGCCGGGCGCGGCGATCAGCGATTCGGCGACGAAGTCGGCCGGTAGCGGCGCCCGGCCGGCCCGCCCGTAGCGGCTGTCTACCGTCCCGTCGGCGTTCTGGCGCGTGACGAAGCGGCGGCCGCCGCCGGAGACGATCTCCAGCAGCCGGTGGCCGCCGACCGCGGCGAAGGGCACGCTCCAGTCGAGCGGACGCATGCCTTCGGGGTCCAGGCCGGAGTCGACGTCGCCGGCGCGGGTGAAGTCGAAGGCGACCGGCCGCACGGCGCCGACGCCGGCGCTCGAGCGGCCCAGCACCGCGATTTCGCCCCCCGGCCCGATGCTCATCGCCCGCGCCTCCGCATTGCCCGGGATCGGGCGCCTTTCGACCACCGATCCGCCGTCGCCGAAGCCGCTGTCGGGGGCCCCATCCGACAGCCGCGAGGCGAGAAACGCGAAGTCGCCCGAGCCGGACCCGCCACCGACGACCACGGCTCCCCCGGAGGGCGCAGGGACGAGGCCCGAAGCGAGCGGATAGCGCGCCGGTTCGAGCCAGGAGGGGTCTTCGATGGCGACGACGCCGCCATCGCCGAACGAGCCGTCGAGAGAGCCGGACGCACCGAGGCGCGCGAGAAGCGGGCGGTAGCGACAACGCGAGGGCTCGCAGCCATCCGGTCCGCTGGAGTCGCCGGCTAGCAGGGCCCCTCCGCCGGCGAGCGTCGCGACCCCCGCCGGCGCGTCGACCGTCCCGAGGTCGAGGGTCGCCACGCCGGATTCGCCGAAGCCTGGGTCCCGTCGGCCGTCCGGCAGCAGATCGGTAACCGCGACGTCGCTTGGCTTGCCACAGCAATCGCCCCCGAGCCGGGAGACGACGAGCGCCGACCCGTCGGACCGGGCCGCGATACCCGTGATCGCTCCGTCGAGCACGGCGGAGCCGTCTCCTCCATACGCCTCGTCGAGCGTGCCCGAGCCGGTCAGTCGGATCACCGAGTGGTTCCCGGCGAGCAGGACGCTGCCCTCGCCGCCGAGCGCCATCGCCGCGGGACCGACCAGACCCGAATCGCTCCCGGAGTCGATCGGGACGACACCGCCGTCGCCGAAGGAACCGTCGAGCACGCCGCCGGCGGTGAGCCGCGCGGCCATCGGGTCAGCTGCTACGACCCACGCATGGCCGAGCTGCTTGCCGCGACTGCCCGCGGCGACGATCCCGCCGTCGGGCTGCACGGCGATGCGCTTGACGTAGAAGGGAAGCACCGCGCCGCATCCGGGCGCGCCGAAGCTCTCGTCTTCGCCGCCGCCGGGCCCCAACCGGCGAATGCTGCCCAACCCGCGGCGGCAGCCTTCGCCGCCCCGGTTCGCCGCATAGAGCACGCCGCCGCCGGCATCGACCGCGAGCGCGGCAGCGGCGGGGACCTGCGCTTCGCCCGCGTCGCCGAACGCCGGATCGAGCGCACCGTCGGGCCGGCGGCGCTGGATCGCGGTGATCGGATCCGGAATGTCGCCGGTGTGGCGGGTCACCACGTCGAAGAGGCTCCCGCCCGGACCGGCCACGAGCGCCGAGAATCGCGAGCGGCCGAAGCTCGGAGCGGGCGCCGAGAGTGCGACGCCGCCCTGGCCGAAGCTCGGGTCGAGCGTTCCCGGACGACCTCCTGCGTCAGCCTGGGACGCCGAAGCCAGCGCCGCTGCGGCGCAGAGCAGCGCAACGCATGCCCGTCTCTTCACGGCCGAACCCCCACGGCGATCCCAAACCGCCGGCGAATCTGAAGTTGCGAAGCGGCTCGTCCGCCCAGGCCGGGCAAGGAGCGGCGCGGCCGCGCGGCTCAGGCCGCGCTCTTCGACTTGTAGTACTCGGCGTTGATCTCGGCGTATTTCGCCCACTCGCTGGGCAGCTGGTCCTCGGCGAAGCAGGCGTCGACCGGGCAGGCCTCGACGCAGGCATCGCAGTCGATGCACTCGTCGGGGTCGATGTAGAGCATCTCGACCGAGTCGTAGTCGGGCTCGTCAGGCGTCGGATGGATGCAGTCCACCGGACAGACCTCGACGCACGAGTTGTCCTTCTGGCCTATGCACGGCTCGGCGATGACGTAGGTCATTCGAAGCTTTCTCCTGGGTTCGGTCGTTTGCGTTGCCCGGCGGGTTTCGGCCCCGCCAAGCGCGAGCGGACATTTTAGGGATTACGCGAGCTCGTGCGCCCAGATGGGCCGCGGGCGCAGGCGGTCTCTAGGGTTTGGGCGATGCTGCTGCTGACGGGAGCCACGGGAAGCATCGGGTCGCGATTGCTGCCGCTGCTGCTCGAGCGGGGCGAGGAGGTGCGCTGCCTGGTGCGCGAGCCGCGCCGGCTCGGAGCGCACCGGGTCGACGTGCAGATCGCGCTCGGCGACCTCGGCGAGATGTCGGACCCCTACCTGGTGCGGCAGGCGCTGCGTGGAGTCGACACGGTCGTCCACCTGGCGGCGACGATCCGCGACCAGCCGCCACACCGGATCGAGGAGCTGAACGGGCTGGCGACGGTGCGCCTGCTGCGCGGGGCGGAGCGCGGCGGCGTGCGGCGCTTCGCCTTCTTCAGCGCGCTCGACGCCGGCGCGGCGCAGCGCACGCGCTTCTTCCGCGCTAAGTGGCTGGCCGAGCGGGCGGTCGCTTCCTCGCCCCTGGAGACGACGGTCTTCGCGCCCTCGATCGTCTACGACCGCAGCGACCCCTGGGTGACCCTGCTGCGGCGCTTCTCCTTCCTGCCGGTGATGCCGGTCTCGGGCGACGGCCGGGCGCGCTTCCAGCCGATCTGGGCGGCCGACGCGGCGCGCTGCGTGGTGGCGGCGCTCGCCCGCGAGGGGGGCGCGCCGCGGCGGCGCTACGAGCTCGCCGGCCCGGAGACGCTCAGCTACGACGAGATGTCGGACCTGGTCAGCCGCGTCGCCGGACGACCGCGTCCGCTGGTCCATCTCCCCCTGCCGCTGGTCCGCGCAGGCCTGATCGCGCTCCGCAACGTCTTCGGCGAGGCCGTGTTCGCAACCTGGGAGGAGGTAGAGCTGATGGAGGTCTCGATGACCAGCGAACACGGCAGCGCCGACGCGCAGGAGCTCGGCGTGGACCCGAGAAGGATGGAAGATGTTCTTGCGGAGGCTTAGCGGCAGGTTCGGCGCGGCGGCAGCAGTCGCGCTCGCGGCGGCAGCGCTCGGCGCGGCACAGGCCCCGGCGCTCACCCTCGTGCCGCCGAAGCCGAGCGTCCTCTTCGGCGTCAGCGACAAAGGCACGACCGCCGACTACGAAGAATTCTCGGCGCTGCTGAACAAGCACCCGGCGCTGCTGGAGACCTTCCACCCCTGGGGGAACAGCCTCAACAGGGCCTACGAACGCTGGCGCGAAACCGCGACCCGGCCGATCCTGCACATCTCCACGGCCGACGACCAGACGCTGGCCGAGCTGATCACGCCGCAGCAGATCGCGCTCGGGCAGGGCGACAACTACCTGTTGCAGCTCAACCACTTCTTCTTCGCGCACGGCGTGCTCGCCTACATCCGCCCGCTGGGCGAGCCGAACCGCTGCCTCAACGTCTGGTCGGCGGTCAACTGCGACGGCAGCCAGAAAGGCGGCGAACACTCCACCTACTGGTACAAACAGGCCTTCCGGCGGATCGTCACGATCGTGCGCGGGGGCGGCACGCTCGACGAGGTCAACGCGACGCTGGCCGGGATCGGCCTGCCGCCCGTCAACCGCACCAAGGGACCGCCGCCGAACGAACTGCCGGGGCCGCCCGTGAGCATCATCTGGAGCCCGCTGCCGGGCGGCTCGCCGCGGGTCAAGGGCAACTTCCCGGGCAACTACTGGCCGGGACGCCGCTGGGTCGACTGGGTCGGCACCGACTTCTACTCCCAGTATCCCGTCTGGAAAGACCTCAACCGCTTCATCCACGGCAAATACTGGCGCGGCAAACCTCTTGCGATCGCCGAGTGGGCGGTCTACGGCAAGGACGAACCGCGCTTCGTCAGGCAGCTCGTCGCCTGGACCGCGAAGCGCCCGCGGGTGCGGATGTTCGTCTACTACGACGGCTTCGACACCGGCCGCAACCCGTATGACCTGCGCCTCTACCCGCGCACGACGAACACGCTGCGCCTCAAGGCCCGCCGCCCCAACTTCCTCGAGAGCGTCGAATACAACGTCGGCGAACTCCCCCCGCTGCCGAAGAAGGAAAAGCAGGAACCGGCCCCGGTCGAAGCACCACCCCCCTAGCCGCCGGCGGGCCGATTTGTCCAGTCGGGCTCGACCTTTCGGCCCGTCGGCGGAGATTTCGGCTGGCGGAGGAGGCCGCGGATGGTCTCAGCGAGGCGGCGAGGTTCGCGTTCGATCTGGCGCCAGGTGCAGCGAGACACTCGCCAGCCGGCGAGTTGCAATCGCTGCTCCCGCTCCCTGTCGCTCTCGAACGCGGAACCGGTGTCGTGGAATTCGCGGCTGTCGGCTTCGACGATCAGACCGGCATCACGCCAGAGGAAATCCGGCATGGTCCTGCGACCCGCAAGACGAAGCGTCACATTGACCTCCGGTTCCGGCAGACCAGCCCGCTCGCACATTTCGAGGAAGGCGATCTCCATATCGCTGCGCGTCCACTTGGTCCTGGGATGGATTTCGTCCATCACCAGGCGCAGGCGGGCGACGCCTCGCCGTCCGCGACTGCGCCTGATCAGTCTCCGCACGGCGCCGTGATCGAGGATCCGCTGGACCTCCGCCTCCGAGACCGCCTTGCGCAACTCCCAGACCGGCGCGACGGCAGCGAAATCGAGCAGCGTCCGCGCAACGCTGCTACAAGGGATCCCGTCGAGCTGAGCTCGGTCCTCCCGATTCAGCGAGCCGTCTCGATGCGCGGAGATCCCCTTCGGCGCCCGCCCCCGCCGGTTCGGCGCGGTCACGTCAAACGTCGGCCGCCCGTCGTCCTTTCGCAGCCCCCAAAGCACCGCAGCCGACCGGTGCGACAACACCGCACCCGGCCCGCAGGCAAGCACCGCTGCCATTCGTCGCGCATTCGGGGTCGAGGGCACATGGCCAACCGCGTAGACCCCCGAGTGGATGCGATGCAACGCGCCAGTTTCGACTCGCGCATGAACCGTGCTCTTTGCCAGGCCCAGGCGACACAGCTGATCGATCGAAATCAGCCCATGCTGCCGCTCGGCGATTCGAGCGATCCGACGGTCCCATCCTGCCGAGGACCCCCGCCGACGGGACGAAAAATCCACTCGGGCTGGACTTTTCGGCCCGTCGGCGGGCTGTTGGGGTTGGGGGTGGCTGGGCGGCCGAGGCATGGCCGCGACGCTGGCAGACGGCGACGCGCGTGTGGCGCGCAAATTGCGCCGAATTGCGCCGCTCGCTGTGGCGGAAGCCCCCATACGACGAGGGGCCCGGTCTCCCGGGCCCCTCGCAAGTCACTCGCCTGTCGGGACGAGCATACGCCCGGGCGGGCGTCGCTACATCATCCCTCCCATGTCGGGCATTCCGCCGCCGCCGGGCATGCCGCCGCCGCCGTTCTCCTCCGGCGGCTCGGCGATGATCGCCTCGGTGACGAGGATGTTCTTGGCGATCGAGGCGGCGTTCTGCAGCGCCGACCGGGTCACCATCGTCGGGTCGATCACGCCGGCCTTGGTCAGGTCGCCGTAGTCGCCCGTCGCCGCGTTGAGGCCTTCGCCGGCCTTCAGGCCGCGCACCTCGTTGACGACGACCGAGCCCTCGAGGCCCGAGTTCTCGGCGATCTGGCGCACCGGCTCCTCCAG
>Ga0210095_1000015_pt1 | contig 84473 bp, 76 predicted proteins | sample China_Galinas_PW_FD_184861 | JGI IMG/M metagenome (GOLD analysis project Ga0210095, IMG submission 184861) | Wetland microbial communities from San Francisco Bay, California, USA, that impact long-term carbon sequestration - China_Galinas_PWA_D1... | ecosystem: Environmental > Aquatic > Marine >...
CTGCCCGTGCGGCGCGACAAAAGGCGGCATTCGAGGTGCTCGCCGACGGCGAAGCCGCCGACCTTGCCGCGATCGCCGCACGGCTGATCCCGACGACCGATACGCCGGGCGCGACCGAGGCGGGGGTCATCTGGTTCATGGACGCCGCGTTCGCCGCCGATATGGCGGACCGCCTCGACGAAGCCCGCTCCGGTTTGCAGACTTTCAACCGACGACTCTCGGATGCGTATCCGAAGGCCTCGGGACTGGCCGACCTTTCCGCGGCAGAACAGGATGCGTTCCTCGCGACGCAGCAGGACAGCGACTTCTTCGGTGTCGTTCGCCTGATGACGCTGTTCGGATTCCTGTCGATGGAGAAATACGGCGGCAATCGCGACCAGGTCGGCTGGAAACTGATCAATTTCGAGGGCGGACACCACGCCTGGCAATACCCCTTCGGTTACTACGACGCACAAGTGCACGGCGGCGATGGCGACTAGCGCGCGCTACGGGTTGGCCGAGGCCGTCGACTTCGTCATCGTCGGCGCCGGCTCCGCCGGCGGCATCCTCGCGAAGGAACTGTCGACCGCCGGATTCGACGTCGTGCTGCTCGAGCAGGGTCCGTACCGCAAGGCCGGGGACTTCAGCCACGACGAGCTGTCGGTCCTGTTCCGCGACGAACTCGAGGGCGGCGGCCCCGAAGTCCACGGCCAGACGTTCCGCCATCACGAGAACGAAAAGGCGACGAGACCGGCTCAGAATCCGGTGCGCTACGCGCGCGGCGTCGGCGGTTCGAGCGTGCATTTCACGGCCAACTTCTGGCGCCTGCGCCCGGTCGATTTCAAGGAGCGCAGCCTGTTGGGCCCGATCTCCGGCACGAACTTCGCGGACTGGCCGATCAGCTACGAGGAACTGGAACCCTATTACACGAAGGTCGACTGGGAGATCGGCGTCTCCGGCGCGCCCGGACCCTTCGATGCGCCGCGCTCGAAGCCGTTCCCGTTGCCGCCGATGCCGGTCAAGTCCTCGGGCGTGTTGCTCGAGAGAGCGGCGAAGAAGCTTGGTCTTCACCCCCAGCCCGAGCCGCACGCAATCCTGTCGCAGCCGTTCAATGGCCGGGCGGGTTGCATCAGCTGCGGCTATTGCATGTTTTTCGGCTGCGAGGTCGGGGCCAAGTCGTCGACGCTGTTCGCAATGATCCCGCTCGCCGAGGCCAGCGGCCGTTGCGAGGTCCGTCCGGAGTCGGTGGTTATCCGCATCGATACCGACGCGAAGGGCCGCGCAAGCCAGGTCGTGTACCTCGACGCGGACGGCAAGGAGCGTGCGCAGCGCGCGAAGGCGGTCGTGCTGTCGGCAAACGGTGCCGAGACGCCGAGGCTGCTCCTGATGTCGGCCAGCGGGCGGCATCCCGACGGCCTCGCCAATTCCAGCGGTTTCGTGGGCCGCAACCTGATGCACAACTCGCACGCCGGTACCTGCGGCGTATTCGAGCATCCGTTGAACGACTACAAGGGCGTCCAGGTGACGCGGATCGTCCACGACTTCTACGAGACGGACGAGAAACGCGGCTTCTACGGCGGCGGGGGCATCGACGCGCGGCCGTTGTTCTCGGCGACGCCGATCATGCACGCGCTGCTCGCCATGCCGCCCGACGTGCCGGCCTGGGGCGCGGCGTGGAAGGACGAACTGGCGCACAATTTCACCCGCCAGATGTCGATCATCGGATCCACGACTTCGCTGCCTCTCGACAGCAACAACATCACGCTGGATCCCGAGAGCCGGGACATCTGGGGCCGGCCGGCCATCCGCGAGACCTACAACGACCATCCCGACGATCTGGCGATGGGGAAGTTCCTGCAGGACCGGGCGATGGAATTGCTGGACGCCGCGGACGCCGTCAAGTCGTGGCGCTGGCCGATAGAGCCGACCGACGGCGGCGAACACCTGCTCGGTACCTGCCGGATGGGCGACGATCCCGCGACGTCGGTCGTCGACGGCAAGCACCGCAGCCACGACGTGCCGAACCTGTTCATCTGCGACGGCAGCAGCATGGTGAGCTCGGGCCGGGGTCAGCCGACGATGACGATCATGGCACTCGCCTTCCGGGCCGCAGAGCACATCGCGGCCGCCGCCCGTGCCGGCGATATCTGAAAACCACCGGGAGAACCGCATGCGAATCCTCGCCTCGTGCACCGCCCTGCTCTTACTCACCTCCTGTTCCGTGGACATGGAAGAGAAACCGCGCGTGGAATACCTGGCGGCACCGGGCAGCGAAGAGGCGAATCTGCCCTTCTCCGCCGCCGTGCGTGTCGGCGATACGCTCTACCTGTCAGGCATGATCGGCCTGAAACCTGGAACGATGGAGCTCGCCGAGGGTGGCATCCGGGGCGAGACGCGACAGGCGCTGGAGAACATGTCGCAGCGCCTGCAGGACTTCGGCTCGTCGATGGACCGGGTCGTCAAATGCACCGTGTTCCTCGCCGACATTTCCGAATGGGGCGCGATGAACGAGGTCTACGCAAGCTTCTTCCCGAACAAGCCCGCCCGCAGCGCGCTCGGCACCAGCGGCCTCTCGCTCGGCGCCCGCGTCGAGATCGAGTGCATCGCCGTCGTCGAGTGAGCGACACGGGGCGACGGGGGCGGCCGCCTGCGCAGATCGCGGCTGAAGCCGCTCCTACGGATTCTGTTTCAGCCTCGGTGGTCCGTTAGCATCCGTAGGAGCGGCTTCAGCCGCGATTACGCGCTTGCGGTTCACCGACTACGGCAGGTCGAGGAGTTCGTCGCGACGCTTTTCCAGCCCGTGCAGGCGCCGTGCGTCCAGCACGTCGCCGAGCCGCACCGTGAGCTTGTCATCGGTCAGTGACGCAAGCGCTTCGCGCCAGCGCTTGCCGAGCGCCAGCTCCTGCGACTGCAGCTGGGGCGGCCGCCCGCTGCTGCTCGAGAAGGCCTTGTCGTACCCGACGAGCATGAGCTGCCAGGTGTCGGGGCTGTAGAGGATCGTGGTCACGTAACGGCCCTCGTTGTAGGTCAGCGCGTCGAATACGTACATTGCGCCCCACTGTTCCTGTACTGGGCATTGCGCGTCGGCGCCGTAACCCTTCTCGTGGCGCTGCGCCTCGTCGATCGCGCCGACGGGGCGGAACCGCAGCGACCCGTCAGTGCCGTCGACGTTGCGCCGCACAGTGACCGGTACCATTCCCAGTGCGAGCATGCGATCCAGCCGGTAGGCCGCGACCTGCGGATAGAAGCCGCGGCCCGCACGCTTCGTGAAGACCCCATCGATCGTGCGTTCCCCGTCGCTGACGGACAGGACCTGCCGTCCGGATTCGTCCTGCGACCTCGACACGATGTTGCCGTGGGCAAGCAGCGCTTCGACACGATCCGCGTCGAGGAAACCGCCCGGCCGCCGGCCGACCTGGCGTGGCTGCGCCATCGGCGGTTCGCCTTCGGGATTCGCCTCGTTCACCGCCGTGATGCGATCACCCTCGATGACCAGTGCGTTGCCGCGGCCATTGTAGTAGCTGCTCAACATGCCGGTGTCGACCTCGATGACTTCGTCGTGCATGCGTTCGAGGATTTTGCGATTCATGGTCGGTGTGTGGCCGATGACGACACGCCGCGCATCAAGCGCGGCGAGCGCTGCACCAAGCTTGTCGGACTCGATCAGTACGCTGCACGACACGTTGCCACGGTACCAGAGCGGTCCGTCGACCGCGTGCACCTCCGAATCGTAGAGGCGCGGCAGCGCGGCCGCCGCGTTGACGACCTTGATATCGACGTCCAGCCCGGGCGTGAAGTTGGCGACGAGTTTCGGCTGGCGATAGAAGTTGTCGGTGGGCAGCAGCACGCCGGCGTCGACGAGGGTCTCGAAAGCCTGTACGTAGTCGACGAGTTCATCATGCAGCCGACCGTTCACGCCCTCCAGACCCAATCGTGTAACGACCGGCGACAGGCCCGCATGCACGAAAGCCGTGCCGTCGATGACCACGATGATCGGTTTGGTGAGCAGCCAGCTGCCGTACTTGCCGGTGCTCTGGAAAGCCCGCCACTTGCCGAAGAAGCCGGCCGGGAACTGCGTATCGAATTCCTCACCCAGCTCGTCGGAAGTCTTTCCCCGGGTGGCCCGTCTGTGGATATAGGCCGCCTTGAAGCGCTCGCGATCCTCCGGACGCTCCTCTTGCGCGAAAGCCGCGTACTCTTCCCGAGAGACATAGCGCAGGTCGCCGGTCAGGTTCATGGCTTCGTGATTGCCGATCAGGACGTGTACCATGCCGCCGGCGTCCGCGGCCTCGTCCTCGAGGCGCATGAGCAGGTCCATGACGTCCCGCGACCGCGGGCCGCGATCGAGCATGTCCCCGACGATGACGAGGTGAGTCTTGCCGCCCGCCCACGACAGGCCGTCGTCGACAACACCGGCTCTCTTCAGCGTGGCCGTAAACTGGTCGTAGGCGCCATGGATATCGCTCATTGCGACGATCCGGTCGACGCCATCGAAGCGCCATTGTTCTGCACGGACCTCGGCGGACGTCAATGCCGCCAGCAACAGAACGAGCGTCGTGAGAGTCAAATGTCGAATCAAGCGCCCTTGTCCCTTCAGTAGTCAGCCACCAGTGTAGACACACGGCATCGATGCGGCAATTTCGACCCGGATGCGCGGCACACCGCGATACGCGGGCAATCGGCAGGCACCGATGGTAGGCTAGCGCGGTTTTTGGCTACCACCTACGCTCATGAGTCGCAAAGTCCAGTTGCTCGGCATCAGCAATGCCATCGTCGATGTGCTCGCACACGTCGACGGCGAGTTCCTCGCCCGACTCGGCGCGGCTCCCGGCTCGATGACCCTGATCGACGAGCAGCGTGCCCGGGACATCTACGCAATGATGGGACCGGCGACGGAAATGTCCGGCGGCTCGGTCGCGAACACGGTCGCCGGCTTCGCCAATCTCGGCGGCAGCACCGCGTACATCGGCCGGGTGAAAAACGACCAGCTCGGCAACATCTTCAACCACGACATGAGATCGCTCGGCGTCGACATACGGCTCGAGCCCGCGCGTGACGGCGCTCCGACCGCGCGCAGCCATATCCTGATCACGCCCGACGGGCAGCGGACGATGCAGACCTATCTCGGCGCCTGCACCGAGCTCGGCGTGCGCGACGTCACGGCCGGGACCGTCGGCGATCCGCAGGTCGTCCTGATCGAGGGCTACGTCTTCGACCTGCCCGAGGGCCCGGACCTGGCACGCAACGCGATGGCGCTGGCCAGGGAGCGGGGTTCTGCCGTGGCACTGTCGCTGTCCGATTCGCTGTGCGTCGACCGCCACCGAGACTCGTTCGACACCGCGATTCGCGACGAGGTCGACATCGTCGTGGCCGACGAGGACGAGGTTTCCGCGCTGGTCGAGGCCGCGAGCTTCGAAGACACGCTGCGGGCGATACGCAGATACGACACGCTGTTCGCAATCACGCGCTCGGCGCAGGGCTCCGTCGTCGTCCGCGGCGACGAGCAGGTCGTGCAGGCCGCGACGCCGGTGCCGAAGGTCATCGACACGACCGGCGCCGGCGACGCGTACACCGCGGGATTCCTGTTTGGCTGGGTCAATGACCGCTCGCTGGCGGATTGCGCGCGGCTCGGCACGATCTGCGGTACCGCCGTCATCCAGCAGGTCGGCGCGCGCATCGAACCCGGCCTCCTCGACGGGCAGCTGTAGAGTCGGCCTGCAAGGGCTCCGCACGAGAGGTGGTCATTGCGAGCGGAGCGAAGCAATCCAGTGTGGATTGCTTCGTCGCTGCGCTCCTCGCAATGACAGTTCGAAGACGGGCGCCCCGGCCGGCTCGCGTGAGCAAGCAGGCGTCCCGCGTGACCAGATATCAGGCCCCGATCGGGTGCCAGGTCGTCTTGACTTCCTGGGTGTCGCGGATCAGGTAGGGGTGCTGGAGGTCCGCCTTTGACCAGTCGAGGTTCGTGCGCGGCACGACCCGCTTGATATTGTCGGCGGCGGCGGTCTGCACCGCCTTTGCCAGCTTGCGATCGCCGTCGCAGTAGATGACCGCGTTGACGTCCATGTGCGAGGCGAAATGGCCGGTGAGCTCGGAACGGAAGCCGGTCAGCAGGTTGACGACGCCGGCGGGCACGTCGGAGGCGTGCACGACCTCGGCGAAACTGACCGCAGCGAGCGGCAACGACTCGGACGCGAGGACGACGCAGGTGTTGCCGCCGACGATCACCGGCGCCACGTTCGATATCAGGCCGAGCAGCCCACTGTCCCCGGGCGCCAGGATCGAAACCACACCCGTGGGCTCGAGGACCGAGAAGTTGAAATGCGATGAATTCACCGGATTGACCGAGCTGAAGATCTGCTGGTACTTGTCGGCCCAGCCCGCGAAGTAGATCAGCCGGTCGATTGATGCATCGGTCTCCTTCTCCGCGGCGCGACTCGCGACGCCCTGCGCACGCAGTTCCGCGACAAACTGTTCGCGGCGCCCCTCGAGCATCTCGGCGATTCGGTACAGGATCTGGCCGCGCAGGTACGCATTCGTGTCGGCCCACGCAGCTTGTGCCTTGCGCGCGGCCACGACGGCATTGCGGAAGTCCTTGCGGCTGGAACGACAAACGTTGGCGACAACGTTCCCCTTGCCGTCCTTCAATGCGAAGTAACGGCCGGATTCGGTGCGCGGGAACTTGCCGTCGATGTAGATCTTGTAGGTCTTCGCGACCGCCAGGCGTCCGTTCGATTTGGAGGTTTTCTTCGCCATGCTCATGCCTCCAGCGTCAGGTAAGCATCGAGTCCGTGCAGCCCGCCCTCACGGCCCATGCCGCTTTCCTTGTAGCCGCCGAAGGGCGACGTCGGATCGAACTTGTTGAAGGTATTGGCCCAGATCACGCCGGCCCGCACGCGGCTCGTTATCTTGAAGATCTTCGCGCCCTTGTCCGTCCAGATGCCGCCGGACAGGCCGTACGGCGTGTTATTGGCCTTCGACAGTGCTTCCTCGAAGGTGCGGAAGGTTTGGATCGCCAGCACGGGACCGAAGATCTCCTCCTGCACGACCCGGTTGGACTGCGACACGCCGGTGAACAGCGTGGGCCGGCACCAGTAGCCGCGCTCCGGAAGACGGCAGGAGCTCTGATGGAACTCGGCGCCTTCCTCGCGGCCGATCTCGAGGTAGCTTTCGATCGTCTCGAGCTGTTGCGCGGAATTGATCGCACCGATGTCGGTGTTCTTGTCGAGCGGATCGCCGACGATCAGCGTCTCCATGCGGTCCCTGAGCTTGGCGATCACCTCGTCCGCGACGGATTCCTGCACGAACAGCCGCGAACCGGCGCAGCAGACGTGCCCCTGGTTGAAGAAGATGCCGTTGACGATGCCCTCCACCGCCTGGTCGATGGCCGCATCCGCGAAAATGATATTCGCGGCCTTGCCGCCGAGTTCGAGCGTGTAGCGTTTTCCCGTCCCGGCCAGCGCCTTCTGGATGATCCGCCCGACCTCGGTCGAGCCCGTGAACGCGATCTTGTCGATGCCGGGATGATTGACGATCGCGGCGCCGGTCTCGCCGGCGCCGGTGACGATGTTGACGACGCCGGGCGGCAGCCCCGCGTCCGCGATCAGTTCTGCCAGCTTCATCGCCGTCAGCGGCGTTGTCTCGGCGGGCTTCAGCACGACCGTGTTGCCGCAGGCGAGCGCCGGCGCCAGCTTCCATGCCGCCATCAACAACGGGAAGTTCCACGGGATGATCTGGCCCGCGACACCGACGGGTTTGCCCCTGCGTCCCGGGAACGCATATTCGAGCTTGTCGGCCCAGCCGGCGTAATAGAAGAAGTGCGCCGCCGACAGCGGTATGTCGACGTCCCGCGATTCGCGTATCGGCTTGCCGCCGTCGAGCGATTCGATCGCGGCAAATTCGCGCGAGCGTTCCTGCAGCATGCGCGCGATGCGGTACACGTACTTGCCGCGTTCGGCAGCCTTCATGCGCGACCAGGGTCCGAAGGCCTTGCGCGCGGCCTTCACCGCCTTGTCGACGTCGGCCTCCGACGCCTGCCCGACGCGAGACAGGCGCTCTTCGGTCGCGGGATTGACCGTATCGAAGTAGTGCCCTTTTTCCGGCGCGATGAACTCGCCGCCGATGAACAGCTTGTAGCGCTTGTCGATCCGGATGTGATCGGTACTCTCCGGCGCCGGCGAGTAGTGCCAGCCGTCGTCGAATGCCAGTTTGTTTCCGGGTGTCGCCATGTTCCTGTCCTTTCTGTAGGAGCGGCTTCAGCCGCGATTCCCCCGCTAATCTTTCGAAAAGTAGTCCGCCGACTGATACACGCCCGTCGCCTGCTTCTGCAGCTGCATCAACACGTCGTTGGCCAGCGAACTCGCGCCGAAGCGGAACCACTGCCGCGTCATCCACGCGTTGCCCAGCGTCTCGCGGAGCATTACCAGATAATGCACCGCCAGCTTCGCATTCGAGATGCCGCCGGCCGGCTTCATGCCGACCATGCGCCCGGTCTCGAAGTAGTAGTCGCGGATCGCCTGCAGCATGACGAGGGTAACCTGCATCGTCGCGGCCGGCTGAATCTTGCCGGTGGAGGTCTTGATGAAATCCGCACCCGCGTGCATCGCGAGCACGCTTGCACGCCGGACCCGATCGAGCGTACCGAGCTCGCCCGTCTCCAGGATGACCTTCAGGTGCGCGTCGCCGCAGGCCTCCTTGACGGCGACGATCTCGTCGAAAACGCGGCCATACTGACCCGCCAGAAATTCTCCGCGGGAGATCACCATGTCGATCTCGCTCGCGCCCGCTTCGACGGCCGTGCGCGTGTCATCGAGCTTCACTTCGAGAGACGCCTGCCCGCTGGGGAAGGCCGTCGCCACCGACGCGACGGCGATGTCGTGTCCCTGCAGCGCACGCTTCGCGACGCCGACCATCGTCGGGTACACACAGACCGCCGCGACGTGCGGCAGGCCCGGCATCGCGTCGTGCAGGTGGATCGCCTTCTGGCACAGCTGCCTGACCTTGCCGGGGGTGTCCTGGCCCTCGAGGGTGGTCAGGTCGATCATCGACAATACGAGCTTGAGCGCCTCGACCTTCGATTCCGTCTTGATGCTGCGGCTCGCGAAGCGCGCAACGCGCTCGTCGACGCCGACCGCGTCGACGGTCGGTACGCGATCGAGATCGGGCAAGCGAGCGGTCGTCTTGACGGCGGACAGGCTCATCGCTCCTCAGTCTCCGGAGATCGCCGTCTCGAGGGCGACGAGGATCATGTCGTCGAATGTCTTCTCGCGGTCTTCGGCCGACAGCGCCTTGCCGGTGCGGATGTCATCACTGACGGTGCATATCGCCAGCGCCTCCGCACCGTGCTCTGCCGCGATCGGATAGATGCCGGCCGCCTCCATCTCAACCCCGTAGACGCCGAATTTCGCCATCGTGTCGAACATCGCCGTATCCGGCGTGTAGAAGAGATCGGCCGAGAACAGGTTGCCGACGTGGAAACGCACATCCCGTTGCTCCGCGGCCGTCACCGCCTTGCGTACGAGGCCGAAGCTCGCGAGAGCCGCGAGGTCGTAGCCGCCGAAACGCACGCGGTTGACGTTGGAATCCGTGGATGCGCCCATGCCGATGACCAGGTCGCGGAGCCGGACGTCGGGATGCGTCGTGCCGCAGCTGCCGACCCGGATGACGCGGCTGACGCCGTAGTCGACGATCAGCTCGGTCACATAGATCGACGCCGACGGGATGCCCATGCCGTGCGCCATAACGGACACCGGCTGGTCGCGGAATTCGCCCGTGAATCCCCACATGTTGCGGACGTCGGTGACACGCCGGGCACCGTCGAGGTACGTATCGGCGATATAGCGCGCCCGCAGCGGGTCGCCCGGCATCAACACGGTCTGCGCGAAATCGCCGGCAGCCGCGCCTATGTGTCTCGTGGCCATGGCCGCCACGATACCGCGTATGCCCGGTCTTTGGGAGTACCGGGCAGTACCCCCGTACTCGCAGCAGCAATGCCGCAAACAGATGTCTGATGCATTTCTGCAACAACAAAAACCGGTCACGGACAGAAATAGCGGCGTTATAATCCGCGCAAATTTTGTGGGAGGCAGGCAATGCGTAACAGAATCACAACAATGAGAATCGCCAGGGGTACGGCCGTCGCTGCGGCCCTGCTCGGCGCGCTCAGCGTGCGGGCACAGACGCAGTTCGAAGGCATCCTCGAGGAGATCACGGTAACGGCGCAGCGCCGCGAGGAGCGGCTCGAGGACGTGCCGATCTCGATCTCGACGATGCAGGGAGAAGACCTGTCCAAGATCCTGCAGGGCGGCGAAGACGCCCGCGCACTCGCCGGACGGATCCCCGGCCTGAACGCGGAATCGTCGAACGGCCGCGTCGCACCGCGCTTCTATCTGCGTGGCCTCGGCAACACCGATTTCGACCTGGCCGCCTCGCAGCCGGTATCGATCGTCATGGACGAGGTCGTCATGGAGAACGTGATCCTGAAGAGCTTCCCACTGTTCGATATCGAGCGCGTCGAGGTGCTGCGCGGGCCGCAGGGCACGCTGTTCGGCCGCAACACGCCGGCCGGCATCGTCAAGTTCGACACGGTCAAACCGAGTGCGGATTTCGATGCCTACGCGCAGGCCACCATCGGCCAGGTCGGCACACTCAATCTCGAGGGCGCCATCGGCGGCAGCATGAACGACAAGGGCACGGCAATGGCACGGCTGTCGTTCTTCGACCTGAACCGCAGCGACTGGATTGACAACAGCTTCACGGGCCAGAAGAACGCGATGGGCAAGAACCAGGATCACGCCGTCCGTTTTCAGTTTCTGTACGAACCGACCGACAGCTTCAGCGCGCTGTTCAAAATGCATTGGCGCGACTACAACGGAACGTCGGAGATCTTCCGGGCCAATATTCTCACGACCGGCAGCAACAAGCTGAACTCCAACTTCGTGCGTGACACCGTCGCGTTCAACGAGGGCGACAACAACCCGCAGGAGGCGAGGCAGTTCGGCGGTTCGGCGCGCCTGACCTGGAAATTTGCCAACGACATGTCGCTGACCTCGATCACGGCATACGAGACGGCCAGCGATCGCAGCCTCGGCGACATCGACGGCGGCAACCCGAACGGACCGGGATTCATCCCGTTCCAGTCCGTGACGCAGGACGGCATCAACGGTCTCAAGCAGCTTACCGAGGAACTCCGCCTGTCCTCCGACGCCACGAGTGGCATGTTCTGGCAGGCCGGTGTGTTCTACTTCGACGAAGACTACAAGATCGAGACGAATCCGTTTTTCGTGCCGCCGACGACGCGCGACCACCAGAACACGTCCTGGGCGGTATTCGGCCAGGTCAGCTACGACCTGAGCGATGCCTGGAACCTGACCGCAGGCCTGCGCTACACCGACGACAAGAAGGACCTCAAGGACCCGAAGGACAACGTGGGCCTGCCGTTCGACGCCGTCAGCGTGGATGACAGCCAGGCAAGCTGGGACGTCAGCCTGATCTACAATGCCAGCGACAATCTGCGCCTGTACGGACGTCTCGCGAACGGCTTCCGGGGACCGTCGATCCAGGGACGCGACATCGCGTTCTTCGGCGTGCCTTCGACGGCCACGTCGGAGACGATTACGTCACTCGAATTCGGCTTCAAATCCGACCTGTACGGCAATCGCGTGCGCCTGAACGGCGCGGTATTCGCCTACCAGGTCAGCGATCAGCAGATCACGGCGGTCGGCGGCGTCAGCAACTCGATCCAGCTCGTCAATGCCGACAAGACCAAGGCATACGGCTTCGACCTCGACCTCGACTGGCTGGCGACCGAGTCCTTCCTCGTGCAACTCGGCCTCGGCTACAACCATACCGAGATCGATGATCCGAACCTGCGCGTTCCCATTTGCGGGTCGGGACAGTGCACTCCAGAGGATCCGCTCGACGCCAACGGCTTCGCGATCGTCGACGGCAATCCGCTGCCGAACGCACCCGAGTGGAATGCCAACCTGCGGCTGGAATATACGGTCCCGCTGAGTGGCCGCGAGCTGTATTTCGCGACGGACTGGATGTTTCAGAGCGACATGCAGTTCCTGATCTACGATGCGACGGAATTCCACAGCGGTGACATCTACGAGGGCGGTGCCCGGGTCGGTGTGCGCGATTCGGCCGGCCGCTGGGATGCCGCCCTGTTCGGCCGCAACATCACCGACGAGGCGAATCTGAAGGGCGTCATCGATTTCGACAACAACACCGGCTTCGTCAACGACCGCCGCATCGTCGGCTTGACGTTCCGCTACAACTTCGGCGTGCATTGAGGCAATCGCACAACGGCACGCGCAACCCTGATCGGAACCCGGCCTCGCGCCGGGTTCCTTTTCTGACGTTTTTCACGATCCTGGTCCTGGCCGCCGGCGACGGTTGCGGCGCCGGCCCGGCCTCCCCGCCGCCCGACGCGCGCGTCTCGGTCGCTACCGTCGGCCATCTCGGCGACGACGCTCTCGACGAGGCAAGCGGGATCGCGGCTTCGCGCAGGACGCCGGGCGTATTTTGGCTGATCGACGACGACGGGCCGCCGCGGCTCTACGCGATCGACGCGACGGGCGCCGGAATCGGTCACGTCGACATCGAGGGTGCCCGCAACGTCAACTGGGAGGACATCGCCGCATTCACGCTGGACGGTGCACCCTGGCTCCTGGTCTCGGACATCGGCGACAACGCGAGCGTTCGCAAGCACGTGACGGCCTACGTCGTCGCGGAACCCGCCCCCGATGCCCGCTCGGTGCCGATCGCCTGGGCATTCGATTTCAGCTATCCGGACGGCCCCGCCGATGCGGAAGCGATGGCCGTCGACGCCGCGGCGAGGCGAGTGCTGGTGCTGACCAAGCGGCAGATCCCCGCCATCCTGCATGCGCTCCCGCTGCGCCCGGCCGCCGATACGCCCCTGGTCGCGACCCGGCTCGGCGCCGTCGACACGCTGCCCCAGCCCGGCCGCAGCGACATCCTCTCGGCACCTGTGAACCTGTGGTGGTGGTGGCAGCCGACCGCGATGGACATCTCGGCCGATGGCCGCGCTGCCGTCATACTGACTTACCATGGCGTGTACTATTACCCGCGGACGGCACTCGACGACTGGGCAGCGGTCTTCGCAAGGCAACCGATCGTGCTCGACGCAGGCGATTACAATGACGCCGAATCCGTCGCCTTCGGCCCCGACGGGGCCTCGGTGTTCGTGACCTTCGAGGGCCGTCACGCGCGGCTTTTGCGCATCGAACTCGACGGAGTCAGCACACCATGAACGCTCACCGTATCCTGCTCGTCACACTGGCCGTCGCGGCCTGCCAGCTCACCGCCTGTTCGGGCCCTGCCCCGAATCCCACCGGGGAGCCCGCGCCGGCCCCTGTCTCCGTGTCGATCATGACCTTCAACGTGCAGAACCTGTTCGACAACGTCGACGACCCCGGCAAGGACGACAAGGCCTACCTGCCGATCGGACAGAAGCAGAGCGAGGCCCACAAGGCCGCGTGCGCGAAGATCGCCGTCAAGCCCTGGCGCGACGAATGCCTGTACCTCGACTGGAGCGACGCGGCGATCGATCACAAGCTCACCGTGCTCGCCGGGACCATCAAACAGATCAACGACGGCCGCGGCCCGGACATCATCGCGTTCGAGGAAGTCGAGAACGCGGCGATCCTGGATCGCCTGAGTCTCCAGTACCTGCCCGACTCGAACTACGGCCACTCGATCCTGATCGAGGGCGACGATGAGCGCGGCATCGACGTAGGATTCCTGTCTCGCCTGCCGCTGATCGGCGCGCCGATCCTGCATCCGTTGAAATTCCCCGATCACCCGGGCGCCGAAGGCGACACTCGCGGCATACTGGAAGCGACGTTCAAACTGCCCGACGGTTCGGAGCTCACCGGCTTCGCGGTGCACTTCCCGGCGCCCTTCCACCCGACCGACATGCGGGTGCGCGCCTATCAGGCGCTCGACGAGCTGCGCAAGGCCTTGCCCGACAATCGCTACGTCTTCGCCGCCGGCGACTTCAATACCACGAGCACGGAGGACGCGCGTGAGCACCTGCTCGACCGCTACGTCCGGCCCTACTGGACCGTCTCGAACGACCTGTGCGCGGGCTGCCGGGGCACCTACCACTACGCGCGCGACGACACCTGGTCGTTTCTCGACATGATCCTGTTCTCGCCGGCCCGTGGCGAAAAAACAACATGGCATATGCGCGCAGGATCGGTCCGGGTGGCGAACCATTTCGCGGCGCAAGTGGCTCCGGACGGCACACCCGCGCACTTCGACGCCGCGGCCGGAACCGGCGTTTCCGACCATTGGCCGCTGGTCGCCGAGATCGTCGATCAGCGAAATCAATAACTTCGAAAGCCCTCGTAAACCAATATCGAGGTACAGCCTGCGGGGCTCTCCGCAGCCGTCCGAAAATACAGCGGCTGGTCAAGGAATTGCTTGTTGGACAATCGCTTAGGCTGCTTTAAACTCCACCAACCAAACCGCAATGTAGCGGCCCGACGGCTTGCTTGGGGTACGATTACAATGGTCAGGCTCGAGGGTGTCGACATACAATTGTCACAATTGTTATTTACGGTTCCAGACTTGCCAACGCACTCGTCCACTGCACTTCGATCATCACGGGTTAATCACACGAGGCTGATATCGTTGCGCGGTCCGATGCGCACGGCCGGCAGGCATTTGCGCTTCTCCGATCGTGTTTGGCAAAAATACAACGCACTACCAAGAACAGCAGGAGCGAAATAATGAAAGCAAGGACTTTGTTGGCCAGCCTCGTCACGCTGCTTTTCGCGCTGACGCTCGCCTCCGTGGCGGGCGCCCAGAGCGTGTCCTCCGACGCGCGCGGCACGATCACCGACAAGGATGGCAACCCCATCGCAAATGCGACGGTCACCATCACACATGTGCCGTCCGGGACCGTGAAAACGGCGAAGACCGGCACATCCGGTAACTACTATCAGCCGGGCCTGCGCGTCGGCGGTCCCTACACTGTGGCTGCGACCGCCGAAGGCTACCGCGGCTCGCAAGTCGACGACGTCTATCTCACACCGGGCACCCAGCCCGCGCTCGACATCTCGCTGGAGAAGCAAACGGAGGAGATGGAAGAGATCGTCGTGTCCGCACAAGCCGCTCCAGTGCGCGACCTCAACAACGGCGTCGGCTCCGATTTTTCGGCCCAGGACATTGCTGACACTCCGTCCGGCACAAGTGACGTGATCTCGACCCTGCTGCGCGATCCACTCGCCCAGTCCAGCGGCGAAGGCAACCTCTCGGTCGGCGGCATCAATCCGCGCTTCAACGGGTTCTCCATCGACGGCTCGCTGCAGCAGGACGACTTCGGACTCGGCGACAACACCTACGCGACCGACCGTTCGCCGATCAACATCGATGCCATCGAGTCTGCGACGCTGGTCGCCTCCGACTACGACGTGACCGCCACCGGCTTTACCGGCGGCCTGGTCAATGTCACGACCAAGTCCGGCACCAACGACTGGGACGGGTCCATAAAATACTTGTGGAAGAACGACAGCATGTTCGGCAACAAGTACGACGGCAACAGGGAGTTCGATCCAGGCCCGGTCGACGAGAAGGAATACGGCGCCACGCTCGGCGGTCCGATCATCAAAGACAAGTTGTTCTTCTTCGTCTCCAAGGACAAGTTCGAATCGGCCAAAGCCACGAGCTACGCCGCCGCCGACGCCAATCTCGGCATTCAGCCGGGTTTCTTCGATGCGCTGGAAAGCGTGATCAATTCGAGCCTCGGCTACGATCCCGGCACGCGTCCCGCCACGGCGAACACGCCCATTACCTCGGATCGCGAGCTGGTCAAGCTGGACTGGAACATTACGGACCAGCAGCGCGCCTCGTTCACCTACCAGAAGACCGAAGAGGGCGGGACGAGTACGGATGCACAATCCTTCGTGTCTTCGTGGTATGACACACCGGTGGACCTGAAGGCCTACACCTTACAGCTGTTCTCCGACTGGAACGACAAGCTGTCGACGACGCTGCGCGTCAACAAAAAGGAATTCTCGCGCGGCCAGATCTGTCGCGCCGGGCCCGACGTCGGCGCGCTCGACATCACCCTGGATCCGGCCGACCTCGTCGGTACGCCGCTCGAAGGTCTGCTGACGCAACCCATCGATAACGTGCTCGCTGGCTGCGATCGTTTCCGTCACTCCAATGAGTACAGCGACAAGCGCACCCAGGTGCTCGCCAAGGCCGACTACTTTGTCGGCGATCACGTCGTGAGCGCAGGCCTGGAATTCGAGGACTTCAGCCTGTTCAACCTGTTCGTGTCCGATTCGCGCGGCACATTCATCTTCGACAACTACGATGACCTGATCAATGGCACCGCCACCGTCAATTACCAGAACGACACCTCGAACAACGCCAACAACGCCGCGGCGAACTGGGGCTTCAAAAAATGGGTATTGTTCGCACAGGACAGCTGGCAGCTGACACCGGATTTCGAACTCGGCTTCGGCCTGCGTTACGCGAAGTTCAACCAGTCCGACAAGCCGTACTTCGACCAATCCCTTATGAACACGTACGGCATCGACTCGAGCGCGAACCTGGACGGCAAGACCCTGCTCATGCCGCGTGTCAGCTTCCGCTGGTATCCGACGGACCGCGGCACCCTGTCGGGTGGTTTCGGCCTGTTCACCGGCGGCTCTCCGCAGGTGTGGGTCTCGAACGCTTTCCAGCTCCCGGTCGTACGTGCAAGCGGTGTCTTCACGGGTGTCGACCCTTATATGGTGCCGCAGGCGCTGCAGGATTCCGTCGCGGCGGGCACGCCCGTGCCGATCGACACGATCGCGAAGAACTTCAAGATCCCGGCCGACTGGAAGGCCTCGTTGCGCTGGGAGCAGCAGTTCGACATCGGTTCCAGCGAGGACTACACGTTCACGGCCATGTACCTGTTCACGAAGACCAAGGACGGCTTTAGGTGGCGTAACATCCCGCAGCTCCAGATGACGCAGGGCGTGGCCCCCGATGGCCGTCCGATCTACGCGAACCTCGATGCGCTCGGCATCGACAACGTGACCGAGCTCAGCAACTACACGGGTGGCCAGGGCAACATTATCGCCCTCGGATTGAGCAAGGCCTACGACAACGGTCTCGACTTCAGCCTGAGTTATGCATACTCGGACGTCGAATCGGTAACCGAAGGCACCTCGTCGCGCGGTGTGTCGAACTGGCGCAGCGTTACCACCTACGACCGCAACAACCCGGGAGTCAAGCCTTCGCCGTTCCAGATCAAGAACTCGATCAAGTTCACGCTGGGTTACGAGAAGGACTTCTTCGGCACCGGCAACACCCGCACGCGTTTCGACCTGTTCTTCCGGCGCCTGTCCGGCGATGCCTACGGCAATACCTTCGATGTCAGCGGCGGGAACCCGCTGTTCGGCCGTGCCCGCTTCGAGAGCCCGTACGACAACGACACGCTGTACGTGCCCACGAGCGCGTCGGATCCGGCGGTCGTCTTTGCGACCGGCTTCGACCAGACGGCATTCTCCGATTACATCAAGAAGCATGGCGGCGGCAAGGGCATTCTGACGCCGTACAAGGCCTTCTCTTCCTGGAGAAACGTGGTCGATATCCGCATCCAGCAGGAGATCCCGGGCTTCAAATTCCTGGGCAATTCGCTGGGTGACAACAACTTCCGGATCGTGCTCGACATCCAGAACTTCCTGAACCTGCTGAACAGCAGTTGGGGCACGTGGGCTAACGGCCCGTCCTTCGATACCAACAATATCATCCGGGCCGATCTCGTTTCGGCGGCCGACGTCGCCGCCAACGGCGTCGACGGCGCGACGGCATTGCTCGGTGACGATCCGCGAACGACCTGCACGACGCAGACCGCCTGCGTCTATCGCTTCAACAGCTTCAACGCGCGCAGCACCAGCTTCGACAGCGCATTCAACTCGGTCTATCAGATCCGGTTGGGTGTCCGCTTCGACTTCTGAGCGGCGGAGCTTTTCGCGACACTGCAAGGGCGGCCCTTTGGGCCGCCCTTTTTTTCGTCGATCCGCACTTCTTCGAGTAGACTTCGGTTTCGCGCCGCGAACCTCCCGGCGCTTCGATATCAGATTTAGAGACCCGATCATGACGTTTCGTTCGCTACCATTCCTCGTTTCGATCCTTGCCTGCATCTCCTGCACGTCGGCACCGGTGAAAGAGCCGCCGGCGCCGCAGATGGGGGACCGCTGGGTCCGTTACTCTGCGGAGTATCAGGCGTTGTCCCGGCAGGTTTATGCCGTTGCGACGCGCGCCCTGCCGAGTTTGATCTCCGACACGTCATGGTCCGCTTTGCCGGATCAGCACGACGCCGGGAATTTGCCCCCGGCCATCATCATGGACGTCGACGAGACGACGGTGACCAACATCGCCTTCCAGTTCACCCTGGTACCGCCGTTCGCGGACTGGAAACTCAACAAGTGGGCCGACGAGAATGTCGCGACGCCGGTGCCCGGTGCGCCCGCCTTCGTCGCGGCCGCGCGTGCGGCGGGAGTGACGGTCTTCTTCATCACCAACCGGCCCTGCGAACCGATCGAGGGCGTATCGGATCCCTGCTCACAGAAAGGCGTGGTGATACGCGATCTTGAAGAAGTCGGTATCGCAGCAGATGCCGAGCACGTGTTCCTGGCCGGCGAGAGCGGATGGACCAAGGAGAAAACGCCGCGTCGCAACCTCGTCGCCACGGACTACCGCGTCATCATGCTGTTCGGCGACGACCTCGGTGATTTCCTGCCCTGCGTGCGCAAGAAACTCTATGCCCCGTGCACCGTACCGGCTACGGCCGACAGCCGGCAGCGCATGGTCGAGGACAACTCGAGGTACTGGGGCAAAGGCTGGTACGTGCTGGCGAATCCGGTGTACGGTTCGTGGACATCGGTGGTGCCGTAATATGGATTGCTTCGCTGCGCTCGCAATGACAATACCTCCGCTCCCGTCATTGCGAGGAGCGAAGCGACGAAGCAAGCTCTTGATATAATGACGGATTCAGCGAATCGTTGAGTCCGGAGGGGGAGCCACAATGGCGAAAGTGAAGTGCGGTCTGATCCAGATGAGCCTGAAGGGCGACGGCTCGATGGAGCCCCTTGCGATCCGCGACCGGATGATCGAGGCACACATCCCGTATATCGAGGACGCGGCGAAACAGGGTGTACAGGTACTCTGTTTCCAGGAGGTCTTCACGCAGCCCTATTTCTGCCCGAGCCAGGATCGTAAATGGTACGCGGCGGCGGAAGCGGTCCCCGACGGCCACACGACACAGCTCATGGCCGAATACGCGAAGAAGCACTCGATGGTGATCGTCGTGCCGATCTACGAGGAAACGATGCCCGGCGTCTATTACAACACCGCGGCGGTCATCGACGCTGACGGCTCGTACCTCGGCAAATACCGCAAGACCCATATCCCGCAGGTCGACCCCGGTTTCTACGAGAAATTTTTCTTCAAGCCGGGCGACTCGAGCTGGCCCGTGTTCGACACGGCCTACCTGAAGCTCGGCGTCTACATCTGCTACGACCGCCACTTCCCCGAGGGCTGGCGCGCGCTGGCGCTGAACGGCGCGGAATACATCGTCAATCCGTCGGCGACGGTCGCGGGCCTCAGCAAGTACCTCTGGGAGCTCGAACAGCCCGCCTCGGCCGCGGCCAACGGCGTGTTCATCGGTGCGATCAACCGCGTCGGCACCGAGCAACCCTGGTCCATCGGCGAGTTCTACGGCTCCAGCTACATCGTCAACCCGCGCGGCACGATCGAGGCGCAGGCGAGCGCCACCGACGACGAGCTGCTGGTGCATGAGATCGACCTCGACATGATCCGTGAGGTCCGCAACCTCTGGCAGTTCTTCCGCGACCGGCGGCCGGAGACTTACGGTATCCTGACCGATAAGTAAGGTCCTGCGGAGGACTCCATGCCCGGCATGCGTGCAGTCAGCGAGGTTCGGACGGTCGGCGAGCACATCGAGCTCGAGGTCGGCGAAGACATCGCGTCGAGCCCTCGCTACAACGAGGACATCGCTCCAACGCGGGCCGCACAGCGGACCTGGTCGCGCTGGAACGTCGCAGCACTCTGGGTCGGCATGGCCATCTGCGTACCGACGTACACGCTCGGCGGCGTGCTCACCGCGTATTTCGGCCTCTCGGTTTCCGAGGCATTGTGGACGATACTGATCGCGAACGTCGTCGTGCTCGTGCCCCTGACGCTGAACGCTTTCCCCGGCACTCGCTACGGCATCCCCTGCCCGGTCGTGCTGCGCGCCTCGTTCGGCATCATCGGCTCGAACGTGCCGTCGTTGATCCGCGCACTGGTCGCCTGCGGCTGGTTCGGCGTCCAGACGATGTTCGGCGGCATCGCCATCCACCTGATGTTCTCGGCCATCTCCGACGGCTGGGCATCGCTCGGCGGGATGGGCGAGGTGCTGGGCTTCTTCATCTTCTGGATCGCCAACGTCACGGTCGTGATCCGCGGCTCGGAGTCGATCAAACACCTGGAGGCACTCGCGGCTCCGCTGCTGCTCCTGGTCGCCGTCGGCCTGATCGTCTGGGCATGGCCGAAGGTCGACATGCATGAGTTGCTCGCGACCCCGGCGACGCGTCCTGCCGGTACGCCGTTTTTCGGTTACTTCATGACCGCCCTGACCGCCATGGTCGGCTTCTGGGCGACGCTGTCGCTCAACATCCCGGACTTCAGCCGCTACGCCCGTTCGCAGCGCAGCCAGGTCATCGGCCAGATCATCGGCCTGCCGCTGACGATGTTCCTGTTCGCCGGCCTCGGCGTGTTGCTCACCGCGGCCTCGCGCGCGCTCATCGGCGAGACGATCGCGGACCCGATCAACCTCATCGGCCACATCGACAGCCCGTTCTGGGTCGTTGTGTCGATGCTGATCATCATCCTCGCGACGATCTCGACGAACACCGCCGCGAACATCGTGTCACCGACCAACGTGTTCCAGAACATTGCGCCGAAACACATCGACGAGACCAAGGGCGTGCTGCTCACCGGTCTCATCGGTATCGTGCTGATGAGCTGGGAGCTGCTAAAGAAACTGGGGTGGCTCGACACCGACGTCAGCGTGGAGGGTATGTACTCCAACTGGCTGATCGGTTATTCGAGCCTGCTCGGCCCGATCGCGGGTATCATGGTCGTCGATTACTTTGCGATAAAGAAACAATCCTACGACCTGCTCGCGCTCTACAAGGACAATGCCGGTTACCCGGCCTGGAACCGGGCCGGCTTCATCGCCTTTCTCGTCCCGGTCGGCCTGACCGTCGTCGCGATCACGACTGGCAGGCTGAGCTGGTTTTACACTTACGGGTGGTTCACGGGTTCGATCCTCGGCGGCCTGATCTACTGGATCGCCGCGAGGGGGCAGACCAGGAGTTGACGATGACATTACTCATCCAGGGCGGCACGGTCGTCAATGCCGATCGCAGCTTCCGCGCCGACGTGCTCTGCGAAGACGGCCGGATCGCCGCGATCGGCGAGAAGCTGGACAAGCCCGGAGGCGGCGTCGTGATCGATGCGGGCGGCCAGTACGTGATGCCGGGCGGTATCGATCCGCACACGCACATGCAGCTGCCGTTCATGGGCACGGTCGCGAGCGAGGACTTCTATTCCGGCACGGCGGCGGCCCTGGCCGGCGGCACGACGATGATCATCGACTTCGTGATCCCCAATCCGCAACAGAACATCCTGGACGCCTACCGGGATTGGCGCGGCTGGGCCGAGAAGGCCGTCGCCGACTACTCGTTCCACGTCGCCATCACCTGGTGGGACGACAGCGTGCACGCCGACATGGGCACGCTCGTGCGCGAACACGGTGTGAACAGCTTCAAGCACTTCATGGCCTACAAGGGCGCGATCATGGCGGACGACGAGGTGCTCGTGAACAGCTTCTCGCGTGCGCTCGAACTCGGCGCCATCGTGACCGTGCATGCCGAGAACGGCGAACTCGTGTTCCGGCTGCAAAAAGCCATCTACGACAAGGGCATCACCGGCCCCGAGGGCCACCCGCTGTCGCGCCCGCCGCAAGTCGAAGGCGAGGCGGCGCATCGCGCCATCCGCATCGCCGAAGTGCTGAAGGTGCCGCTGTACATCGTGCACAACTCCTGCCGGCAGTCGCTCGAGGCCATCACGCGCGCCCGCAACGAGGGCCAGCGCGTGTTCGGCGAAGTGCTCGCCGGGCATCTGCTGATCGACGACTCCGTCTACCGGAACAGGGATTTCGACGTCGCGGCCGCGCACGTCATGAGCCCGCCGTTCCGGTCGGCCGAACACCAGGCCGCGCTCTGGCAAGGACTGCAATCGGGCAACCTGCAGACGACGGCCACCGACCACTGCTGCTTCTGCGCAGACCAGAAAGCCATGGGCAGGGACGACTTCCGCAAGATCCCCAACGGCACGGGCGGCGTCGAGAACCGGCTGGAAGTGCTCTGGGACCAGGGCGTCAACACGGGCCGACTGACGAAGGAGGAATTCGTCGCGGTCACGTCGACTAACGCCGCCCGGATTTTCAACATTTATCCACGCAAGGGCAGCGTGTCCGTGGGGGCCGACGCCGATATCGTGGTCTGGGACCCCGAGGCGACCCGGACGATCTCCGCGAAGACACACCATCAAGAGGTCGACTACAACATCTTCGAGGGTATGACGGTCACGGGCTGCGCGTCGCACACGATCAGCCGGGGCAAGCTGGTCTATGCGGACGGCAAACTCGACGTCGAGCGTGGCGCCGGCCGCTATATCGACCGTCCCACGTTCGCACCCTACTACGAAGCATTGCAGAAGCAGGCACGGCATGCCGAACCCGTCGCGGTAAAACGCTGACGCGGAGGCACTCATGGCCAGTAACCGCCCCGACATCCGGCCGCATCGGCTCGACAAGAAGGTCATCGAAGCGAACTTCGGCGACCTGCATCCGCCGCTGTCGCGTCCCGAAGCGCTGGTCGAGGCCGACCGCTGCTACTTCTGCTTCGACGCGCCGTGTACGGCGGCGTGCCCCACGGGGATCGACATACCCGGGTTCATCCAGAAGATCCGCAGCGGCAACCTGCGCGGTTCGGCGCAAACGATCCTCAACGAGAACATCATGGGCGGCATGTGCGCGCGTGTCTGTCCGACCGAAGTGCTCTGTGAGCAGGCCTGCGTACGCAACACGCACGAAGAGAAGCCGGTCGCCATCGGCTTGCTGCAGCGATATGCGACGGACCCGGTGTTCGACAACGGGACACAGCTCTTCGCGCGGGGGGAACCGACCGGCAAGACGGTCGCGGTCATCGGCGGCGGCCCCGCGGGCCTGTCCTGTGCACACCGGCTCGCGGTGCTCGGCCACCAGGTCGTCGTCTTCCATCGCGACGCGAGGCTCGGCGGCCTCAACGAGTACGGCATCGCTGCCTATAAGGCCGTCGATGGATTCGCGCAGAAGGAGATCGAGTACATCCTGTCCATCGGCGGCATCGCCGTGAAGAATGGCGTGCGCCTGGGCATCGATTTCGTTCTCGAGGAGCTGCGTGAGAGCTATGACGCCGTGTTCATCGGCGTCGGTCTCGGGGCCGTCAACGAGCTCGGCGTCGCCAACGAGCTGCTCGGCGGCGTCGAGAACGCGATCGACTACATCGCCGACCTTCGCCAGGCGCCCGACAAAAGCAAGTTGCCGGTGGGCCGGAACGTCGTCGTCGTGGGCGGCGGCATGACGGCGATCGATATCGCAGTGCAGTCGAAGCGCCTCGGCGCCGAACGTGTCGACATCGTGTACCGCCGCGGGCCGGCGCAGATGGGCGCCAGCCCGTTCGAACAGGACCTGGCGCGCAGGAGCGGCGTGACGATCCACCACTGGTCGCGCCCGCTGTCCCTGCTGGGCGATGTCCACGTGAAAGGCCTGGAACTCGAACGCACGAAGCTCGGCCGCGACGGCCGATTGCGCTCCGCGGGCGAGAAATTCACGCTGGAAGCAGACGTCGTGTTCAAGGCGATCGGCCAGCGACTGGACGAAACCCGGCTCGGCGACGAGCTCGGCGGCGTCGAGTTGCGGCAGGGCAAGATCGTCGTGGACAAATCGCAGGCGACGTCCCTGCAGAACGTCTGGGCCGGCGGGGACTGCGTGCTCGGCGGCGACGACCTTACCGTCACGGCCGTGCAGCACGGCAAGCTGGCGGCGCTCGCGATCGATCGCAGCCTTCGCGGCTGAGCATCGGGAGGACCCGAAACATGGCAGACCTGACCTCGGAATTTCTCGGCATCCGTTCACCGAACCCGTTCTGGCTGGCCTCGGCGCCGCCGACGGACAAGGCCTACAACGTCAACCGTGCCTTCGAGGCGGGCTGGGGCGGCGCCGTCTGGAAGACGCTCGGGGAGGACCCGCATATCGTCAACGTCAGCGGCCCGCGCTACGCCGCGCTGCACAGCAACGATCGGCGCGTGATCGGCTTCAACAACATCGAACTGATCACCGACCGGCCGCTCGCAACCAATCTCGACGAGATCCGGCAGATCAAGCGGGACTGGCCGGACCGCGCGCTGGTCGTCTCCGTGATGCTGCCGATGAACGAGGCGGCCTGGGCGAAATACGTGCCGATGATCGAGGACACCGGGGCGGACGGGCTCGAACTCAACTTCGGCTGCCCGCACGGTATGTCCGAGCGCGGCATGGGCGCGGCGGTCGGCCAGGTGCCCGAGTACATCAAGATGACGACCGAGTGGTGCAAGAGCGCGGCGACGATCCCCGTCATCGTCAAGCTGACGCCCAACGTCACGAACATCCTGCCGCCGGCCAAGGCAGCGAAGGATGGCGGCGCCGACGCCGTGTCCCTGATCAACACGATCAATTCGATCATGCGCGTCGACTACGACACGCTGACGATGTATCCGGCGACCGACGCCATGGGCACACATGGCGGCTACTGTGGCCCGGCCGTGAAGCCGATCGCGCTGAACATGGTTGCGGAGATTGCGCGCCACGAAGAAACCAGCGATATCAGGATCTCGGGCATCGGCGGCATCACCGACTGGCGCGATGCCGTGGATTTCCTCGCGCTCGGCGCGAGCAACGTGCAGGTCTGCACGGCGGCGATGGTCTACGGCTTCAGGATCATCGACGACCTGGTGGACGGCCTCTCGACTTTCCTCGACGACAAGGGCATGCGCGAAGTTTCCGAACTCGTCGGCAGGGCAATACCCAGCGTGACGGACTGGCAGCACCTGAACCTCAACTACGTCGAAAAGGCGGTCATCGACCAGGACCTGTGTATCAAGTGCGGTCGCTGTCACGTTGTCTGCGAGGACACCTCGCACCAGGCGATTACCTGCAAGGTGAACGGTGAGCGCCGCTTCGAGGTGATCGACGCCGAATGTGTCGGCTGCAATCTCTGCGTGAGCGTCTGCCCGGTGGACGGCTGCATCACCATGCGCAGGCTGGAGGACGGTGTCGATCCGCGCACCGGGCGGCCGATCAGCCCGCTGAAAGCAGACTGGACGACTCATCCGAATAACCCGATGCGGAAGGAGGCCTGATGTCGACCGACGACGACGCCCTGGTCCGTGCCGCCATGGAAGTGCGCGGCAAAGCCTATTGTCCTTACTCGGGATTCTCCGTGGGCGCAGCGCTGGTCGACGAGCACGGCCACGTGCACACGGGCTGCAACGTGGAGAACGCCGCCTACCCGCTCGGGAACTGCGCCGAGGTCGGTGCAATCGCCGCGATGGCGGCGGCCGGCGGCAAACGTATCGTGACGATTGCGGTGGTCGGTGGCGGTGAGGCGATCTCGCCCTGCACTCCCTGCGGCGGCTGCCGTCAGCGCATCAACGAATTCGCCGATCCGAAGACGCGCATCCTCGCCATCGACGACACGGGCGAGTGGCAGAGCTACTCTATTGCAGAGTTGCTTCCCGCGTCGTTCCACCTCCCTTGACGATTTGGGAAGCCTGCCAGCTAAATGCCATCGGCACCCAGGGTGGTATTACGCTTGATATCTTCATAGAGCCTTCGGTCGGAATCCCCCCGACGCTCGATATCGGCTTTTCGACGACACACGGTAGTCGGCATGATGGAGCCGGTCTTGACCACTTTCTCACAGACCACACCGGGCTGCCCCGCCTGCACGTGCGGCATCTCCTCGGTCGGCGTCTTGGGCGCGTCCGGCGCGTCGATGTCTTTGATGGCCGCGCTGTCTCCCGACGCAGCATTCTGCCCCACCGATCCGTCGCCGCCCGAGTTCATCGCCTGCGCGGACTCGGCCTGGCTCGGCTGCGTACTGGATGTCGCGCATGCCGCGATCAATAACAGAGCAACAACTGGCAACGATCGGATCATAATTAGCCTCCCGGAGTTTCTGGGACCGGACAGTGATCCCGTGAACACATGCTCTTGAACCGTTGCGGGAGTTTACCCGCAAGCCAAATACTACGTAAGTTCGAGCTTGCGAGTCTACTTCCAAATCGTCGCGGAAATCCGGCCGATTGCACATATGCAGCAATGGCATAAGGCAGAAGGCTGCGACCGGGGATCCGGACGGATTTCGAACTCATTGATTATCGGTTGAATTCTTCGCGCGCCGGTGGAAACGTGCCGCGCGGCAGGCGCAACCTGGCGTCCGGCCCGGCGGCAGCGGCTACCAGATGGTGACGCGCTGCTCCGGTGCCAGGTACAGTTTGTCACCGCTTTGCACCCCGAACGTCGCGTACCAGGAATCGAGATTCCGCACGGTCAGTGCGCGATACATTCCGGGCGCGTGTCCGTTGGTGGCAATCCGTTGGCGCAAGGCCGCATCGCGGAACTTCGAAGCCCAGATCTGCGCGAAAGCGATGAAGAAGCGCTGGTCGCCGGTAAATCCGTCGATCACGGGCGCTTCGTGACCCTGTAGCGATGCGTGATAGGCGTCAAGGGCGGCCGCCACGCCTGCCAGATCGGCGATATTCTCGCCGAGCGTCAACTTTCCGTTGACGTGCAGATCCGGAAAGGGCGCATAGGCGTCGTACTGCTTCGCCAGTGCATTGCCTTGCTCCACGAACCGGGCAAGATCCTGCTTCGTCCACCAGTTCCGGTACACGCCGTCCGAGTCGAATGCCGCACCGTTGTTGTCGAAACTGTGGCTGATCTCGTGGCCTATCACCGCGCCGATCGCGCCGTAATTGTAGGCAGGGCCCGCCTCGGGATCGAAGAAGGGCCTCTGCAGGATTCCTGCGGAGAAATTGAGCGCATTCTGCACCGGCAGGTTGACGGCATTGACCGTCTGCGGCGTCATCCACCATTCGTCCCTGTCCAACGGTTTGCCGATCTTCGCGAGCTGGTATTCGTATTCGAATTCCTCGGCGGCCCTGACGTCGGCATAAGCATGTTCGGCGTCAATACGGAGACTGCTGTAGTCGCGCCAGGTATCCGGATAACCGACGCCGACCCGGATCGAGTCGACCTTCGCCAGCGCCTCGCTCCTGGTGTCAGGCGCCAACCAGTCGTTGGCGGATACACGTTTCCTGAAAGCCTCTTTGATGTTGTCGACCATGGCCGACAACTGCGCCTTATAGGAAGCAGGGAAGTACTTCGCCACATAGGCGCGGCCCACCGCGTCGCCCAGATAGGTGTTGAGCGCCGTCAATGCACGTTTCTCACGGCTCTGCTGCCGGGGCGTGCCGGAAAGAGTTCTTTCGTTGAACGCGAAGTGTGCATTGTCGATCGTTGCCGGCAAGACGTCTGCATAGGCATTGATGCGGTGGAATACCAGCCAGTCTTTCCACGCCTGCAGGGATTCGGACGCCACGAGGGCCGACAAGCCAATGATCGCGCCGGCATTGTAGGCATCGAACCTGTCCTGTTCTCCGAGCTGCGCTGCCGCCAGCAACACCGGCCAGTCGATACCCGGCGCGTTCGATTCCAGCTCCTTTCGAGTCCAGACGGTCGTCCCCTTCGCAAAATTCACGCTGTCCTCACGACTCGCGTGCGCTTCGGCGATCTTCGTTTCGAGGGCGAATATGCGGTCGGCTTTCGCCCCGGCATCCGGGATGTTGGCAAGCCTGAGCAGATTCTCGATGTAGCCCCGATAGGCCTTCCGGATCTCGACCATGTTGGGATCTGCCGACAGGTAATATTCGCGTTCCGGCAAGCCCAGACCGCCCTGCAGGATGTACGGCAATACTTCGCCGCGCGTGGCCAATCCCTGGGTCACGAAAATGCCGAACAGGTTCTCGGTGAAGTAGTCGGGGGCATTCAGCGGATCGACGTCGGCGCGCAGGTTGGATCCGAGGACCTCCGAGAGTTCGCGCTTGTCGGAGATCGCCTCGAAACGATCCAGATCCTCCCGGACGGGTTCCAGGCCGGCCGCATCGATCGCCGCCGTATCCAGGTATGCCGAGTAGAACGCTGCGATGCGCGCCGGGTCGGTCCCCGGTTCTTTGCTCGAATTGACAATCTCGTTTACGAGCCCGGCAACGCGTTTTTCGACCTCCTGACGGGCTTCGTAAAAGGCCCCTGTGCTCGACCGGTCGGCCGGAATCACCGTCCTCTGCATCCAGCCGCCGTTGGCGTACTCGTAGAAATCGTCACCGGGGCGTACCGCCGGATCCATGGCGGATTCGTCGATTCCGACGGCCGCAGCAGGCACCGTCTCGTGCGTACTCTCGGCAGCTTTTCTTGTGCAGGCGACCGCCCCGGCGAGGATGATCGTTCCCAGCGACAATGTAAGCAGAGCGTGTTTTGGCATCGGATTCTCCTTTGCTAGTGGCGCTGCAACAATGCGTCAATTTCCTGGCGCGTCGGTAAGGACGGTTGAGCTCCCATTTTCGTCGTCGCCGCGGCGCCGGCCGCACAGGCGAACCGCAATGCGGCGTCCGGCGCCTCGCCTTCGACCAGGGCGAGCGTCAGCGCGGCAGTGAAGGCGTCCCCGGCCGCCGTTGTATCGATAGCCGCCACGGGTGGCGGCGTCGCCCGGGCGAGTTCTCTGCCGCGTCGCGTCAGCGCGGCTCCCTCGGCTCCGTAGGTCGTCGCCACCAGTCCCTCGCAGGCATCGAGGCTCGCTCCGTACCAGGCCGCCTCGGACTCGTTGACGACGACGAGGTCGGCACGCTGCAGGATCGCCACGTCGACGTGCATGGCGGGCGCAAGGTTGACGGCAAAGAGGCCGGAGAATGTCGCCGCCGCGCGGGCGATCGTATCGATCGGCACTTCGAGTTGGCAGATCAATGCGTCGGCTTGCGGCACCGTCAGCGCGTCACACCCCAGTTCGCGGTTCGCACCCGGCGCGACCACGATGTGGTTCTCGCCCGACGAGGCGACGGCGATCAGTGCGGTTCCCGTCGCCGCATGGCTTACCCGCCGGCAGCTGCTCAGGTCGACCCGGTTTTCCCTCAGCAGCGCCAGTGCCTCGTCTGCTGCCGGATCGTCGCCGACGCAGGCCAGCAGACTGACATCCGCGCCGAGCCGCCTTGCGGCCAGCGCCTGGTTCGCACCCTTGCCGCCGGGAAACCGCGTCAGCACCGCGCCCGTCACGGTCTCGCCCGGCACCGGCAATCGCTCCACCGTCGCCACGAGATCGAGATTCACGGAACCGATGACGACGACCGCAGTCATGTGTCACCCGTAGTGCGCCAGGCGCTCGATCAGCAGGTCGTAAAAACCGTCCGCATCGACGCCGTACGCCCAGTCGACATTCACGGGGCGGTCCGTGACGTGCCAGAAATCGACGGCCGTGTGACCGAGCGTCAACGCCGACTCCGTCTCGACCGATACGTTGCAGGCCTTTAACGCAAAGAGATCGGGTCTCAGGAGCCAGGCGACCGTGCACGGATCGTGCAGAGGTGCGCCGTGCGATGCGTATTTCTTCAGGTCGTGGCGCTCGAAAAAGCTCAACATATCGGCCACCGCATCGGCCACCGGATTGCCCAGCGCGCGAATCTTCCCGACTCGCTCCCGAGTCGACAATACCTGGTGCGTGACATCCAGGCCCATCTGCGTGATGGGGCGGCCGCAGCGCAGGACGATGTCGGCCGCGTCGGGATCGACGAGAATATTGAACTCTGCCGACGGCGTCCGGTTGCCGCCTTCGCGCATTGCGCCGCCCATCAGTACGATCCGCTCGATCTTCGGCAGGATTCGGGGCTCGCGGTCGATCGCGGTGGCGACGTTGGTCAAGGGCCCGGTCGGCACGAGGATGATCGACGCGTCTTCGGCCTCCAGCAAGGCGCCGACAAGGAAGTCGACCGCGTGCACCTGTTGCAGTGGCGTGCGCGGATCGAACACGTCGAGGCCGTTGATGCCGGTGCGGCCGTGGATCGCTTCGGCCGTGTGCAATGGCCTGCGCATCGGCTTGTCGCAACCCGCGAACACCGGCATTGCATGCCGGCCCGCGATATCGCAGATCATGCGCGCGTTGCGCTGCGTCAGTTGCAGCGGCACGTTGCCGCCCACGGTCGTGACCGCGACGAGATCCAGTTCCTCGGGGGACGCCATCGCGAGCAACAGTGCGACGGCATCGTCCTGCCCGGGGTCACAGTCGATGACGATCCTGCGCGGCACCGGACTAGAAGGTGAGCATGAGCCCGGCCAGCGCTGCACTCATCAGGTTCGACAGCGAGCCCGCCAGCACGGCCTTCAGACCGAGCTGGCCGATCAGGTCACGCTTCTCCGGGACGAGTACACCCAGCCCGCCGAGCAGGATCGCGATCGACGACAGGTTCGCGAAGCCGCACAGCGAGAATGTCGCGATCGCCACCGTGCGCGGGCTCATGCCGGCGAGGTAAGTATCGAGATGCGAGTACGCGACGAATTCATTCAGGATCAGTTTCTCGCCGAACAGGGCGCCGGCCGCCTGCGCCTCGGACCAGGGCACGCTGAGCAAGTACATCAGAGGCTGGAATATCTTGCCGAGGATCAGCTGCAGCGTGATCCGGTCGACGCCGAAGAACGCATCGATGTGCAGGACATGGCATACGCCGCCGACGAAGCCGTTGAAAAGCGCGATAAGCGCGACGAACGCGATCAGCATCGCCCCGATGTTCGCCGCCAGGCGCAGGCCGTCCGAAGTGCCCGTGGCGGCAGCGAGGATGACGTTCTTGTGATGACTCGGCTCCATGACGAGGCGTTCGTGACCGCTCGGCGGCGCCACGTCCTCGTCGGGCATCAGGATCTTGGCCATCAGCAGGCCGCCCGGCGCGGCCATGAATGCGGCGGCCAGAAGGTACTTCAGCTCCGCGCCCATCAGCACGTAACCGGCGAGCACCGTGCCCGCGATCGAGGCGAGCCCGGACACCATGATCGCGAACATCTGCGGTTCGGTCAGGCCGCGCAGATAGGGCCTGATGACGAGCGGCGCTTCGGTCTGGCCGACGAAGATGTTCGCCGCGGCATTCATCGATTCGATCGCTCCGGTACCGATGAAGCGGTGCAGGGCCCCGCCGACCAGCCTGACGATGAGCTGCATGATACGCAGGTGATACAGGACGGACATGAGCGCCGAGAAGAAGATAATTATCGGCAGCACGTTGATCGCAAAACTGAACCCGACCACGTTGGTATCTGCGAGCGGCCCGAACACCATGTCGATGCCGGCCTTCGAATAGCTGATGATGGCGAGCACGCCGCCGCTCAGCCATTCGATCGCGCGCCTGCCCCAGTCGAAGTAGAGTACGAAGGCCGCGATCGCGGCCTGCAATGCGAACGCCGCGCCGACGATACGCAGCCTGATGGCCTTCCGATTGCTCGAAAACAGCACTGCGATCCCCAGGATGACGACGATGCCGACGAGTCCGATCAGGTGGGTCGACATGATTACCCCCGCATTGGTGTTATTGGTTTTCCGGCGTGATGCCTAGCATACCGCAAAGGTCAGCCCTGCCCCGTCATGAGCCGGTGGATTACCGGCCATACCTCGGGGGGTTCCTCGGACAGGGTACAGGCCGCCCGCAGGCGTTCGGCCGCCCGCGCCGCATCCGCCGGGCTCGCGGCATGCACGACGGCCAGCGGCCGCTCCGTGTCCAGTCGGGTCCCGACCGGCGCGACATCGGAGAGTCCGACGGACAGGTCGAGCGTATCGCCGACGCGCCGCCTGCCGCCACCGAGTTCGATGATGGCGTTACCGACGGCGCGGACGTCGACCGCCGCCAGGTAGCCTTCGGCGAGCACCGCTTCCATCACGGGCGCAGCCGGCAGGTACTTCCTGCAATTGGCGACGAAATCATCGGGTCCGCCGAGCGCAGCGCACATCGCCTCGAAACGTTCGGCGGCACGCCCGCTCGTCACCGCCGTATCGCAGCGCCCGAGCGCACGCTCGCGGTCGGGCTCGACACCGGTACTGACGAGCATCTCGGCACAGAGCCCGAGCACGACTTCGTCGAGCCGCGGTTCCCTGAAATCGTCGCGCAGGAACGCCATCGATTCTTCGATCTCGAGCGCATTGCCGGCCGTCGTACCCAGCACCTGGTCCATGTCGGTGATCAGCGCCGTCGTCTTGAGATCCGCCCGCGCCGCCGTCCCGATCAGGCTTTGCGCCAGTTCCACGGACTTCTCGAGCGTCGGCATGAATGCACCGCTGCCGGACTTGACGTCCATCACCAGCGCGTCGAGGCCGGCAGCGATCTTCTTCGACAAGATCGACGCCGTGATGAGCGGGATCGATTCGACCGTCCCGGTAACGTCCCGGATCGCGTACAGGCGGCGGTCGGCGGGCGCGAGGTCCGCGGTCTGCCCGATGATCGCGCAGCCGGCCTGCTTGACCACGGATTGAAAGGTATCGAAATCGGGGGCCGTGTCGTACCCGGGAATCGATTCGGCCTTGTCCGTCGTGCCACCCGTGTGTCCGAGGCCCCGTCCCGAGATCATCGGTACGAAGCAGCCGCAGGCCGCGGCGATCGGCGCGAGCAGGAAACTGACCTTGTCACCGACGCCGCCGGTCGAATGCTTGTCGACGACCGGTCCGTCGAGTCCCATGCCGCTCCAGTCGAGCACCGTGCCCGATGCAGACATGGCGATAGTCAGTTGCGCGGCTTCCTCGAAGCTCATCGAGTTGAGGAAGATCGCCATCGCCAGCGCCGATACCTGTTCGGCCGGCAGGCTGCCGTCCGCGAGTCCGTCGACGAATTCCCGGATCTGTTCGCCGGAGAGGGCCCGGCCGTCGCGCTTGGTGCGGATGACATCGGTGAACAGCATCAGCCCGCAAATCCGCGTAGCGGCAGGTCCGCGTCCCGTTGCAGCCAGTTCTCGGCCGGATAGTGACTACGACGGTCGATGGCATGCAGCGTGTAGGCGTGGCGCGAGGTCTCCGAGCGGTTGGGGCCGCTCAGATGCGGCGCCCGGCCGTCAAACACGACCAGCGTGCCTGCATCTGCTTCCGCCGGCTGCCGGAGGTGCTCGGGGAACGGCGACGGATCCAGCGTCTCGGTGACCAGCCGGCCATCGGGCATGCGATAGTTGCGTTTCCTGAGCGGGGTCTTGTGCGCGCCCGGGATGAAATACATGCAGCCGTTCTCCGTCGTCGCATGCTCGAGCGCAAACCAGAAGCCGGTGCAGGATTCGGGCTCCGTGTAGAGGTAGGTCGAATCCTGGTGGCAGACGACTTCACCGCCGATGCGTGGCGGCTTGAAGATGTACATGGACTGGATGATCGCCGGATCCTCGATGCCGAGGCTGTCGGCAAGGCCGGCGAGTTCGGCCGTCCGCGAGAACGCGTCGAACACCGGATCGAGGTCGTGCATGGCGTGACCCATCTTGTTGAGGCTGTCTTCTTTGGCCTGCCGCAATCGCCCGGTCTCATCGAATGCATCATTCTCGAGGAAGAAGCGGATCTTGTCGCCTGACTCGATGAAATAGGCGTCGTCGAGCTGTGCCTGCGTCGTCGTGGAAAAAACGCTTCGCACCGCGCCGGCATCGAATCCCGCGACGAGCTCGAGCGCCCGCCGCCGCAACGTCTCGCACGCATCTCGCGTGACGAAGTCACGCAGGATGATGACGCCGTGCGTACGATACGCGTCCAGCATCTCCGGCGTGAGACGGCCGCCGGCTGGCGATGCAAATGCGGGCAACAACATGCGCTCCTTGGGGCAGCGGCGGGTGCTACAATTGTCGGCAAAAGAGGTGCCCATGACAATAGTAACACGCTGTTTTCAAATTGTTTTTTTGGCTCTGGCCCTGGCCGGCTGCACGCGGGCCGCGAACGATTCGACACCACCCGCGGCCGCACCGGACACGCAGATCGATCTGATCATCGCCGGTGACAACGTGGTGACGATGGACGCCGCCGGCGACATCTACAAGGACGCAGCGGTCGCGATCGACGACGGTGTGATTATCGCGATCGGTCCCACGGCAGACATCGAGGCGAAGTATTCTGCGCGTGAGACGCTGGACGGTGAACGGCGCGTCGTCATGCCGGGCCTGATCAACGGCCACACGCATGCCGCAATGACGCTGCTCCGGGGCGTCGCCGACGATCTTGCGCTGATGGACTGGTTGAACAACTATATCTTCCCGGCCGAGGTCGAGTTCGTCGATCCGGATTTCGTGCGGGTCGGCACCGAACTCGCGTGCTGGGAGATGATCCGCGGCGGCACGACGACGTTCGTGGACATGTACTACTTCCCGGACACGATTGCAGACGTCGTCGACAAATGCGGGATGCGCGCACTGATCTCTGCGACCGTGATCGATCAGCGCAGCCCGGATGCCGAGGACGCCGCCGATTCGATCCGCAAGGGCAGCGAGTTCATCGAGCGCTGGCAGGGCAGGAACAGTCGCATCACTCCTATCTTCGGACCGCATTCCGTCTACACGCTGAACAAGGAGGATTTGCGCGCGACGCGAGAAGCGGCCCTGCATTACGGCGTGCCGGTCAGCATCCACCTGTCCGAGTCGCCCTACGAAGTGCAGTACTCGAAGGATCACTATGGCACCACGAGCATCAAGATGCTCGATTCGATCGGGTTCTTCGACGGTCCCACCATCGCCGCCCATGTCGTCTGGCCGACGGATGACGAAATCCAGATACTCGTTAAGCACAAGGTCGGCGTAATCCACAACCCCACGTCCAACATGAAGATCGCGTCGGGCATAGCGCCGATTGCGAAGATGCTCAAGGCGGGCGTCCGTATCGGGCTGGGCACGGACGGCGCGGCAAGCAACAACGACCTCGACATGTGGGAGGAGATGCGTCTGGCGTCCTTCCTGCAAAAAGTCGACCGGATGGACCCGACGGTCCTGCCCGCAAAGACGGTACTCGAAATGGCGACCCGCGGCGGCGCGACGGCCATCGGGCTGGGCGACACAGTCGGCTCGCTGGAAGTCGGCAAGCGTGCCGACGTCATCCAGGTTGCCTTCGACGACGTTCATGACATCCCGACCTACAATGTCCTGTCGACGCTGGTCTATGTCACGGACGAACAGGATGTTGCTTCCGTCGTCGTCGACGGAAAGATATTGATGCGCGACGGCAAATTCCTGACAATTGACACGACCAAGGTGGCCGAGGAGGCCCGGGCGATCGGCGCCAGGATCCAGCGCGCGCTCGAGGAGAGAAATCGCTGATGATTCGCAATGCGGTGGCCATGGTCGCCGGCATTATTATCGCGTTCGGCGCAATCGTGTTGATCGACAAGACGGTCGGCATGGTCTACCCACCTCCTCCGAGTCTCGACTTTTCGGATGCGGAATCGGCACGTCCCTATCTGGCGACGCTGCCGGCGGGAGAGTTCCTGCTCGTCTTCGCGTCGCCAGTTGTCGCTGCCTTCCTTGGCGTGTTTGCAGCGTGTTATATCGGCACGGCGAGGCACACCGCGTTCGGCGCGGTCGTCGGCGGTGTCGTGCTCGCGCGAACGATAGCGAACTTCATTACCTATCCGTACCCCCACTGGTTGTCGATCGCGACCATACTCGGCGTCGTCGGCTGCACGCTGCTCGCCATGCGTGTCTCACCGCCCTCCACGGACCCGGAAGCCAGTGCCAGCAATTCAGGATAGGATCCGCGACAATCACTGCTACGGTTGCGGTGCCGACAACCCGCTCGGCATGCAGATCAAGAGCCACTGGGATGGCAAGGTCTCGACCTGCACGTATCAGCCACGCCCGGAACAGACCGCGGGGCCGCTGCATTACGTCTACGGCGGCACGGTCGCGAGCCTGATCGACTGCCACTGCGTCGGCACGGCCATGGCTAACTACTACGGCCGCGAAGGACGAGAGATCGGCTCGGAACCGCAGATCTGGTGTGCCACCGGCCGTCTGACCGTCAATTACCTCAAGCCCACGCCCATCGACAAGCCCATCGAATTGCGCGCCGAGATCGTTGAATGCACGGACAAGAAGACGATCCTGACCTGCACGGTGAGCTCGGACGGTACGCCGACCGCCACCGGCGAAGTCATCGCCGTGCGTGTGCCCTATTCCTGGCGCGAGCCCGGCTGATCGGCAATTCAACTGCCGGCCAGCAGCTCTTCGTAGACCTTCAGATCGGCTGCCGAGAAACAGCAGAACGTGATCGAGGCAAGGGAAGACGGCCGTTCGTCGATGAACGAGCGCACCGCAGTTACGGCGATGCGTGCCGCCTCGGCCACTGGATAGCCGTAAACACCGGTGCTGATGCCGGGAAACGCGATGCTCGCCACGCCGTTCTCGACCGCCAGGGCCAGCGCGGATCGATAGCAGGAACGCAGCAATTCCGGCTCGCCCCGATCTCCGCCGTGCCACACCGGGCCGACCGTGTGGATGACCCAGGCGGCGGGCAGGTCGTAGCCTCCGGTGATCTTCGCGTCGCCGGTGTCGCAGCCTCCGAGACTGCGGCATTCCGCGAGCAGTCCCGGGCCCGCGGCACGATGAATCGCGCCGTCGACACCGCCGCCGCCGAGCAGCGAGCGATTCGCCGCATTCACGATCGCATCCACCCTGAGCGTCGTGATGTCGGCCTGGATCGCCTCGAGCCGACATGTCGCGGGAGTCGTCATGGCACGTCAGGCGGCCCGCCGGGAAGCGCTATTCGGGTCCCGGGTGACCTGGACCAGGAGATACAGACCACACAGCAAGAGCAACGGCGCCGTGTACAGGCCCGGAAAGTAGCCGCCCGCATTGATACCGAACAGGATATGGCCGGCGCCGTTCAGCGATTCCAGGATCGCCCAGAAAAGGATGACGCCGCGGGCGCCGGGCAACGATTTTCGCACGGGGACCAGGTAGCACCAGAATGCGAGCAAGACGATGCCGATATTGATAACTGCAAATCCGACCGACAGATCGTCGCTGACGAGCGAACTCACGAAACGCGCAGGAGCGAGGTAATCCCAGAGCCGGTTGAAATACTCCTCCACGGAGTGCAACGCCTGCAGGACGGCGAGGACAAGGAATGCCATTCGGGTTTTGATTGCCATGCTGCGCTACATTGCCCCGCCGGTCAGGACGGTATAGGCATTCTGGCGTAGCCACTCTGCCTGCTCCGGTGTGTCGGGGACAGGGGCGCCCCTTGCCATCGAGATTCTTGCGAACGCGTCGTCGACGGTCATACCACCGTGCAGCAGGACAGACGCCGCGACGAGGCTCGAACGGCCGATCCCGGCACGACAATGGATCGCCGTGTTCTCGCCGGCCGAGCAGCGCAGGTACGTCTTCTTCGAAAGTTCGGACAACTCGACCGCATTCGACGGCACGCCCCGATCGGGGATCGGGAAGGAGTGGAACGCGATCCTGGCGTCACGGCAGTACTGGCGCTCGAGTTCGAGGCCGAGCACGAATTCCTCGTGAAGTTCGAGCAGCGAGACGATCCTCCGGATCCCGGCCTGCCGGAATGCGAGGATCTCGTCCCGCGCCGGGTCGCCGCCGCGCGGCCGGGCCATGATGGCCAGGAACCCGTTGCCGATGGTGTCGACGCGGTAAAAAACGGATCGCATCGTCATGTCGTATTGATCACGAAAAATAGTCGCTCGCAGCCCGCAGCAAGATGAAGAACAAACAGCCGCATGACAATATATAGATGGTGAATCGCACGGCGACGATATTGATCGTGCAATGTATCGCGCTGTGCAACACCCGAAACAACACGAAAAGCCAGGCAGCCACCAGATAGGCCTGATCGACCTGCCCCGCAACGAACAGGTAAAACACCAGAGCGTAGAACAGTACGGGCATTTCGAACAGGTTTTTCAGATTGTCCGACGGGTTCGACACGCCCGGTGGCGACACCCTGGCAAGCTCGCCGGGCGTCAACTGCTGCGGGTCGAGATTCCTGGACCGGATCATCCAGAGGCGCCTCGTATACATGTAAATCCAGACGAGCAAGGTCAACAGCATCATGCCGAGAAACGGGCCGAAGATTCGATTTTGATCCATCCGATGCTCCTCTTTGTATTGCAAAATACATCGCTTTGATGCCTGGCTTGGGGAAACTCTGATTAATCGGAAAGCGATTCGTCATTGCGAGCAAAGCGAAGCAATCCAGTGTTCGAGATCAACGACCTGTGGATTGCCGCGTCGCTTCGCTCCTCGCAATGACGAATTCATCAGAGTTTCCTTAACATATCCAGGCAGTGTTACGCGACCTGTCTTCCTAAAACGGACGGGGACGCACCCAGTACCAGCTCGCCAGGACGAGCCCACCGAAAATCGTGTAACAGACCGCGAAGAGCCACCCTGGCGCCCGGTAGTACAGGATCGCCTCCAGCCAATGCGCCACGAACGAGCCGGGGTATACGGCGCCGCCGGCCCGTTGGCGCAGGGCCATTTCCAGGATTGTCAGAGGGCAGACCGCTCCGAACCAGGACTGCACCACGACGACACCGATCGCCGCCAGATGCGCCAGGCGAAACCAGGGATTCCGCACCCACGCCCAGGCGCGCAGCTTTCCTGCGAGTATCAGCAGCAGCCCGAACACGACAAACGCGACGAACAGCACATGAGCCAACAGGACGAGATCCGCCGCGAAGAGAAACCATCCGCCGGATTCCATGGGACTGTGCGAATTCCGGGACTCCGGGCAATTGCGCCGGACTAGCGCCCCGCCGTCCGGAAGGCCCAGATTGCGAGCAATGCGGGTACGATCAGCCCGCCCCAGGACACATACATCGGGATCGACATCGTGCCGACGGTGACGGGAAAATTACCCATGATCCTCAACAGGTGCCCGAGTGCGACGAGCGAAAACAACACTCCCGAGATCGTGCAATACGTCTTGTAGCCCATGAGCTTGCTCCTCGACAGCCGTTGGCCAGCCGACGCATGGCCTACGGCGATTGTTTCTCCTGAGACTCGCCGGCTGCCTCACCCCCGGACTCTCCGCCGTTGCCGCTCCACACGACGTGACTGCGGCTGGCGCCGCCCTGCACATTGTCATACTCGATCAGGAAGGTCGGTGCCTGTATTCGATAAAAGTGCGGCGCGCCGGCCCGGACCGATCCCATCCACGCGAAATAGATTTCGTCGCCGGCAGCCTCGACCTGCTTCTCTCTCGCCAGCCGGTTTTCGGCATCCTCGTCGGAGATATAACTGTCGATCAGGTCGTACAACATCACGCGCTGCTCGGTCCCGAGTTCCGAGATCCGGATGCCTTTCGGCTTGACGGACGAGAGGTCGGGTACCCCGCTCTCGCCGACAGTCAACGGTGCGACGTTGGCCACGACGGCCCGGGTGAGCTGCGAGTTATCGAGCGATTCGAGCAGTTTCTGGGCCTGATCTTTCTCCACCTCGGCAGGCGCCTTCTCCACCGGGCCGGCCTTGGGCGCCTCGGTCCCGCCCGGTTTCGCGAACCACGGCGTGGATGCGATCACGTTACCGTCGATGATCGTGAAATTCAGTGCCAGCTCGCTACCCACGAAACTCGCCGCCCAGCTGCCGCGCGTGCCCGGTTTGCCGAACAGCGTGACGTAATAGTCGCCGCCGCTCCCCGCCCGGCCTGGATTTTCGAGCGCATCTTGCAGGCGCGCGATCTGCCCGGTCGTCACGGCGCCGGTAATGCCGAGCGCGAGTCGCAACACTTCGCCCGCCAGCACGACCTGTTTCGGCGTCATTTTGCCGAGCGCCACGCCCCGCGTGAACGCGCGGGTATCGAAGCGCCAGTCGAGCCGCTCCTCGGACTCGAACGGAAACTGGATCTGTGCCCGTTGCCCGGAGTCCAGGGCCTGCAGTAACGCGTTTGCCGCCGCGGCGAGTTGTTCGCTCGTGGGCGGTCCGGCGGCCCGGCTCGCCGCGGAAATCATCAGGGCGAGGAAGACCAGTGCCGCTCGCAGGGGGCGCCACCGAGCTTCATGACGCGGCGGAGCGGCCGAGTTGGGTGCCGGATCATGCATCGAGGAACCCCGAACCGTAGTCCATCGGCGCGAGTCCGAAGAAATCCGCCAGGCTCTGGCCGATATCGGCGAAGGTTTTTCGCTTCCCGAGCGGTCCCGGCTCAACTCCGGCGCCGTATGCAAGCACCGGGATGTGTTCGCGCGTGTGGTCCGTGCCTTCCCAGGTCGGGTCACAGCCGTGGTCGGCCGTCAGTATCAGCACATCGTCGCCGCGCATCGCGCGCTGCAGCTCGGGCAGCCGCGCATCCAGGTATTCGAGTGCGGCCGCATAGCCTTCGACGTCGCGGCGGTGGCCGTAGAGCATGTCGAAGTCCACGAAATTCGTAAACACGATCGAGCGGTCCGCGGCATCGGCGAGCGCCTCCAGCGTCGCATCGAACAGCGCGGCGTTACCGGTCGCCTTGATCTTCTTCGTGATTCCGCGGTGCGCGAAGATGTCGGGGATCTTGCCGATGCCGATCACTTCGCCGCCGGCGGCCGTCAATTTGTCGAGCACGGTATCCGCGTGCGGCGGTGTCGTCAGGTCCCGGCGGTTGCCGGTCCTGACGTAGGTCTCCGGACTGTCACCGACGAACGGCCGCGCGATTACGCGGCCGATCCGGTACGCGTCGACCAGTTCGCGTGCGATGTCGCAGAGATCGTAGAGCCGCTGCAGACCGAATGCCTCTTCGTGCGCGGCGATCTGGAACACGCTGTCGGCCGACGTGTAAAAAATCGGCTTACCCGTACGAACGTGCTCGTCGCCGAGCCGGGCGATGATCTCGGTGCCCGAGGCGTGGCAGTTGCCGAGATAGCCCGGCAGATGCGCGCGTTCGACGAGCGCATCGAGAAAATCCTGCGGGAACGTGTCGGTCGGTTTCGTGAAGTAGCCCCAGTCGAACAGCACCGGCACGCCGGCGATCTCCCAGTGGCCGCTCGGGGTGTCCTTGCCGCTCGACAGCTCCTCGGCGAATCCGTACGCACCGGTGATCTCTGCATCGGTGATCGCGCCGGCGGGGAAATCGCCGGTGCTGTCGCGGCTCGCGTGGTAGAGACCGAGCCGGGCGAGATTCGGCAGTACGAGCGGGCCGGCGGCGGACGCCGCGCGCTCACGGGCGATGTGGCCGAAGGTGTCGGCGCCCTCGTCGCCGAATCGTGCCGCATCGGGCGCCCCGCCGATGCCGAAGGAATCCAGCACGAGAAGTATTGCCCTGCCCATGGTCCGCCCGTGATCAGCCCTGGCCCTGCAGCGCGAAGAACATGCCTGCCAGCGATGCGTTCATCAGGTTGACCAGTGTACCCCCAATTACCGCCCTCAGACCAAGTCTGGCGATGTCGTGGCGGCGCTCGGGCACGACGGCGCCGAGTCCGCCGAGCAGGATTGCGATCGAGGACAGGTTCGCGAAGCCACACAACGCGAAGGTGACGATGAGTTGCGTGTGCGCAGTGAGCGTTGCCTTGATGTCGACGAAGCTGAGGTAGGCATAGAATTCGTTGATGACCAGTTTCTGGCCGATCAGGCTGCCGGCCTGGTTCGCCTCCGCCCAGGGCACCCCGACGAGGAACGCGATCGGTGCGAACGCCTTGCCGAGCAACCACTGCAGCGTAAGGTCCTCGAAGCCGAACCAGGCACCGACGCCCGACAGTATGCCGTTGACGAGCGCGATCAGTGCGACGAAGGCCACCAGCATCGCGCCGACGCTGAACGCCACCTGCATGCCGGTCATCGCGCCGTTGCCGATCGCCTCGAACACGTTGACGGGACGCTCGACGCCTCCGGTCCGGGCCGGGTCGAACTCGGCGTCGGGCGCCTCCGTCTCCGGCATCATGATCTTGGCGATCAGGAGACCGCCGGGTGCGGCCATGAAACTGGCCGTGATCAGGTACTTGAGATCGATGCCCATCGCCGCGTAGCCCATCATCACGGCGCCCGCGATCGTCGCGCAGCCGCCCGTCATCACGGCGAACAGTTCCGACTCCGTCATGTCCCTGAGGTAGGGCCGCACGACGAGAGGCGCGTCAGTGTGCGCGACGAAGATGTTGGAGACGGCCGAGATCGACTCCGGCTGGCTCGTGCCCAGCAGCCTGTGCAGCCAGCCGCCGGCCACGCCCACGACGCGCTGCATGACGCCGAGGTAATACAGCACCGACATCGCCGCGCCGATGAACACGATCACGGGCAGCACGTTGAACGCGACGGTAAAACCGAGCGATTCTTTGATGTGCGAGCCGAACACGAACGCGATGCCGTCGTTCGCATAGTCGATCACGTGCTTGACGCCGCGTACGACGTAGCCCAGTGCGGCGATCCCCGCGGGGACGTAGAGCGCGAGCGCCGCGAGCCCGGCCTGCAGGGCCAGCGCGACGAGCACCGTGCGTCGGCGGATCATGGCCCGGTTCGACGACAACAGCACCGCGATGGCGAGCATCGCGACGATGCCGACGAGACCCATGACGATCTGCATCAGCCGGCCCGTTGGGAATCCGTGCCGTCAGGGCTTGGCGTGGTGCGGATCCTCCGCGTGGAACGTGCTCTGCCCGTAGTATTCGAGCCGCGTGTCTTCGACGTAGAAGCCCTCGTAGGACATCAGCCAGATCAGCACGATGATCGCCACGGGCGGGCCCAGGATCGCGAATTTCAGCGCCAGCCGCTCCCATTTCATGTGCATGAACACGGCGACGATGCCGCCCGCCTTGAGCATCATGAACAGCAGGATCAGGAACGTGCGGAACGCCCCGTGCGGCAGGAAGTCGGTGCTGTACGAACCCGCGCTCAGCACGAACAGCGCGATCCACATGAACCAGTAGATCTTGAGCGGGTGTTCCTGGTGTCCTTCTGCTGCGGCCATGGAGTCGTCCCTTACCAGAGATAGAACAAAGCGAAGATGAAAACCCAGACGAGATCGACGAAGTGCCAGTACAGGCCGGCGATCTCGACGATCTCGTAGTCCCGTCCGCGGCGGTCATAGAAGCCGGTCTTGACCCGCGTCGCCACGGTCAGGAGATAGATCACGCCGGCGCTCACGTGCGCGCCGTGGAAACCCGTGATCATGAAGAAGCTGGAGCCGAACTGGGCGGCCCCCAGCGGATTGCCCCAGGGCCGCACGCCCTCCTCGACGATCAGATGCGTCCACTCGAAGGCCTGCATGCCGACGAAGCTGGCGCCGAGCGCCGCCGTCGCCACCATGAGCCAGAACGTCTTGTTTTTGTCCTTGCGGTAGCCCATGTTCACGGCCAGCGCCATCGTTCCCGACGACGTGATCAGGATGAAGGTCATGATCGCGATCAGGATCAGCGGGATCGGCTGGCCGCCGAAGTTCAGCGCGAACACCTCGCCCGGATTCGGCCACGGATCGGTCGAGGCAATACGCACCGACATATAGGAGATCAGAAAACAACTGAAGATGAAGGTGTCGCTGAGCAGGAAGATCCACATCATCGCCTTGCCCCAGGGCACGCCGAAGGCCTGCTTGTCCCGGGAGAAGTCGCTGACGACACCTTTTGTGCCGGTCGGCTCCAGTACTGCTTCCGTCATAGATGACCCCGTATCATGTCGACAACATCAATCCGAATATCACGAGCCAGACCAGCAGCAGGAAGTGCCAGTAGATCGCACACAGCTCGACGCTCTGCTTCACGGCCTCGACACCGTCTTTGCTCATCACCTTTACCGTCGCCCGCGCCCAGACGTACAGCCCGCCCAGGATGTGCAGGCCATGCGCGCCCGTCAACAGGTAGAAAAATGCATTCGCCGGGCTGCCGGTGATGGTCTGGCCCGTACCGACGAGCTGACGCCAGACGATGAGCTGTCCGGTGAGGAACGCGACGGTGAGCAGGCCCGCCAGCAACAGGCCGGGCTTGACGATCGAGGGCCTGTCGTTCAGCGCGCCGTTCCTCGCCCACTGGAAGAAGACGCTGGCGAACACAAGGATCGCCGTATTGACCCACAACATCTGCGGATCGCTCAAGGGCACCCAGTCGCCGAGCGCCATGCGCAGCGAATAGGCGCTCATGATCAGCGCAAAGAAGGACGACACGACGGCGAGCAGCCCGGTCAACGCGATCACCTTGGGCCGCGCGTTGAACGGCGCCTGGTAGCTCGACTCGTCGGAGACTTCGCTGGCGACCCACGGCTGCACGTTGAACGACTGCTTGAGCAGCCAGCCCAGCAGCGACGCGAGCATGATCGCGAGGATGATGAGACCGATTTCCATCAGGCGGGACTCGGTGCAGGCTCCATACTGTGGTCGCGTCCGACGGGCGCCTTCTCCGGCGGGACGTTCTGCGGGATGTAGTCGTCGGGGTAACCGGGCACGCTGTAATCGTAGGCCCAGCGGTAACAGACCGGCAGGTCATGCCCCCAGTTGCCGTGCTTTGGCGGCGTGTCGGGCGTCTGCCATTCGAGCGAGTTCGCGTGCCATGGATTCGGGTCGGCCTTCGGCCCCTTGCGCAGACTCCAGATAATGTTCGTGAAGAACAGGATCTGCGTCAGCGCGACGAAGATCGCGGACATCGTGATCCAGGCATTCAGATCCTGCGCCGAGGCCGGCAGGAAGTCCGTGTTGCCCATCGCGAAGTAACGGCGCGGAACGCCCTGGAAACCGAGGTAGTGCATCGGAAGGTAGATCGAGTACGTGCCGAGGAAGGTCATCCAGAAATGCCACTTGCCGAGCGTTTCGTTGTACATCCGGCCGGTGATCTTCGGCCACCAGTGATAGATCGCCCCGAACACGACCAGGATCGGCGACACGCCCATCACCATGTGGAAATGCGCGACGACGAAATAGGTATCCGACAGCGGCAGGTCGATCGTGACGTTGCCGAGGAACAGGCCCGTCAGGCCGCCGTGGATAAACGTGAAGATGAACCCGATTGCGAACAGCATCGGCACGCGCAGGTGGATGTTGCCCTCCCACAGCGTCAGTACCCAGTTATATACCTTGATCGCGGTCGGCACCGCGATGATCAGCGTCGTGGTCGCGAAGAAGAACCCGAAGTATGGGTTCATGCCGCTGACGTACATGTGGTGAGCCCAGACGATGAAGGAAAGTCCGCCGATCGCGAGGATCGCCCACACCATCATGCGATAGCCAAAGATGTTCTTGCGCGCGTGCGTGGAGAGCAGATCCGAGACGATGCCGAAGGCCGGCAGCGCGACGATGTAGACCTCGGGGTGGCCGAAGAACCAGAACAGGTGCTGGAACAGGATGGGACTGCCGCCCGTATAGCCCGGATTGGCGCCCATCGAGCTGACGGCCGGCATGAAGAAGCTCGTGTGCAGCGTCTTGTCGAGCAGCATCATGATGGCACTCACGAGCAGGGCCGGGAAAGCCAGCAGGCCGAGCACAGTGGCCGTGAAGATGCCCCACACCGACAGCGGTAGCCGCATCAGGGTCATGCCCCGGCAGCGTGCCTGCAGCACCGTGGTGACGTAGTTCAGGCCACCCATCGTGAACGCGATGATGAACACGGCCAGCGAGACCAGCATCAGGTCGATGCCCCATTCGGTGCCCGGCGTACCCGCCGCGATCGCCTGCGGCGGATACAGCGTCCAGCCGGCGCCCGTCGAGCCGCCCGGCACGAAGAAGCTGATCAGCAGGATGATTACCGACAACAGGTACACCCAGTAACTGAGCATGTTCATGTACGGGAACACCATATCCCGCGAGCCGCACATGAGCGGGATGAGGTAGTTGCCGAAGCCGCCGAGGAACAGCGCCGTAAGCAGGTAGATCACCATGATCATGCCGTGCATCGTAATGAACTGGTAATAGTGCTCCGGCGTGATGAAGGAGAAGGTGTCCGGGAAGCCGAGCTGCAAGCGCATCATCGCGGACAGGATCAGCGCGATCACGCCCACGAAGATCGCCGTGCCGCCGTACTGGATCGCGATGACCTTGTGGTCCTGGCTCCAGATGTACTTGGTTATGAACGTCTGCGGATCGTGATGTTCGATCTCGTGATCGCGATCGGCGATGGCAACGTATCCCATTCAAGAACCCTCGAACTGCTAAAGCGTGTCTATGTAAGCGATGATGTCGTTGGCGGTCTGATCATCGACCACCGAGCTGGCCATCATCTCCATCTGGAAACCGTAGTAATCCTTGGGATGCGAGCCGCGGATACCCTGTTTGAAATTTTGTATCTGCCGCTGCAGGTACCAATCCGACATGCCCGCCGTGCGGGGCGCGTTCGTCGCGCGTATGCCGTGTCCGTCCACGCCGTGGCAGTACGCACACGTCGCGTAATGCTTGCGCCCGTTCTCGACGTCTCCCTCGATCGTGGTCGGCGCCGGCTCGTCCGGCAGCGTGCCGATATAGGCCACGACGTTGTTTATCGCGGCCTCGTCGGCGAGGGTCGCCGCCATCGGCGCCATCTGCTTGCCGAACGTGTCGTCGGGATGCGCGCCCCGTATGCCGGCCTTGAAATCCTGCAACTGGCGCTTCAGGTACCAGGGGCTCTGGCCCGCCAGCTTCGGCGCATTCAGCGCGACCTGCCCCTGTCCCTGCGGGCCGTGACAGGCTGCGCAGACCGCGTAGCTCGCGGCGCCGAGCGCGGGATCGCCGGGCATGGCCATGGCCTCCTGCGCGTAGGTCGGCTGCTTCGCGAGCCACTGGTTGAAATCCTCGGGGTCTTCGACGACGACCGCGCCGCGCATCGCGAAATGGGCGATGCCGCAGAGCTCCTCGCAGAGCACCTCGAATCGACCGATCTTGGTCGGCGTCAGCCAGGTGAAGGTCTGCATTCCGGGTACCAGGTCCATCTTGACGCGGAATTGTGCAACGGCAAAGTCGTGCAACACGTCCTTGGACCGCAGCAGGAACTTCACCGGCCGGCCCAGGGGCACGTGCGCCTCCGGGTTGTAGACCAGCACGTCGTCCTGGCCATGCGGATCCTCCGGGTCGATGCCGAACGGATTGTCGTCGCTGATGCGCTCCGCGTTGACTTGCCCGAATCTGCCGTCCTTGCCGGGATATCGATAGGTCCAGTGCCATTGCTGACCGATGGCTTCGACGACCATGGCGTCGTCCGGTACCTGGATGAACTGCCGCCAGACGAACAGGCCGGGGGTCAGCATCGCGGCGACACCGACTGCCGTCAGCAACGTGAGCCAGGTCTCGAGCTTTTTGTTCTCCGGCTCGTAATTCGCCTTGGCGCCTTTCTTGTGCCGGTAGCGCAACACCGAGTACGCCATGAACAGGTTGACCGAGACAAATACGAACCCGGTCACCCACAGGGTGATATCGACCGTGAAATCGACCATCGACCAGTTCGACGCCAGCGGCGTGAAAGTCCAGGGACTAAAAAGATGAAAGAGGATGGAGCCGACGACCAGCAGGATCAATACGACAGCTAAAGGCATACCCCATCCACCCCTTCGTTGATTAACGCGATGCGGATTGCCGGCAGCATGGCCGGTCTTCTTCTTGGAATTCGAGGATACTAGAAGAGGCGGTCGATGTCTTGCTTCACAACGTCGTGGGTCTTCTTCAGATCGGACTCGAGATGATCCATCTCCTGCTCCAGCGGGGTCGTCAGCTCCGCCGTCTGCACCCGCCACTCGATGTCCGGCAGGACGAGGGGCTTGGCGGGCGCCGGCGCCGGCTCGGTGCCGGGCAGATTGACGACCACGACGATCGCGGCGGCCAGGGCCATGCCGGTCAGGCTACTCGCCCACCAGAATAGCGCCGGCCGCCACGGCCGTGGAGCCGGCTGCCGTTCGGGCCTGACACCTTCGAGCGATGCCTGGATACGGCGGTCGAGTTCGTCGGAAACCTTGAAATCGATGCGGTCTGCGTCCTCGCGCAATTGCCTTGCGAGCTCATCCATAGACTTCACCCATGTCGTCGTCGTTGTTCAATTCGAGTTCGAGGCTGCGCCGTCCCCTCATCAGGTTGACCTTGGTCCACGAGACGGAGCGGTCGAGCACCGCCGAAATGTCGGTCACCGACATGTCTTCCACATAGCGCAGCCACATCGCGCAATACACTTCGTCGCTCAACAGGCGGCGCGCCGTGAGCCACAGGTTCTCGCGATCCGAGGCCGCGATGCACTCCGAGAGCGGGTCGCTCTCGGCGTCCGCGAGGTCGCCCAGTTCCTGCGTACCGACGGCTCGGATCTTCGCCGCGTTGTTGACCGCGATTCGGTACAGCCAGGTCGAAAACCGCCACCTGGAATCGTAACTCGGCAGGTAGCGGTAGGCGTTCACGAGCGTGTCCTGGAGTGCGTCCTCGGCATCGGCGAAACTGGCCGAGCGCGTCATCAGGAATCGCAGCAATCGGCCGCGGTAGGCTTCGACGAGCTGTGTGAACGCAGCTGCCGATCCGCCCCGGGCCGCCTCGATCAACGCCGTCTCACCGTTCACGCGCCGCTCACGTCATTCGATCGTATCGACCAGCACCTTGGGATCGACCGAGACCCTGAGCGTCAGCGTCTTGTCGTCGACAGCCACGGTCGTGCCCTGCAGCAGCGAGCTGATCTCCGGATCGAGGTCGTCGTTGAATACCTGCAGGCTGATCAGCCCGCGGACGATGCTCGCGAGCGAGTCGGCCATGTTGTGCTCCGTCGTGACGAGCTGCGCCTCGACGGCGATCTTGCCGGCGACGTCGGCAACCAGCAGCGCGGCCTGCTGCGTATTGCGCAGGATGTTCGAATCCCAGTCGACGCGCTGGCCGAGTTCGTTGGCCTGTACGCCTGCCTGCACCAGGCTGCGGTCCGCACCGAGGACGATCAGGGCGCCCTTCGGGCCGCTGCCGCGGGCGAGCCTGCCCTTGTTCGCAAGCAGCGCCTTCATCTGTGCTTCCGTCGACGTGACGATGAGCTTGTTCTTCTGCGCGAAGCTGAAATAGCCGCCCTTGGAGAAGTCGTCTATCCCCAGGCCCACCTTGACGTGGGGCCCGTCACCGTCCGCGTTCTCGTGCTCGAAGTGTGCCTCGCCCTTGACGAAGTAGTAGGTCGCATCCGCCGAACCGAGCCGGTCGAGCGTGCCCGTCGCCGCACCGATCGCCATCAGCTTGTCTTTCGTCTGCTGGCTGATGTTGCCGTCGATGACGACGACCACCCCGGAATCCGTCGCCGCGAAGGCCGTGATCGTGTCGGTCTCCTTGTCGAGGTCGACACCGGATTCCTCCTTGAGCTCGGAGAGCACCTCTTGCTGCAGCCACCCGTACAGGGGCTTGCCCGCGTCGCTCGTGCGCATCCGGGCGAAGTCGACGTGGAAATACCACAGCGTGCCCGGCGGGAAGCTGTCGGTGCCGATGGCGGCAAGCGATGGTGCAGCGAGCCCCATCAGAAGAAAAACGACCATATATCGCAATGTGACCATCGGGTGCCCTCGGTATCGTTCCAGATACCGGCTTATAGCGCCCCGCGCACGAAAAGGTTACAGCGCGCCGAAACTATGCGGACTGATCCTGGCCGCCGAGTTGTTCGGTCACCGCCCGGTACGCGGCGTCGATGGCGCCGTCGGCATAGGCGTAGGCGCTCGAGTCGGAGTTCGCGATCGAGATACGGCCGATCCGCGCCCGGCCGGCGATATGCGGTCCGTGCTCGCGATCGTAGTCGGGGGGATCGTAGAGATCGTTGTATTCGTACGCATAGCCGTGCGGCCAGCGGTTGACCGTGATGGCCGCGATATCCCGCTCCGCGTCGAAGCCCGCGCCGCCGAGCGCGCCGTCGAGCTGGCTGCGGATCGCCGTCTCGAAATCGTCGAAGCTCATCTCGTAGAGCCGGTGCTGCCCGCGCAGGAATTGTTCCTTGTTGGTGAGGCCCGCATCCGGTGTCGTCGGCACGAAGACGCCGTGCAGGACTGCCGGTTGCGAGGGTTCCGACGTGAATTCGTAGCCGCCCATGCTGACCGGGAAGTCGAGACCGAAGCTGTGCATCAGCTCCGCCTTCGGTACGTAGAAGTGGTAATAACCGAGATCGGCGAAGGCCTTCCAGTTGCGGACCGCGATATTGATGTAGACGAGCGGCGTCTTGACGGCGTAGCGGATCGCTTCGCGCTGCGCGCCCGGCAGTTCGGGTACGATGTAGGGGATCATCTGGCCGTAGCACGCCAGCACGACGTGTCGCGACCTTACCCGTTCGGGTTTCCCGTCGCGGACGTAGACGGTATCGACGTACGACCGATCGGGGCCGTGAGTCACCGATACCGTCGTCGAGTTCAGGCGGATGCGGATGCGCGCCGACTCCCGGTCGAGCTTCGAGTAGTCCACGCGCGATCTCACCAGGTCGTCCATCGTCGCGCCGGGCACCGCGTCCGGCACCAGCGCCCTGACGAGCCCGCGGGCGATGCTCGCGTTGCCGTCCGGAAAATGGAAGATGTAAGGCTCCGACTCCGACGGCGTCTCCACACCGGCGTTGACGCCGAGGGCCGCGGTGCCCGGCTCTTCGAGACGGCAGGCCTCGAGCGCCGACAACGCGTCCCAGCCGACCCCCCAGTAGCCCTTCACGCGGTCCCGCAGCAGCGTCACGACCTCCTCGGTGACGCCGGCGTGCCTGCGAAGGAAGTCGCTGTAACTCATGCCGCGCAGCATGTCCTTCCTGCGCTCGGCCGGCACGCCGTCGAGGTAATCCTGGCCGCCGGCCAGGAGCCCCAGGAGCGACGCCTTCGATTCCGCTGACAACGGGTACGAAGCAATCGCCGCCTCGGTCTCGCCCCGGCCGGGCATGGCGTACCAACCGCCGAGCGCATAGGTCCGCGTCAGGTCACGGCCGTAGCCGCCCTGGCTGAAGTAGACGCCGTTCGCGAGGCCGTGACGGTCCATGAAGCCGCGATCGAAGTACTGGTAAAAGCGTTCCGGGACGATGTCGAGTTCGGCGAGCACTTCCCTTGCGTCGCGGGAGTATTCGCTCGGCGTGTCGATCGACTGGCTCCCGCCGTAGCCGAGCAGCCAGTCACTACCGACCGTAAACTCGTTGCGCTTGGCGTGGCCGCCGAAATCGTCGTGGTTGTCGATGACCAGGATCCGCGCATTGGCGCCGGCCAGCTTGCGGAACAGGTGCGCGGCAGCAAGCCCCGAGATGCCCCCGCCCGCGACGACGAGATCGTAAGTCGTGTCGGTCTGTTGCGCCGGACTCTTGTATTTCGCGCCGGCCCACGCCAGCGCATGCGCGACCTCGAACGACCCCGGATGGTTGCCGCGCATGCCGGTCAGCGCCGGAGGGTAATAATCCGGCAACGTGGCCGCCAGGATCTCGAGCGGCGTGAGGGAAGTGCCGGCCGTGAGGCCGAGCGCCATGCCACCGAGGAAATCCCGGCGCGTGATGTCGGGTTTGTCAGCCATGTTCCACCTGCGTTCGCGTCTTTCCGGTGAGCGCGCTGACGAACAGCGTGACGGCGATGCCGGCGGCGAAACCCGGCACGGCCTCGTAGAGGCCGTAGGCACGATCCTTGAACACGGCGACCCAGATGATACTGACGATGAAGCCGGCGAGCATGCCGGCGACGACGCCCGCATACGTCGTCCTGCGACTGTACAGGAGACACAGGACCACCGGGCCGAACGCGGCGCCCAGGCCCGACCATGCATACAGCACGAACGAAAAGATGAATTTCGCTTCCGGTATCGCGAAGGCGACGGCGACGACGCCGATCAGTATCGTGACAATCTTGCCGTAGCCTGCGAGCGCGTGATCGCTCTTGCGGCTTCCGAAAATCTTCTGGATCGTGTCGCGCACCACGGCCGACGACGCGAGCAGCAATAGCGAATCGGCCGTCGACATGATCGCCGACAACACGACGACCAGCATGATTCCGGCGAGCACGGGCGGAAACAGGTCTGTGGACAGGGTCGGGAAGATCTTCTCGGCATCCGCGAGTTCCGGCACGAGCGCCCTGCCCGCGATGCCTGCCGTGACGGCGCCCCCCGAGAAGAAGATCAGCACCAGCACGGACATGATGCGCGCCTTGCGGATCTCCATGTCATCGCGTGCGGACATGAAGCGCACGAGCAGCTGCGGAACGCCGAGGAACGGCAGACCGATCGCGACGAAGCTGATCACACGCACCCAGTCCGCGACACCGTTCCCTGACAGCGTAATCATGTTGAGCAGACTCGGGTCCTCGGCAGCCAGCGTGTCGACGACGGCGCCGACGCCACCGGCAGCGTGGATCGCCGCGATCGGCACCGCAATCAGCCCGAGCAGCATCATGACGCCTTGCAGCACGTCGGTGTAGCAAACGGCCTTGTAGCCGCCGATGAACGTGTAGCCGATGACGATCACGGAACCGACGATGACGCCCGTGCTGTAGTCCATGCCCAGGAATCCGCTCATCGCCTTGCCGGAGGCAACCAGTTGCGCCGTGATGTAGACGGTCACCATCGTCAGGATGATGATCACGGAGATGCCGCGGATCAGGTGCCAGCGATCATCGAAGCGTGCCGCAAGCACATCCGGCACGGTGATCGAGTCGGTCTCGTCGCTGAGGCGTTTCAGGCGTCGCGAGACGATCCACCACGATCCCGCGATGCCGAGCAGCTCGCCGACCAGCACCCAATACGCCTCTGCGCCGACCTTGTAGGCCATGCCCGTCAGGCCCAGCAGCAACCAGCCGCTCTCGCCCGTCGCGTTCGTGCTGAACGCGACGACCCAGAACGGCAGCTTCTTGCCCGCGATGAAAAAGCCACTCAGGGTCCCGGTCTCGCGTGCGCTCCACACGGCCAGCGCGGCGAGCAGGCCGAGATAGACGACGAGGACCGTGACCACCCAGGACATGCCGCCCTATGCCTCCGACTCGTCGGCGGAGATGCGGCCGGCGATGATGCCGGCGATCAGCAGGAATATGCCGATACTGAACAGATATTCCGGATAGACGCGGAAGATGCCGCAATACAGTATCAGGGCGATGTTCACAACCTGGAATACGTTGATGAGCAGGCTCTTCCGCATCACCGCCTTTGGGAAGCGCAGCCGCGAGACCATGAGGATTGCAAGCACGAACATCGACACGGGCAGGTACAGGTGTAAGGGCAGGGACTCCGCGATTTCCGGATGATGTTCGAGCACGAGCACCGCAGAGGAAACGAGCCCCCCGCCGGCCGCCGTGATCGGCACGCCGACGAACCAGTCCGAGCGCGGCTTCGAAGTCGCAAGATTGAAGCGTGCCAGGCGCATCGCACCGCAGAGCACGAACACCCCGCAGGCAGTCACCAGCACCAGGAACTGGCCGCTGCCGAGTTCGACGCCGGCGATCTGCAGCCCCGCATTGACGACGAGCATCGCCGGCGCGACGCCGAAAGACACGAGGTCTGCCATCGAATCGAATTCCGCGCCGAAACTCGAGGTCGCCTTGAGCATCCGCGCCACAAGGCCGTCCGTCGTATCCAGGAGACCGCACCAGACGATCAGCCACGCCGCGAATTCGAGATCGCCGACCTGGGTCGTGACGATGGAACTCAAACCGAGCAAGAGGCTCAGCGCGGTGAATCCGTTCGGAATCGAGTAGCGCAGTACGTTCAAATCCCGTACCCGGCGTAAGCTGCGGACTGGTCATTCTGCATGGGGGTCAACGCATAATCCAGTCGGCGACTCCAAGCAGGTATTTCGGTTTGATTTGTAGGAGCCCGCCCCAGCGGGGGACCATGCAAATATCGCCCGCTGGGGCGGGCTCCTACAGGCAAGTTCCTACGGGCGCGGGCCCCAGCGGCGGCCCATCGAGATGCCGATCGGGCCGCGCGGCATCACCACCTGCATCGGTACACCGTCGCGTTCGATGTCGACGACGACGCTGGAACCGGTGTCGCCCTGCAGCGTCGCCTCATTCAGATCCCAGTAGTTGAACACACGCTTGCCGTCGTACCCCGTGATCTTGTCGCCGGCCTGCAGCCCCGCACGCTGCGCGGGCGAGGATTCGAGCACCGTGCCGACGTCGACCGACGTCGGGCGGCCCGTCGCCTGGAGATAATTCTCGTACTCGTCGTCGCCGATCTCGGCACGCAGCGTGGCTTGCGGATTCATGCCGGGTGCGGAAGGATCGAACGGCTCGCCATTGCGGCGCGCCTCGAAGACCGCCTGCATGGCCAGCATCTGCAGTTCGGATTCGCGTTTGACGATCCAGTCGGCGCGCTCCTGCGAGAATCCGCCGTCGACCAGCGCCTTCGCGCGGTCCGCGGGCGACGCCGAGGGCCCGAATCGCCCTGCCCGGCCGGACACCGAGGGTGCCGCGGAAGCCTCGTCGCGCGGCGCCCGTGCCTCTCCCGCCTCGCCAGCTTCGAGGCGGTCGAGTTCCGCATAAACGGACTTCAGCTCGTCTTCCAGCAACTGCCTGGCGTCGCGCTCTTCGCCGAGCGCCGTCTCGAGCGCGCGCACGCGGTCCTCGAGCGGGCTCGTCGGGTCGAAATGGGCCGCCGCCGATCCGCGTTGCGAGGCCTCTGACGGGCTCGGACTCCGGTTCGCATACAGTATGGCGCCGGCGGCGAAACCACCCAGCACGCCGAGCCCGAGGACCGCAATGGTTGTCTTCATGGGTGTAATTCGACCGCTGGTGTGCTGTGATGCTCCATCCATTCTAACTTCCGGGATACCGCCGTGTTGCGAATACACCCGTGCGTTTTCGCCTTCGCCCTGATCATCGGTGCCTGTTCCTCTCCGCCGGAGGACCCGGCCACACAAGTCGATGCGATCGCCACGGAGTTCGTCGACGCCTACTACCACGAATTCCCCGAAGAAGCCTATGAAGTCGGCTATCCGGACACGCCCGCGGGTCGCTACGCAGACCACAGTCCTGCGGCCGCAGCCGCCTGGGATGCCCGGGTGGACGGCTGGCTCGCGGCGCTTGACGCGATCGACCCAGCCTCGCTTGCGGGCACGCCGCAGGCCGTAACCTACGCATTCGCGCATGAGCGGCTGGCTGCGCTCATCGATCGCCGCGTCTGCCGTGTCGAACTCTGGAACGTGAGTCCGACCTGGACGGGGTGGCAATTCCTGTTCGCGAGCACGGCCGCGATCCAGCCCGTCGCTACCGCGAAAGACCGCCGCGCGGCATTGGCCCGGGCCTCCGACACCGCGCGCTATCTCAAGGTCGAGATCGACAATCTGCGGCGTGGGATGGAGCAGGGTTATCTCGCGCCGCAGAGCAACGTCGACAAGGTCGTCGCGCAGGTCACGGATCTGATCGACACGCCGGCCGACGAGTCGCCCCTCTTCGTACCGGCGACGCACACCGATAACGCGGATTTCGTGGCGGCGTATCGCAAGGTCTACGAAGACGCGGTGCGGCCCGCGATGATCGCCTACCGCGACTTCCTGGCGAACGAGTACCGCGGCCGCGACGCAATCGGCGTCGCGGCAAATCCGGACGGCGCCGCCTGTTATGCCGCCTCGGTCCGCTACTGGTCGTCGATCACGATGGATGCGGCGGACATCCACCGCCTGGGGCTGTCCGAGATGGGCCGCATCCGGAGCCAGATGCTCGAGATCGCCGAAGCCGATTTCGACACGCACGATCTGAAGGCCCTCATGACCACGCTACGCAGCGACCCGCAGTACACGTTCCAGAGCGAACAGGCGGTGCTCGACTTCGTCAATGCGGCCGTGGAACGCGCTCGTATCGCCGTGCACGACTGGTTCGGTAACGTCCCGGACACAAAAGTCGTCGTCATCCCGTCCCCCGCTTACGAGAAGGACTCCGGGAGCGGGTTCTATTCGGCGGGCGCGGCAGACGGCAGCCGACCCGCAACGATCCAGGTCGGCACCTACAACCCGACCGCGATCAGCAAAGCCGGCATGGAGTCGCTGATCTTCCACGAAGGGTATCCCGGCCACCATCTGCAGGGCTCGGTCGCGCTCACCAACAAATCGCTGCACCCGATACAACGCTTCATGTACGTGTCCGGCATGGCAGAGGGCTGGGCCCTCTACTCGGAGCGCCTCGCCGACGAGATGGGCCTGTACTCCGGTCCGGTGACGCGCATGGGCATGCTCTCCGACCAGGCACTGCGCGCGGCGCGCCTCGTCGTCGATCCGGGCATCCACGTTCTCGGCTGGACCCGTCAGGATGCGATCGACTACCTGCTCGAGAACACGACCCAGAATGCCGACGCGGCGGCAGCGGAAATCGATCGCTACGCGGCCGTGCCGGGCCAGGCGACTTCCTACATGCTCGGCAGCCTGGAAATCTTTCGGCTGCGCAAGAAGGCCGAGACGGCGCTGGGTGAACGCTTCGATATCCGCGAGTTCCACGATCGCCTGCTCGCGAACGGCGGCGTGACGCTGCCGATGCTGGAGCAGACGATCGACGCGTGGATCGCGGAACAATGAAAGTGCGCGGGGTCTAAGCACGCAAGGACAAGCGGGGGAGATCTCATGCGTCAGACGCTGCTGTGCGCCGCGGCGATACTCGCCGCACTACCCTCTGCCGCCTTCGCCGACACCGAAGCGGCGAGCGCGGACCCGAAGTACACCTGGGATCTGACGGACCTTTACGCTTCCGACGAGGAATGGAACCGGGCCCGCGAGGAAGTGCTGGCGGAGTTTCCGAAGATCGAAGCGCGCCGCGGCACGCTGGGTGACAGCGCCGACTCGCTGTACCGCGCGTATCGCGAGGTGTCGGACACCTTCCGCCAGGCCGGCCGCGTCTATGCCTACGCCAAACTCGCGAGCGATGAGGACAAGCGTGACGACCGCGCCCAGGAACACCTTCAGCTCGCACGGATCCTGTTCTCACAGTTCAACGAGGCGACGGCCTGGATGCAGCCCGAGCTGGTCTCGGTGGGCCGCGAGGTCGTCGACTCGTACTTGCAGGAGGACGAGCGCCTCGCCCCGTTCGCGCACCAGTTCGACGACTCGTTGCGCAATGCGCCGCATACGCTCGGCGCGGAGGCCGAGCAAGCCCTCGCCTATCTCACGCCGATCGTCAGCGCGCCGCAGGAGACCTGGGAACTCCTCGCACGGTCGGACATCCCGTGGCCGACCGTCACGCTGTCCGACGGCGAAAAAGTCGTGCTCGATACCCAGGGTTATTCGCGCGTCCGCAGCAGCCGGAACCGCGCCGACCGCAAGCTGGCGTTCGACGAGTTCTGGGGCAAGTGGCTCGAGTACCGCAACTCGGTGGGGATGGTGCTGAACACCCACATCCGTACCCAGGTCGGGCTGGCGAGGGCGCGCAACTACGACAGCGTGCTCGAACGAGAGCTGTTCAACGACAACATCCCGCCGGCGGTGTACCGCACACTCGTCGAGGAAGTGCACAAGGCATTACCGACGCTGTACCGATACTTCCGGCTCCGCGCCCGGATGCTCGGCATCGAGCAGATGCACTACTACGACATCTATCCGCCGCTCGTGTCACTGGACAAGACTTTCGATATCGAGAAGAGCAAGAAGATCACGCTCGCGGCCATGTCGATCCTCGGCGACGACTGGGTTGCGATGCAGAAACAGGCGATGGGGCAGCGCTGGATGCACGTCTACCCGCAGCGGGGCAAGGCGCCCGGAGCGTACATGGCTGGGTATGTCTACGACGTCCATCCCTACCTGCTGTTCAACTACAACGACGACTATGCCTCACTGTCGACCTTCGCCCACGAATGGGGCCATGCGATGCACACCCTGTACGCGAAGCAGTCGCAGCCATTCGAAACGGCCGGCTATTCCACGTTCATCGCCGAGATACCATCCACGTCGCTGGAGCTGATCCTCCAGGACTACATGGCGAAACACGCCCGGACCACCGACGAGAAGCTGTTCTACCTGGGCCAGGCACTCGAAGACATGCGCGGGACGTTCTTCCGGCAGACGATGTTCGCCGAGTTCGAACTCGCGCTGTACGAAGCCGCGGAGCGCGGCGAAGCGCTCACCGGCGAGCGCATTTCGAAGATGTACGGCGAGATACTGCGCCGCTACCACGGCCAGGATCAGGGCGTCGTACAGATCGACGACCTGTACACGAACGAATGGATGTTCGTGCCGCACTTCTACCACAACATGTATGTCTATCAGTACGCCACGTCGCTGACCGCCGGCACCGCCCTGTACGCGAAGATTGCCGACGAAGGTCCCGCGGGCGTCGCCAACTTCAAGGACCTGCTGCGTGCCGGCGGTTCCGACTATCCCTACCTGCTGCTCCTGCGCGCCGGCGTGGACCTCGCCAAACCGGGACCCTACCGTGCCGTCGTCGCGAAGATGAACGCGATCATGGACGAGATGGACCGCCTCCTCGCGGAAAGGGACAAGTAAAAAGCTGGCAGTGAAACCAAGAAGGTGTCAACCAAAAAGGTGTCAGGTTTATTTGTTGCAACAAATAAACCTGACACCTTTTTACTTGGCAAGCGCTCCTACTGGGCGATGCGGGCCGCGGTGACCTGCACGGCGCAGGACGAGCCGGGGCTCAGCGCCAGGCCGGTGCGGGCCGTCGCGATCTTGCCCGGCTGGATGACGGCGTCGAAAGCCTGCGCGCTGCGCCGGCGCACGCCGCCGGCATCGACGTACTCGAACGTGGCCTGCACGCCGACCACCGCCACGGAGGCGTCGTTACGCACCTGCACCGCGACGCGGCCGCTGCCGTCGTCGCCGCAGGCGGACGCGATGTAGGACGCCGGCTGTTCGGACAACTCGAGCCGCGCCAGCGCCGCGGCTGCCGCCTTGCCGTATTCGCCGCCGCTCCTGGCGACGATCTTGTAGTCGGCGATCGCCTCGGACCGGTTGCCGCGCTGCTCCTCGATCTGGCCCAGCGTGAAGTATGCCGGCGCCGTCGGCAGCAGTTCGATGCCGTGCTTCAGGTCCGATGCCGCCGCGTCGGTCTGGCCGAGCTTGTACTTCGCGAGGCCCCGCTGCTGGTAGTAGTAGAAGAAGTCCGGGCGATGCGAGATCGCGTCGTTATAGTCCTTGACCGCCGTGTCGTAGTGCTTGTCGACGAACCGCGCGTCGCCGCGCAGCGCGTAGAAGTTGGCTTCCCTGGGGAAGAGTCGGATCGCCTTGTCCGCATCCGCGAGCGCTTCGTCGGTGTGCTTGTCGGCGAGCGCCTTGCGGCCGGCGTCGTAGACGTCGTACGCGGGCTTGGCGGCCATCGTGGTCTTCATCGCGGCCGCGTACCGGTCGGCACCGAGAATGCCGCCGGCTGGCAGCGTCTTCGCCATCTTGCGGTTCGCCTCGACGCGCTCCTGCGAGGGCGGGTGCGTCGCGAACAGCCCGCTCAGCCAGTCCTGGTTGTCGCCCTCGCTCAATCGCACGAAGGTCTCCTGCAGCGTGACGGCGCCCTGCGGATCGTAGCCGGCCTTCGACATGAAGCGCATGCCATACTTGTCGGCCTCGAGCTCGGCGCCACGCCCGTACTTCATCGTCAGCAACTGGGCCGCCGTGCCGGCGCTGCCGACGAGCAGGTCCGCGTAACTGCTGTCGTTCGCGACAACCCCGGTGGCCGCGACCAGGCCCTCCAGCAGCATGCCGCGCGACTGCTGCTGCGCCGTGTGCCGCGCGGCAGCATGGGTGATCTCGTGGCCGAGCACGGCGGCCAGCTCCGCCTCATTGTCGAGGGCGGTAAGCAGCCCCCGGTTGACGGCAATCTTGCCGCCCGGCAGCGCCCAGGCGTTCGGTACCGAGTTGTTGAGGATGGTGAATTCGTACGGCAGTTTCACGCCGCTCGCGTCAGCCAGGCGCCGGCCGACGGACTGCACGTACGCGGTCAGCCCGGGATCCACGTCGTATTGCCCGCCCTCGCTCTGCTGCATGGGTACGTAGTTCTGCGCGCCCATCGCGAGTTCCTGTTCGTTGCTGACGAGGATGAGGTCGTGTTCGCCGGTGACCGGGTTGACGGCACAGCCGGCGAGCCAGCCGGCCAGTAGCAACAGGATGATCCTTCGAATCGGCATGCCACGATTATAGCGGAGGCCGGACACCCGCCTCACGGATCTACGTTGCACACCCCGCAAAAGAACACGGCCCCCGGAGGGGCCGCGCGTCGCTTCCTGCAAGGGGACAGGATTCCCGGCAGATCAGGGGGGGCTAGAACTGCCACAGCAGCGACAGCTGGAAGATCCTTCCCGGATCCTCCTCGAACACGATCACGTCCCGGCCCGGCTCCGATCTCTGAATCTGCGACGTGGAGCCGAGGATGTTCTGCACCTTGGCCTTGAGCGTGACGTGGTCGGTCGGGTACCAGAAGTACGTGGCGTCGAGCGACTTGAACGGCTGTTCGAACGCGTCCGGACCGAAGCGGCCGAAGGCGAACAGGCGCTCGCCGAACACGTTATAGATCAGCGATGCCGTGTGCTTCGAATTCGGTGAGTCGAAGCCGAGCATGACGTTGACGGCATACTCCGAGGCTCCGGACAGCTTGCAACCGCTCTTCCCGGTGTCGTTGTCGACGCAGTACAACTCGGATTCCAGTTGCGGACCCGGCTCCAGGCTCGTGCTCTGCAGGGTCAGGTTGCCCTGCAGGAACAGCGTGTCGAAGAAGCCGCCGAGGAAGCCCAGTTCCTTTAGGCCCTCGAGCTCGACGCCCCTGACCTTCGCCGAATCCATGTTCTTGATCTCGCGCGCGATCGTCGTATCGGACGCCCCGAGTTCGACGAATTCGATCGGGTTCGCGATGTCCTTCGTATACAGTGTGACGCTCAGATTGTCGCCACTGGCGAAGAACCACTCGGCGCGCAGGTCGACGTTGTCGACGTCGGAGGGAATGACACCCGGGTTACCGTAGGTCAGGTCGCCCGTGATCGGGTCCTGGTAGCTGGATGCCGTAATCTCCCTGAGGTCCGGCCGCACTGCGGTCTGGCTGTAACCGAGGCGCAACTGGAACGTATCCGCCCACCAGTCGCCCATGTACGTGACGGCAGCCGACGGATAGATCTTGTCGCTCGAGAATGCAAACTCGTCCTTGCGTGCGTCGAGTTCCGCCGGATCGGTCGGCAGGGCTACCTGGGGATTGTCGGGCGTGTAGCCGTACGGGTTCCACGGCACGGTCGCCTGGCGGTAGTTCTCCCAACGCGCGCCAGCCGCGACGCGCCACTTGCTCTTCCAGGTCCAGTCGACCATGCCCCAGGCCGCATCGGTCATGGTGGCCGCGAGGTAGCTGCGGGCCGCCGCGCCGCGATTGTTGAACTGGACGTTGTAGAGGTAGTTCTGCGACTCGTCGACGGCCGTAAGCGGATTGTCGGGGACGCGTGCCATGATCACGTCGTCGGAGAACACCTGATCCAGCGAACCCGCCAGGATGGACGGGTCGGTACCCGCACTGAAGCCGAGACTGAATTCCGACTCCTTGTACGTGCGTGCCTTCTGGCGGTGATCGTAGCCGCCGGAGAGTTCGATGTAATTGTCACCGAGATCCATCGGTATCGTGCCCTTGATACCGTAGTTGCGGACATCGTCGTTGAGATCCGTGAAACGGTGCGACGATGCCGTCGTGGAGAGATATACGGATTCGTCGAGAACCTCACCGGTGCCCGGATCGGTCTGGGTCACCGAGTTGACGAGTGTCGCGTTCGGGATGTCGGTGCGCGCCGTCGACTGGGAATAGAACCATTCGATCGAGGTTTCCTCGGGCAGCCAGGCGATGAGCTTCGCCAGGCCGCCCAGCGCGTCACGCGTCTCGCCACCGAGAATATGCGTACCCTTGATCTGGTTCGTCACCATGTTCCGCTCCGTGAATTCGAAGCGGTAGTCCCGGTTGCCCGATCCGTTCGACTTCCGGCTGTTCTCGTTGAAGAAGTCGTAGACCTCGGTCTGGTCGTCGGTATTGCGCAGGAACAACGTCGTCGTGTCGATGCGATTTTCGTCGCCCCAGGCGAGCCCGAAGTTCATCGTGCCCGCCAGGTCGATGCTGTGGCGCGTCTCCTCGCGCACGCCGTTTTGTTCCTCGGGCTCGGCAAAACTGGCCGTGTAGGCGCGGCGCCAGCGCCAGTCGGCCTCGTAGGATCCGCCGAGGCTGTAGCCGAACTCCCAGTTGTTGCCGAACGGAATCCTGCTGCCCACGCTGGCGCGCAGGGTGTAATCCGGTTCGGGGCTGGTCTGCTCGACCGTCGCATCACGGTTCAAGGCCAGTGCGAGATCGCGATTGGCCGTCTGCGCATCGAAGAATGTAAAGCTCGGATCCTGCGCGTGCATTTGCCCGAATATCGCATTGACATTGGGGTTACCGCGGTAGGTCGCCATGGCGTCCGTAATGGTCGAAGACAGGGCGCGGGTGCCGTCGTCGGTGCCCCAGTTGTCGGTGCCGCCGCCGGGATAGGTCTGGACCTTGCCCGGATTCTCGTCGCTGTAGCCGAGACCCGCCTCGACCTTGAGTGTGAACTCGTCGGGGATGCCCTTGGTGCGGATGTCCACGGACCCGCCGCCGAAATTGGCCGACAGGTCCGGAGACCAGGACTTCTGCACCCGCAACGACTCGACGACCGAGGTCGGGAACACGTTCAGCGGGATGACGTTGCGCGTCAGGTCGGGCGACGGGATGAACGCACCGTTCAGCGTCGTCTGCGAGTAGCGTTCGCCGAGGCCGCGGATATAGACGAACTTGTCCTGTACCAGCGTCAGGCCGGGCACGCGCCGCAGCGCGGCCGCAACGGTCGAGTCGCCGAGCCGGCTTATCGTGTCCTCGCCGAGCAGGTCGGTCGCGAACGCATCGTTCAATCGTTCGTTGACGAGCTGCTCCGACGAACTCAGGAAGCGGCCGGTCGTCACGATTTCCTCGATCTGACCGTCATCGGCCTTTGCCTGCGGGGCCGGATCCGGCGTCGGGATCGTGTCCTCGGTCGACTGCGCGTGAGCGGCCGCCAGCCACCCCGCCGTCGCGATCGTCATCGCAACGGCCAGGCCCGTTTTTCGCATGCGAATACCCGAATTCATGGTCATTCGAACCAGAGCGGCTCGCCGCGATTGTCCGGATGCAGGCCGTAGGTCCAGCCGACCGTCCAGTCGTCGCTCGTGCCCTCGGCCGACACCGGCATGGCACCGAGGTAGTCGCTGCTGTCGGTCGGCTGCGTGCCCGCGATCGGCGCCGCGCCGTCCACGAGCGAGGTGCTCCAGGGCAGCGAATACACCGGGAGCGTGCCGCCAAGCAGCTGCAGATCGGTGTCCGCGTTCGCCGTCGGATTCATCGCCGCATCGGCGGCCACGGTGGCGAACTGTACGGTGCCGGTGCTCTCGGCCCAGGCCTGCTCGTCGGCGAAACTGCCGAAGCCGACGCCGGACGAAGGATCCTGGCAGGCGAAGATCACCGAGTTCAGGTGCATGTCGCCGTTCAGGGCCGCATTCTGGACCTCGGGGCTCTCCATGCGCAGGCATTCGTTCAGCGCGGCCGGGTCTCCCGGGGCCTGGAAGGTCGAAATCACGAGCGTGTTGCTGATCGTCGGCCAGATGCCCTCACGCAGGCGCCAGCCCTGGCTGAGCAGGTCCTCGCGAGTGCCGGCGTTGGTCGCCGAGAGGATGCAGGTCAGGTGATCGATCACCGGGCGGCTGTTGAGGCCGCGGGCGATGAAGTCATCCTTCGTCGCCTGATCGAGGTTGCTCCAGTCACCCAGGCCGTCCGCCTCGATGCAGTGGTCGCCGTCCTGCTGCTGCTGGATGACGAGCGCATTGGTGATGTGGCCGTTATAGCCCTCGTCGATGTCGATCGAGTCGTCGCGTATGTACATGCCCAGGTAATGGTTGACGTCCACCGAACCGCCGAACATCTCGAAGCCGTCGTCGAACATCGAGTACATCTCGAGGTGATCGACTACGGTGCCGCGGCCGACGGCCGCGAAGGAGATGCCGTTGAGCTCGTCGCCGTTGCCGACTTCCGCACCCGTGTGCTTTACGACCACGTAGCGGAGGATGCCGGAGTCGTCGTCGTCGTTGGCACCGCCGTACTGGTTCGCATCATCGCCTTCGGAGCCTTCCGAATCGAGCGAACATTCTCCTACGAGGCCGAAGCCCGGTTGGCCGCGCGTGCCGGTGTAGGCACACTTGTTGGTCACGGCGAAGCCGTCGATCACGATACCGCCCCACTCTTCCACCGCCTCGGGCGTCACCGTGCCGTTGATGTCGGAAACGGACGTGAACGTGATCGGCGCGTCGGCCGTACCGTCGGCGAGAATCTGCGAACCGCGGTTGATGACCAGGAAATCTTCCTTGCTCTCGAATGCCAGCGTGGCGCCGGCCTCGATCACGAGCGTCGGGCCGTCACCGCCCTTGCTGATCCCGGCGGCAGCCAGCTCGGCCTGCGTGCGGTAGGTGTTGCCGACGAACAGGCTGGTCGTGAAGATGTGAGCACCGCCGTTCGGCAGCGCAGGGATGAACAGGTCCTCTTCGAGGTTGTTCTTCGGGCCGACGAATGCGGCGCCGTAGGTGCAGTTGCCGTTACCGTCCGCAGTACCCTGGATGGTCTGACCGCTTCGAACATAAGACGCGCACATCGCGTTCGGGTCGGTCCCGCCACCGCCGCCGCTGTTGTTCGTAATCGTGTCGCCCGACACGGTGGACGGGTCGATATTGATGTCACCGCTGGTGCATGCGGCCATGGCCGCGGCAAGACAGACGACGGTGAACAGCTTGTTACGATTCATTAATCCTCTCCAGATTTGTGTGCATTGCGCCGCCATGTTCGGACGGCATTGATTGAGAATCCTGGGTCAAGTACCAACGTGTCCTGGTGTTTACCCCCGGGCTTTCTTGCATCTTTCTTATCGCCCGTCTCGGGTCCCGGAACGCCACTGCGAGCTTTTGCGGATATCGGTGCTCGTGAAATCTAAAGGCGTTCTGTGGATGCGATGTGACACATTTGTTAAGAGCTCGTTAAGGAGCGGGCTCAGCTGTCCAGCGAGAAGCGATAGCCGGTACCGCGCACGGTCTGCAGATAGCGTTCGTACCCGTACGGCTCGAGCACGCTGCGCAACCTCCGTATGTGGACATCCACGGTCCTCGGGCCGACTGCGGCATCGCGGTCCCAGACGTGCACGAGGAGTTGCTTGCGGCTGAAGACGCGGTCCGGGTGGCTCAGCATGAACAGCAACAAGCGATATTCGCGCGGCGCCAGGGACACGTAACGGCCCTCGACCATGACCCGATGACCGACGTTGTCGATCGAGATACCACCGGCGCTGATGCTCTCGGAATCCGACAGGTTGGCGGGTCGCTGCAGGCATGCGCCGACGCGCGCCACCAGCTCGGGCATATGGATTGGCTTACTGACGAAATCGTCGGCGCCCGACTTCAGTGCTGCCACGACGTCGTCCGATCCATTCTGTTCGGACGTCATCAGTACACGCATGCGTTTCAAGTCGTCGCTGCGCCGCACGTCGTTGAGCAATTCAATTCCCGCAAGGTCCGGCAGCGTGAATTCGCAGACCATCAGATCCGGGCAGGCCTTGCGCGCCGCCTGCAGCGCCGAGCCGGCATTCTCCGACTCCTTGACGTCATGACCGAGTTCGCGGAGTTCGCGGGCGATCTGCTCGCGCGTGGAGGCATCCGCATCGACGATCAGGATGGAAGCCAAGGTCATGTCACCTTCTCGGCGGTGTTCGAGAGGCCTAAGAGACCACAGGCTCTTTACAGACGATTTACGCTTGTATTACTGGATTATGACGGTCAGATTACAGGGTCCGGCCGGACGCGCCGGGGTCGCGTAGGGGAAAACCCGGATTACGACTCCGGACCGTGCGGGGCACCATGCCGGAAAGCATGGATTTACAGGGGCTTGCCATGACCATCCAGCTCGCAGACATACTCGAGGATCTGCGCCAGGACCACCGCAACATGTCGGTCATGCTCGGGCTGCTGGAACGCGAGGTCAAAAGGATCCGCGACGGCAAAACACCGGACTTCGAGCTGATGCACGACATCATGCGTTACATGACGGTCTACTCGGATGCCGTCCATCATCCGAAAGAAGACGTTCTGTACCGGGCCATGCGCGATGCGGACCCGGACTTGGCCGCGGGCCTCGAGCACGTCGAGCCGGAGCACCGCCGGCTGGCCGAACTCAGCGAAAGACTCCGCGACGACATAGAGGCGATCGCTTCGGAGGCACCGATCACCCGCGACCGGATCGCCGCCAACTCGGGCGATTACGTGGACTTCCTGCGGCGGCACATGGACTGGGAAGAGAGGGACCTGTTCCCGAAGGCCGACGCGCTGGTCAGGGCCGAGACCGACATGTTCGTCGACATCTCGCACCTCGACCAGGTCGACCCGGTGTTCGGTTCGGAACGCGAGCATTCGTTCGCGAACCTGCTCCACAACATCCGGGACTTCTCGCAGTCGTAAACCAGATATCGCGGTCTCAGAAATACCACGCAAACTGCGCGAACACCCCCGGGCCGGACGACAGGTAGCTACCCGGTACGCCACTCTCGATGCCGCCGAATTCGCTGCCGTTCGGGCCCAGCGGCAGGTTCAGGCTGCCCAGCAGCGTCTTGTTGTCCGCCAGGCTCACCTGGGTGACCAGCTGGAACAACGCGCTCGGCTCGGAGACGCTGAACAGCAGCGTCGGCGTTACCGTGAACAGCGGCGTCACCTCCACGAGCAGGCTGCCCGCCAGATAGTGCCTGCCCAGCGTGTAAGATTCGCCGCGCACCAGGCGCTGCGAAAGTTCGGTGTTCGCCGCCACGCTCGGCAGGCCGTAGTCTCCGCCGTGTTGCCCGAAGCCGTTGAAATAGTACTCGACGCTGCCGCTGACGTTGCGCCCGCCCCAGGTCCACGAATAGCTGGCGTTCGCGACGGCCTCGACGTAGGTATCGCCGCCGACAGCCGTCAGCACCAGGTCTCCGCGCAAAACCGCACCGCCGGCGCTCGTGACTCCACCGAGGCCGACGACCGTTTTGCCGTAGCTGTCGGCGACGAGCAGATCGAATTCCCTGTCGCCGGCGAAACCGTGGTATTTCACGGCGGCCGTCCGCTCGTCGGCCCGGACGTCGCCGCTCACCGGATCGCGACGGAACACGATCGCCGCCTGTACATCGTCGCCGCTGCCGCGCAGATACTGCAGGTACAGCATGTCGTCGCCGGTCTTGAATTCCGTATCGATCGTCGCCGGGTCGAACGGGTTCACCAGATCCATGGGCGCGTAGAACAGGCCGTTACCCCAGGACAACGCCTGGCGGCCGGCACGGATCACCAGGCGGTCGGTCGTATAGGCCGCCCACAGCCGATCTAACCGCTGCACGACGGCGGTGTCGCCGGCCTCGTGGATCACGTGCGTGAAGTCGAACAGGCGGCGATCGTCATCGGGATACGGCGCGTAGCCGGGGAACAGCGACAGGGCCGGTACGCTTGCCGCCGCGCCGACGCTGTCGCCGTGGAGTGCGAACAGCTGGTAATCGGCGGCGAACGACCACGGCCCCTGTTTCGCCGACGCGCTCAGCCTGAATTCGCCGCCGAGATCCAGCGCATTTGCCCCGTACGGCTCCCGCAGCAGGCTGTCGTCGGGAAAAGTCTGATCGGTCAGTCGGAACTTGGTGTGTCCGCCGATCTCGACGGGGCCGCCGTCGGCGAGCGCCACGCCGCCGGCAAGGACCAGCAGGAGCGCTGCCTCAGGCCGCATCCTGGCGGACGTCGTCGACGATACGACCGTCGAGCATGCGCACGAGGCGCTTCGCATAACTCATGACGCGTTTGTCGTGCGTTGCTATCACGAAAGTCGTGCCGTGCCGCTCGTTCAGCTCGCGAAACAACTCCATCAGCCCGTCCGCCGTCACGGAGTCGAGGTTGGCGGTGGGTTCGTCGGCGAGCACCAGCGCGGGCTGCGAGACAATGGCGCGCGCGACTGCGACACGCTGCTGCTGGCCGCCGGACATATCGGCGGGACGCCGGTCCTCGAGGCCCTCGAGGCCGACTTCCTCGAGAATCGCGAGCGCCTTTTCGCCGCGTTCCGCAGAGGCGACGCCCTGGACCTGCATAACGAACTCGACGTTCTCGCGAGCGGTCAGCACCGGGATCAGGTTATAGGCCTGGAACACGAAACCGATCTCGTTCAGACGCAGCTTCGCCAGTTCGCCTCTGGAGAGGTTGTCGATACGCCGGCCGGCGACCCAGACCTCGCCGCTGTCGGGCTTGTCGAGTCCGCCGATCGCGTTCAGAAGTGTCGTCTTGCCACCGCCGGACGGCGCAGACAGACAGACGAAGCCGCTTTCCGGGATCTCGAGGTTGACGTGGTCGAGGGCTTTGATGTCGACATCGCCCTGGCGATACGTTTTGCACAAGTCGATACAGCGTACAGCAGTCATGATCAGACCTTCGTGAGGGCTTCAACGGGTTCGTAGTGGGCGGCGCGCCAGGCCGGCGACAGGCTCGCGAGGAAGCCGAGCACGAGCACGACGAGATTGGCCAGCACGATGTCGGACGTCAGAAGTTCCGGATACAGCACGCTCGACATCCCCCACATCTCCATGCCCTGGCCGACGATGGAGACATCGACTCCGTCCTTCATCGGTTGCACCGTGGCCCAGGCGAGTACGCTGCCGAGTGCGAGCCCCATGGCCAGCAACAAAGTGGATTCGACGACGACCTGGCCGAGTATCAACAGCGGCCTGACACCGAGCGCAAGCATCAGGCCGATCTCGCGCACGCGCTCGAAGACCGCCATGACCAGGGTGTTGACGAGTCCGAACGACATTGCGAGAAAGACGACGACCATCCAGACGACGACGAAACCGTCCATCACCTTGAGCATCGAGGCCAGGTACTTGTCGAGGTCCGACCAACGCGTCACCTCGAGATCGTCACCGACCAGGGCCTTTGCCTTCCGGAAAGTCGGCTCCACGTTCCGGTAGTCGTCGCCGAGTACGAAGATCTCGGTCACGTGATCGCCGATCTTCAGCATCTTCTGGATCGTCGTCTTGCCGGCGAAGACGAAGTTCTCCTCGTTCGATTTGACACTGGATTCGAACAGGCCGACGACGCGGAAGCCGCGGTCGGCAATGTCGTTATCCGGATCCTGGCTCATCAGGACGATGCGCTTGCCGAGCCCGGTGTCCAGTGTCTTCGCCAACTTCCTGCCGATGACGATACCGGAGTCGTCCGGCGAGTCGAGGAAACGACCCTCGACCTTGTCGTATTTGACGAAGGTCAGTCCGCGCTCTTGCTCTGGATCGACGCCGAGCAGGGTCACGCCCCGCGATTCGTACTCGCTCGTGACGACGGCCGGCACGCGCACGCGGCTCGCCCAGGCCCTGAAACCGGCGCCGTCAAAACGCTTTTTGATCTCCGTATCCGTCATCGGGATCATGTTGGCGACGCTGGGATCATCACGGAAATTGGCCTGGTGGATCTGCACGTGCCCGGGCAGGACGTCGATGCCGTCCCTGACCATCTGGCTTACCATTCCCCGCATCAATGCCGTCATGAAAATCATCGCCCATACGCCGATCGTGACCGCGATGAGCATGATCAGTGTACGGCGGTGATTGCGCCAGAGATTGCGCCACGCGAGCCGCACGAGGATCGCCACCGCGCTCATCAGACGGCCCTCATCGCTTCCACCGGCCGCAGCCGCATCAAACGGAGCGCCGGATACAGGGCCGCGAGCATCGTGAAAACGTAGACGACTGCCGGCCCGATCAGCAGCCTCGGCGCTGTCAGCTGCGGATATATCCGCGACGGCAGGTTGAACCTGTCCGCCAGCTCGTCCATGCCCGGATAGGAGAAGCCGTGTACGCCGATCCACCAGGTCAGCAGCCCCCCGAGCAATGCGCCGAGCACCAGTCCGATCAGGCCCAGGATCGCCGATTCGAGTAGCACCAATCGGCTCAGGCGTCCCGGCGACAGGCCGAGCGCCGTGACGACGCCGAACTCATGGGTGCGTTCGAGCACCGACATGAGCTGGGTGTTGAGCACGCTGAATGCAACGAGGATCACGAGCACGCCGTACATGAAGAACGCGCTGCTCATGTCGGCCTGGATCGCCTGTTTCAGGCCCGGTACAAGCGCGTCCCAGTCGTGCACGACCAGCGACTGGCCGGGTGGCAACAGGGCTTCGACACGCCGCTCCACTGCCGGCGCTTCGTCGAGCGTCGGTGCGTCGATGACGATCTCGTGGCCGGCGCCACGCATGTCGAAGACGCTCTGGAACAAGCCTAGCGGTATCTCGGCGATGCTGCGATCGTACTCGGTCATTCCGGTTTCGAAGATGCCTACGATCGTCACGACGGTCGCAGCGATCGAGCCGTCCAGCCCGCTGCCCAGCAGCGTCACGTCGTCGCCGATACCTGCATGAAGATTCCGGGCTAGTGCCGCACCGACCACGATCTCGGCGGCATCGTCGGAATCGAGAAAGCGTCCTTCGTTGGTCAGGCCGCGGATCGTCGACACATCGCCTTCGTAGCGCGGCTGGACACCGAAGATCGCGATACCGTAGCTGCGATCCTCGCTCGAGGCTAGCGCGAACGCCGACGCCCGCGCCGCAACAGATACGTTTGTGCCCAGTTCACCGCGCAACGTCGCCGCGAGCGGCACGATGTCTGCAACCGTCTGGCGCATCTTCTTGTCGTCCAGATATCCCGGCGCCTGGATCTGCATGTGGCCGACGAAAGATTTAAGCGTGCTGTCGATCATCAGGCCGTACATGCCGAACTCTATCGAGATCATGAACACGAGCAGCGTGTCGGAGAAAATCATCGCGCCCGCAGTGAGCCAGGTGCGCCGCGGGTGGCGCCACAGGTTCCGCCAGGCGAGGCGCAGTACGAGGCCCATCCTGGCTAGTCCCGCGGATTGCGCAGGCTGGACAACGTGAACAGGCTGTCGTCGAGATCGACGTCATAGTCGACCGAGGAGACGCGGATCTCGGTCCATCGATCGGTTTCGTCGACGCGGGTCATGCGCTGCCGTTTCGGTACGGTACGTCCGCCCATCTCGCTGATCTCGAAGGACTCGAGCGTCTTCACGAGCTTGCCATCCTGGTCGTAGAAATCGTGCTTCAGCACGACGTAGTCGTCGCGGATCTTCAGGACCTCCTTGCCCCATACGACCGCGGCCGTCTCGTGCGGGACCGACTGTATTTCGTAGACCTTGTGGCCGTCGGTCTCTTCGACGCCGAGGATCGTATGATCGTACTGATCGACGATGTCGTCCATCCGCGCCACGTCCTTGTTGGAGAAATCTGAACCCATCCAGCTCTGACCCATCATCGACGACGGGATCTTGATGACCCGGTTCACCTTCGGCGAGTACGTCCACATGTTGTCGTCATCGGTGAGCGTGCCGTTGCCGCGGTCCTTGGCCGGCTCCAGGACGCGCACGAGCGATCGCTTGCTGCCCTTGGTACGGATGTGCATGGTCATCGAGCGTTCCCAGTCGGGGCGGTGGATCACCATGGTCATGACGCTGTCCGAGGACTGCCCCCGCCAGTGATTCACGGCAGACCGCACGATCTCCGTCGCATCCGGTGGTGGTGCCGGGTCCGCGGCAGCCTGGAGTGCCAGGAGAGGTAGCAGGAGCAGGAGTCGAATCGGCATGCCTATCAAGTGAGATTCGTAGCAACGAGTGTCCAGTATTTCACAGCGATTCGTTCGTCGCCATGCCGGCTCGCGCTCTGATAAGCTTTACCGGCAGGTCAAAAGCCCGAGCCATGAACAGCTTCTTCGAGGAACTGAAACGCCGCAACGTCGTCAAGGTAGCGCTCGCCTACCTGGTGGCGGCCTGGCTGGCAATGCAGGTCATCGACGTAATGTTCCCCGCCCTGAAGGTTCCCGAGTGGGTCGCCTCGGCCGTGGCCATCCTGCTGATCATCGGCTTCCCGTTCGCATTGATCTTCGCGTGGGCGTTCGAGATCACACCCGAGGGCCTAAAACGCGAGAAAAATGTCGACCGCAGCGAGTCGGTCGCTGCCAAGTCCGGTAAATCACTCAACCGCATCACAATCGCAATCCTGGTCGTCGCAGTCGCCTTCCTTCTCGCCGACAAGTTCGTGCTCCGGCCGGAAGGCCCGAGCGTTATTTCGCAGGCCGACGTGAAACCGTCCGTTGCGGTGTTGCCCTTCGTCAACATGAGCGACGACAAAGAGAACGACTATTTCTCGGACGGACTCGCCGAGGAACTGCTCAACGCGCTCGCCAAGGTGCCGCAGCTGCAGGTCGCGGGCCGCACCTCGTCGTTCCAGTTCAAGGGCGAGAACGAGGACCTGCGCCTGATCGGCCAAAAACTGAACGTATCGAACGTCATAGAAGGCAGCGTGCGCAAGTCCGGCGCGCGGCTGCGGATCACGGCGCAGCTCATCGACACCGAGAACGGATATCACCTCTGGTCGAACACTTACGACCGCAAACTCGACGATGTCTTCGCCGTACAGGACGATATTGCCCGCGAGGTCACCGAGGCTCTGAAAGTCAAGCTGCTCGGCGATCAACCAAGCCAACCGAAACACGGCACGACGAACGTCGACGCCTATAACCTCTATCTGCAGGCGATGTATTTCAACGATCATACGAGCGCCGACAACTATGCCCGGGCCGACGCTGCACTGCAGAGTGCGGTCGCCCTCGACCCCGCGTACGCCGACGCCTGGGCACTGCGTGCAATCGTAACGACCAATATCGTCACCGGCAATGCCGGTACCGGCTCACCCAGCTTCGTGAAAGCTTACGAAACCGTCCGCAAGTACGCGGCGAAAGCGGCCCAACTCGACCCCGAGCTGCCGGGTGCCCGCATCGCACAGGGCGTGGTTGCGTATTTCGCCGACTTCGATCCCGAAACTGCCGTGGGATTTTTCTCGGAGGCGTTGGAATACGCGCCAAACGACGTTAACGCGATGAGCTGGCTCGCCGATGCGCTCATATCTCTGACCCGTTATGAGGACGCAACAACCCTGACGGCGAAATTGGTGCGGCTCGATCCGTTGTCAATCGTCGCGCACCGCGAGAGGGGGGATTCTCTGGCACTGGCCGGCCAGCCGGAGGAGGCAATCGCCGTCTACGAGGACGCGTTGCGGCTGCAACCGGATGCCGCCCGGCTTCACGGCCGCATTGCGCGGATCCTTATTTCGCAGGGTGATCTCAGGCAGGCGGCAACGGAGATCGCCAAAGAGCCCGTCGAATGGGAGCGCGAGCAGCTTGCCGTGATGCTCAACAGCAAAGGCCAAGACTCGCCGGCTTTCCAGGCCGCCGCCCAAGCCTATGCCGACAAACACGGCACGCCCGAATCGTACCAGATCGCCGAGGTCTACGGTTACGTTGGCGACAAGGACAACGCATTCTTCTGGCTCGACAAGGCTTGGGAAGTGAACGATCCGGGCCTGCGCTGGTACCGGTCTTCGGAGTTTCTCGTCCCCCTCCACTACGACCCGCGCTGGCAAGCCCTGGGCGAAAAGTTCGGCTTCTGAGCACGCCGCCAAACCCGGGGGCCGTACGTGTTTCTCGCAATGGCGCGCACCGCCCCCGGGACTAGACTGGGAGTGTCGAGGGAGGAGCACGTCATGTTCAGTATCGACGCCATCATGAGCACCGATCTCATCACCGTGTCGCCGACAGCCAGCCTGGAGGATGTCCGCAGGCTGATGCACGTGAATCGAATCCATCATCTGCCGGTCGTCAACGAGGACGGCGAACTGGTCGGTCTCGTCACGCTGACGAACGTCCTGGCAGCCACCGATTCCATCCTGCGCGACGCCGACAGCCGCCTGCATGCCGAGGGCGTACGGGTCAGGGACATCATGGTGACCGACATCGCGACGATCGACGAGCATGCGAGCCTGCGCCAGGCCGCGCTGTTCATCGAGAAGCACAAGATCGGCTGCCTGCCGATCGTCACCAATGGCGAGCTGCGCGGCATCATCACGGACACCGACTTCGTCGGCGTCGCGATCAACTTGCTGGAGATGCTCGAAGAGACCGAACCCCTCGACGAAGACGTCGCCTGATCGTTACCATTGGTGGCCCCCTTTCCTCAGCCAGGGAGGCCTGCCATGACTGCCGTAGAATCGCAGATGTTACCCGTCGGGACGCTCGCGCCCGAGTTCTCGCTGCCCGATCCCGACGGACGGGTGCATTCCCTCGCCGACAGTGCGAACGCCTACCTCGTGATGTTCATCTGCAATCACTGCCCGTTCGTCAAGCACGTGCGCAAGGAACTGGCGCGCCTCGGCAGGGACTATGCTGAGCGAGGCGTCGCGATATACGCGATCAGCAGCAATGACACCGACGTCTATCCGGCCGACGCGCCCGATCAGATGAAAAAGGAAGCCGAGGCGCAGGGTTACACGTTCCCCTATCTCTTCGACGCGGACCAGTCGGTGGCGAAAGCCTACCGCGCCGCCTGCACCCCTGACTTCTACGTTTTCGACGCGGACAAGGCCCTGGTCTATCGCGGGCAACTCGACGACAGCCGGCCGTCGAACGACGCACCGATCGATGGCCACGATGTGCGCAACGCCCTGGACGCCATGCTGGCGCACGAACCCGTGAGCGAGACGCAGAAACCGAGCATCGGCTGCAACATCAAGTGGAAGCCAGGTAACGCGCCCGACTATTTCTGAAGGATTGGATGGGGACCGAAGCGGCTCAACTTCCGAACGCAGCTGGGGGATTTTTCGATTCGTTGGGCGTGTATTTCTTCGCCTCTTCGTCGGTCAGCTTCTCGATCAGGATATCCCAGCGTGCCAGCGTCGAACTGATGCGCAGCTTGTAGCGCCCGCCCTGTCTGAACAGCCTCAGGCCGTCACCCGGACGCTTCGTGTAAGCCACGCGGCCGACGAGTTGCCCGGTATCCGCATCGATGAGCACCACGTCGAGGGCGATCATCTGCTCGTAGTCGCCGTTCACACGCCAGTCCAGTAACCACGGCGCCTCGACCTCGAAGCTGTCCGTGGTCTTGTTGCCGGTCCCGGAAAATTCCTGGACGAGTTCGCTGGCCGCCGCGGGCGTCGCGACGCAGATCAACAATATGAGTATCGATATTCGTTTCATGCCTTGTGAGACCGCAACTAGCACGAGCCGTTCATTCCCGCGATCCAATCCCGGACCGCCGCGACACCCTCCGCGTGCACCGCGCTGCGCCCCAGCTCCGGCATCGCGATGTCCGGAGCCGAGTGCTCCATCCGGTACACGATGATGGACTCGTCCGGCCGTCCCGGATAGATATCGTAGCTGCGGCCCCCGCTGCCCCGGCCGACGGCGACGGGCGGCTTGCAGATTCCGAGATGGCGGCCGGCGGGCGCCGCCAGCGACAGGTCCAGCCCCGATGTGTCGGCCGCGCCGCGTGGATTGTGGCAGTGCGCGCAATTGGCATCGAGATAGGCCCGCGCGCGCCGCTCCGGCGACTCCGCCGCACGATTGGCCCAGCGAGGGCCGGACGGCGGCTCGCCGTCGAATCCCTCGAGCATACCGCTCGCTTGCCAGTCTTCGAGTTGCCCGCCGTCGTCACCCCACCAGGCGTAGGGACGATTGAGCTGCCAGGCCTTCGGGCCCAGCGGCCGCAGCGCCTTCGCGCCGTGATCCGGCGTGTGACAGCCGGCGCACTGGTTCGCATCCGGCACGATGTAGTGGATCGGCTGCGTGCCGTCCGCAGCCACCAGCGTGATCGCACGATCGTCCCCTGCCGGCGCCAGGTAGGCTTCGTCCTGCGCCGAATTCCAGACGTAAGCCAGCCCCTTCCAGCCCGACGCGTAGTGCACGAGCAGGCGTGTCTCGATCAGCACGTAATCACCGAGGTCCAGGCGCTTGTCGGTACCGAGGTCCGACTCGCGGTCGGCACGCAGGACCCGCAGCGAGGTCGGCCCGAACCCGTCCGCCTTCTCGTAGTGGAAGGTCTTTACCAGGATCGTCCCGACCGGGAAGTCCAGCTCCCGTTGCGCGTTGTAGACAGCCCGGCTGCCCGGCGGCAGCCATACCGCGCGCAGCTTGAGCGCGTAGTCGCTGAACAGTGGCGTATTGACGTCGTAGGGCACAACACCGTTGCCCAGCTCGAAATATGCGCCGTCGGCGGCGACGACGCCCCAGTCACTCAGTTTCTCGGGGATGGCGTCCGCCGAATGAAACGTCACCGAACGGGTCCCGGTGCCACACGCCGTGCACAGCGCGGCCAGCACAAGAATCTTCGCGAGGAGCCGCATGTCTAACCCAGGGGTGCTTCCAGTTCGACGGCCGGCAGCGCGTCGTGCTGACAGTCGTGCTGCTTCCCGCCGACGGTGATGTTGTCGGAACCGTTCGGGAGATCGGCGTTCAGCACACGCGCGTCGCCGTTGTCCACGCAGATGGCATATTCGGGCAGCAGATTGCCGTCGGCGTCGGCCTTGTCCGCATTGTAATAGCCGTCCCACAGGATATCCGGGAAGTGGCCCGACAGGCCGAACATCGCAACCTTCAGCGCCTTCAGGTCGAGGCCGTCGGGTGACGTGCCGCCGCCCGAAAACCGATTGCCGTGGATGTAGATCGTTTCCGGATAGGGATCGTAGTCCGCGACCATCTCGCGCGTGCCCTGGAACCCGGTGGAGTAATAGCTGCTGATGATGATATTGGCCGTGTCGTTGTCGGCGATATCGTTATCGAATATCTCGACTTCGTCGTTGGAATTGACGACGATCCCGGAACCCGCGGGCACGCTGGAGACCGGCGTTCCCTTCGCGCCGAAATTGGGCGTGTTATTGGCAAGGACCTTGTTGGAGTACACGCGGGTACGATAGCCGGGCTGTGGCAGGTCGGGCATGTTGAAGACCAGTATGCCTCCGGTATTGTTGGTCACCGTGTTGCCATAGACGTCGGCGGACACCGTATTCTCGATCTCGATACCGGCTACGTTGTGTTGTGCGCGGTTGTTGCGCACGACGACGTTGCGGGACTGGCCGACGTAGAGGCCGGCATCCGACGCCGCGATCGCGACGCATTCCTCGAGCAACAGGTTTTCGGTCTGCACGGGATAGATGCCGTAAGCACCGTTCGACGTGTCCGGCCCGTTCGTCCACTCGGCGCGCACGCGGCGGATGACGATGTTCTTGCCCTCGTTGACCTTCAGCCCGTCGCCCGCCGTGTCCTCGATCGCGAGGTCCTCGATCGTGAAGTCGCTGGCGTTCACGAGCAGCCCCTCGGCGCCCTGCAGCTGGCCTTTGAACGACAGGATCGATTTGTTTATGCCTTCGCCGCGGATCGTTACGCCGGACACGTCGAGAGACAGGCCACGGCTGATGGGATGCACGCCTGCGGGGATCGTGATGACGTCGCCGGGTTGCGCCCGGATCAGTTGCAGCTGCAGCTGCTTCTGGTAGTCCGCCGCAGGATCGCTCTGCGCTTGCGGCGCTTGCTTGCTGCAGCCGGCCAGCACGAGCAAGCCTGCCGCCACCGAGGAGACGAGTCTGTACACGAGGCCCTCCCTTCGAACTCCCGTCGCGTCCACCTAGATTACCACCGGCGTGCGGACCGGCCATCAATTGCCGGGGCAATCCTTGTCCCAGGCAGGCGTGCCCGAGAAATAGTCGGCCACATAGTCGATGAACGCCCGCACCCGGTACGACAGGTGGCGGGTCGGCGGATAGACGGCCCAGGCCGGCGAGACCGGCCACTCGTAGTCGGTCAGCAGCGGCACCAGTTCGCCGCGACTGATGGCCTCGCCCGCGTTGAACGTGGGTTGAATGGCGATGCCGAGGCCCTGTATCGCCGCGGCAAGCAGGAAGTCGCCGCTGGAGGCAGTCAATGCACCAGTAACCCGTACTTCGTGCCGCGTCCCGCCCCGGTCGCTGCAGACCCAGCGCGTGGGGTCCGGGATATTGCTGTACAGCAGACAACGATGCCGGCCGAGGTCTGCGGGCGTCTCGGGCACGCCGTAGCGGTCGAGGTACGACTGCGAAGCACAGACGACCGTGCGCGCGTCGAACAGGCGTCGGGCAATCAGTGACGAATCACGCAAGCGTCCGATGCGGACCGCCACGTCCACGCCCTCTTCGAGCAGGTCGATCCGGCGATCGTTGAGATCGAGGTCGAACTCGACCCGCGGATGGCGGCGGCTGAATTCGGCGATCGGCGCGCACATGTGCCGAATGCCGAACGACAGGGGCAATGCGACTTTCAAAGAGCCGCGCAGTTCGCCGTGCTGCTGCAGCACGGCAGACTCGGCCTCCTCGAGATCGGCGAGGATGCGGGATCCGTGCTCGTAAAATGCCCGGCCGGTATCCGTGAGGTTCAGACGCCGGGTCGTGCGTCGGAGCAGCTGTACTCCGAGGCGATTTTCGAGGTCCGAGACCCGGCGGCTGACGGCCGACTTGGCCACACCCAGGCGATCGGCGGCGGCCGTGAAGCTGCCCGCCTCCACGACATTGACGAACGCCTGCAAATCCGCGAATCGGTCCATTTGTTGCGATTTTGGCAACAAACTTATCTCTAGACAACAGTTTATCTCTATTTGTCAAACTATCAGACTGTCCCTCTCGACACCGGCCGGACGACGGTCGGGGCCTTTCCAGGGAGAAACAGATGACCATGCCCCCCCTAAACGCAGCCCGGCCCCTGAGGATCCTCGAGGTCAGCGCCAGCGGACGCCGTGGCGACTCCGTGAGCCGGGTGTTGACACAGGACCTCATCGATACGCTCGAGGATCGCAATGGCGCCGCAATCGTCACGCGGCGCGATCTCGCCGATGGCGTCCCGCTCATCAACGAAGCCTGGATCGGCGCAAACTTCACGCCCTCGGAGCAACGCACGCCTGCTCAGCGAGACGTGCTGGCGCGATCCGATGCGCTCGTCGCAGAACTCGTGGCCGCCGACGTCATCGTCATCGGCGCGCCGATCTACAACTTCGGCGTGCCTGCGGCGCTGAAAGCCTGGATCGACATGGTGGCCAGGGCACGGCTGACCTTCCGGTACACCAAGGACGGTCCCGTGGGCCTGCTGAGCGGCAAGAAAGCCTACGTCGTCGTAACCTCGGGCGGCGTGCCGGTGGACAGCACGGCTGACTTTGCTACGCCCTACCTGCGCCACGCGCTCGGTTTCATCGGCATCGACGACGTCGAAGTCATCGCCGCCGATCGCCTCAACAATGGCGCCGGGGATTCCATTGACCGGGCACGCCTTGCGATTACCGATTCCGTTTTCACAGCGCGAAGGCCGACACTGGACACCGCCCTATAACCCCCTAGGAGAATGTAATGAAAAGCCAATCCGACACCGCTGCGCTCGTATTGCGCATCGCCCTGGGCACGATGTTCCTGTCCCACGGCCTACTCAAGTTGCTCGTCTTCACGCTGCCGGGAACGGTGGGTTTCTTCGAACAGGTCGGCTTCCCGGGCTGGACCGCCTACGTAGTCGTTTTCGCCGAGCTCGGCGCCGGCGTCCTGCTGCTGGCCGGCATCGGTGTCCGTGCCGTGGCCGTGGCCGGCCTGCCGATACTGCTGGGTGCAACGTTCGTCCACTCCGGTAACGGCTGGGTGTTCAGCAATCCGAATGGCGGCTGGGAATATCCCGCGTTCCTTGCGGTCGTATCCGTCGTGCAGGCGCTGCTCGGTCCGGGCCGGTTTGCGTTACGATTGCCCACGAGGCAGCACAAAACGGCCGCCCCGGAGACGGCGACCTCCACCGTTTGAGGAGATCACATGATCGATGTCATTCATTCCGACGACCGCGGCGCGGCCGATCACGGCTGGCTCAAGAGCCGCCATACCTTCTCGTTCGCGGATTACTACAACCCGTCGATGATGGGCTTCGCCAAGCTGCGCGTCATCAACGAAGACTGGATCGAGCCGGGGATGGGCTTCGGCACGCATCCGCACCGGGACATGGAGATCGTGACCTACATGCTGGACGGCGCGCTCGAACATAAGGACAGCATGGGCAACGGTTCCGTGATACGTCCCGGCGAACTGCAACGCATGTCGGCCGGCACCGGCGTCCTGCACAGCGAGTTCAACCACTCGAAACAGGACAAGGCGCACCTGTTGCAAATCTGGATCCTGCCCGAGCGCAACGGCATCGAGCCCGGCTACGAGCAGAAACTGTTCCCGCGCGAAGAGAAACTGAATCGCTGGCGGCTCGTGGGCTCACGCGACGGCCGCGACGGCTCCTTGACGATCCACCAGGACGTCAACCTGTACTCGGCCGTGCTCGAAAAGGGCGCAACACTCGACTACGAGTTCGACGGCAGGAGGCGCGGTTATCTGCAGATCGCCCGCGGTACGGCGGAAGTCGACGGCAAGGCGATCACGGCCGGCGACGCGGTCGCGATGCAGGATCAGCCGTCTTTCAGCTTGCGTGCCAGCGAAGACACCGAACTTCTGCTGTTCGACATGGCGTAAGTCAATCGTCGGCGCCCGACTCCGAGTTCGCCCTCACGGCGCCGGGCGTCGTAAACAGCACGACACCGAAGCCCACGGCGAACACCGCATAGACGAAGGCGCTCATCGCGAGCGGCGTGGCTTCGTACACGATCGCAGCCTTGGTCAGCATGATGGCGACCATGCCGAAATGCAGGAAGTTGCCGATAGCGATCGGCCTTGCGTAGATACCGCCGATCAGGACGCCCCGCGCCATCCAGTTCAGAAACGCGAATCCGAGATAGATGGCGCCCATCATCTGCACCATCAGCAGCGTCGCGTTGTCCGGCACGGTGTCGTGAAGGGCCAGCACTTCCTGCGGCATGAACGAGGTGGCCAGCCCGATCAGGGCCAGGAAGGCAGCGCTCGTAATCATCAGAATTCGGGTCGACATAGCTCACGCATCCGCTTTCGAGCGGACCTTTTCCCAGTCGAACGGAATCTCCTCGTGCGTTTCGGGATCCCAGTTACTGCGCGGTGTAGCGAACAAGTCGCCACCGTATGCATGCAACATGAGCAGCGGTTCGTCGAGGGGATTGCAGATGGCGTGTATCACGTCCGGGCCGTTCGGCAACACACCCGGGCCGACGACGGACGCCTCTCCCACGTGCCTGAGTCCGTCTCGGTCCCTTTCGAAGAACTGATTGTCTTCCTGGCCGGAGCAGACTCCGACCACGGACCAGAGATTGTGGTTGTGCGGTGTAGCGACGAATCCGGGCGGCAGAGTGCCTGCCAGCAGCGTCAGGCGCTCGGACCGGTGAATGGCCAGATCAGAAAGACTGGCGAATTTCGTTCTCTCTGCAACCGCATCGACAATGTCCGGATCCCGTGTGGCATCCAGAAGTACGGCTTCGACGCTGGCCTGGGGGTCCGGAGTATCCAGCGCGAGATTGCATCTTTCGATGAATGCGGCAAATGCGTTTTCCACGATCAAGTCCTGTTTTGCCTGCTGTCGGCTCGGCCACAATGCCTGCAAGGGCTTATAAACCGTCCGTTGTGTTGCGGTCAATTCTAGCACCTGAAACGACCTCGCTCGCCCCATCTCTGCCCATGACGCAAATTCTGCAGTTCCTGTCACCGGAAAGCTCAGAACGCTTCGCCAAAGGACAGATGAATCGCGTCGCTGTCGCGCGAGCGCGCGTAATCGAGGCGCATATTGATACGCTTTGCCTTCAGGACCATGAAGCGTATGCCTGCACCGTAACTGGGCACCCACGTCGTATTGTCGATCCTGCCGTAGGCGAAGCGGCTGTAGCCGCCGCCGCCGAAACCGACCAATCCCCAACGCCCACCGACCCGCCATCGAGCTTCGATCTGCCCCGAGATCGATGCCGTACCCATGTAATCCGTTGCGGAAAATCCTCTCAGTTTCAGTGTGCAGGCATCCCAGATCGGCAGCTTGCCGCCTCGTGAGCAGCCCTGCACCTGCCAGGCCAGCACGAGCCGATCGGCCGCACGGTAGTAGGAATTGAATGTCAGCTGGTAGTTCTGGTAAGTCCTGCTGCTGCCGATGGCCTCGTCGTTGAACAAGGCCTCGGCCTTGAAATAATGCCCGCTGTAGGCATTGGTGGGCATATCCCGTGTATCGTATTCGACGTACGCACCGAGACCGGTCGAGACTACGCCCGGCAGCGCCAGCAGCCCGCGCCGATCGAGTTCGATGTCTCCCTCAAGAGTCTGTCTGGCGTCGATCACCCGCCCGAGAAAGCCCGCATACCAATTCGGCCATACCTGGCGTGAAAGTCGGGCCTGGGCGAAATAGCCCTTTATCCGCCAGTCTATCGCCGACCGAGCGATGGTCTCGTCGGGTGAAGGCAACGAGAGCCGAAGATCGGCCGCACCGAATTTTCCGGTGAACCGCCACTTGTTGTGACTCCAGTAGTTTTGTTGGATGACCGCAAGCGCCTTGCTGCCATTATCGGTGTACATGCCTCCGACCGCCGTCAGGGAAGCAGGCTGGATGGCCTTCTGTTGCGCGGTCTGCGGGTAGAAATAGGCGGCACCCACGACGAGACCCGTACCCAGCGTAGGGTTAGAGGTCGGGATAGGTACAGCAACGAAATCGCCGCGCTGGAACTTCACGTCCAGCTGGTCGTCGCGAATGTCGGGCGCGATCGGTGGGCGCGCATCTATCTCCAGCTCATCCGCCGAAACCTGGCTCTGGATTGCCAACACGAAAAGCATGGCGACCAACGTCGCCCCCGGCAACCTTCGTACGACGTGGCAGGCGCAAATCATGATCATCCGTTCGACGCTAGTTGCGGACTTTCGAGTGGGAAATAGGCACTTTTACGGATGCGGGCCAACATACATCATCTACCGCCTCCGGTGTTTCGCCAGCGCCACTTTTCTGTTATTGGTAGGCCTTCCGATTATTGCGCCAGCGGGGGGACGCGATGAGACTCCAGACGGCTTGCGCCCTGGTCGTATCACTGCTTTGGTCACTGTCTGCACAGGCAGGGGCGCCGGCGACGATGCGGCTCGACTTCTATCACTCCGGCAATCGCGGCACGGAGTTCTTCAGCCTCGACGACGTCGTGCTGGAACCCCTGCCCTTCAGCGGCAACATGAGCCGACCCATCGACACGACACTGCGCGGCAAGTACCTGTTCGAGATCGTCGATTCCGGTACCGGCGCCGTGGCCTGGTCGCGCAGCTACAGCAGCATCTACGGCGAGTGGGAGACGACGGGCGAGGCGAAGGAAACCAATCGCACGTTCAGTGAATCGCTCCGCTTCCCTGTGCAGGACAAGGAATTCGACGTCGTCGTGAAGAAGCGGGATCCCAACAACGCGTTCGTCGAAATCTGGCGCACGCACATCGATCCCAAGGACTACCTGGTGCACCACGAATCGGCCGCCTACCGCGACGACGTCGTACCGATCCTCAACAACGGCGACCCGGCACACAAGGTCGACCTGCTGATCCTCGGAGACGGCTATACCGCTGCCGAACAGGATGCGTTCGTTGCGAAAGCGCGGGACCTGACGAACATCCTGTTCGCGACGTCGCCGTTCAAGGAACGCAAGGGCGATTTCAACGTCTGGGCGCTGGCCCCTGCCGCGGCAGAATCGGGTGTCTCGCGGCCGTCCACGCACACCTATCGCGACTCGCCCATCGGCGCGACTTACGACGCGTTCCGCTCCGAGCGTTATATCCTGACATTCGACAACAAGGCGATGCGCCGCATCGCATCATCGACGCCCTACGATTTCGTCGAGATCCTGACCAACAGCGAGGTCTACGGCGGCGGCGGCATCTACCGCCTCTACAGCACCGCGGCGGCCAACAGCGAATGGGCACCGTACCTTTTCGTGCACGAATTCGGACACCACTTCGCCGGACTGGCGGACGAGTACTACACGAGCGACGTGTCCTACGAACCGCCGGAGCACATCGTCGAGCCGTTCGAGCCGAACGTCACCGCCCTGCTCGATCCCGAGCACCTGAAGTGGAAGCACCTGGTCGCGCCGAACACGCCCATCCCGACGCCGTGGCCGAAGGCCCAGTTCGAAAAACACTCCCTGGCGGTGCAGGAGCAGCGCAGGAAGTTACGGGCCGAGGACGCACCGGAAGCCGAGATGAACAAGCTCTTCCACTACACGACCGACTATACCGAGCACCTGCTGCAATCGTCCGAGTACTACAACACCGTCGGCGCGTTCGAGGGGGCAAACTACCAGGGCAAGGGCTATTACCGTCCCGAGGAGAATTGCGTGATGTTCACGCGGGTCAGCTATTTCTGTCTGGTCTGCCGCGAGGCGATCGACAGGATCATCGACGAGTACACGCTCGGCGATTGACGCGACTCAGCTCCGCAGCTTGTAGCCGGTCCGGAAGATCCACCAGACGACGCCGAAACAGGCCGCCAGGAACAGGAGCACGATAGCCACGCTGACGCCCACGGACACGTCGGCGTTCGCATGGAAACTCCAGCGGAAGCCGCTGATCAGGTACACGATCGGGTTGAACAGGCTGATCGTCTGCCACACCGGCGGCAGCATCTTGATCGAGTAGAACGTGCCGCCGAGGAAGGTCAGCGGCATGATCACGAGGATCGGCACGATCGTCAGCTTCTCCCAGCCGTCGGCCCAGACGCCGAGGATGAAGCCGAACA